>Ga0180437_10004938_pt1 | contig 18611 bp, 24 predicted proteins | sample SS_ome_4_FD_132410 | JGI IMG/M metagenome (GOLD analysis project Ga0180437, IMG submission 132410) | Hypersaline lake sediment archaeal communities from the Salton Sea, California, USA - SS_3_D_1 metaG | ecosystem: Environmental > Aquatic > Non-marine Saline and Alkaline > Hypersaline >... | reverse complement strand
ACTGATGGCGTCTTCCCTTTGGCTGTTTCTTGAAGATACTCAAAAAGAGTTTCCTGCCGGGTCACCTCTAAGAATGGTTTATTGATAACGTCTGATTCACTCACGCCAAAAATATGTCCCGCAATTGAATTTATGGAGGTAATCCGCATCTTTGAGTCGCAAATAATGATTCCATCCTTGATGCTTCTAACAATAGCCTCTGACTTCTTCTTTTCAGAGACTATCTGTGACACGTTCATTTCCTGAAATTCTCTTAAACTCTTAACCATCTTGTTAAATTCCAGGGCCAGGATGCCGATTTCATCTCCTGCTGTTTTAGGAATGTTTATTGAGAGGTTGCCGTCTCCAACTTTTTGTGCTGCATTCGTAAGCGATTTTACAGGCTTTATGACTATCCGCAGAATAATAAGACTGAAAGCAAGCCCAAAAATAATCACAACAATTCCAACAACCAGGGTCGAAATCGCGCTTCTTGACGCTAAACCGCGTGCATTTGCACTGGCCTGATACATCATGTCCTGATTCAATTCCCTGAGAGCAATACAATCATTCCGGATCTCAAGGAATTGGGTATGAATTTTATCCCTGAATAATTCCACGGCTTCTTTCATTTGAGCCGCATTTCCTATCAGATCAGTGTTCAATTTTTCCTGCTGGATGAACAGCGTTAAAAAACTTGCGTATCCTTCCTCTGTCCTGTTCAAAATGTCGGCTTCGCCCTGGATCGTTATGTTGTCTTTAGCACGGGCAAGCCATTGATAAAAAATGCCTTCGTTTCTTTTAAATTGTTCTAGGGTTTGGTCTGACTTCTCTAATAAACGCAAGATGATATAGCTATCCTGCCTCTCGATTGCGCTAATCATGTTTTCAGAGGCAAGGATGCTTTCGTAATTCTCTTTGAGAATCTCCTGGCTGGCAGATCCAAGTCTGAATATGTGATATTCTGCCAGGCTGACAATGACAATCAACAGCAAAATGATGACCCCGTATCCCAGAAGAATTTTTCGCCCAAACGTGAATTTCATAATCTCTTTCCGATACCTATCTCTATATAAACTTATTGAAAAATCCTGTAGCTGTATCTTTCAAATTTCTAGATAATCCGTACTTTTTCCTTTTGCGCCATAGAGTAGCTGGGTCGATTCCCAGGATTTCTGCTGCTTCTTGCTGTGAGGATGTTCGCTGGAGAACCTGCTGGATGTGCATCTTTTCAATTTCAGTAAGAGTCATGCCGGAATGATATGTTTCCCCCTTTTTTTCTTCGAGAAGACGAGGAGGAAGCAGATCTACGCATATGGTTGAATCCTTCTCTGCAAGTATGACGCAGCGTTCAATAACATTCATCAATTCCCGCACATTTCCCGGCCAGTTATAATTCATCATTTTTTTAAGAGAACTCGAATCGAATTGAACCTTGTCTTTTTCATTTATCAAACTGAATTTCTCCAGAAAATGTTTAACAAGAACAGCGATATCTTCTTTGCGCTCTCTGAGAGGAGGAACCTGCAGTTCCACAACACTAAGTCTGAAAAAAAGATCCTCACGAAATAGACCTTCTGAAATCATCGAGTCTAGATCTCTATTCGATGCAGCAATAACCCGCACATCAACTTTCTTTGGATTGGGATCGCCGACCCTTTCAAATTCATGATACTGTAAAAAACGAAGCAAACTGGATTGAAGTGATAAAGGGAGTTCGCCAATTTCATCAATAAATAGGGTTCCGTTGTCTGCAAGTTCAACTTTTCCCGTTTTTTCGCTAATGGCTCCTGTAAAAGCACCTTTGACATGTCCAAACAGTTCGCTCGCAAGAAGCTCCTCACTAAGAGTGGCACAGTTAAGCGTTACGAAAGCATTCTCCGATCGGGAGCTCCAATCATGTATCATCTTTGCGATCGCATCCTTCCCAGTGCCTGTCTCGCCAGTAATGAGAACGGATGCCGTAGAAACAGCCACCTTTTTGGCACTTTCTAGAAGCTGAACCATTCGCGGGCTTTTTGTCCTAAAGTCATCAAAGCTTTGGATACCCTTAAGTCTGTCTTGGAGAGAGGAAACTTCCTGCTGCAATCCATGGACTCTTCTGAGCTTGCTGATGAGATGTACAATCTGTGTTGGCGTGAATGGTTTGGCAATATAATCATATGCGCCTGCTTTAATAGATTGAACTGCTGTCTCTATGGCGGCGTAGGCGGTAATAACCACAATGAGGATTGACGGATTAATTTTGAGTAGCTCTCTGGTGACTTTTATCCCATCCATTCCAGAGAGTTTCAAATCCACGAGAGCAAATTGTGGCATCTCTTTCTGTGCAATTATTAAAGCATCCTGTCCGGTTGATGATTTAAATACCTTCAGACCTAGTGATTCGAGGGCAAGACCTACTGTACTCAGAATATTTTTATCATCATCAACTAAGATTATCTTTTCCATATTCATAAATCGATTTTAGTAAGAAAAAAGAAATTAAAATCATTTGGACTATTCATAACTAGAGCTCATTTTTAGTAATTCTATCACAAATTAACATTAAAGCGAGAGTCTTACAGTTCCCCCTGGAGATTTCAAGACCATTGTACTTTATTATATCAAGCCAAACTTCGCCCCTAGTGCCAAATCCATGCCAAAAAATTGTTAATAGCGTTGGTTTAACGGTATCAAAATTGAAATCGCGAACCTGTGTAAAACCAGATAGTTACAGGGGAAAACTGGTGCCGGAGGTGGGAGTCGAACCCACACTCACCGTAAAGTGAACTGGATTTTGAGTCCAGCGCTTGTAGAGTCTTTAGGCAAGCCCAATTCCAGTTGAGTAGAGATCAAGAATCGAATATAAACTATTCCGTTTCAAGTTCCGGTCAGTAATCCGGTCAGTAAAATGTCACTAAAAATAACTTAAAATGACTTAATCTGACATAATGACCGAAAAAAAGCGACTCAATTGTAAGTTGTTGAATTGTGATGCATTAGCCTGGAAAAGCCTGGTACGCCCGGACAGATTCGAACCGCCGACCTTCTGATTCGTAGTCAGATGCTCGCTGCACACAAATTCCTCCAACAATCTCGAACATATACCGAACAAAAAGTGCTTATCTACACTGAAACTTTGTTATAGTGCGTTAAACTGGATAAAAATAAAATCTTCACAGGATTATTGAAATGAGGTCGTCAGTAAAAAAAGATACTTCTCAACTCATGACAAAACTTCAGTCTTTTGTATGAAGCAATAAATTTGGTGTCCATATAGTGTCCATAAGGGCTCGAAAACAACGTAAAATCACCTGATAGAATCTAAAACAGAAACAATGTAAGTTTCTGATAATCAATATAATTAGCTCATATTAAAGAAGTTAGCTCAACCGCCAAATTTGGATTCGAAGTCCACCGCTTTATCAGGCTTGGCTAGTTATACAGGGTTTGCGAATTAGTAGCCTCATCGGCAACTGTTGCACTAATAGGAACATCTGCTTCTTCACGACTTCTCATCACAATTTCGCCCAATAAAGCCATACCGCGTTGCTTCCGATCGAAAGTGGAATGTATATAGCGGGCTGTCATTTCAATTTTTGAATGACCCAGTATCTCGGACGCCTCTTTAAGTGAGAATCCACATTCATTGACGAGTAGAGATGCCGCCGTATGGCGCAGGTCATGGATATTCAAATTTTTAATTCCGGCTTTCTCACAAGCCCGATTGAATGATTCCTTGATGTATTTGAGATGGGATCCGGTCTTGGGATTATAGAACACAATAGGGCTCTCACTCCCCTCCTTCGCAAGCCACAACTCTCGATAGAGTTGCTCATTCATCGGGATTTCCCTCGGCTTCTTGCTCTTCGACCTATCTTTAGTAACGGTAACGGCCCGCTTCTTAAAGTCTATATGCTCCCACTTGAGGGTTAGGATTTCGCTCTTTCTCATGCCGGAGTTTAATGCAATCGTGAGGAGGAGTCGGAGATTCTTGCTGTAAAGCTTGTCTGCAGCCTTAAAGAGTTTTTGGATCTCATCAGGTTCCAATATCCGTTCTCGGCGGCTGTCCTCTTCCAGCATTCCAGCCTTTACAACGGGATTACGTTGGATCCCATAATCCTCTGAATCGATCGCCTTATTGAACATTGTCTTTAGCACTGCCAGATCGCGGTTTATAGTGCAATTTTGAAGGTTTTTCTTTTTCCGGATCAGCTTGAAACGCTCAACATCTCCGGGCGTGATCTCATGGAGATACTTGCTGCCAAAATGATCAATGAGCGTCCCGATTATATACCGCTCATTCTGAGCCGCCCGTTTCTCATTCGTATAGGCCTCTTTATAGTGCTTGGCATAGCTTCTAAAGAGTGTCCGCTTTTTGACCCTTGGGCCGTATTTGTCAGTGTAGATCCTTTCCTTCTCGATCACGATCGCCTGCTCGGCCATCCTCCGGGATCCATAGATCACCTTCCGGATCCGCCGGCCGCGCAGCGTGAAATCGATCAGCCACTTGCCGTTATTGATTTGTTTTATTTTCATTATCCACTCCGTCCTCTACTCCTAATAGTTTACGAAGTCTGTTTTCAACGCTCCCCCGCTCTTCTTCAATCCTCTTTCTAATTTCTTTCTCTTCGATCTCGGCTCCCTTAATGTATTCTATTCGAAGAACATGACTTAGGCTTAAAAACGAATTGAAAACGCTCCCGATTTTTGCCACTGAATCCTTTGATATCAGATAGCTTTTACTCCAAAAAAAATCCCATGCTTCTTTCCATATGCTTTTTATTATCTCGGTATCAATATCACTTGGATGATATCCAGGAATTATAGTCGTAAGTGCCTCAAGATGATCATCTAGCCCACCGACCTCAAGCTCTTGCCGAACCAAGCCCGGCCCCCTTATCTTAATTGCGCCATAGAGTTTCATGATCGCCCCCCCTCTTCTGCAGCTCTTCCTGAATGAGTTCTCGAACGATCCCGCGGATCTTCCCCTCGAGCCTTTTGACATCCTTGCCCCCAAGGATTATATTATCCTTGGAGTTTACATTCTTACCTCCCTTTTGGGTGGTATCCTGGGGAGTCGTCAGGGCGGCTCCCTTCTTTCATTCAACTCCTTCATGGATCCTCCCTTATTTTTTTAATCTGCTCAATGCCGCGCCTGATCGCCCGGCGATACACTATGGATGGCCTGGCCTCACCCTTCAGCCACCTTCGAACCTGGCGGGCGCTGCATTCAATGAATTTGCTGGCCACTTCGGGGCTTATTCCCTTCTCTGAAATGGCCTGGTCAAGTTCTTTGATCAGGTCTGTCATTTTGGTCCTCTTTTTATAAGATAGGATTTAGTCGGACTATTGTCAATATTTTTTTACATTTATTAGTCTGTTATTATTAGTTACTATTATTTGCCTTGAGAATATCTGCAGGATATAATTTTTAAAATGCTGGAAAGGAAAGAGATCTTCGAGAAGTATATCCTCCTCAAGATCCTAGACAAAAATAAGTGGGGAAAGTCAGTGGCCGCGGATGAGCTCGGGATAACGCGCCAGGCTCTTGATGTTAAAATTAAAAAGCATGGCCTGAATAAAAACTCTCCCATTCCAGATCCGAAAGAATTTCTTCTTGAAGAGATTCGACCACGTGATGAAATTTTCATCAGCCAGACTTTCTCAATCACTGAGCGGGATCTTGATTTTCTAAAATCCCTCGCTACAGATCTGAAAAAGGAATCCTTCCGCCACATCTCGCTCTCTGAGCTTATCAGGTACGCCATTCGTCTGCTCGCTGAAATGACTCCGGACGAAATCTCATCTAATCTTTGATTTAAAAATCATACAATCCCGACACGGACGCTTGACTCACTTGGGCCTAGGTTGTATATTGAGATTTGTCGTCTAACTCACCTCTTATCATGTGGCTAGCAGGTTTCCCTGTCGGGCCCTTTTCTTTGCCGGTCATTCCATTCCTTGACTTCCGTGGGCCTGGGTCCTATATTGAGATTAGCGCTCATCTTGGTTCCCTTTTGCTGGCTGTCCGGCAGATCCCTGTGGGGGGTTTTTCTTTTTACTTACTTCCTTATTTCATTAAGATCTATGTCACTGCGGCAGCCCCGAGAAACTTATGGGCCAGGGTTTTGTGGGAGATTCAATGCCATAATATTCTGACCATTGTTTACGGAATTCCAGCTCCCAGAGCCAAGGGGCCTTTTCCGGATCCTGGGTGCCAAGGGAGAAGCGGACGCGGCGACGATCCTAACCGAAGCCTACATAATTATCAAAATAGTAATATCCGGTTTGCTTGTTGAGGGTGGGGCCTTCGTGGCGGCGGGGCATTTATATCATCTAGGATTCGACGTGACCTGGTAACCTAATGATTGAATACAAATTGAATCGCTATCCCTCATTTCGATGATCCTAGGGGTAATTTCGACCTCCCCTCCTCCTTATGTGCTTTTTGTTCTTCGTATATACGCCCAATCTAAGCCTGCGTCAATTCTGGCCGGTGCCCTGGTCTGAAGGTCGAGTATCTGCGAGCCAATGGAAATTGAGGAGGTGAATTTGAATGACTATTTTTTTAGATGATGAAACACATCATCATGAAGCTTGGAAAGTTGTCTCCCAATTATCTGAGAGAGATTGACAGCTTCTGTGTCGTTTTGAAATCCGATTTTTGGATAAAAAAACTTTGCATCTGCTAACTCCCCTCGGTTTGATGAAAGCCTATATAAGGAGAAGTTTTCAGGCATCATTTCTGTGAAATCGTTTAATAAGACCATAATCGCAATTTTTAAAAAAACACCAGCAACGAATATCGCATTTAGTTCATTAAAAGAATCTATCCCCATTGGAGCGTCCCCATAATCAGGATCTATCTCACTTATCAATGAAATGGCCAGGACTAATTCACCGCGGATTTCATCTATAGGCTGAAGTACACGTTCTCTTAAAGAGTATTTCCTCGTGTACGTTCCAATTGGATTAAAAAGATGCCAAGCAAGGCCCTCAAATTTCCACAACCATCTTATCAGTACTTCTGCCTCATTATCACTAATCCCTATCCCTGATTCTAAGTTATAAAAAATTCGTGATACAGGACTCTCAAGAGCTTCGCCAAAATCGTGATTACATTTTTTACATAATGGTATCGTTGCAGCTGAAGCAGGAATATAATAGCCACATATCCACTTAATACCTGTATTGTCGGTTCCTGTTCTTTCTATTAGCCATTTGGGAAATATATGCTCTTTGGTAGTTTTAATATCTGTCCGTCCACATCCGATACAAGCATTTTTAAGCGTTGCCATAATTTTTTTCGGATACCTTTTTCTGTGATCTCGACCCATCTCTCATTCCTCTTTTTAATTCCTCTCCCTCCCCTACCTCCTAAAATATCCAAATGATGCTAGGCTTGCTCAACCCTTCGTCTTTCGCGGATCGCTTCCGTAGGTGTGCTCAGTCTGGATCTTGCCGTCACATCCGTGGATCTTGACCTGGCTCGGCTTCTCAGCTCTCGCTCTCTGCCGGGCGTACTCAACCGCGCCCTTTTTCCGAGTGAAATTCTTTATGGCGCGGTCAGCTCCCTCTCTTTTCATACTCCAGCCTTTGGCTGTGGGCACGATGTGATAGACTTTTCTCTTTGGCATTTCATGTTCCTTTATTGTGATCTTTTTTATTCCTAGCTTCTATCATTTACATCTGGAGTGAGCTCTTCCTATTGAAATACTTACAACCTCCAAGAAAAATCATAGTCGAAAAATCTCCGCTGCTCTTTTGGTATCTTGTTTCTAAACCTTTTACCAAGAACCCAAAGCCAAATATTTTGAGTTGTGTTCATGTACTTACAGATTCTTTGATAATCAATACACCCTATTAAATCTTTTCTACTTTGAGATTTATTCAGGTGCTTACAAACATTGTTGTGATATTCCCTCATCTCTTCAAGCTCTTCAAGAAGTTCTGGTTTTTCCAACTTTAGATCCCAGCCTTTTTGCTCTTTCAAAGTCTTCTTGAAAAGCTCAAGCAATGAAGGAGTATAATCCTTCTTTTTCGGTTTAATATTTACACCAGCAAGCGTTGCTAAGCTGTTACACAAACAATCTAGTATTAGGATTAATTCTTCTTTCTTGAAATTGTCTGGATCAAGGTTTGTAAATTTTTGTAGCGCTTCTACCCAATATCTTAGTTGGAGATTAAAGATCTGGCCTCCAGCATATTCATAATATTCTTCCACTGGGTAATCGCACCCCGAGGCAAATTGTGCAATTGTGAATTTCTTAGACTCCTTCATCCTGCCTTCCCACTCCCTTCCCGCTCATCGAACTCCCTGCCACACGCCTCGCAACGATAAACGCGGTACCTCACCTCCACCGCGGCATCACTAGGGAGCGCTACTCTATAGCCGGTTTTATAGAGTTCCGGGATCTCGCGGGCGCCCGCGAACAGGCACCACGGACAGCGGATGAGAGGTTCTGTGTCGGTCATCGATAACTTTCTGATTTTTTCCCGGTCACTTTTAATAAAGTTTTTATATCGATTGGTATTACAGTACATTTTTCGCGGTCATAATTTTCCCGAATATAATTTTTCAATCTATCTTTATCAGCTTGGTCTAACAATTCAGATCCGTTCTGTTTTTCGAAATAGAGATGAAGGACAATTGAACTCAGCCAATAATATAAACAATTGGGGCAAAGTATGGCTTTTCCTCCATTGACGTCTTTGTATTCAGCATTATCTCCACATAAATAACAAGTTATTGGCATCATGAGAATTTCTTCCCCTTCCATTCGCCCCTCCCGTGAGACCATCTTCCGGCTCAGCCGTCATCTTGCATCCGGGGCCTGGCGCCAGCCGGATCCGCGGGCCTCACCTCATAAAATCATTAAAATCAAACGTGCTGAGTTCTCCACTAAAAAGAACATAAATACCGAATAGGGCTACGAGAATAGTAATCCCCGCAAAAATAATCGTGATCACACTTTCGCTGCCGTTAGCCTTTTTCGGGATTAAGACCGAAAGCATTCGCGTGATAATATAGAATGCAACCATATAACCTATCGCTGGAATCATAATCTTTCTCCTTAATGTTTTTCCTCTTTCCCCTCCCGCCCCTCCTGCTTTTTCATCCTGGGCCTGACAAAGGGCGGATTCTTCTTTTTCCCATTTTTAATAAACCTCAATCTCATCCAAGTCTAAGTTGAATGAGATCACGGCCTTAGGATCATAGTCGCGGCGGCGTTTCGGTTTGGTCATTTAGCTACGATCTCCTGCAGAAGATCCCGGATATCTAGTAATACTTCCAATATTAAGCGTCGGGTTGTTTCTTCTGTGGCTGCGGAATGCATTAAGTTCATAGCAATTTCTTCTCGCTTCCTTTGGCCTGATGCCACATCCGCCACAGTTTCATCATAATTTCTAATATTTGGTTTGCTCATTGGCCTATCAACATTTTTAATATGATTCCGATCGTTATCATGGCGATAATTATCAAAATCAAATAGAGCGCATCTTTGTTGAATTCTATTTTCCGTTGATTAGATTTGGCTCTCCCGGATGCCGCTCCAAATATACAGAACATATGCAATACAATCCCGGGGATGATATAAAGAATATAACCGACTACAACAAGAACAAGCCATACAAGTCCATTTAAAACTTGACCTTTATAGATTTGCCCTGCACCGGGAATGATTAAACTCAGAAGAGCGGCTACCCCTGGATTCCACGATTTAACGGAAGCGACCGGAAGCGGCGCGGGCTGCGTTATCGGATACCCACATGCTGGACATGCTAAGGCCTGACTTGACACCTGTCTTCTGCATTCAGGACAATCGATTAATGTCATGATTATCCCCATTAGCAAATCTGCTTACTTTTTTCTCGAGTGTCCTGTAGGATGAAAGGAACTGTCCCATATTTAATCTTTTTTGTTGCTGGAAATCTTATTCAAACGGAAATGCCCGGCTTATCCTAGTTTGAAAGTCTTCATAAACTAGTTGCCGCGGTTTATCCCAGGTATCAAATATAAGATAACCAGAAGATTTTGTGTTTGGCTGTAAATCTACTGCATCGAAGTAACCAGTCAGGCCATAAGTATCGGTAGAGACGCTAAGGCTCTGACCAGTCACTGTTACGAGAGTAAAATTGTTAGGATTCGTGTGCCTAGTGGATGAAGTTCTATTCCAAATAGAAACGGACAATCGGAGCGGTTGATATCTCACAATCCGGATAGCCATCTGTATTTGGCTATTTCCTTCATAACAGGCAAGTTTATTAAGGCTAGCCTTGAGAAGATAGTCTTTTGCTTTTTTCGAATCTGGGAAAACTTTTAGAGCGTTTTTGCTTTCATCAATTGCTCGCTGAATATCATAGCAATTGTCTGATTTTAAAAGTTCTCCAGCAGCTTTTATGGACGCCCTAGCCTCTGCCTCTCCTTTGTCTTTTTTTTCCTTCTGAATCGCTTTATTGGTTTCGACAATTCGCTCTCTGACATCTTTATACTCCATGTCAACTGAACTTACTTTAATAAAGAACCCTTTCGCTTCTTGATATTTCCTCTCTTTGAGCAGCGTCATCGCCTGCATGTAGTGATCCTCTTTGTGTTCCCGGTCGTATTTCTCCTCCTCTTGTCTCTTCTTTTCAGCCTCGTCTTTCTTGGCTTGTGCGATTCTAGTTTCTTCTTTTTTCGTCTTATAGTCTTGGTACCTACTATTTACGAATGGAGCGCTTACAAGGAGAAAAGATATACCGATCGCTAAAAGAACCAATGCTCCCCTATTCTTGCCCTTGAATAATAGACTAAACGCGAATATGAGACAAACGATTCCCATTACTAAAACAGAAACCATATTATAAGGAAAGACATTTTCCGGCTGGTAGATGACAATAGCAATTCCAACGACAAAAGAAGCAAGCAAAGATAAAAAGAATAGACTGCCTGAGCTAAACATGGGCCCATTTTTCTTAGCTCGTGGAATTTCTTCCTGGGAGGGTGCAGGCTGCTCGTACTCAATAACTTCTTGCTGAGCAGGCGGAGAGGGTTTAATAGGACCTCTTTTTAGCGGATAACCGCAAGATGGGCAAGACTCAGCAGCATCAGAGATCTGTTTTTTACACTCTGGGCACTCGATTAGTGCCATGATTCCCCCCTGTTAACTTATTTATATCCCTATTTTCGCGGCTTTTTTCTCCGTTCTATTAGTCTATTCATTACCCAAATCACGCGGCCGCAGATAGGAGAATGGTCTTCCTTCTCATATTCTTTGAGATCCAGGACCATCGGGAAATCTTTTAGCTCCTCAGATTCCCGGCCATCATTGTTTTATCGCAGCCTGATTAATAGGGATGTCTTGAATCTCGATAGTGAAGTCAATGCAACTACCTCATTTTAGACTAATTATAATTTAGGCAGCTGTGTATGGGATGTCAAATTGGACTCAATGAAATCTTTTCTAAGTATGTGATAAGCTACCGCCTATGTTCGTTCGACATAAAGTCCATCCATAATCTAAAAGCAGCTTATTAGTGCTTTCGTCTCTCCGTTAAGCTCCCTCAGCAGCTACAGCGCCTCAATCCGATCCTTGATCTCGGGGAGGACCTTGGAAGTTTAGGCATCGGCCGGATCTCGCTCGCATGATTGCTGTGCTCTCTTGCTGACAGGTGCCCGGTGACAGCATATTCCCCATTGAGATCACGATCCGCTATATGCTGGCGCTCGTAGGCGATCACCGAAGAGATCTCGTCAGCTCGGATGTAAGCTCGGATAAGTATCCGATTCTTATTTGGGCTGAGTGTGCTTGCGGTCATGCTCCCGTGAAACTCGGCCGAGGACTTCTTGTATCGATCCAGCCACTTGAAGATCTCATAGTTCACTTTACTCACAACCCGGATCAATTGGATACAAAGCTCATCCGGTAGCTTCAAATCCTTCCGGCAGAAATCCAGCGCGACCGCTACATTCGGCCGAATCTCTTCGCTTACGAGATCCGGAGGAATCTCTTTGTAATAAAAGGCCATCTCAGAGCTCGATCCCCGACTCCTTACAGCCCTGCTCAAACCGGTCCAGCACGCCGTGTTTCCGGAGCCCTTCGCCATCGCCAGGAAGCAGAACAGGCCAAAATCCGGGAAGTGGCACATATCGATAGGCGGCGTAGTGAATTCCGAGACGGCCTATCTCTCTCCGGGCCTCATTCTGAAGCCTCCGCGCCTCAGCCTCGAGCAGCTTTTTGTAAAGGGCTTTGAGGGCTGCTTTGTAAGCGTCAATGTACTTCGCACGGATTCGGTACGGTTCCTTTTTCTTTTCTTCCTCCGCCTGCTCCTCGGTCTTCTCCATGGCTTTTTGCATGTAGCCAATCTCCCTCTTCTTGGCCTCGGTCGCGATGAGATTGTCCCGAATAGCTGTCTCTTTCTCACGGTAACCGGAACTCTTCTTCAGAAAAGCGTCGACCGCTTCAGCGCCGAGTTGTTCCTTCTGGAACTCGAGCCGCTGCAGCTCGGCATTCAATTCCGCGAGCTTTTCTTCATGCTCATGCAGAAGATCCATCAGCCGCCAATAAGCGCCTTTTTCTTCTTTCTTTTTCATGTCATTCCTCTATTCAATATTTATAGTATTCGAGCCGCTCAAGTCGGTCCTTGAACTCTCGAAGATTTCCAAGCTGGCGATCCACAAAGGCCAGGAGATCTCGGATATCGGCCGGCTCGACCTGCCTGGCCTTGACATCGCTGATTCGGGCTGCGGGATTCGCCGGCCACAGGCACAGAGAGACTTCGAAGAGCTTCAATTCCTTGATAATCCGGATCTTATCCCGCCATTCATGCCGGACTGTCGCAAAACCGATTAAGAGGCCGGTCACGGCTCCCTGGATTGCAAGGCTGCGGAGCTCCTTCCCCCTTTGAACATCGGTATTTATCCGACCGGCAATCCGGAGACCGTTCGAGTCCTCTTCCGCGTTGATCAGTCCGACCGGCTCCTGGATATCGTGATTCCAGCACAACGCAAAACCCTCTCTCTCGGCGAGTGTATTCCGGAAGGCTCCCGGCTTGATCATCTCACCCAAGCTATCTACAATGCCGAAAACTGAAGCGTAGCCGGTGAAAAATCCCCGCTCATCGACATCCGTCATTTTGAAAAGCAGATCTTTTGTCTCCATCTGTGACATCGTGTTCTCCCTTAAAAAACCCATGCCCGCGGCTCAACCATATACTTCTCAATCGCATGGATCGCTCCAGCGGCCGCATTCGCTAAGTCATCATGTTGACCCGGTGGATGATCAACGCTGTCCCGGCCGCCTGAATGGACCCGGCGCTCAAGATTGCAGAGCTGGGCATAAAGCCTTTTAATGTCCAGGAGCTCAACCCGCCCCTGCATCATGTGAGCCTCAAATTCAAGGTATATCTCGCTCTTCGGCTTATCTGTGGGTTCATAGGTGATTCCCGCTTCCCGGAAAGACGAAGCACACCAATCGCCTGAGTATCGATCGCCCATAACGCGCCGGATCCCGTATTCCTTCAGGATCCTGGCGAAATCCTCCACAACGGCCTGAGGCTGGAAAGGCGGCCGTCGTTCCTCCAGCCGACCCAGGATGATCTTTCCGTTTTCATCTTTATGGGCGATCGAAAGCGTCATGGAGTCGGCCCCGCTGCCACCGCTCGGATCCACGAATGCCTTGTAAACATAAGCCCGGGAATAGGGATCAATTTTCAGCTTACTTCGCTCTTCTTTCGAAATCCGCGGCAGCATGTGACGGCCTTTCACAATCGCCTCCTCGATCACGCGGACTGGGAGAAACGTCTCAATATCTTCGCGAAACTCACTCAAATATTCCGCCTTCGCCCGCGCTAGGTCCTCCGCCATCGCTTCATCAATCAGCTTCTTCGGCACCGTGGGATTCATCTCGCGGGTCGTGGCCTTCACCACAAGAATATTTTTCGGCTCCTTGCCATAGTGTCTCTTGTAGAGCTCATAAGCCACACCCTTCCGAGCATACGCCGTCGTGATCATAAGCAGCATCGATCCCGGAACAGTCGCCATCGCCGGCTTGAGCGCGTTGATTATTTCCTTATCCGGCTGGGCCGAGTATTCCCCTTTCCAAAATGCCAATTCATCACATACCGCGGCCACAACAGTAAACCCCCGAACCGTCCTGTAATCGCACGTTTTGACGCTGATCGTGATCTGGTTATCCAACTCGATCTCCCAGGTGAGATCCTTCACGACATGCTTCTTGAACATCGGGAGCTGCAGAATCCCCCGGATATAATTCAGTATCACCCGGGCCTGGTTGCGATCCGCCGCGATCACCATGATCCAGCCGGTCTCGCCCAGACTCAGATATTGCCGCCAGTCGAAGAAGAGGGCCAGGTAACAGGTCACAACAGACATGATCGTGCTCTTGCCCCCACGCCGGCCGATTATCGCCAGAAACTCATGCAATCGATTCTCAGGCGGTTTCTTCCGGCCGGTCAGCTTCCGGTATATCTTCCGCTCCTTCTCATCCATCGGGAGGGCGAAGAGGGCCTTCAGCACAGCGATCCAGGTGGTCCAGGTGGAGAGATCTTTGAATGCTCCGCCGAATAGCTTCGGATCCCGGATCGCCTGGATGATATCAACGCTCATATCGTTTTCCCTTCCGGGCAGTATTGACCATGCCTATCCCTCTTCAATAGCCTCCTGTGCCTTCTCGAGCCCGGAGATCAGGTCTCCCAGCAGCTCCTCATGAATCCTGATCCCCTTCTTCGTCGGGTGCCAGGCTTCACCATCACTCGGGCTCTTCCGATAAAAGATCCTCACGTCAATGTATGCGCTGCCATTCCATCTATTGACCTGAATCTTGATCAGCTCAGTCGAATGATTCTCTATCTCGGCTATCACCTTATTTTCACTCATTTACAGCTCCTTTCCCCCTCATCCGACGCGCTGAGAGCCGGGAGGAGAGGCGATCTGCCTCCAGCCCTTGCTCACTATTCACCATCGGCCGCTCTCCCCTCCTTGCTCTTCTCGGCCAGGTATGTCTTGAGGTCCAGAGCGTCCTCAGCTGCCCTCTTATCAATCCCAAGCTCCCGGAGAATCAGCCTCAATGCGTTGACGTAGCTCAGATAGGAATTGCGGAGGAGAGGCGAGAGCTCGCCGTCCTGAATCACCGAAGTCTCATTGATATGTTCCTCCATGCAGCGAAGCAGGCCTAAGATCCCAAGGGCCCGATCGACCATTACAAGCTGCGCCGTGGTCAGGTTCTCCTCCGCCGGCCCCAGGTCCGCAATCAGCCCCTCCCGGAAGCTGGTCAGATACTCCTTGATGTGCCGGCGATTCTCGGGCAGCTCGCCCTTTACCAAGAAGCTATATCCCCCATGCTTCGGCGGCCGGCCGGGTCCGCGTTTTCGCCTGGTTTTAGCCCGGTTAGTGCTCATTTATCAATCCGTTAATCGAGAATAAGCCCGCATTAAGAGCGGGCTACAAGTCGGCGAAAAAGTCGTCATGTCCTCCTGAATTCCGCTGATCCACCCCATAAGCCCGCCACTTCGGCCAGAAAGGAGGGGTGTCAATCGGTTTCCGTGAGCATCGAGGTGGGGGGAGCCTCTGTTTATGAGATTGTATTTTTCAGCACCGCCATGCCTAAGATGGCCTCTAAGATAGCCAGGTGTTCTGACCGTCTTAGGGACATGATTTGCCGTATACACACATAATTTTGACCGCCTTAGGCATCTTAGAGATAAATATATTATTATTATATATTTACATGTGACCGTTTTAGTGGCCGTCTTAATGACCGTCTTAAGGGCTTCTGACCGCCTTAGCGCCTTAAGATGGCCAAATTTGCTAAGATGGCCAAGTGTGGCCGCCTTAATATTCATTTCAGCCCCCAAAACCATTTTCCATCGGTACCAAATCCCTGCTTGCGTTTAGCAATTTTCATGCAGGCTCTAGCTCTTCGGATTGTCTTCTCTGAGAATCCGTTATCCCGGCCAGATTTTAGGATCTGAGCGACTTCAATCGGACCATCGGCGAGAAGATCGCGGAGCCATTCCTGGGCATCCTGGGCAAGTGTTCGGTCTCCAGCATCTTCATCGGAAAGGATGTCGTCGGCGGAAACATCTATTGGATCACGCTCGAATTCAGTCGCTCCTTCGACAATCCTGAATGCAAGGCTTGTGGGATTAATACTCAAATTACATTTGAGCGGCGCCAGGATTCTCCGCTCCGGATCGTCTTTATCTTTAGAAATGGCCCACACAGCCCGGGCGGCCGCAGTGTAGGCGGTTGATCCTGTGGTCCGATAGATGGCGCGCATTGCGGTTGTTTTGTTTAGGTGGGAAATCGCGATCACCGCGATCTTGTTTTCCGCGGCGAATCTCCGAAGTGGCTGAAGGGAGCGGCGGACTGCAAGGGTCGCGTTGCCGTCGATATCGCCCTGATATTCAGTAATGGGATCAAGGATAATCAGGCGCTGGTCCTTGATTGACCGCAGGGCTTCAGTGAGGGTGTCTATATTTTTCACGTCAAAGGGATCAATCTCTTTTTTCCCAGATCTTGAGATTCCCTTCATGATAAAGATCTTTGAAAGATCAGCTCCGGCCGCATCCAGCCTGGGCCTGATTGTATCGGCAATATCATCCTCAGCGCTTAATATGATCACGGATCTGGCGAGTTCTGGCGCCGGCTGGTCAATATCAGGCCATGCGTCACCCCTAGAAACCCGGGCGGCCATGAAAAGAGCGAAAAAACTCTTGCCGGTTGCCGGATCACCCACGACAAGCGAAAGCTTTCCCATTGGAAATCGATTCCACCAGAGCCACTGTAGGCCTTCTGGCTCCACGTCTTCCATCTTGACCAAAACCGGCCGCGCTTCGGCCTTGCCATGCTCTAGCTCATCCAGGCCCTCCAAAATCGGCCTGGCAAGCTTCCAGAGGGCAGGATTTTGGGGATCGGCAGCGTATCTGACCGCGAGCTTATTCCCCTGGTCCTGTAAAAATTCAATCTTCGCATTTTTTGCCCAAGTCAAAAATTGCCCATCGCCTGCCGAGATTCCTTCCAGGAGCCCAGACAGAAATGTTGCACCATATTTCTCGTTAAATTTATTTCCCAAAAATATTAGATCCGCCCGCCCAGGATTCTTTCGAATTTCCTTCAGAATCGCTGCAAGGCGATGATCTGAAATGAAGTTTCCTTTATAGCCAGCCTCATCGAGCATTGCCAACAGTGCAGGCTGGCGCTCAGCTCTTTGCATCAACTTGCCAATTACGGCGCGCTGGTTCTCGCTACATGTGGACCCGGAATAGCTCATCTCATCCGCTCCATCAGCCTCTCAGCCTCATACGGATCGAGCTCAGTTTTTGCCTCGAGGAGTTGATCCAATTTTTTCTTATCGATCCGTCGGCTCCCCGATTTCTTCCCTGGTTTCCTGATCAGCACTGACGGAAGAGCGCCCCGCAGACACAAAGAAGAGATGGTCTCCGGATGAAGGCCCAGGTATTTAGCTGTTTCGACAACAGTCAACCAACGTCTTTCTATGGCCATCTATGCCCTTTAATCAGACCGGCGAGGGCCACAGCGCCTGAGGCGGACAGCACCGTGGCCCATTAGCCGATCCGAAAAATTTTTTACCATTGATCTCTTTATCCTCAATTTCACCTTACCAAGATTTTTTTTGGCGAAGATTGCTAATCGGGGGAAATGAGGGGAGCAGAGGGGGAATTTGTGTCATCAAAGGAGGTGAAAATCCTTGATAGCTATTCCACGAGACGTTTTTCCAGGCCCGGCGGGAGTGGTTGCTCAGGGTACTGTAAAATAGCTTTTCTCTTTGAAAGGGAGCTTGGCAATTTGGCTTCCAGAACCAAACTTCAATTACGATATTCTTCTCCAACGGCGCGTTATTGTAATTTAATAGCCGGTCAAGCTCACTGCGGGTTATCTTATTGATTACAGATTTGATGATCTGCGTTCCGCTTTTATCCCATGCAAGGGCAGTAGCTATATTTGCGAAATCGCCACTTGCGCCGCCACAAGTGCGGCCTTCAGAATTAATTATCCGAAGGGTATTTTTTAGAAGGGTTCGAAGTCGCCTTTTTATCGCCTCTTCTGGCATTTTCCACCTTCTATACTCTGCCTTAATCCATAGATGGGTCCTGTCTATTGTGGGGATAGAGCGGTTGATTTCTGGGCTTGACAGCCCGGGTTAGGTTTGATACAAAAAAAATGCTCGTGTAAGGATACAACTTTACACCTCGAGTGGCTCCCGACAGCTCGTCAGGCCCGGGAGCCTTACTATTATTTAATATTTAATCACGTGTCTGGCACGTAGTTAAAGAAAAATCGTACTTGCATTTGCATCCCCCTGAAAATTCATGAGTTAGAGTTAAATATTTGCATCTTTTCTTCAATTTTCTAATATTATTTAATAAATCTATCGCGGATGGTTCGTGTCTTGAATATTATTCTAATGGGATAATAAGGCGAGGCGCAGAGCCGGACTCAAATGGTAATCTTGCTTATTCTATTGAGCTTCAATTGATAGTTTTGAATCTCTCTCGTATACTAATTATTGACGCCTGCATAAATAATGTCCTATCTAAGGCGTAAAAAAAGAGGCGTATGTTTCACGAAAGAACGAAGAAGATTCTGCTTCTTTTGAAGAGAATGACCATGACGGCGTGCTTTT
>Ga0180437_10004934_pt1 | contig 18621 bp, 13 predicted proteins | sample SS_ome_4_FD_132410 | JGI IMG/M metagenome (GOLD analysis project Ga0180437, IMG submission 132410) | Hypersaline lake sediment archaeal communities from the Salton Sea, California, USA - SS_3_D_1 metaG | ecosystem: Environmental > Aquatic > Non-marine Saline and Alkaline > Hypersaline >... | reverse complement strand
GCTCATGATCACTTTTGGAGAACTCTTTATACTCCCCATCACTACAGCCATGGTTTCTACACAGGCCCCCCAGGACATCAGGGGGGCCTATCTGGGTCTCTATAATCTATCTGTATATGCTGGGTTTGCCCTGAATTCATTTATTGGCGCATATCTCTTCGATCTCAATGCACAATTCATCTGGATTCTCTCAGGCATCATGGGAATTGGTGCATTGCTGGGGTTTCTCTCGATGAAGTCAAATTCTGTCCCTCCTGGAAAAAATACACCATGATATCGTAGATCCCAAGAAATTTCGTGTCTATTTCACATGAACATAGGCTCTCAAAATCTATTGATAAAAGGGAAAATTGTAATATTTATAATCCCTATTTGACTTGTAATCATTTTGAAATTTCTCCTTAACGAAATATTTATAAATTCCAAAGAATATAAGTAATCACGATGAAGAGTAGGTGATCCATTGAGAATTTCGTTAATTTCTCCAGGCATGCCATATGGTATAGATGAGAGGCCAGAACTTCAATTTCCCCCTCTCGGTATATGCAGCCTGGCTGCCGTACTGGAAGAAGCAGGTCATGATGTTCAATTGGTAGATTTAGCCGTAATAAAATGGGATTTTGAATGGTTGAAAAATAAACTTCGATCTTTTACTCCTGATATCTTTGGCATAAGTGCACTCACTGCAAGCTTTCCCCGGACACTCCTTATTTCGCATTTTTTACATGAAGAATTTCCTGATATTCCCATTGTCCTGGGAGGTATTCATCCCACCTTTACCGATGAAAAAACACTTTCTGAAAATGACGAGATCGATATTATTGTACGGAGAGAAGGAGAGATTACCTTCCTGGAGCTCTTAAAAGCCATGGAAAAAGGAACATCTTTCAAATCCATTGATGGATTGACATACCGGGAAGATGGGAGGATCATACGTACCCCGGATAGGCCCTTTATTAAAGATTTAGACTCTCTCCCCATCCCTGCATATCATCTTCTGGATACGATTGATATCTATAATAAGGTTCAATCCCAGTTGATTGTTTCCAGCAGGGGATGTCCCAATCACTGTATTTTCTGTTCAACATCTGCATACTGGGGACACTTCTGGAGGGGTATGAGCCCTCCCCGGGTACTCCAGGAGATGGACATCCTGGTCCATGAATACAACGCAACGAGAATAGTGTTTGGAGACGATCTCTTCACCCTCAACAAAAAACGGGTCCATCAGATCTGTGATGGTCTCCAGGAACGGGGAAATTATGTGGAATGGCTGTGCAGTGTAAGAGCAGATTCCATCAATTTAGAGTTGCTCAAGCACATGAAGGCTGCCAGATGTGTGGGTGTCTTCATCGGTGTGGAATCAGGACGTCAGGAATCACTGGATAAGATGAATAAGAGGACCACGGTCAATGACAATATCCAGGCGGTGAAGATGTGTAAGCAGGCCAACCTAGAAACCACTACCTCCTTCCTGTTAGGTCTTCCCTGGGAAACAGAAGATAATATCAGAGAAACTATCGACTTTGCAGTGAATAAACTGGGATCCAGTGAAGTCATCTGGAGCCTGCTTCACCCCGATGTGGGTTCTCATATCTATAACAATCTGCCAGAATATGGCATCCAGTTTGTCGACAGTAATTTGGAACACTGCATGGGAAATGCACCTTCTGTGATCAGTACAACACATTTATCTGCGGATGAATTGAGCGAGCTTTGGGTGGAAGCAGCGATCATGCTGGACCATACAGAAGAAAAAGAGAAAGAGAAAGAGAAAGAGAAAGCAACGAAGAAAGAGAAAGAACAGACAGAAGGGGGTGGATGTCATGGGTATTGAATTGAGAGAGGATGGAACACTGGAAGTGGTAGATGAGGGGATTGTGGACATTTTCGATGATGATATGCTCCACAAACCCCGTGCAGTGGTAACTACAAAAGTAAAAGAGGAATATATTGTATATAACAACAGGAAGGATCTCTTTTTCACCACCAATGAGGTAGGATACCACATCCTCAATCATATTACAGATTGTACCTTCCAGGAATTACTTGATATTGTACTTCCATCATTTGATGGCGATCACACAGAAATCATTGCATCAATACGAAAGCACGTGGGACTTCTTGCATCTATAGGCATTATAGATGTAGAACGATTAGAACAACTTCGCGAGGATTCTCTCAAGAATCCAAAAAAGGCAAAGGAGGTGAAATCATGAAGTTCTCTGAGCCAGTCATTAAATTGTATGGTAAGAATGGTCGACCAGCCGAGCTGGGTGCCATTATTCGATTCAACACCTCAAAGGGTATGTAAATCCTATAGAGTGTGTTCAACTAACTCTTTTTATTTTTTAACATTTTCCTTTTTTTCATTATCAGTGAAAAGATTACTGTCCCTGCTCCAATTACCAGCACAGCCTGCACAATATTGATCACCCCCAGCTGTGATATGAGGAATGCACACATGGATGCAGATACCACAGGAAGCAGGGTAACATGCTTTTTAAGGGGAATGAGGGCCAGGAATGAAAGAAAATAGGAGATGAGAAAGAGAATATTAGATAGATAGACAAATTTCTCTATGAGCTTTATAACCACCAGCAAGGACATGACCCCCCACTGCACCATAAGAGCTGCATGGGGAGTGCGAAATCTATGGTGAATACAGGCTAGGAAGGGGGGAAACACACCATCTCGAGCCATGGAATGTACCAGTCTCCCGCTGGAAAGCAATCCTGCATTGAGACACCCGCACATGATTATGACAGACCCTACAGCTATGATCACATCCCCCCCCCACTTTTCACTGGCTAGCAAAAGGGGAGTGGTGCTGCCAGCAAGATCCTGCCAGGGTACCAACCCCAGGCAAGTGGCTGCCACTCCTGAATACAGGAGAATTATCAAAAGAGTCCCCACCATGATAACTCGAGGAAGATCTTTTCTAGGATTTTTATATTCAGATGCAGGCATCAATGCATATTCCCACCCCAGGTAGGCCCACATGGTCAGTCCCATAGCCTTTCCTACAGATGTCCATCCCCGGGGTATGAAGGGAGAAAAATGATCGCTATTAAAATGCAGTACTCCTCCCCCCATAAAAAACAGTAAGGTGAGAACTAATCCTGAAAAAAGCAACAACTGAACACAGCCGCCAAATCGAATTCCATAAATATTGATCACGCTGAGAACTGAAATGATGATTACAGAGATGACAGATTCTTCCAGTGATGAAAGGGAAAAGAGCGGGGAAAGATACTGAGGTATGAGCAGGGTGAGTACTGACAGGGCTACCCATGCCCCAATCAATCCAGCCCACCCTGCTGCAAATCCAGGTATGCTTCCAAATCCCTGCTGTACGTATCTGTAAGGTCCTCCCGACTCATCGAACATGGAAGCTAGTTCTGCAAAACTGGTGGCCATGAATAAACAGAGAACACCGGTACCTGCCCAGGCTAGTAAAGAAGCAGGCCCTGCAACTCCTGCTGCCATTCCCGGTATGATCAGCATGCCCACTCCCACAATACCTCCTACCACAATAGCCAGTCCGTGGAACATCCCCAGTTCTCTTTTCATTTCAGGCCTATGGTCCACCATGGAATGGTAACTATCGGGATCAAATATAAGATGAAACCCTACACTATACGGTAGGATTATCTATGAGTATTATTCTACAATACCTTTATAATGGTCATCTAGAAGAAGACGTGATGGAGGATATTGTTCTACATAGCGATGCGGAACATGCCATATTGAGAAAAAAAGAAAGAAGAATTATCATGCTTATTTTTAAAGATAATCGCCCAGATACAGTCACTTCCACCTTTGGCAATGGGTACTGTGCACAGGCGCTGGTACAGGGTTCCTGGGGGTTTGCTTCCACCACACAGAAAGAGCACATGAAAGAGACTCTGGAAAGAGCTGAATTCCTGGCAGCACACTCCCGGAGATATAAATTGAGAAAAATTGAATTGTATCCTGTTACATCGTGTACAGGAACCTGGGAATCTCCAGGAATCACAGAAGTCAATGAAGCTACCATAACCGAATTGTGTGAGCTCATCAGATCATGCCAGGAGGAAGTCATGGGGTTACCTGGTATTATCTCCAGCACCATCAATATCAATATAATCACCGATGTATCCCATCTGTGGACATCTCAGGGTTCATCCATTGCTCAGAGAATACAGAGAATAGTGGGAACCATGTCCATGGTGGCAAGAGAGGGGGGAGACATGGCTTCATATTACACTGAATTTGGCGGCCAATATGTATCTGAACTCATGTCTACAGACCTGTTAAGAGAAAAAAGTATGCATTGTGGTAAAATCTGCCAGAATTTGTTACATCGATCACTTCCTCCCTCAAAAAGCACTGAAGTGGTGCTGGATCCCACATTAGTCGGATTTCTGGTGCATGAGGCTGTGGGACATGCAGCTGAAGCCGATATTGCCCTCAGTGGTTCCTGTCTCCTGGGAAAATCAGGGCACAGGATTGCTCCAGAATCTGTCTCCATCACCGATAATCCACAGTATCCTTCGGGCCCTGGATCATATGGATATGATGAGGAAGGTGTCCCCACCCAACCCACCATGCTCATAGATGAAGGCATGGTTTCAGGATTTCTTCACAATCGAGAAACGGCTCATATCATGGATGCGGTTCCACATGGACATGCCAGAGCCTGGAATTTTTCCTGCGAACCAGTAATCCGGATGTCCAATACCTACCTCAATTCCGGTGATTACACCTTTTCTGAACTCGTAGAACAGGTACAGGATGGATATCTGATTGCGGCAGGACACATGGGAGGAGAGAGTGATTATAACGGAGAATTCACCATCGGAACAGGATACTGTGAGAAAATTGATGGTGGTTCCCTCACCGGAGAGATATTCAAAGGACCGGTGGTCACCGGGAATGCCTTCCAGGTGCTCAATACCATAGAGGGAATAGGAAATCAGGACCTGTTTGAGATGCGGGCTGCTACTTGCGGGAAGACCCAACCTGCCTTTGTAGGTGTGGGAGGTCCCCCCATAAAGACTTGCGTGACTGTACGGGGGGGAGGATAATGAATGAAAGAGTGGCTGAGAAGGCTCTGAAGGCTGCAGAACAGGCAGGAGCAGATGAAGTGGAAGTGGTGATGGAATCCTCTCACGACATGGAGATAGTATTGAAACGAGGAGAAATCCACAGCGAAAAGGATTGCAGAACAGCAGCCCTGGGAATACGGACCGTGGTGAGCAATAAACACAGTTTCACCTCCTGTAATCTTCCCTATCCTTCTATAGATTCGCTGGCGAAGCATGGTGTCTTCCTGGCTAAAAAAAATGTACAGGACCCGTACTGGCACCACCTCCCCATGAAGAATACCCCTGTGGAGGTAAAAGACATTTATGATCCCTCCCTCGCTCACCTCACCCCTGATCAGCTCTTCGCATATGCTCACATTCTTCTCTCCACAGTACAGTCTGTGGAATATGTGGAGGTAAAAGAAGGGCACATTCACATTGCAGATGAGACTTTTTTCCTGATCAACAACCATGCAGTTTCCGGCCAGTTTAAGACAACCACCTGTGAAGTAGATCTCCTCTGTACAGCAAACCGTTCCGGTCATGCAGAATGTATGGCCTATGATTATTTCTGTTCAAAAACAGCTGATTTCAATCTGGAACCCTTTGCTCATGCAGTCGCCCAGAGTGCTCGCAATGGACTGGATGCCAAAAAGCTTCCTCATGGGCTGAGAGATTCTCTCTTGCTCATGCCAGATCCGGTATCCCAGGTACTGTTCACTCCCCTGGCATGGGCGGTCAATGCAGAATCCTTTCTGTGGAAAACCAGCCCCTTTTCTGAATCCATGGGTGATCAGGTAATGTCCAGTCTGGTTTCTGTAGTAGATGATGGTACCCTGCCTGGTGGATATGGCTCTCGGCCCATGGATGGAGAAGGAAATAACACTGCCTGCACTCCCCTCATCCAGGAGGGTGTATGTACCGGATTACTCCACTCTGAATATACCTCAAACATTGCAGGCTGTGTGTCCACAGGAAATGCAATACGAACAGCTACTTCAGATGTCACTGTAGGACCCACGAATTTTATGGTGCAGCCAGGAGATGCATCCCTCGAAGAATTACTGGCAGAACTGGGAACAGGAATCATGGTGGAGAGATTTTCAGGAAGTGTGGATGTCACCACAGGATTATTTTCAGGGGTGTGCAGACAGGCCCATTACATAAAAAATGGTGAAATATGCTATCCCGTAAAGGAACCCACCCTTTCGGGTAATGCATTTCACGGGGTGCGCTCGATCCAGTTACTGGGTGATTCAGCTGTTCCCGAATATCAGGGCATTGTCACCCCTGCCTGCCTGGTTGATGGCATTACACTCTCGCCCTGATACTCCCCACCCGAGACAGCACATTTATTTTTTAATGACCACCACACTGGCCAGAAGTATCAATATTCCCCCCACCATCATGATATAATCTATCATCTCTCCCAGCAGCAACATGCCATAAAAAATACCCGATACCGGTTCTATTAACATGATGATACCCGTTGAAATGATGGGTACATATTTTATAGATCGATAAAATAATATCATTCCCAGGACCATGGGTATCAAAGCAAACAGGAGAAGAATCAGCCATTTTTCCAGTGATAATGAAAGGGTAAACTGTGATATGAGTCTATTATCGGATAATATACCTGATATAATCCCCAGGGGGAGAGTAAAGAGCGTCCTGAATAGATACACCCAGAAAATAGAGACCAGATAATGAACAGATTGCAGAGAAATGTTCTTGATCATGATAAATTCTACAGAGAGCAGGACTCCCGAAACAAGTGCAAGGAGTATCCCCAGATAATTGGTCAGAGTGATATTCCATACCTTGCTGATGAGGATCATTCCTGCTATAGCCATGATAAGAGCTATCTGTTTCGGGGTATTGATCAGTTCATGGAGAAACAGTCTTCCAAAAAGGGCAGTCCATACCGGTTGCGTATATAAAAGTAAGACCACCACAGCCACCGGAGTACCCAGTGCCACTGCAGTATTTTCAAAAAATCCCACACCTGCCATGACCATCCCTAAAAGCATAAAAGAGAGGATGGATCTCCGTGAAACTGTTACAGAGACCTGTGAGAAGGAACAGACCAATAAAATAATTGGAAGGGCAAACCCAGACCTGAAAAAGGCCTGCTGAAAGGAAGAAACACCCTGATCCCGTAATACTGCTGAAAATATGGAAATGGTGCCGAAAAAGCATCCTGCCAGGATAAGTCCGCCGTAATGCTTCAGGTGGGTCACGGGTCACATAATGAAGTACCCTTATAAGTATTGATGCTCTGTGACCTGTAGGAAAGTGATTGTCCCTGACACCCGCTCATACCTCTCATGCCATGCCTCATGAGGCTTATCATGACACCTCTCACACATACACTCTATTTACAATAGGCTGATGCAGGTGGCACAGATGATAATAGATTCATTCTGATAAAAAATGGAGGAACAGAAATGATAGAATATCTTGTACTGGCAATTGCTCCGGGAGTATTCTGGCTCTGGTTCTTCTGGAGGAAGGATAAATACGAAAAAGAACCTCTCAGATTACTCCTCCGAACATTTCTTCTGGGAGCAGCCGTTGTGTTACCCATCGCTTTTATAGAGGAACTGTTCGTTTTCGGTGAAGGTATTGTGGCCATGATGATGGTGGGCATCTTTGAAGAGACAGCGAAATTTCTCCCTGTCTATTTATATGTCTATAAGAGACCAGAATTCAACGAAGTCATGGATGGAATCATCTATGCTACTGCTGCCTCCCTGGGATTTGCGTCACTGGAAAATCTCTTCTACATATACACATTCGGTCCCTCGGTGATGGTGGGGCGGGCAATCATTTCTACCCTGGGACATGTACTCTTTGCCTCCTTCTGGGGATATTCTCTGGGAATGAAAAAAATCACCGGCAAAAACACCGTACTCGTGGGGTTGCTCTTTGCCATGGTGGCCCATGGTATTTTCAACACCATCCTCATGGCACCATACTGGATCATAAACATCTTGGTTTTTCCTCTCATGTGGTTCCTGTATGCTTCCATGACCGGAAAAATTAAGCGATCTCTGAAGCTGTCTCCCTTCAGAAAAATTACACGAGATGTTGAGCTTCGCTCTCCTGTACAGAAGTCGTGTCCCCGGTGCAGAACTCGGCTCTCTACACAGGCACGGTTTTGTCCTCAATGTGGATATTCTATCCTCCCTGCCACCCCATCTGTACATTGTTCCCGGTGCGGTTCATCTCTTCCTCCAGGCAGTACATTTTGCCCACGATGCGGAGATAAAATTACCTGAACCCATATATTTTCATGAAGAACCCGGACCATATCATATTCTACATAATTGTAATGACAATGAGAAAATGAGAAGAAAATAAGAAAAAAGAGGTAAAAATAATAATCACTCGATGGCTGAGAGATGAATTTTTCCAAGATAGAGTATCACGGGGCCTACACACCAATGGAGCACAGGAAGTATGAAAATAGTATCAAAAACACTCATGGCTACAGCGAACAATCCTATTGAGGTAAATATGACTATCATAAGATTTAATGCAAATTCCCCTCCTTTTTCAGTATAGGCAGGCATGAGGAGAAATAATCCCAAGGCAAAAGCAATATCTGCTGTAACCATGAACCCCACAATTCCCACATTTTTCACCAGAGATTCCACCGAACCCTGAGGACTGAGGTATGTGGAGGCAGCAGTAATGAGTACGGCGATGGGTACGGCCACCATCCATCCCTTGAGTACCATTCCTTTTACCAGGCGGTTTTCACCTCCAGGTGCCTTCCGGTAAAGGAACAGGGTCTCTTTTCCCCGAAGTGTAATATCACAGGATACCACAACAGCCAGCATAGGAAAGATAAACAGGCCCATAGCCATAGCATCCATGGAATCTTCTGGTTTGATAAGGAACAGGTTCATGATGGTAAATAATCCCACAATATATGCTATCCAGGAAATATTCTGCAATCTCCTTCCATAGACCTTGAAGATGGAAGCCAGCAGAATGCCAAAGGATCCACCCCCACCCAGAGTCTGGATAGCATGAGAGAATCCACTATCAGGATTTGTGCAGGCTGAGATAAAGGATGTAGTTTCAAGGCTGTATGCACGGTCAGCCACCATCATGCCTCCAGCAAACACTGCACCGGTAAATACACACAATCCTCCAAATTTGATCAGTACCTCTTCCCATACAGCAGATATATTTCCCGGTGAGGAGACGAATGCAGACAGCATATCTGCTCCCCATGAACTGGGAACCAATCCCACCACCGTTTCTGTAATTCCTCCACCCGGGGATACAAAGGTATCTGCCAGTCCACCCCCCATCATCCAGTACATGAACCCAATGACTGGGAGTACAATTATCAGAGAGAGTGCTTTTCCAATATCCTGACCTCTGGAGGTCTTACCCAGACGGGTACGGAGGAGAGAGGAAATGACTGTTCCTATCCACAGAGCGGTACTGAATATCATCACGAATGTTATGACGATGAGTAATATCTGGATCAGAGATAATCCAAGAGGAACCATGAGGGCAGTGAATATCCCAATGAGAAGCACAATGAAGATAGCATAAATAGGAAGTGTTCCCAGGAATTCTCCCAACAGAACATGGCCTGGGGTTATGGGGGCAGAGAGAAAGATATACTGCTGTTGGGTCTGCACATCCTTGAGTGATTGACTGATGGGAAAGGTAATGAACATGAAGAAGAATATGACAAAGAGCATCTTGACTAACACAACTGCCACCTGTGAAAGAAACAGCTCCAGTATTTCATTTTCAATAGCTCCTACCAGTGTGGGGGCAATATAGAATACATAAAGAGCCAGGAGTGCAATAACGATATAGGGAAGATATGGTCTGATCTGCCGTATACTGCTGGTCTTGATACGATATTCGTTTCTGGCCACAATGAACCATTTAGGTACCGACATGGGTATGTTCCCTCCAGGCGAGAAGTTCCTTCTCTTCAATTCCCCCGGTAATGGATATGAAAGCATCTTCCAGAGTACTGGTCTGGGTATGTTCAATGATATCTGCAACTGTCCCTTGGGCTACCAACTGCCCATTGATGATGATGCCAATACGGTCACAGAGTTCCTGTACGATGGGAAGAATGTGACTGCAGATGAAAATTGTCTTGCCTGCCTGCCTGGTAAGTCCTTTGATTAAGTCTTTCACCATGAGGGCTGCCCGTGGATCGAGGGTGGAAGTGGGTTCATCCAGAAAGAGAATGGGTGGATCATGGATCATAGCAGCTGCCAGCAATACCTTCTGCTTCATTCCCCTGCTGAATCCCTCTAGCAGATAGTCCCGTCTTTCCTGCAATCCAAAAAGCTTTAATAACTCATCTATCCGTTGTGGGAGGACATCGCCAGGAACATCATATAATGCTCCCATAAATTCTAAAAATTCATATGCACTCAATTTTTCATATAACCCAGGGGATTCAGCCAGTAAGCCTGTTACCTTTTTGACTTCCATGGACTCAGTGAGGATATCATGCCCCAGAACAGAAGCAGTGCCTTTGCTGGGTCGGATGATACAGTTCAATAAATTGACGGTGGTGGTTTTACCCGCACCATTGGGACCCAACAATCCAAAGGTTTCTCCCTGATTCACAGAAAGATCCAGTTGATCCACTGCCTTAATTTCACCTTTATTATAGTATTTTGAAAGAGCTGTGGTGTAAATTATATTACTCATTCTCTCTCCTCCTTTTTATGTCCTTTTTCCTTTTCTCCTTTTCTCTCTTCCTTATATACCTTTTTTCTCACCTGCACCTTATCTCATTCACATTATAGAATTGTTGTAAATTGTTTCATATTCTTCAAATGAAATATTAAGATGAAAATGAAGATGCACCTGTCACAACAATATAGACTTTCATTACCAGCCACAATCATTTTTATCATGAATTGTGTTCCCATATGACGTATAACCTATAATTTACACGTAAAAGTAGAATATGAAATTCTGTAATCACTGAAATACGCAGAACGGAATACTAAAAGACATGGAATCAATCCATTTGAAGCAGTGTTGTAATTTCATCCCGTGAAGGTACTCTGCCAGATATTTTAATATCTCCATTGATAGCCAGTGCAGGTGTTATGAAGACTCCACGTTTTTGAATAGCAATGGGTTCAGAAATATAGACTAATTGAGCTTCTGTATCGAGATCTTTTAGTGTCTCTCCTACACATTCCATCATTGCCTTGCATTTTGACCGCTCGATTCCGAATATCTCTATGATCATAGGTGTCATCTGTACTATCTTTTTCGGGAAATTTTTAAATCTTTACTTCTCTCATGGTGAATTGCTCTTAGTTTTATTAATCCGATATGACTTGAAAAACATAACAGTCAATTTTATATATAAACTTTATGGCACCCTCTGGAAGGTATTGGACATGGCGAATGGATTGAAAAGATATTATGAGACTGGGAGAGCAAGACAATCATTTTTTTAAGATGGGTATTGTACAGGAGGGGAAGGATAGTGTCATCTCAACAGTAAGATGAGGAGTGTATATGAACCCATCGAGAATACCCATAAAGATTCGTGGTGCCAGAGAACATAACCTCCAGAATATTGATGTCATCATTCCTACTCATGAACTCACTGTAGTTACCGGGGTCAGTGGTTCCGGAAAATCATCTCTGGTATTTGATACTGTCTATCATGAATCTCGACGTCGATTTTTAGATATTTTTTCCCTGGGCTCCTCCACCAAGCTACAGGCAGCTTCTCTTGACTCCATTACAGGACTCTCTCCAGCCATTGCTGTGGATCAAAATGTGCTCAATTGAAATCCTCTCTCCACAGTAGCTACTGCTTCCGGTCTGCATCCTTTTTTCCGATTACTCTATGCTCGATTTGGAGAATGTCAATGCCCCCTCTGTGGAGAATCGGTCACTCAATTGACAGAGGATGAAATTGTTGATAGAATCTGTACCCTTAATATCTCCTCTCCTGTTACTCTTTATGCTCCCCTGATTCACCAGGTACAGGGAAGCCACAAGACGCTGCTTGCACTCCTCTCGTCTGTATATGCGCCCTCTTCTCTCATGGTGGATGGGAAGAGATATGAGCCTTCTCATGGTCTCGATCCTGACAGCTCCCATGATATTCTGATAGAATTAGGCACACTGCCCCCACATACACCTGTTCATACTGTTCGCACTGTCATTCAGGAAGGATTTGCCCTTGGAATCTCCAGTATTGTCATTTCCACCTCCAATACTGAACTGACGCTTTCCCGGGCCCCTGTATGTCCTGGATGTGGACACTGGATTCAAAAAGCAGACCCAAAACATTTCCACATCCCCTGTCAGTACTGTAAGGGTGAAGGATGTGTACGCTGCGGAAATACTGGTCTGCATGCTGCAGCTGCTGCTGTTTCCTGGAAGGGGATGTCTTTACCAGACCTGCTGACTCTCTCGGTAACTGAAGCGTGTGAACTTTTTAATCGTGCTATAGAGGATCTTCCTTATTCTGCCCATCGCCTGCTGTCAGAAATCAACAAACGATTACAGGCCCTGCATACCATGGGACTGGGATATATCACTCTCAATCGATCGTCGCCCACCCTTTCACGAGGGGAGGCCCAGCGTGTGCGGTTGGCTATCTCATTATCCAGTACATTAGAAGATATAATCCATGTGCTGGATGAACCTACCATTGGACAGCATCCCATTGATGTAGAACAGGTGCTTCCTGCTTTTAAGCACCTTCCTGGACCCGTGGTGATGGTGGAACACGACAGGTATGCTATCGCGTGTGCAGATCATATCATAGATTTAGGTCCCGGTGCAGGAAGTGAAGGAGGAAAAGTGATATTCACCGGCACTCCTCACACTCTTCAAACAGCAGATACTCCCACTGGGTTGTATTTCAGCGGGAGAAAGAAAGTACCTGTCCCCCCTCCCCGATCCTCACATCTCACATTCCTCACCGTGAAGGGGGCTCATTTGAGAAATTTAAAGCATATCGATGTTCCCATACCCCTGGGTCGCATAACAGTCATCACTGGCGTATCTGGATCGGGTAAGAGCACGTTCCTGGAGGTGCTGGTGTCTTCTCTGCAGGAAAAAACACCTTCAGGATGTATCGCACTGGAAGGACCCTTACTGGATCCAGTGGTGGTGGATCAGAATCCAATTGGTCGCAATCCCCGTTCAACTCCTGCCACCTATACCAAGCTCTCTGATAGTATTCGGGAGCTCTTTTCAGCACATACTGGACTATCTCTATCACATTTTTCATTTAATCGGCCAGAAGGCCAGTGCTCTGCCTGCAAGGGGATGGGTGCAGTAGAAGTATCATTGCGATATCTCCCCTCAACCTGGATACCCTGTGAGAGATGCGGGGGAAAAAGATTCTCTGAAGAGGTGTTAGCACAAAAAGTGCTCTGTGCAGGGACAGCAGTCTCCATTGCAGATGTATATGACAGGAGAATTGCAGAAATTTCTCCCCTATTCAATAATGATACCCGATTATCGGATAGAAAAAAGAAGAAAGCTCTCAAAATCCTTACTGCCTTATGTGATGTGGGATTGGGATACCTTCCCCTGGGACAGCCTTCACCCACCTTATCGGGAGGAGAAGCTCAACGAGTCAAGCTGGCCAAATATCTGGGCAGTACCTCCCTTTCTGAAAAGATCCTCATCCTGGATGAACCCTCCACCGGGTTGCATACAGAGGATATTTCCGGGTTACTCACTGTGCTTGATAGACTGGTACGGGCAGGGGGAACGGTGGTGATTGTAGAACATAATACCGATATTATTCATTCAGCAGATTGGATCATCGACCTGGGACCGGGAGCGGGACCTGAAGGAGGAGAAGTAATCTATGCGGGAACACCCGCAGGGATTCACACCGTAAAAGACTCACTCACAGGGAAAGCACTCCAAAATGAGCAGACCCAGCTCCTTCCTTCACCAGTATCCAGGAGTCAGTTCGAGCCTTCACCTGTCATTTCCATCCGGGGAGCCTGTGCCAATAACCTGAAAGCGGTGGATGTGGACATCCCCAAGGGAGCACTTACTGTAGTCACGGGGATCTCAGGGTCGGGAAAATCTTCTCTGGTATCTGATGTGCTGGAATCGGAAGCCCGGAGGCGCTTTTTAGAGAGTCTCTCCATGTATGAACGTCAAAGTACCAGTGAAGGACCGGAAGCACCGGTAGATTCTATTTCCGGGTTAGGAGTAGCTGTTTCTATCGGTGAATCCCGACGTCATTTCAGCCGACGATCCACTGTTGGAAAAGAAACTGAAATAATGTACCATCTCACAACGCTCCTGGCCACACTCGGTGAACGAACCTGTGAGAAATGTGGATCTGTAATGCAGCGCGGAGACTCCACCTGGCAGTGTCCGGACTGTACAACACAGCGAAGAATAGCCCGTCCTCGAGAATTTCTTCCCTCGACCTGGAAATCGGCATGCCCCCGCTGTCAGGGAGTGGGTACTGTATCCATACCCAATCCCCGGAAGCTGATCATACATCCTCACAAGCCGCTCTGTGGAGGGGCTATGTATTCTCCAGGATATTTTCCCTTTGGATACATGTGCAAGCCGTCCCATATGTATTATGCCGTCAGAACCCTGGGGAAAAAATATAATTTTGACCCGGAAATCACTCCCTGGAATGAGATGTCTGAGAAAGCACAGCACGCATTTTTATATGGGGATCCAGAACCACTGGAAATTCGCCTGAAAGATGGCAAGGGGAATCCTAAAACAGTACACAGACCATTCTGGGGATTTTTTCAGCTCATTGGAGATTGGGACCAGTTTGGGACCTATGTGGATATCGTGCCCTGTCCACAATGCGGGGGAGCCACTCTTCGTCCCGAATTTTTAGCGGTGACCCTGGCAGGATTTACTATCCACGAGCTGGGTGAACTCCCTCTCACCCATCTGAAATCTGTACTTTCAAATATCCATCCTTTGGAAATGGTACAGTCCAGTCATGAAATCATACTCAATCGATTACAGTTTCTCATACAGGTGGGATTGGGGTACATCCATCTCAATCGTATGACTGGATCTCTTTCTGCTGGAGAAGCAGAACGCATCAAGCTGGCAAAAATCCTGGGTTCTCAGCTCACATCCCTCACTGTGCTTCTGGATGAACCCACCCGCGGGTTGCATCCTTCTGAAGTACAATCACTGGTCCATACCCTTGTTACCCTGACCCGAGAAGGAAACACCGTCATCGTTGTGGAACACGACCCGGTGGTCATAGAATCGGCCCATCATCTCCTTGATCTGGGTCCAGGAGCAGGGCCTGAAGGAGGTACCATTACCGCTCAGGGGACACCGGAGCACGTTGCTCAATCCAGTTCTCTCACCGGCCAGTGGCTGCGCAAGGAACGGAAGCCCTGCATTTATCCTGTGCACACTCCACAGAGAAGATTGTCCAATAATCGCAGAATACCCCGGAAAAAAATGATAATAAAAAGACCCCGGGCTCATAATCTCCAGGGTGAAGATGTGGACATACCTTTGGGTGTGCTGGTGGGTATATGCGGTGTATCTGGATCGGGGAAAAGCACCCTTCTCATTGATACGGTGGCTCGGGCTCTCTCACCAAAAAAACATACCACCTCTGTAGCGTCTGAACCCCTGAAACCTGGTCAACATGATGGAATCCAGGGAGCTCCTGAACAGGTGATCATAGTGGATCAGACAAAACAGGGTATTCACAGCCCAGTGAAATTTTTGAATATAAAGACTCCTTTAATCAGGTTGTTTGCACAGAGTGAAGATGCTCGGGCACTGGGAATAGATGAATCTCTGCTTTCTACACCCTGTTCAGTGTGTGGGGGTTCTGGAATCATCACCACAGATATGGGATTTCTCCCCGACATTCACACGGTCTGTGAATCCTGCAATGGAACTGGATGCTGTCCTGAAGCCCGGGATATCACGGTACGTGGATATACACTGCCTGAGCTCTGGACAAAATCCATCGATGAAGTGTATGAGCTGTTCACAGATACAGATCGCCTTGCCAGGCCCTTGAAAGCTGCCCGATCTGTAGGACTAGGGTATCTGGTGCTTCAGCAACCGGCATATTCTCTCTCTGGAGGAGAAGCCCAACGTCTCAAAATTGCCAAAGAATTAGCGAGAAAAACTCGAAAAGAAACACTCTACATATTAGATGAACCCACGCTCGGACAGCATCTGGAAGATGTTCAACGATTGAACAGTGTACTACATCAGGTGGTGGAAGCAGGTCATTCGGTGGTGGTTATCGAACATCATCCTCATGTACTGGCATCCTGTGATTGGCTCATAGAACTGGGACCAGGAGGAGGACCAGAAGGTGGTCATGTAATAGCTACCGGTACTCCCGAAGAAGTAGCATACTGCCAGACGCCCACTGCACCGTATATAAAAATCATTGTGGAGGGATGTACATGACCTGGATTCCCTTATTGCTGGCCAGCCCCTCGCCCACACTCCGTTATCTCGTTTTTCGAGATCTCCTGGAGGATCCAGATGAAGGAGAAGTAGAGGAAATCAAGAATCTCCAGCATACCGATCCCCTAATTACGACACTTCTCCACCTGCAGAACCCAGACGGGTCCTGGAATCGATCCGAAAGCGTGGGATTAACTCAGGCCACTTCTCTCCTCAACACCGCACAGGCATTAGCACGATTAGGATATTATGGATTTGATAGATCTCATCCTGCCGTGGAAAAGGGAGCACACTATCTCTTCTCACATCAACAATCAGATGGGTCCTGGACTCCTCCTCAGTCAGACAGGAAATCCACGCGCAAGCCTCATAAGAGAAAGAGCACCTCCTCGGGCACACTCTCTGATTCCTCTGTGGTGACACCCCTGCAGACTGCACTTCCACTGCGAGGGTTGGCCATGTGCGGATATGCTACAGATACACGGGCAGAACACGCCTATACCTGGTTGCTCAATACCCGACTGCCGGATGGAGCCTGGCCCACCCGCCTTACCGAGGAAGGGTCATATGGGTATCGTGCAGGATATAGAGCACTCCCCCATTCCCCATGGGGATGCAGGTCCAATACCACAGGGGCAGTCCAGTGCCTGGCTTTCCATCCCCACCGCAGACATGCTCCTGAAGCCCGCCGTGCTTTGGACTTACTCCTGGCCCGTGAAACACGGGATGCCCATGTACTGGGATTCGAAACCGCACGAATGGCAGGCATTGAGTCTGCTCAGGGATTCATCACCTTTTTTGCCCGATTTGATGGGGGATTATTGCTTGATTTGTGCTGGAGAATCGGAGCTACAAGAGATGATGCTCGTGTTTCATCTCTCATTTCCTTTGTGACAGACCTGCAGGGTCCCTATGGAATATGGGAATACCCACATCCCCAGGCTAATCGCTGGATTACCTTTGATTTACTCCGATCACTCTCTTGGATAGACGAGGAAGGTGACTGGATCAGTCGAGAGCCTCCCACTCCTTTCCATGGATATACGCCAATTCAGAAAAGATATTAATATTACCTTATTTGGATCTTAACACTGGGTTAAATGCTTTTTTTCCGATTGAACCCTTTATACAATACCAATCCCACACCAACCCATAAGAGACCCAGTGCAATAGATGGGGGATCCAGAGTACTGCATAAAAGCACGCAAAAACTCAATCCTGTTATGGGAAGCATATATCCTCGCCATGAAGTGCCGTTCTTTTTCTGTAATGCGAGAACAGCAATGCAGCTGATAATCCAGGAAAGGGTGGTAGCAAACACGATAATTTCCACGATGACCAGAAATAATCCCGAGAGTACCAGGATGATCTGGCCAGCAATGGTACACAGGATGGCAATATAGGGAGTGTTAAAGAGAGTATGTCTCTGGTTGAGAAGAGAAGGCAGCGAATCGTCTCCCATGGATGAGAGCAGCTGGGAACTGGTAAAAATCAACCCATTGAGCGTACTCACCGTGGCAAAGAGTCCTGCTACTGCAATTAACACAGCAGCATGAGTGGTGATCTTCTGAGCGGCCCAGGCCAGAGGAGCGGGTGCTGTCGCTAGCACGGAATAATGGGAAAGACCCGATTGCACGAAGATGACCCCGGCAAAGAGAATAGAACAGGTGACTATGGATACAATCATGCTCAGGGGGACATCCCGTTTCGCATTTTCAAATTCACCTGCTGCACTGGGAATAGTGGTCCATGCTCCATAGGTCAGAGACGCCATGGCTGAGGCCCGTAATAATCCCCATGTTCCATAGGGAAGAAATGGTACAAGATTAGATGAATCGATATGAAAACTTCCTGCACCAATAAAATAGAGTAAACAGGCGATAATAGAAATGGTAGTAATCGTCTGGATCGATCTGCTGAAATCTAATCCCCTGCAGTTGAGAATGCCCAGAATGAGAATAATTAAAATGGCTATCCATTTTTCTCCTGAAACTGGAATCTGCATAATATCGAAAAGCCAGAGAAGGTAATGAGCAAAACTTAATCCAACGATTGCAGGACCCAGTCCCTGTCCCCCCCATAGAGACCAGCCTGCAATGAATGAGAGATAATT
>Ga0180437_10004933_pt1 | contig 18622 bp, 16 predicted proteins | sample SS_ome_4_FD_132410 | JGI IMG/M metagenome (GOLD analysis project Ga0180437, IMG submission 132410) | Hypersaline lake sediment archaeal communities from the Salton Sea, California, USA - SS_3_D_1 metaG | ecosystem: Environmental > Aquatic > Non-marine Saline and Alkaline > Hypersaline >... | reverse complement strand
TGGGATTCCAGGGGAGAAAGGTTCGTTTTCGGCGGCATAACGAAGAGCAATCCTGTTCTTGTCGTGGTCAACACAAATACAGGTAATAAAGAGAAAGAGTTCGTTTTCAAAGAACTGGGAGAAATTTTGAATCCCACGTGGTCTCCGGACGGACGTTTTGTCGCCTTTTCTGCGCTCGACGGAGGATTGTCGGATATTTTCTTATTCGACCTTGAGACCGAAGAGCTGAAAAAGCTGACAAACGATCCTTTTTCCGACCTATATCCTTCCTGGTCTCCGGATGGCCGAACCATTGCCTTTGTCACCGACCGCTTTTCCAGCGATCTTTCCATCCTCAATATCGGCGACTTTCAAATTGCCCTTTTGGATCCCCGCACCGGAGATGTCGAAAGGATCCGGGGATTTGTCGGGGCTAAGCATATCGATCCGCAGTGGTCACCTGATTCGAAAAGCCTCTTCTATATGTCCGATCGCAACGGCATTTCCAATGTCTACAGAGTCGATCTTGCGAGTGAGGAAATATCCCAGGTGACAAATCTCTACACCGGCGTGAGCGGTATCACGGCCGAAAGTCCCGCCCTTTCGATCGCCCAAGGAACAGGCCAGATGGCCTACAGTGTCTATTCGGAAGGGCATTACAGCATCTACGCCATCGATTCTTTTGAACTTCTTGCCGGAGAAAAGCCCAACGGCGATTTCGGAGACATCCAGCCATCTTTGCTCCCGCCGAGAAAAAAGGGAGAAGGAGAAGTGATCGCTCTCCTCAGCAATCCGTTGTACGGCCTTCCTGAGGAAGCCGATTTTGAAATTGAGGATTACAAGCCGAAGCTGGCCCTGGACTATGTCAGTCCCGCTCAGATGGCCATAGGGACGGACCGATTCGGGATGTACGCCGGAGGCGGGATCACACTTAATTTCAGCGACATGCTGGGTTACCACAACCTCTTCACCATGGCCCAGGTTACCAGCCGCGTCGAGGATTCAGCCCTGCTGGTCGGGTATCAGAACGCCAAGAGCAGATTGAACTGGGGTGCTGTCTTGCAGCGGATCCCTTATATGTACGGGGGATATTCCGTGATGTATGGTGATTACCTCGGGCAGCCAGCACTGCTCGAACAGGAGTACATCTTCCGGCAGGTCAACTACCAGGCATCCGTTTTTGCCTTTTATCCTTTCAACCAAGCTCGCAGGTTCGAATTGTCTGCAGGATACCGGCTTATCGATTATCAGCGGGAAGTCCGCACAAGGGCGTATACCATCGATGGATTCTTTATGGATGAGATCAGGCAGGAACTGGATGCTCCGGAAAGTCTGTATTACGGCTTTGTCACCGCTGCCTTTGTGTATGACACCTCCTTTTTCGGAGCCACTGCGCCAATCCTCGGGCAAAGCTACCGGATCGAATACACGCCTTATTTCGGCGGCAACTTGAATTTCTCTTCGATCCTCGCCGATTACCGGAGGTACGTCATGCCTGTCCGGCCGTTCACCCTGGCCTTCCGCATTATGCATTACGGTCGTTATGGGATGAATGCCAGGGACAACCGTTTCTATCCATTGTTTTTGGGCTACGAAACTCTGCTGAGAGGATACAATTCTTCTTCTTTCGGCTACAACGAAAATGATGTGTATGCTCAGCTATTCGGCAGCAAATTCGCTGTTGCCAATGTCGAACTGCGGTTCCCCCTTTTCGGGGTTCTGGGTTTGGGCAGGGGATATTATGGTATCCTGCCGCTGGATTTTGTGGTCTTTTACGATGCCGGAATTGCCTGGGGTTTGGAAGCGGAAGGAGATTCGGAGAATAAGCCGTTCTTTTTGGGCGGCAACCGCAAGCCATTGACCAGTGCCGGAGTCGGAGTCAGGATGAATTTGATGGGATTCCTGATCGTGGGATTCAATGCCGTGAAGCCCTTCGATAGACCCGGCAAGGACTGGGTTTTCCAGTTCACCATCATGCCTGGATTCTAAGCATATCTGCGGCCGGCCTTTCGTTCTTTCTTGAGATTGAACCGGAGGCCGGCTTTTCCTTTTTTGACCTTCTGTCTCTTGTGTGATAAAAGCGAAGAAAAGGAGGTCTGTCATGTGGGGAGTCGATATCCTACTGAAGAAAAAAAATCCGCTTTTCTTTTTCTCTCTGGTCGGTCTGTGCGCGATCGTTTTTTGGGGAAAAGTCACAGCCCGGGAAACAGGAGTCCCTGAGCCCGTTTTCAGCGAACAAACGGAGGAGTGCTTGGAGTGTCACCGCGTCTACACTCCGGGGATTGTCGCGGATTGGATGACCAGCGAGCATGCAGTCGGGGTGCCGGCGGAATCGATGAAAAAACCGGATTTGGAAAGGGAGGTATCCAGCCGGTCCGTTCCAGAAGGCCTTTTGAATGTGGCCGTTGGATGCTACGAGTGCCACAGTTTGAACGCTGAAAGCCACAAGGATAATTTCGAGCATTTCGATCACAAAATCAATGTGGCGGTGTCTCCCAAGGATTGCGCGACGTGCCATGCCGAGGAAGCCGAACAGTATCTTTCCAGCAAAAAGGCGAACGCCCATCTGAACCTCGCAAAGAATCCGGTTTATCACGCGCTTGTCGAGACCGTTACCGGGGTCAAAGACATCGGCGATGGTGTTATCCGGCAGCTCGAATCCTCTCCATCTGCCAAAGCCGAGTCCTGTTATGCATGCCATGGAACTGTGGTGGAAGCCAAAGGATTGCGATCCATTGAAACCGATTTCGGGGAAATCGAGGTGCCGGACCTGTCCAACTGGCCCAACCAGGGAGTGGGGCGGATCAATCCGGATGGCACGGCGGGTTCGTGCACAGCGTGCCATCCCCGGCATAGTTTTTCCATAGAAATTGCCAGAAAGCCCGACACCTGTTCCCAGTGTCATCTCGAGCCCGATGTTCCTGCATGGAACGTGTACCGGGAAAGCAAACACGGCAATATCTATCACGCCAAGCAGTCCGAATGGGCCTGGAGCAATATTCCGTGGGTCATCGGAAAAGATTTCACGGCTCCCACATGCGCAGCCTGTCACAACAGCCTGTTGGTCGACACGGAAGGTGATGTGGTTGCCGAAAGGAGCCACGACTTCGGGGCCAGATTATGGGTCCGGATATTCGGTCTCATATATTCCCATCCTCAGCCCAAGAAAGGTCAGACATTCCTCATCGAAAACCAGGATGGCCTTCCGTTTCCCACCACGTTTTTCAGAAAGACTGCCGATGGTTTTTTGCTGGAAAAAGAAGAGCAAAATGACCGGAAGCAAAAGATGGAAAGAGTTTGCGGGGCCTGCCATGGTTCTGCCTGGATCAACGGTCATTTCGAAAGATTCGCTTCGACCGTAACAGAGGCGGACCGGATGGTCGAGGCTGCGACAAAACTTATGCTGGATGCATGGAATCAGGGATTGGCCGACCAAACCAATCCCTTCGATGAAAGCCTTGAGCAGAAGTGGAGTCTTCAGTGGCTTTTTTATGCCAATTCCCTGCGCTATGGGTCGGCAATGATGGGGCCTGACTATGCCGCATTTAAAAACGGGTGGTGGTATCTTATGAAGAACCTGAAGGAAATGAAGGAGTTTATCGAAATAAAAACGGCCCTCAAAAAATTGTACGAATAGAATGCTTTGTGATTTGGCTTTTTGTTATGCCGAGGAAAACGCCCGCTAAAAAAGACCGAAGAGCTTGAGGGCCATTATGCTGATCGCCACAGCGAGAATGATCCGGATTACTCGTTCCCCCCCTTTGACCGCCACATGAACTCCCCACCATCCCCCAAAGGCATTCCCGATAGCGAGGGCTATACCGTATTTCCAATTCACATTACCTGTCCACATGAATATCAACAGAGCGGGCAAAGTGTAAATCAAGATTATGAATACTTTGTGCATGTTGACTGTTATGAGGTCGACCCGGAGAAGGTGGTAAAGGGCGGCCATACACAAGAAACCCACTCCGATCTGAAGAAATCCGCCGTAGAATCCTATCCCCAAAAGGGCAGGATAAATCCAAAAGCTCCTTTGTTCTTTCTGTCCAGAGCTTCTGTTCCTGTAGGAGCCAGAGAAAAACAAAGATATCACGATAAAGATCAGAACCGCTCCCAAAATCCGTTCGAAGGTTGCGCTGCTGATTCTTACCGCCAGGAATGCTCCGAGAATGGCTCCGGGAAGGGTCAGAAGAGAAAGCTCTGTGCTGGTGCGGAATTGATGCATCTTGTTTTTTCGGAAGGATGCAACGGCAAAGATATTCTGGATAAAAATGGCGATGCGGTTGGTGCCGTTAGCCAGGGCTCCGTCAAGCCCCATGAAGATCAGCGTGGGCAGAGTGAGGCTGGAACCGCCGCCCGCATTCACGTTGATAAATCCGGCTATCGAGCCCACACCGAATAAGAGCAACATGTTCAAATATTCCATTCCGATTCCTTCAGATTCAAAAATCATAGGAATCATACTCGTTGTCCGGCAAAAACGCAACGCGCAATAAAGCCCACAGGAAGTGTTTGCATTCGGAAGGGTCTATCATGTTTTCCCTTCTAAAAAAGCCTGATTTTTCAAGGAAAAAGGATGCTGAGGATTTCTGTAGACGAGTTGTTGGAATTCCCGCAAGGGTGTATCATGGGAACTTATCAAAGCAGGAGAAAAACGATGGCCGATATCCATCCCCTTCTGGATAAAGAAGCCCAAAAAAAGGCCCGGCGCTACGAAAAAGAAAAAAGACTTCTCGGTTTTGCAGACATGCTTCTCTTTTTAGCCGTCCTTCTCATTTTTTATTTCAGCGGGCTGAGCGAGCGCCTGGCTAACCTGGATATCGGCGGTGCTTTTGCTGGGACGTTTCTCCTTTATGCCATCGTCTTGTACGGACTGATCACGGCTCTTGGTTTACCTTTGGCATACTTCAGCGGATATGTCCATGAACACAAGTGGCATTTTTCGAATCACACGATAATGAGCTGGTTATGGGAGCAGCTCAAATCCTTTTTGGTTGGTTTGATCCTTTTCATGTTCCTTTTGGGGCTGTTGTTATGGATCATGACGATTTCTCAGGATTGGTGGTGGCTCACAGCCGCGATCGCAATGACCTTCGTGAGTGTGATACTTGCTGCAATTTTCCCTGTAGTTATAGCTCCGATATTCAACAAATACACACCCATAGAGGATAGAGAATTGACTACAGCCTTGGATCGCCTGCTAGCCAGCGCTGGCCTGAAGAGCGGGGGGTTTTTCAAAGAAGACATGAGCCGCCAGACAAAGAAGGAGAATGCCTCCTTGGCCGGATTGGGCAGAACACGAAGGGTAATCCTGGGGGATAATTTGCTGGGAAGCATGACGATTCCTGAGGTTGAATCGATCATTGCCCATGAGATCGGTCATTTCAAATATCGCCATATCTGGAAAAATATCGCGGCGGGGACTGTACAGCAGCTAGCGGTCTTTTTTATTGTCCATTCCGTTATGATGCGGGTGTCTACCCGATTCCTTTCTTCCGTTGAAGGAAATCTCTCCCTGGTTCCCGTGCTTGCCGTATTGTTAGGAAGTGTTTCGGTTTTGGTGTTTGCCCCGATCAACAATGCCCTCTCCCGGGTTTTTGAAAAACAGGCGGATAGATATGCCCTGGAAAATATAAAGGATAAAAGACCATTCATAACAGCCCTTGCAGGATTGGCGAATCGGAACCTGTCCAATGCCTATCCGGAATGGTGGGTGAAATGCCTGTATTATTCTCACCCTCCCATAGGGGAACGCCTGGAGCTGGCTGAGTCGCACACTCCTCCCTGCAAGCTATAACAATTAAAATCTAACATCTTAGAGGGGGGGTGAGTGCCCTTTTTAAAATTTCACCCCTAAAGAGGATTGCCTTTGTTCTCCATTGTTTCAGATAATTATATCTCTGAATCTGCTCGGTCGAAAGGTAAGAGTCCTGTATGGGGATGAAAACAGGTATAAATCATTGAGGGGAAAGATATTGAAAACACAAAAGCTAAGATTTTTAAGATATACGGTCCTTGTTTTGTTTGTGTTCGGTCTCCATGCGGGCTGGCTTCATTCGACCAACAGAAAATTAAAAATCGTCGCCGATAATGCTTCTGTCCATCTAGATCCGGATAAAAAGAGCGCAGTCGTTGCGACACTGATGAAAGGTACTCTGGTGACGCTGGGCAGCGAACGAAAATTCCGGACGAATTGGAATTACGTCTATTTCGCTTCTGAAAAAACGGGCCGGACCAAATCCGGGTATATCCTCGATTCATTGGTCGAAAGAATGTTCGAGGTGACAAAAAAGACGACGCTCCAGCGTGAAGGAGAAGAAAAAGGAAATCAGGGAGAGACAAAAACGCACTTTAGAAATGTCAGTTGGGGGATGAACAAAGCACAGGTCGTTCGTCTCGAAGGAAGTCCGGCTTTCAGAGAGAATATGGATGGATTGGAAGTCATCGAATATTCTCAAAAAATATTGGATATGGACTGCATGATAGGATATGTGTTCGCCGAAAACAAATTATCCAAAGCAAGATACAGTTTTTTGGCCAAGCATGCGGACAAGAATCTCTATTTTCGAGATTATCGGAATATAAAGGATATCCTGACACAAAAGTATGGTAATCCGGAAAGCGAAAAGACCCAGTGGAATGAAAAGGCGTATAGAGGCGACCGGTCGAACTGGGGATTGGCCCTTAGTCACGGTCATTTAGAGTTAGATTCCCTTTGGCTCGATTCGGAAACGAAGATTCAACTCCGGTTATTCGGGAGAGGGGACAGGATCATGCTGGTTGTGGAGTATTCCGGTCTTCAGTATGTCGAACTGACGAGCCGAACGATGGCACAAAGCCGGCTTTCCATATGGTAATCGATTAATCCCGCAAGGTATTATTCATTCGGCCCCATCCCAGCAATAGGTGCACAGCCTTTCTTTCGGGAGGCCGATCGCATCCACAAGATCCTCCAGTCTCTGATATTGCAGTGAAGTCAGGTTCAGCCTTTCCCTGATGTTTTCTATCATTGTCCTGTATTTATCGGTGTCCGCTTTGGCATACTCGCTGAGATCGCCCACATCGTTCCCTACCAACTCATGGATCGCCGTCCGCGCTGCCAGATCCATTTCCGACCTGGATCTGGAGAAGTTCAAAAACTTGCAGGCATAAACGAGAGGGGGGCATGCCGGTCTCATATGCACTTCCATAGCGCCGGATTCGAACAGCCTCTGGATCGTATCTTTTAGCTGGGTTCCCCGAACGATCGAGTCCTCGCAAAACAGAAGCCGCTTTCCTTCGATAAATTCCTTGACGGGAATGAGTTTCATTTTTGCCACTAGATCCCTGATGGTTTGATCCTGCGGCATAAAACTGCGCGGCCAGGTCGGCGTGTATTTTACGAAGGGCCTTTTGAACGGGACTCCGGATTCATTGGCATACCCTAAGCCATGGGCTGTCCCTGAATCGGGGATCCCGGCCACAAGGTCGACCTCGATCGGATTCCGCTGGGCCAGCTTTTTACCACAGCGGTTACGGACATCCTCGACGTTGATCCCCTCGTAGCTCGACGCCGGGTAGCCGTAGTATACCCACAAGAAAGTGCAGATCTGCATTTTATCCTCTGGAGGTTTTTTCTGTTCGATCCCGTCTTGGCTGAGAAGCAGGATTTCTCCGGGGCCGAGAAACTTATTCACGGTGTAATCAAGGTTTGGAAAAGCACAGGTTTCCAGCGTAGCCGCATAACTGCCTCTCTTTTCCCCTATGACAACCGGTGTGCGGCCTAATTTGTCTCGAGAGGCATATATCCCGTCGTCCGTCAGGAGGAGAAGAGAGCAAGATCCTTCGACGGTATCCTGGACGCGCATTATTCCGTCCACGAACGATGATTCCTGATTGATCAGCGTGGCAACAAGTTCCGTTGGATTGATCTCCCCACTGCTCATATCCCGGAAGTGAAGTCTTCTTTTGCGGAAAGCTTCATCCACGAGTTGTTGGATATTCTGGACCGCTCCGACCGTAACGATCGCATAATTGCCGAGGTGCGAACGGATCAAAAGCGGCTGGTCGTCATAATCGCTGATAACGCCGATGCCTTTATTCCCGTACATCCTGGAGATATCGTTTTCGAATTTGGACCGGAATTGGGCATTCTCTATGTTGTGGATATACCTGATGAATCCCTGGTCGTTCTTTACCGCGAGGCCTCCTCTTTTTGTCCCCAGATGCGAGTGGTAATCCGTTCCGAAAAAGAGGTCGTTGACACAGTCTTTTTTGGATATTACTCCGAAAAAGCCTCCCATTTTTTCCTCCTCAATCCTTTGGGTTATTCATAAAATGTGCCGATATCATATTTCTTCCCACCTCTGGTCCTAGGGTGGGGCGGAGGGCCTTGGCCCGTGAATAACCCAGATCCTGGGTTATTCATTGGTTTTTTCCTCATCGAAGCATCGAAAACGATCAAGCACTAACTATGACAAAATTGAAATCTTGTTTCAAGAAAAAAAAGAAAAATGTAAATATTGGAATTTGAGGTGGGAAAAATCGTATAATAAAAAAAAAGAAAAGGAGGAAGGATGAAAAAAACAGTCCTTTATATGGTTCTCTTTTCCATTTTTCTCCTCAGTTCCTGTTTTTACATAAGGGTAGACTACCCGCTGGAAAGAGGGAGGGCTCCGATCGAAGATTACCAGAATAATGTCCCTTTTAACCCTGGAGGTACCCTTTCTTTGGAAAATTTGAATGGGAATGTCGAAATTCATGGTTGGGAGCAGGAAGAATTGGCCGTTTATGCAGAAAAAACGATTCAGCTTCCTGATAATCCCAGGCTTTATGTTTTTCCCAAGGGGAATTTTGCGCCGGGAATCATTTTTGATAAATTCGAGAATTTTGTCAAAATCCGGACGAAAGACGTCCCCGAAAATAGAGGGATGGGTTATGTGGATTATTACATCGACGTTCCCCATTCCATAAATCTGAAGGACATCCTCGTAGGTACGGGAAATATCACCATCACGGAAGTATACGGAGAAGCATATATGGATTTAGCCGATGGGGATATTATTGTGGAGAACTTTTCAGGTTCCTTGTCGGCCACTGTCGATCGGGGCTCTGTGAGTGCCAACCTTTTCGATCTCAGGGAGGAAGATGAAATTGTCATACTTTCCAGAGAAGGAAACATTACCCTGGGGCTTCAGGAAGGGGCAAGCGCTCAGATCGAGGCTGTTTTTCCCGAAGGTGCGATCAGCAGTGATTTTGAATTCGACACACCCCTCGAAACTAAAAAAATCGACATCCAGCTAGGGAAAGGTGGACCGCAAGTCTTCTTAACAGCTTTGAAGGGCGACATCCGAGTAAATAAAATAACTAGGGAATAGAGACTGTTCCGGAGGAGAAAAATTATGGAAGAACAGAAAAAGGTCATCACTGCTGGAATTATTTTTATCCTATTGATTGCGGCTGCCGCCATAGTTTATTACTTTTTCATTTATTCGAAACCGCAGGAAAAACCGGCAGAATCGACCGAGATCGTCCAAGAGCAACCTGCCGTGGAAGAAAAAATCGGGCCTGAAGAAGAAAAGATCGAACCTCTCGATGTGAGCTTGGATGAAAGCGATGCTCTGGTCCGGGAACTCGTGAAAGAGCTTTCTTCCCATCCCGAATTGGCTCTTTGGATGATGAACGATGAATTGATTAGGAAGTTCGTGGCCGCGGTCGATAACATCGCGAATGGGAATAGTCCAGCCACGCAGATCGATTTTTTCGATCCGAAGGGAGAATTCAAGGTTCATGAGGAATTAGGCGAATATTCTATCGATCCTGAGAGCTATGAACGATACGACATCGTTGCAGAGGTTTTCGCCTCGCTCGATACGAAAGGATGTGTGACGCTGTACAAAAAACTGATGCCGGCCATCCAGGAGGCATACAAAGATTTGGGTTATCCCGATAAGGATTTCAACGATACGCTAAAAAAAGCCATGATGGAGCTTCTTGAAGTTCCCGTGGTCGATGAACCGATAAAGCTCGAGAAAAAGGTCGTGACCTATATTATGACTGAACCGGATTTGGAGGCATTGAGCGCGGCGCAAAAACATCTTCTGCGCATGGGGCCTGACAATGTGCGCGGGATCCAGGGCCAATTGCGCAGGATGGCCCGATCAATGGGATTTCTGGACTAGAACATAAAAAGAACAGATCCAGGAATCGAGCCTATTCCAATTTCAAAGCGATTAGCTTATTGACCTGCTCGACGATGATGTCCACCGTTTTTTCTACGATGATCCGTCCCTTTTCCCTTGTCGCCAGTGTAGGGTCTCCCCAGATGCCTGTCGGGCTGTAGTGTTCCTCCCCGGCAGGGTCGCGTGTCAGACCTCTCCGATTAGGACGGGAATCGTAGTCTTTCACGGCCTTAGACATATCGACCGTTTCCGGGGCAATGTAGAGCATCATGGATGTTTCCCCTTCATCCGCATGGGTCCCCCCTTCTTGTTCCATCAGCCCGGAAGGAAGGCCTTTGTCTACCTCTAGGATATTCAAGTACTCCAGGAGGATACCGATCCGGGCGAGCTCTTCTTTTGCCCGGGCGAGAGGCCGGAGCGTAGATACGCCTGTATTTAGGACGTAGAATTTTTTGGTTCCGTATCCGTTCATCGATCGACAGATATCCACGATCAGATTTTTGAAGGTCTCGGCCTGGATCGATATGGAACCGGGATATTCTAGGAAAGCTGGGTAATATCCGTACTGAAGGGTCGGCAAAACGATAACGGGCACTTCTGCGATAACCCGTTCTTTCAGGTATTCGGCCATGATGTAATCATTTTTCAGAAGGAGATGGGGGCCGTGTTCTTTGGTGCGTGCCCCCAGCGCGACAAAAACGACCTCGTATTCTTTCAGAACCTTTTCCGCTTCCGTCCAGGTGATGTCTTCGAGGATCACGGAAGGCTTTTCCGCATAGGAAATCAGAGGATTAAGGATAAATAAAATAAGGATCGACAGATTCAATTTTTTCATTTTAGCTCCATTCGAAGGGATTTTTGCGGTCGAAATCCGGCGTCCGGTGTTCTTCTGAAGTGAAAGGCTCTGGCTGGATAAACAACGTCGCGAATCCGCAATCGAGCGCTTTTTCGACGACTCTGTTGTATTCTTCCACTTCCAGAGGACGCTGAAAGCCGGGGGGAGTCTTGTGGCAGGGCTTGTATTGGCTCATCAGGCTCAAAGCGGTTTCATCAGCACAATGCCGGCCAAGCCAGTCGAGGACTTTGATGGAATCTTCGCTTTGGCCTGGCAGAACCAGGTGCCGGATGATAAGCCCCTTTTGGGCAATATCCCGTTCGTCGTAAATGACCGCCGGCCTTTGGCGGTGCATCTCCAGGATCGAGGTGCTGGCGCAACGGAAATAATCGGGTGCCTCGGAAAGCGTCCTGCTCAGTTCAGGCGAGAAATATTTGCAGTCGGGGAGAAAAATGTCCACGATCCCATCCAGGTGCCGGAGGACGTCCGTTTTTTCATAGCCGTTCGAATTGTATACCAACGGGATGTGGAGTCCGTCGGCGTAGGCGATCCGCAGAGCTTTCAAGATGGGGATCAGGATATGGGTTGGGGAGACGAGGTTGATGTTCAACGCTCCATTTGTCTGTAGGGCGATCATTTGCCGCGCTAATTCATTCGCCGACCGTTCCCTCCCTTGATTGAGCCAGCTTATCTGGTAATTTTGGCAGTAGCGGCATTTCAGATTACAACCGGAAAAAAACATAGCTCCCGATCCCGACCGCCCGGCCCGTGTTTTTTCCGTTTCTTTGGCACAATCGTGAAGGCCGCTCAAAGGAGGTTCTTCCCCGAAATGGAGCACGGCATGAGAAAGCGAAGCCCGGTCCGCTGTTTGACAAAATCCCGTAATGCCGGATTTTCTGTCGACTCCGCATTCGCGCGGGCAGAGCCGACATTCCCTTTCGTGTTCAAGCAGATGAGCCAGAGCCTCATCGATCTTTTCCAATTTTTGTCCGGGCATTTCAGCAAACATGACGCATCCGTTCCTTTTCTTCCCTACTATAATGTTTTCTCTTTTGCTGGTAAATAGCAAGGAGGCCGATTGACATAATCAATGAAATGCTTATAGTAGGGAGACATGCTGAACGATTTCGTGGAATTCCTGAACAGTTTCCAACTGAACAGGGAGTTAATCGTCCTGATCGTCAGCATGCTCCCTATCTTCGAACTGAGGGGAGCCATACCGCTGGCCGTGCTTCATTTTAACATGCCGGTGCTCACCGCATTCCTTTTATCCTGGATCGGCAACATCATTCCCATCCTTCCCATCATTTATTTTCTGGAACCGATCAGAAAGGCGCTTTCCCATATCAAGATAATCGACAAATTTTTCAAATGGTTATATGCTCGAACTTACAGACGGGGTAAGAAGGTCATGAAATGGGGAGCCATCGGCCTTGCGCTTTTTGTCGCGATTCCATTGCCGGTAACGGGAGCCTGGACCGGATCTGTGGTTGCGATCTTGTTCGACATCAAACCCAGGTATGCTTTTCCCGCGATAATCCTGGGGGTGACCATTGCCGGGATCCTCGTTTCTGCGTTTGTCGCGCTATTCTAACTACAGGATCTCTCTTTGGATGGATTCCAGCATTTTTTGGATCCTGGATGTCTGTCCAGGGGGAATGTCCTTGAAATCGTTCTGGAGCGGCGTGACAGTCATGTATCCCTCCTTGATGACCATAACATCGCTGTCAGCACTCCCAATTGCCTTGGGATTCCCTGTCCCGATCCAATAATAAAGTCTTCCCCTGGGATCCTTTTTTTCGATCACCTGAGGGTTATATCTTTTTTGGCCGAGGCGGGCGATTTTTATTCCTTTGAAAGGAGGAGGGGGGATGTTGACATTCAGGAAAATTCCTTTGGGGAATGGCCTGTCCAGGATCTTCTTTGCGAGTGCGGAAACGGTCCTGGCAGCGGTGTCAAATGAAAAATATCCATCCTTGTCCGGGATAAGCGAAACAGCTATCGATGGGATATCGAGAAATGCCCCCTGTCTGGCGCCCGCCACGGTCCCGGAATAAGATATGTCCTGTAGCCCGAGATTCGGCCCATGGTTGATTCCGGAGATCAACAGATCGGGATGACGTGGCAGAAACCGCTGTACAGCCAGGTAAACGCAGTCTGCCGGGGTTCCGCTCACGGCATATTTGTTTGGTTTGACCGGCTTGACCCTAAGAGGATGGTGAAGTGTCAAAGCCAGGGAAGAGGCGCTTTTTTCCTGATCGGGCGCGACCGCATAGACTTGGCCGAGATCCCTTAGGGCTTCGGACAGGGCAGAGATCCCCTCTGCATACAGCCCGTCATCATTGGTCAGCAGGATCATCGGTTTTTTTGTGGTCATCGGTCAAAACACCTTTTCCATAAATTTGTCTTCAAGGTTGAAAAAGGCATTTTAGCATTAGACGGACATTATGTGAAGGATGGTCGGGACGGGCGGATTTGAACCGCCGACCCCACGCACCCCAAGCGTGTGCGCTACCAGGCTGCGCCACGTCCCGACCGAAAAGGATATTTATTATAACAAAGATTGGGAATCAAGCAAGAGAGAGGAGCGATTTTATTTTTTCTCCAGAGAGGCAGCGAGATCTTTTAGCTGTTCTCTGACATCGTAAAGAGCTTTTCTCAGCCGGTCGGAATGGACCGTTGCCGAGCTCTTCAATCCGAATTCTTCCTCTATCCGCCTTTTTGCGCCTGCAAGGGTAAGTCCCTGATCGTCGACGAGTTCCTTTAGCCTCCGGATAATGGCCAGGTCTTTCTTTCGGAATATCTTATGACCGGCTGCTGTCCGGCCGGCATGGAGGAAATAAAATTCGTTCTCCCAGTTATCGATGATCTTAGGATCCAGCTTTGTGATCCGACTGACCTCATCGAGCTTGTAAACGAGTTTTTCTGGCATCTTTTCGCTTTTCATAGGCCTTCGAGTCTGGGCAGCTGAATATCAGCCAGTAAAATAACACGGATTCTCCAGTTCGTCAAGGCGTCCCCATTTTTGCTCATATCTGTTATAATCTGGTGAAAAGGAAAATTTCAGACATGCCGGAAAAGAAAGGCCATGACCGCACTCCTTTGGCCGAAAGGATGCGTCCCAGGTCGTTGGAGCGATTCTACGGCCAGGAGCACTTGATAGGCAAAGGGAAGATCCTGTCTCAACTCATCGAGGCGGATCATCTCGTTTCCATCGTGTTCTGGGGGCCTCCAGGTTCCGGGAAAACGACCATGGGATACATCCTCGCACAGCAGTTCAATCTTCCCTGTCTTTTTTTCAGCGCGGTCCTTTCCGGAATCAGGGAGGTCAAAGATGTTATGGCAAAAGCGGAAAGCCATAAAAAGCTGTACGGTCAGCCGACCATAATATTCATCGACGAAATCCACAGATTCAACAAGGCCCAACAGGGAGCTTTCTTGCCCTATGTGGAAAAAGGGGACATTGTTTTGTTCGGGTCCACCACGGAAAACCCCTCTTTCGAAGTGATCGCACCGCTTCTTTCGAGGATGAAAGTCCTTCAGCTAAACCCTCTCGAGGAGGAAACCCTGTCCCATATCCTCTCGGAAGCCATCGGCGACAAAAACGACGGCTTGGGCAATATGAACCTGAAGATAGATGACGGGGCGATCAAAATGATCATCGATTATGCCAACGGTGATGCCCGCCGGGCGTTGAATACCCTGGAAATTTCGGCCAATCTGTCGAAACAAGGAAGGATAGCCACAGCGCAGGTCAAGGAAGCCCTTCAAAAAAGAGTCCTCCTGTACGATAAAAGAGGGGAGGAACATTTTAATCTGATCTCGGCCCTCCACAAAAGCCTTCGCAACAGCGATGCGGATGCTTCCTTGTACTGGCTCGCCCGTATGATAGCTGCCGGGGAAGATCCTCTCTATATAGTCCGGCGGCTCGTCCGTTTCGCATCCGAAGATATAGGACTCGCGGATCCTCAGGCATTGACTATCTCTCTCAATGCCAAGGACGCTTACGAATTCCTCGGTTCTCCCGAAGGAGAACTGGCACTGGCAGAGGCTGTCATCTATCTAGCCTCCGCCCCCAAAAGCAACAGGGCCTATGTCGCTTTGGGCAGAGCCATGAAGGACGTGGAATCGAGCCCGTTCGAACCCGTTCCCCTTCAACTGCGCAATCCTGTGACTTCTCTGATGAAGGATGTGGGATACGGAAAAGACTACAAATATGCCCATGACTTTGCGCATGTGACCACGGATATGGAGACCTTTCCGGAAAAATTCAAGGGAAGGAAGTACTATGAGCCAGGCAATCTGGGACTGGAAAAGGAAATCAAGAAAAGAATAGACTGGTGGAATGATCTGAAAAAAAGGATTAAGAGCGAAACCTGATTATCTCGGAATATTCACAATTTTTATAAATAATCAGGGTTCTGGATCCAGGTTATTTGATGTCCTTGGTTTCCTTAAGAAGATAGTAAACTTCCCAGCTTATTTCGTCTGCCAGGCATCCGATACACGACTTATCCGTGGTGGCGATTTCCTCGTCTGCGATTTTTTCTTTTATGATTTTTTTGACCCTTTTTCGGATCTTGTAAAGCAGGATGTAGTTTATCATGGGCGCGATCACTGCGAATGATATCAGCTTATTTTTTTTATGTAAACCCCGGCCTGCTCGTCCACTTCCCGGATAAGGAAGGGCTTACTTCAATAGATAAAAAATGCTAGAATACGCTCTTTTAGAGGCATGAAAAAATCCGCGGCCCTTCTCCTGGTAGTCTTTTTTGCGAATTTTTGCTCGTTGTTCAGGGAAAAAGTCGTTCCGTATCCGACAGGAGTGATGTTTCCTGTCATCGAACAAAACGCGCTTTCTTACGAGGGGGAAATTGTCTCCCTCATCCAAGAAAAAGATCATCTCCTGTACTTTGCTACCAGAGACGGGAAAGTGTACTGTTGCGATGGAGAAAAACAGGAAGTGTTGTGGCGTTTCGATATCTCTGCTTCCTGCTCTTCCTCACCCTATCTTTCGGATGGCCGGATTTATATCGCAGACGATGAAAACAGTTTTTATTGTCTTGATCCGGAGGGAAAACTCCTGTGGAAAACACGGATCGCAAGAAAAATCACCAGTGGTGTTGCGGAGAGGGGAGACCGGGTCTTTCTAGGCACGGAAGACGGGCAGCTTTATTGTCTTAGTGCGGAAGGCGGGGAAGAACTCTGGCGATTCCAGGCAGGTGATGCGATCCGTTCGAACTTGGCGATCTGGCAGGATTTTATCCTGTTCGGGTGTGATGACCACTCTGTCTATTTTGTCGACGAAAGGGGGAGCCTCTCTGGGAAGTACGATGCCGGGAGTCGGATAGGGAAAACCCTGACCGTCGATGAAAACTTGCTTTATTTCGGAACGGAAGACCGGTATTTGCAGTGTTTGAATTTGGAGCGGAAAAAAACGAAATGGAAAATTCTCTCTGGCGGGGCCACTTTTGTCCCTCCCGTTGTCGCTGGAAAGCGAGTGCTGTATCTCTGCTGGAATTGTGTTTTATACTGCTTGAATAAAAAAAGCGGGACGATACTCTGGTGGGGTTCCATCCCTTCCCGGAGTCACTATAGGGTGGAAGTTATCCAGGACAAGGCCGTGGTCTCTTCTTTTTCTGCGGAACTCCTGTGTTTTGACCTGAAAACGGGGAAGAATCTCGGTGCCTTCAATGCAACCCGGGAGATCAAGTCCAATCCTGCCTGGCTGGCTCCTTATCTATTGATCAATCTCTACGATCCGGATTACGATGCGGGAAAATTGGTTTTCCTGAAAAAAGAGGTAAAGGCGACTCTTTTTCCGTCCAAAAAATCCCCCAGCAAAAAAAACGAGGAGATCATCTTTAGGGCGGAAGCAACGGGATTCCATCTCCCGATGTTTGAATTTTTTCTGACCAGGTATATCGCAGCGCGCTTTTATCCCGGAATTTTTCTCCTGTTCCGAAAGGAAGAAAAAAAGGTCGTCCAGGAAAGCTCCGATTCGGGAACCTGGGAATGGTTTCCGGAGGAAGAGGGCCTTTATGATATCGAGGTCGGGATCCTCGATGAAAAGGAACAGGCTCGTGCGGAATTTCCTTATTTGATTCATGAGGGGATTGTATCCGCTTCCCTTTCATGTGCCTTGCTATCGCCCCAGCATATCGGGCAAAACATCGAATTTACGGCCTATTCCAAGGGACTGGGAGATCCCCGGTACGAGTTCCGCCTCGGTCGTCTGAGATGGGCAACCTTGCTCTCCCAGTTTTCCATCTTAGTTTTGGAAACAGATGAGGTTGTCCGGGAGGAATCGGAGAGGAATAGATGGACATGGATTCCTGAAGATCCAGGGATGTATTTGATCAGGGTCATTGCCAAGGAGGGAGAGGAAGAAGTGTCAGCTCATGTGGTCTTCGATATCGAAGAAGAAAAAGTAATCGATTGAAAGAATCGATAGAAAAAAGTTTTAAGTGGAGGGAAAAGCATGGATAGAGATGAAGCTTTGGAGCTCGTAAAAGCGCATTTGAAGAACAAAAATCTCGTCAAGCACTGCCTGGCCGTGGAAGCCTGTATGAGAGCGATGGCAAGAAAACTGGGGCAGGATGAGGAAATCTGGGGACTTGCAGGGATTTTGCACGATCTGGATTATGAGATTACCGAAAAAAGTCCGGAGCTGCATACCACAGAGACCGTCAAGATCCTGACCGAAAAAGGATTGAGCCCAGATATCATCCGGACTGTTCAGGCCCATGCCGGCCAGGTAGAGTGCCGGAATGAGATGGAATGGTCGATTTATGCGATCGATCCTCTCACCGGTTTGATCATCGCGGCCACCTTGATGCATCCCAGCAGGAAGCTCAGGGAAGTGGACTTGGAGTTCGTGAAAAGGCGGTACAAAGAAAAAAGTTTTGCCCGGGGAGCGAGACGGGAGGATATCGAACGGATCGCAAATATCGGGATGGAGCTGGATGACTTTATCGGGATTTGCCTGGGGGCCATGCAGGAGATCGACAAGGACCTGGGCCTCTGATCAGTGAGAGCAGGATCTTGCATCGATAGTGAAGTATAATTTTTAATGATGTATAATATTCGATTCTAAAATAAAAGGAGGAAGAGATATGAATGGTGTCGTAAACGTTCCACGCCCTTTGAATGAACCTGTGTACAGCTTTACGCCCGGGAGTCCCGAAAAGGCGGCTCTGAAGGCGCAGCTTAAAAAGATGCTTGGCGAGACCATGGAAATTCCCTTGATAATCGGGGGAAAAGAGATGAAAACAGGCAATTTGGCTGACATCCGCTGTCCCCATGACCACCATCATCTTCTTGGTCGTTATCACAAAGCCGGTCCGGAAGAGATAGAGACAGCCGTTGCTGAAGCCAAGAAGGCCTGGAGAGACTGGTCGGAAATGGACTGGATCAGCCGTGCTTCCGTGTTTTTAAGAGCGGCCGAGCTGTTGGCGACAAAGTACAGGGATGTCCTGAATGCCTCGACCATGCTCGGGCAGTCCAAGACTCCCCACCAAGCAGAGATCGATGCTGCCTGCGAGTTGATAGATTTTTACCGTTATAATCCCTATTACATGAACCAGATTTATACGGAACAGCCCGATTCGTCGGGAGCATGCTGGAACTATGTTGAATACCGGGC
>Ga0180437_10004932_pt1 | contig 18622 bp, 12 predicted proteins | sample SS_ome_4_FD_132410 | JGI IMG/M metagenome (GOLD analysis project Ga0180437, IMG submission 132410) | Hypersaline lake sediment archaeal communities from the Salton Sea, California, USA - SS_3_D_1 metaG | ecosystem: Environmental > Aquatic > Non-marine Saline and Alkaline > Hypersaline >... | reverse complement strand
GACGCTCGTGGGATGGTTGGGAAGGGGCCGGGCGTAAAAGGTGGAGTTCGGCCAGTATGAGTTGCTTCCGTAGTATTCGGCCTGGCCGGTGCCGTCGGGGTTCATGGCGAAGAGTAGTCGGGTGAAGTAATGCGGGGTGTCGGAGTATTCCCATCGTGTGTAGAGGACGCGGCCGTTGTTGAGGACGGTGGGACACCAGTTGTGGTCCTGGTCGAAGCAGAGCTGTCGAATGGCGGTACCGTCGGGATTCATTATGCAGAGATTTGCGACGGAGTTGCTTCCGCCGACACATGGTATGCCTGCGAAGCATCTTGTGGAGTCGAAGATTATTCGTCCGTCTGGTAGATAGCAGGCGTCGTAGTTGTCGACGTCGGGGTGAGGGCCGGGTGTGACCTGGCGGAGGCTGGTTCCGTCGGTTTTGATTTCCCAGATCTGCCAGCGTCCGCCGGGGCCGGGCATCGAGAAGAGGATCTTGCGTGCGTCGAAATGGAGGTCGAGGTCGCCGACGAACTCGCCTGAGTGGGGTCTGAAGAGGGTGGTGAGGCGACCGTGGGGACTCGGCGGCGAGAGGACGGCTATTTCGTTGTCGTATCCGGTTGGGGCGAGTGCGCAGTTGCCCTGCCAGTTCTGAGGGAGGCCGAGGTTTTTGTCGCTGCGTTTTATGAGGAGGAGCTTTTCGAAATCGAGGAGTGGGTTTTCGAGAAGGACCTGCTGCTGGAAGGCGAGGAATTCGTTGACAAAGGGTTGTGAGCGGGTGGGTGCGGTGGGGTCGGCGGCGGCGAGGCGGCGTTTAAGGTCGAGCAGACGGTCTTCGAGTTTATCGATGCGGTCGAGATATTCGCGGCCGTTCGGGTAGCGGTGGGGGAAAGTCTGCGTGAGGTCACTTACGGCGAGCCGGAGGGCCGTAACGTCGGCGGGCTTTAGTGCCGCAAGGTCGTCGCGGAGGCGGACGGCACGGCAGTAGAGGTCGAGCCAGCACTGGTCGTGCGGTGGGGCTGCGGTCTGGTGCATTGCCGCCAGCCGGCTGCGCAGCGGGGCGGCGACGGCGTCGAAATCTTGGAGGACGGTGCGGATCATTTTGTCTTCGAGTTCGACGGTTTCGGGTGAGTCGAACCATGCGGCGGGGTCGGTGTGGCCGAGGTGAAGTGTCATGGATTGCGCCCATTCGGGGAAGTCTTTCTCAATTTGGCGCCAGAGGAATTTTGCAGGGTCGTGGCGGAGGGAGAAATAGAACCTGGAGGCGCTTCGAATGTTGAAGACCCTGAGGAGCAGATGGTTTTGGCCGGGGCGAAGGTCGATTATTGCGTGGTCCTGATCGGGGGCGGCGTCGCGTGCGAGGTTTCGGGATATGAGCTTGTTTCCGTTGAGCCAGAGTTCGAGGCCGTCGTTGCTACCGAGGCCGGCGATGAATGTGAGGGGTTTTTCGGCGGTGATAGTGCGGAAGAGCCAGGTGGCGGCCTTTTCCATGTCGGGGAGGGAATGGACTTTTCCGTCGACCAGGTCTTCACGCTTTTTCCAGAGGCGGCTGCCGTCGGCGTTTTCGGCGCTCAGGCGGGCGCAGTTGACGGGGAACATTATGTCCGTGAATTGTCCGGTCTGGAACGGGCCGGCGAGGTACCAGGGGCTGAGCTTTATCAAGTGGAGGGCGGCTTGCCGGCCGCGGCGCCAAGCTTCGATGCGGCGGCGGGATTCGAGCATGGTCTGCGGCCAGGTGGGTTTGCGAACGTAGAGCTGCGGGACTTCGGATAGGTCCCGGCCGCGAGCAAAGCCGACGGCGCCGAGCGTCGTGATAAAAACTGCGAGAATGAGAACCGGGCATAGGCTGGACAATCTTTGGATCTGCCTGAAAACCAATGTTCAACTCCTTTCCTGTGAGTGTTACTCAGCGGCATCGGCCTGACTTTGCGGACTTTTTCGCGGGGCCGTGCAGCCAACCGGCTGGGCCAGCACGATACGCCGCAAGGATATTATGCCCGATTGACACACTCGGCGTCAAGCAGATTCCGCCAAATGCACAGGAATACATTAGCATCTATGGACGTGTTTTCTCGTCCGAGGCGGTTTGCGGGCGTTGATTGCTACGGGACTTTTCGGCGAGCTGCTCCAACGACTTGGGGTTGAATGACCGCTTGAGCAGGTCTATTTCGTCTTTGGTCCAATTCACAATGACATCAGTATATCCAAGATGTTTCGGGCGTCAAAGGAAAGCAAACAGAGGGTTGAGGGCTTTTTTGTCATTATCAGCGCACCCAGGCCGAGTTGCGGGAATTATCGGGGCGGGAGGAGAGTTCGACACAGCAGATATTGGATGCGATCAGGGGGCGGGGTTAGGAAGAAGGGGCGAAGTTAATCCGGTATCCATAAAGAGGTTGTCTTGCGGGGGTAGTCAATCTGGACAATGAAATTAGCAAGGAAGTCTTTATATCCAAGCAGTGGGGGGCATGGGCCATTGAGGAACTGAACGACCACAGGCTTGCCTTTGTAGAGAGTCTTTTGTGCAGGAGTGCCGTTACGTCTATTACTATCCAAAATATCGATAGTGCATTTGTGTTCATAGGCGAAACCAGCGGCGTGAGCACCCCAACTGGGGAGTTGTTTGCCCTCCTTTAAGTCGTGTCCAAGTCTGAGGGCCAACCTTCCATCAAAGGTACTGTTCTCAGCCCCCGTATCAACATAGGCCAATACTGTTACGTGCTTATCAGGTATGTGCGAATTGCTTAGCCTGATCCACAGAGCGGGCCATGGGTCGACGCTACGGCTGGGTTGTAAGAAAGGGTAATCCTTTACAACATATCGCGCCATCAGGCAGCAATCCAATCAAAGGATCATAACCGCTCCCGCGGGCGGGATGAAGGCGAGAGCGGGTTCGGAAACACCGCGGCTTCGCGCACGCTTTGCGACATCAGCCGGGTCCTTGCCCCAAGCAATGACACGTTTGCCCTGGCCGGGGGCAAAGGCAACGTACTTGCCATCATAGCGTTTTCCCGAAACCAGAGGTTCTCTGGAATTTCCTGATTTCTTGGCCATACCGCCTCCTAAAGAACCTGGCACAAACTATAATAATAGGACGTCCCTGCCAGCGTTCCAAGAACTTCAACAATAGTGCTAATGCTTGAACTTGTGAGTGTCTATCCGACGACCACTATTATATTATCGCAAATGGGAGCAGCGTGTTTCAAGTAAAAATTTGGGAAAAGGCAAAAAATTTTCAAGATGAGGAGTATTTTGGCCTCAGAGCATGCATATGAGTGGAAAGTTTGGTTTTTTGGGGTGCCAAGGATGCTTAGGAAGGGCACGCGACCCAATACGCATCGGGCGCTCCTGACTCAATTGTCAAGAAGAAATGTCTTTGAAGTAGTCAGGGCTTTCTTCTCACCATCACTGCACCGAGGGCGAGCAATAGAAACGTAGTTGGTTCGGGAATGGAGGCGACACGAAGCCCCATATCGAGGTGGTCAGCGGTCGGGATATTGCTGTAGGAGTAGGATGACCTGAGGAAGCCATCGTAGTGGAAGTACGACCCACCGCGGAGGGCACGATAGGAATTGCAACCGACCAGCGATTCATTCCACTCCCAAACGTTGCCCATCATATCAAACGTGCCGTTCTGCTCCATTGTTCCAGTACCGACATCCCAAGGAGAACTGTATGAACCACCAGTGTAATTCCAACCGTTGTCAGGGTTTGGAATTGTATTGAAGCCATTTGCATAAGTTGAATAACCGCTGCCGGTATAATACGCCGCCTTATACCATTCATCTTCTGTAGGAATAACATAAGCAATTCCATAAGCTGAAACAGCAGAGTCACGGTCTATGCCGAGAAAATCACTGGGATTGGTGTTGTTACCGGTGAACAAATACGCACCGAGGCTTTTATCACCACTTGTAAGGTAGTTGCAGAACTGTGCCGCTTCGTACCAACTCACACTATTGGCTGGAACGTTCGTGCCCGTCCAGTAGGCGCTTACATCATAAGCATCGCTCGGATTGCCGGTTGGCGCACCTGCCGCTAAAGTAAAAGCGTTCCATTGTGCGTTGGTTACTTCGTATTTGCCAATTTGGTACTCGTAACCGACCGCGCCGCAGCCGTACGGGTCCGCACTATCAGGATAATCAGTTCTGGTATCCCGCGGATTGCCCGCATTGCCAATGGTCACAAAGTCTATGTCAATACCGCGTATGATGGTAGCTGAAGCATTATTGGCTACAGGGATCGCACACGCAAGTACCGCCACAAAAATTGATTTGCTTTTCATTCGCGTTCTCCCGGAAAATGGTCAGCGTTTTCTTTTTGTTAAAACGAAACTACCCAAACCGAGCAGCAGGAGTGTGGTGGGTTCGGGGATATTAAAACTCATTGTGAATGCAAGGTCTCCTCCCGGATAATTTGTTACCCAAGGCGTCGTTGTTAATGCTGAAAAAGATGAACCGTTATCAATGTATACAAATGTACCATTAGCGTATGCTTCGCCTACGTAAGCGGCCCAGCCAGAGCTTAGCGGACCAGAGATGTAATCGGTCACACTAAAAAATGCAACATATCGACCGCCTACATCCAAATGCAAACCTCCTGTATCGACGTCAATCTGTTCAAATCCCCATTTCAGAAGATTACCGGTAGTTCTGATATGGCCACTTTCAAATAGAATTGGGCCAATTGCCTTAGAACCATCCCATTTCATGACGTATGCGCCGAAAACCAAGTGGTCAGTAAACTCATCGTTAATTGTAGAAGTCACATAGAAAGTGAAATTATCCAGCCGATTGTCACTGCCTACGGTGAACGTCTGGCCTATAGTCTCAGAACCTACTTCACCCCAGCGTCCCACCGAGGCCCAAGGTGAAGCATGGGAAGTAGTATCTATTGTCGTAGCAGCCAAAACATTTTTTGAACGAACAATAGAGACAGAAATAACTGCAAGCAAAATACAAATATTACATGTTTTCATAACCCGGTCTCCGTAAAGAAAATTGTTGTTGTTTACAGCGCGTCCGCACGGCGCAGACGCTTTTTCTTCGTACACTCAAACACGGGGCTGCCCTTTTCTCGTGGGTTTGCCCTGTCTTCTCCGGCTCTTTCCCCCAAATGTGGAATGGCACAAAACTGATTGGATTATATGGGTTGATGTGTGGTTGTCAAGAAAATTTTATTGTTTCGGCGAAAAATATTTATTGACGACAATAATTACAGGCATGCAGCCAAGGAAAGAGTATTCTCGGTGCAAAAGCGCCCGTCTCGGCGTTGGCGCCAGATATAACTGAGGGTAGCCGGCCCTTGTCGGGCAGTTGCAGCCTTGCAGGCTCACAACAACTGCATAATCGGTCAAATAGCCTTCGCTCTAAAATCACCTCTTAATAAGAGCCCTGTACACCATAACCCACTGGGCGATGAGAAACGGAACAGCCGCGACCCCAGCAGCAATAGTGCCCATTTCCTTCAGCGTTTGAAGCAGTTCGCCGGTTTTGCAGGCCTCTGGGGAGCGGCATGCAACAGGACTGTCCCAGTCGTCGAATGAATCTGAATCACCAGTTGCTCCCCTGATGAGGACTATGGCTGCTGCAACGCCAAGCCCGATACAAATGCATGCCGCGAGCGACTCCACGCCGTGTGACCACAGAGACTCCAGATAGCTGCTCAACCAAGACCTGTTCCTTTGTGATTTGCCACGCATTAAATCCGCTCCGCATCTATACAGCATACCGATTTAGTATGAAGGCTACAGCAGCAGCAAGAATTTCTCACAGAGCGTCGATTTAGGTTCGGCCTCGAATCTCACTGTCCTGTAATAGAAAAACCGCCTCGAAAGCTCAGACGCCGCACGACAGCTTCAGCCGCTTATGAAAAACAAGTCGTAGTATGACACCTGTGACTCCAAAATCAAGAAAAACAACCAGACAATCGAAAAATACGTAGTTTCCACAATGCCGAATACGCCGATATAAGAAGGGCCGAGCTTTGACAAATAACGGGTGAGTACCGGCCCGGCCCTTAAATGGCCGTGGCTGGGGGGGAACCACGGCGTAGGTGCTTGAAAAATCCTCTATAAACAGGCTACCAGAAGAGCGGGGAAAAGTCGAGAAAAATTACTGACCGGCAAACTTGACAAGGGTTTTTCTCGAGGGTGCGCCGTGAACGGAATACATGACCGGGGGTTATCAACGTAACTATAGCGGCGGTGGTCTGCTCTGACGGTTTTCGGTTGAATGACCGCTTGAGCAGGCTTATTTCGGGTTTGGTATATCTGACAATGACATCAGTTGGCTATTACGTCTCTCATACCATACTTCCGTGGGTTGGGGGCGTGCCGGTCGATAACCAGGTCCACCTTTCCGAAGAGTCGATACCAGAATTTGTTCAGACTCAGGAAAAAAACAGCAAAGCATACGGTATGGTCGCAATATTGCGAAATCAGCTTAAGGACTTGTTTTGTTCTCCGTCTTGCTGTTTTCAAGCAACATTTACTGAACGTCCTACTCGCCGTTTCCTGCTTAATGCCTGACGGCCTTTGTTGGTCTTCATGCGAGCCCTAAAGCCGCTCGTTCGCAACCTCTTAACGTTGCTCCATCGATGATTATTCATACGGTATTGTCCCCAGTATTTGTACGACTTTATGAACCGCCGGTATTCTTACAGAGCACGCAGCGGTTGGTTGCTCTGTTCTTCTATCCAAAATCAATCGGACCATAAGAAACATCGCTGAAACATTATGAACCGATACTTCTCATTTAACTTCATTTCGCTTCACTTCTCTAATCTTACAGTACCATGATATCAGATGCTACTCAAAATGCAAGAACTTAGACCTCAAACTCAGGGTTCTTTTTGGTCTCGGTGAAAAACAGGTAGTCTCCACAATACTGCGGCTGGAGAGATTAAAACTGGGTGTGCTGATGGTGAGCAATCAGCGTTTTCTTTTCAGGGGCTTCGTCTCAGGCTGGGGCGCGGGAGGGGAACATTGTCAGTATTCCTCCTTTAACGTGTTGTATTCTATCTCAAATCGCCGCCTGTGTTCGATCTCCTCATCGGCCAAGGCCAGGAGAGTTTGACGTGATTCTGCATAGTTTACGATTCTCGCCAGCTCAACGTACAGCTTAACCGAGGTGTCTTCCTTTTTGATTGCAAAGGCCAACAACTGCTCGTAATCCATGTCCAGCTCTTCACCGGCATCCATGATGTAATCCGACCAATCGAAGTCGCACACAACTCTGCCTATTTTCATCACTTCCAATTCAAGCATGGCCTTGTGCTCCAGCTCCTCCTCCGCCAACTCTATACACATTTGGCGCAACCGTGGGCTCTGCATTTGCTCAGCCATATAGCGGTAAAGCTGGTAAGCTTCCACCTCTCTGGCGATGGCAAATTCGAGCACCTCGTCGATTGAACTGGCGTTTTCCATTGTGTTTTTCCCTTGAAGAACAACTCCGACAGAGGCTGCGATTATATCAGTTTTCGGGGTGCTGGCAATATACAGATGTGGTTCAGCGTTTTCTTCTTAGAAACCTACTATGGTGGGAACAGGCCATTGGATTTTGATATAAGTAGTTTCCACAATATTTTGGGCGAGAAGGGAAAACGGGGCAAATGAGGTGGCCATTGAGCGGTTTTGGATTAGAAGGTGGGTGGTTCGGGGGTTGAGTTGCCTTATGATTTGCTCGATGGCGCGGGCTACTATGTAGTCGGGCAGTTTTTGCAGTTTGGGGTCTGCCTGGTATGCGGAGATAATGGTTTTATCGGGGAATGCTCCAGCTTCGGTTATTAACCGGTCCGCCAGTTCTCTGATTCTTCGGCTGGTCATGTGGGGTTCTGCGTATTGTTTAACTTTTTCGGCCAGCGCCTCGAATTCTGGTCGGCTATCGTACCAGTTCAGCTGCAGTTCAAGTTCCACGGCCTCTTCGGCCCTGAGGCGGTCGAAGGTGTACTGAATGCCAAGGGGGTTGTAGGTCTCGAGTCGTTCATCGACAAAGGCCAGGCAGGCCTCCAGGTAGGCGGCATATTTTTCATCGTCGAAGTTGCAACCCGCCAGCTTCGGCATCTCTTCTGCGAGCAGCGCCTTTACGCTTGCTGTCACCAGGTCTTTTCCGGCCTCGAGCCTTTCGTGCAGAAGCTCGTAATAGGCATTTAAGAGCACAGTTGTCTCAGCCATTCTTTTGCCCGCGGTAAACTTGATTTCACTCGATGTTAGTTGTCATTTTGACACGGGTGTCATCATATCAGAAAAAGGTTTGACATGCGATGGTGGAGATTGTTATATTATGGAACTCTACCAGAAAGCCTGGATTATGTTGAGGCTACGTTAGCCTTCGCAATAAAGAAACCTGAAAACCTGAGGAGACAATAATATGACAGACAAGAAAGCAGACCTGGCGGGTCCCGGAATCGGCGACTATGCGGAACTTGAGAAGATACTGCCGACGGATTACATTTCGGCGCTTAACCCGAAGGAAACGCAACTGGCTACTTATGCGGCGAAAGACTACATTGAGGAGAACCTGTGCAAGGAGCTGAATCTGATTCGTGTGACCGTTCCGCTGATCGTCGACGTCGAGAGCGGCGTGAACGACCTTTTGGACCGCGACGGCTCGCGGACGCCGATACAGTTTCATATCTCAAACGATTATAACAAGAACCCTGTCGATGCGCAGGTGGTACAGGCGGCGACAAAGTGGAAGCGCGTGGCGCTGAAGCAGTTCGGTATGGAGGTCGGCGAGGGACTTCTCACCGACATGCGGGCGATCCGGAAGGACTACTTTCTGGACCACGACCACAGCGCTTACGTGGACCAGTGGGACTGGGAGCTTGCAATAACGGCTGAGCAGAGAAACCTCACGTTCCTGCGCAAGGTCGTGGAAAAAATCTGGAAGGTCATCAAGGGCGCCGAGACACACGTCCAGGAGCTTTTCCCGAAGTTGAAAAGCGACAAATATCCGAACCTGCCGGACGAGCTTACGTTTATTCATGCCGAAGAGATACTGGAGAGATTTCCGAACATGCCGCGCAAACAGCGTGAGACGGCGATTGTTCAGGAATACCCGGCCATTTTCATTATCGGTATCGGGTCGGTTCTGGATGACGGGTATCCGCATGAGATGCGTGCGGCGGACTACGACGACTGGGTGACGGAGACGGTCTCGGCCGACGGCAGGGGGATGCGCGGGCTTAACGGGGACATCCTTGTGTGGAACCCTGTGACGAGGCGCCGGCACGAGCTGACTTCGATGGGCATCCGGGTGAACGCCGAGACGCTGAGGAAACAACTGGAGATTTCGGGCCAGCTCGATTTCCTCAAGCTGCCGTACCATCAGGGAATTATCAACAGGGAGTTGCCGCTGAGCATCGGCGGGGGGATCGGGCAGTCTCGTACGTTCATGCTTTTGCTGCAGAAGGCGCATCTCGGCGAGGTGAGCGCGACCGTTTGGCCGAAGATATTAAAGGACATGTGCAAGAAGAAGAATATCCACGTAATAGAATAAGGGGGTTGGGGCCTTTGGCGGTGATAATAATTGACAGCCGCTGGTGGTGGCTGTTATATTTGAGATAAACAGGCTTTCGGCGCCCGTAGCTCAATTGGACAGAGTCGCGGACTTCGAATCCGAAGGTTGGAGGTTCGAGTCCTCCCGGGCGCGTTCAAATTCCTGCCGGTGACAGCCGATGACGAGGCTTCCTCTTTCGTGCCTAAGTAGGCTATTTGCAAAGGCTTATCGAAATCCTCGCCGGTCTCTGATTTTTGGTTGTGTCGGTCTTTTCTTGTGCCAATCGAAGCAGATGAAAGAGCATCAAAGTAGGGGTTTTTTGCAAGTTTTCTTTTGTAAGCGCTGGCGTCTATCTTAACGCGCTCACTCGGAAGCATTTATGCCGCGTGACGGTGAAGCAGAGCCTGACGGCATGTTCTGAGAAACTCCGGCTCCGATGGCTCCAAGACCAGGGCATCGGACTAATAGTCCGCTGCGCCAATGCCGTAAGTTATTGTATTAAAGCTACTTACAACATCACAATCGCGCCGCTTACAAACCAGCTTACAAAGAGACTGAGGAAATAGTGGCTCCCTCCCTGACCATATTGCCACATAGCTTCTGCCTGCGATGCTGAAGCCTTCCTCTTTCTTATAGCCAGCCTGCTTGTCTGCTCCATCCTGTTCAGAAGGATGCTCGAAGGCACAAACGCATTTGAACAACAAAGAAGGATCTGGCGCCCAGCAAAATTCGTTCTAATTCTTACTGGTTCGGGGAAGGAGGTCGGCGAGTAGCTTTACAAGACTATGCGTATCTGTTTGGGAAAGTTTTAAGGCATCTTTGGGCGAGGCCAAAAGTGCGTTTGCTCTAACTTTCCAGTTCTTGTCTTTTAGGAAATTCTGGATCTCGGTGCACGGCCAATTGTAGCCTACTTGTGTCAACTGCCAAATGGAATAGGCGCGGATGTTGTCGTCGCTGTGTGTTAATCCTTCTTCTAGCACGGGAATAGAATTGCTGTTGAAATATGGGGCGATAGCACGGCGAAAGTCAGGTGCTGCATCGTGGGGCCAGAGCAGTTGGGAGTCTATCGCTTCGGCAAGGGGGTGTTGTGCGACGGGTTTGGTCTTTCTGGCTGAGCCGAACATATCAAGCAACGGTTTTTCCGTGAGTTTCGTTCGGGACATTATGACAAATATCCTTTCGGCTATATCTGCATCTGCGAAGTATGATATGGCTTGCTCGAGAGTGAAATATCGCTTTCCAGGCTGTAGGTCGGTGTAGTCGGTTTTGTTCAGGTAGGCCTTCAGGACGATGGTTGCATTTGAGGTCGGCAGGCTCTTTAGGCTTTCGAAGAAATCATGGGTTCCTCCTAAGACCGAATCATCCTGGAGCAACTCCAGATCGGTATTCTCAATGAGCTTCAGAAAGATGTCCGTCGCTTCCTGTGGGGTGGTAATATAAGCTATACCCGCGGCCAGCTCGAAACAGGTGGACAGTCGGGCCGGGTGCGGCCAACGCCAGGCATTGCGACGTCTTTCGTCTTCCGGCTTGCTCGCCTCGATGTTTACTTGCTTGGCCACTTTCCATAGTCGCCGCCAGAGCTTTGGCTCTACGGTTTTGTCACCGGCTTTTGCTCTTGCTATGAGGATGTCGTTGGCGTCTGGTCGCTCGAGGAAGGCGACGAACGCATAGAGCGCGTCAGGTGCGCAGTCTTCTATGGCCGTTCGTAAATCACTATCATTGATTGTCGATTCAGGTTTCTTATTTATTCTGCTCAGCAGACGGGGCAAATCATGAGGTTCGACGGCGTTCAGCAAGCCTGTTACCGACCCAGCGGTCTCGTCCTCGAGAGCATTGTCGAGCATTTCCTGATACTCTTGCGGATCAGAGGATAACAGGGGTCTATAGTCTTGAAGTCCTTCTATGCGTCTGGACATGGCTATGGTCTTTCTGAGCATAGGCGCAGCAAAGGCGACGGCTACCAACACACAGACGTAAAAGGCCGCCAGATACGGTGCCAGAAGTTGGAGGATTTTGCGTCTTGCTATTGCAGTCTCTTCGGAGCTGCCAAAGAGCCTTTTCAGGCCCAGTACCAGTGCAGGTACCCTGTTAGATGGCGGATGAACCAGAATGATGGCGGTAAAGGCGATAAAGACTATGCTAACGCCCGAACTCCACCAACTACTTGCACAGAGCGAGAACAGTCCGGCGAGCGAGGTTGTTACAAGTGAGAGTTGAACGATGCGGTTGCACATTAGCCAGCGATAGGGCATCAGTTTTATCAGCCACCAGGCGTACATCAATAGTAACCACAGGACGATGGAGATTCCGATGGCGATTAATACGCCGGTGAAAACCGGCTTCCATGACGGGGAGTAAGGGTCGACGATAATCCAGGACATAATCAGCGCGATGCAGAATGCGGCACAGAACAATAATTTTGCTTTCCAGAATCTGTAGGAGATCTTTCGGGAGGGATTGACCAAGCTCAGGAGCCAGATCAAGAGCCAGGCGACCAGTGGTATCAGCGCGAGTAACAGGACGCTATGGTTCTGATCTCTGTCGCTGACGGTCGTGGTTAACGGTGAGAGACCTTTAGTCAGGTATCGTACCAGGACAAGCAGGCAGAAGAAACAAAGCAGAGCGACTGGAAAGAGCACTGCCGCAGTCCATCCAAGTTTGACGTGTTTTGGCATTTTTCGTATGGTTGCACTGATTAATGCAAGGAGGTATGCGGGTAAAAACCATACGAACAGAACAGCAACAAGAACGGCGAGCAAAACGGCTATGGCCATTTTTTCTGTATGAGCAGATAATCTGCGAGAATCATCGATCATCTGAGCCAGGCTGAGCCGAATGCTCCGTAGGCAAGCACGTGCGTCGCGGTACTGACTCACTTCGAGGTTAGTGTGGTGGAGTTGGGTCGCGCACATACTTCCGAGGATAGATGAACTAATTAGAAATTCGAGCGAATTACTTGCATTGTCAACGCATTTTTTCCCCATAGCAGAACCAGCCTGCACCAGGGCAAGACCGTAATCTCTCTCTTTGGTCCGAATTGCTCGGCCAGCGTGGTCCCATATTTTGCCAAGAAGTTGTTTGTAGGCCATATATTCCAGTGTCCAAGAGAAGGCTCTATTCAGATCCGGACTGCGCTTGGCTTTTTCGAGCAAGACCATGATTCTCTGATGGTACGGATCATACGGAAGGGCGAACTTATCAAGGCTGCCAGCTTCTTCGAGGATTTGAAGTATTTCGTGAAATCTGTTCGTGGGTGTTGTATGCATTCTGACATATGCTTTCAGGTAGTGGAAATGCGCGTTTTCAGGATCCTTTTGGATGAGGGTATCAACAAGCAAGTCGGCGATTTGAGGATTAAGAGCATCTTCGGAGACAATAGCAGATATCAAGCTGTATGTCAGGAAGTCATTTTGGGGATAATCCAGGCAGAGCTTGGCGATTTGTTCGACTTCCATATCGAAGGAAAGCATATAATCTGCGACAGCTGCGGCTTCGGGGTCCGTTTCTCTGACCTTCTCCGGGATCAGATTTTCTGGTTTGGGTAATCCGAAAACACCATACGGCCCCAAGGACGGAAGCCCTCTGAATTGACGCCAGAGATATGTGCAGTCGCGTAACTGCCACAGAGTTATCGCGGCACAACTGAACACAATGATGATCCAGATTTTTGCTCTTCGCTGCATTATAGTCCCTTACATGCAAGGTAAAAGCTCGCAGGCGCGGTATTAAATGCGTGGCTCCGGCGCCGCCTAAAAGAATATTATAGGTTTTTCAGAAGAATCTGTGCAAGGATCCGTTTTTTAAGATGCGTTTCTCGCATTTTTTCCCGGCTTATTCGTAACAGTACGACCTTGGTCATACCAACGCAATTGTGATTATACAGATCCTCCTGCCAATAGGTTCTGTAGCAGATGCGGCGTGATTCTGGATGAGAAGTCGGCAAAGGACCTGGTAACCGGTAATATGGACCGAGTTCGTGCCGACAACGTTATGGATAAGCTTCTTAGGGATTTAGAATTCAGGACACGGCTGCAACATAAGCTGCAAGAACCTATCCCCCACGGAGAATAGTCTCTCAGTGGTTGTTTGTGAAAAAAACTTTGATTTATTGTGGATATATCGCAGAATATCATAACCTTCCAAACAGTTATTGTCAATCCGTTCAATATGCAAAAGCCTCCTGAGAGTGAATGGTCACCGGTCCGAGTAAGCCCGACGGCATCAGCGGCATATCGGGCTTATAGCAGCGGCGGGTGGTAAAGGTGAATCGTCCTGCCGGATAGTGTTTTCCGCCCAGCAAACCACTGTCCCATTTCACGGTGCGAACATCCCTGTTGCCCGGCTGCTCATCGCCGATCAGCCGGTTCGGCCAGCGATTCGCCACTTCGATCTCCAGACGGTTTTGTTTACCTTTAAGGACACCGGTTATTTCAATCCGCCACGGGGCACACCAGACTACGCCGAGATCATTGCCATTCAGCCGGACACGGGCCATATCATGAACCGTTCCGAGGTCAAGATACGTTCTGGCCCTGGATTCTATCTCCGCAGGACAATCGAAGCTTTTGCGGTAGGTCGCAATCCCCGAATAGTACTTTATGCCTTCATTGTCATGTTCGGCCCAGTTGAGCAAAGGGTCAAAAGTAATTTTTTCCGGGCCGCCCCAGGCGGGATCAAAAAAGACCTCCCAGGGTCCTTCCAAACTCGTCACGGCTGTCTGAACAGGAAAATTTTTCTTGTTCGCAACAGGGGCTGCCTGAGTTTGGGGCCGTCGGGTAAAGAGGATAAAATAACTTTCATAAGCTTCGAATCGCAGCGGAATTGAAGTCGTTTTTGCCCGGACTGTAAAATCCGGCAGCTTTCGCTGCTCGCCATGTACCGGGTGCCAGAGTTCCGGCCGCCCGCCTTCGGCCCGAAAAGTACCCACGGTGTCAATCTGGTGACCGGAACGGTTGGAAACAAAGTAGATATCCAGGTCCTCCTTTCTTCGGTGCGTGTAGCGGACCGGCCCGCTGGAAACAAAATCTTCACTCAGTCCCATTTTCTTCAGCAGCGCCGCCGTACGATCGTAGTGAGGATACAGCGAATCGTCCAAGTAGAGCTTCTGTCCCCAGTAAATACTGCCTTTGCCGTATTGACGCCGGGTAATCTCTTTCGGAACTTCCAGAGTTCCCCATAACGCCTCGGCAAGTGACTTGACCGCTCTGTCGCATTCCGGATAATTTGACAAACTGGGCGATTTGACTGGAGGTGAACCTACTGCAGCGGCCCCTGCCTTAACAAGGGACTCCACTTTGGCAAGCAGTTCGGGCGTCATGGTTTCAAACTGAGGTAACACCATCAAGCGGTATGAGGTGCCGCCCGGAAAGACAATTCTGCCGTTCTGAACCTCCGCTCCGGCCATCAGGATGTTTGGGGAACAGCCGTCAAAACCATACCCCTTCTTATCCGCCAGCGGACCGCTTCCTTCCAGTGCGCTGTTCGGCGCCCGAAAAACATGAGGCGCTCCTTCCGGCGTGAGATACAGAATATCGGAAACCGTAACTCCCTGCCGCAGCATATGTGAGCAACGGGCCACATAACGGTGATAATCCCTGACCAGCGGCCACCATGTCTGTCCGCGATCCCAATGTACGCCGAACGGGCCCATGGTCATTCCGGGACGATGTTTGTCCCCCAGGGGCTTGTGGGCAAACGTATGATAAACAAACCGATTGATGCCGATACAAAAGGCCCAGTCTCCCTGGTTCTTCATTGACCCCGGATATTGCAGCCATCCTTCGTGGGAAAGGGCCGTAAACGATTCCGATGATACAATGGGCCGGCCCATCGTATGGGCGATCGAAGCGGCTTCAATACAACTGAACGAGGAATCAAACCCGAATTCGGCGCTCCAGAACTCACACATGGGCACGTCGGCGACCGCACCCAGGTCCAGATCGGCCGTGGGATTCATATCATAGGGTTCAATGGACAATTCAAAACCGTGTTTACGGCCCAGTTCCTTAATTCGCAAGGCGTGATAGTCCAGCACCAACTCCTGGCACGTCAGACGCACATCCCAGAGAAACCGTTCCGTCATCTCCATGCTCTCCACCACCCGCCCGGAATATGCCGGTAAGTAGGGCTTCGGATCATATCCCCGGCGGGCCTGAAACTCCCGGCGGAAGCTGCCTGTCCAGTTTTGTGCGCCCATTTCCCAGCTATCCATATGAAGCGTGGTCCAGCCATGCTTCTTTGAACGCGGTCCGACCTTTTTGAGCAGCTTTCCTATAAAGTTCTCAAAATGATCATCGAATGCTGCAGGATCAAACTTGTCGCACTCCGGTCCCACTGCCGGTTCCGGAGCAGGACGGGTTGCAGCTCCGGTGAAGCGGCTGCCCATTCTCAAAATCGTCCATGTGCCTTGCGGCACTTCCCATCGAAGACGTCCGCTGGAATCCGCGTGCTCCGTTAAATCCCTCATATTCTTTATTGAAATGATCTCTTCCTCCTCGGTTTCCCGGTAGTGGGCCGGAGCAGGAAGATAGGGTTTTACACCCGGTTTGGACGTATAGGGGTCTCTTTCGTATAACGCTTTTTCGTTAATATCAGACACAACCGGTTTACAGGCGGGAAAAGCATAGACTGCAACGTCTTCGTAATACGGGTCGCGCATCCTGTGCCATTCGGTAGACCGCTGCTTGGGCAGGTCCAGAACCGCGTCAAATTTTTGAGGACCTTTGACCTCCGTAGTAGTGAACACCAGGTGCTGCATAGACTGCTCGGGCCTAACCCAGGGCCCGCCGCTGCCGGTCCAGCCCGGCCCGACTCCCAGGGTAATATCTATCCCAAGGCGTTCGGCTTCATGAACCGCATGAGCAAACAACTCCTGCCAGGAATCGCTCATAAACTTCACCGGCCCGCGCGGCACTCCTACATCTACCTCCAGAAAGACCAGGTTGCCGATTCCGACCTCCTTCATCGACTCCAGATCCGCCGTCATCTGGTCGCCGCTCAAGTTACCGTCCATGAAATACCAGTACACACCCGGACGAGCCGCATCCGGCGGATTGCGGAACTCTGCCTCTAATTGCCCATCGCCTCTTACCAAACCAGACAACACCATTGGCAATACAAGCCCAGATAACCATCTTATATGCATCGCAAGCATGCTCTCGAAAAAAGTATGGACTAAATCAATCCACGCAGATGCAAAGCTCACCGTCTGCGGATTTTCTGTTTTACACTCCCGAAGAAACTATGAAAGCAAGAGACTCGGAGACGATTCGTTCATTACAATCGTCCCCAAAAGGCCGACAGCTGCGGCTCATTCCACCGGCTGTTCGTTTACGGTAATTATATCGAGCGGGTCCTGCGAACACAACCATCTGTACAGCGCCGTGGCCGTCGTGGAGCAGATAGCGGACGGGGTCATAGGTCCTCTCCTGAGAAAAGACGTCGTGGGATTCGACATGACTGACGACGTCGTCGCCGAGGGTATAAGATGTTGTCGCCACGTCGCTGCCGCCGTCGTATACGGATTCCTCAAGAACCTGGGCATAGCCGGTATGATTGTACGCATCGATGAAATATTTGGTGGTTTCGCCGTTGAAGCGTTTTTCGATGCGAATGCCATTTGGGTTGTACAGATAACTGATTTTTTCCGTTCCACCGTTCGGTTCGAACTAAGATTCGGTTAGGTCTGCGGGCGGACTTGCGCTTCAGATAAAAAAACTTTATGTGTATTCTTCAATTATATGCTCGAAATACGGCATGGCGTATTCGACGATGTGATTAACAGCGTCTTCAACGCACGGATTGACGTTTCTTAACGCATCTTCTATCGACATTTCAGGCTCGGGAAGCCCTTGCTTGAACTCTTCTGAACGAACCCACTTGCTAAATTCCTCAAAAGACATCCGTGGAGCCACCCACCACCAGTGGTCGGCACGAGGTTCCCATAGGGTCCCTATTCGGAACTTAAAGTCTCCATCCTTGGGTTCGTCGTGAACGATATTGCACCTTGGAATATCATAAGGCTCCATCAGGTCTGCCAGCGCAGGGAATCTGGCGTTTCGCGTCCACGCGCATTCCACGGTGAAGGCATCCCCCAACTTCTGCGGGCCGATAACAAGCAGCAGATAGAAATACAAATCTTCCCGGAAATGCCAAAGGTATAAACGCCATCCGGGCGGAATTTCCTGTTCCATCTTTCCAAAAATCTCAATCCTTTCAGGTTTCACGGGCCTGAACTGCGGCAATCTCTGACTAAGGCGACTCTCAAATTCCTTCCTGACCGCGTTTCCCAGCTTGCTTCGCATGAGCAACTCCAATCACAAAAAGTGCTTCTTCCGCACGAGCCATGCCTCATGTATCTCTCAGGGTGACATCGCTTTGCCATCAAAATCCGAAAAAGATTACTATCCAATTATACAGCCCCTCAACACCGTGCACAAATTGAACTTGACGAAAAACATCGGGACCGACTTCATGCTGGACTCTCAGTAACTCGGCAGCACTCGGTTCTCGCAGAGTCCAGACTACTGCCTGACCCTGACCGCAGGTAACCATCGCATTTATCTGGCCTGCAAGTCTGTTCAGGGCATCGCCGGCAGCACGCGGAATACTGTATTTTGCTTCAAGCTGAGCCAACCTAGGACCGCACTTCAACCCGAAATCAATAATGCGTGTGCCAACATATCTGGCCGGACGAACTTCCAATGTGGGGAACAACCCGAAGACTTGCCGAGCAAACTCATTTGTCTTGACTCCAATTGCATTCCATAATCGTCCGACGGCCGTCCCTCCTGCAGCAAACGCGGTTGAGACCCGGACGGCCATACCCGATACATACACCTTGACACTCACTGTGATCTCGGATAGGGTAAACAACCCTGTGGGATCGATCGCATTTATGGGGTTACAATGGGCGTAAAGATACCTGTGCAGTGACTGTGGCTCCCGAAGTGTCGCAACTAATGGGTCTGTTCTGTTGAATCTGCCGTTGTTCTGGTCGTAGAAGCGGGCCCGGAGGTAGTATTGCTGGAGGTCGGTGTCGAATTGCTCGCCGGCGTAAAGCAGGTTTGTTACGGGCGGTGCCGCATTAGTCGGATTGCCGCCTAACATCACTCCGTAGGCGTCGTATGAGAAACAGTCTACGATGTCCT
>Ga0180437_10004931_pt1 | contig 18623 bp, 31 predicted proteins | sample SS_ome_4_FD_132410 | JGI IMG/M metagenome (GOLD analysis project Ga0180437, IMG submission 132410) | Hypersaline lake sediment archaeal communities from the Salton Sea, California, USA - SS_3_D_1 metaG | ecosystem: Environmental > Aquatic > Non-marine Saline and Alkaline > Hypersaline >... | reverse complement strand
GGAGCTTGCCGAGCGCCACTTTGCCGAGAAGTGCTCGCGCTGCAACGATGCTCGCATTCTTCGCTATCCGAGCTTCGCGCACGGTTCCTGGCACATGGTAGCCGCCTGGTGTAGCTGCAAGGCCAAATGGCATTCGCTCGATAACGCCGCACCACTCTACGACTCTCTCTCATTCTCAGCACCATGGCACACACAGGAATGGCTTGACGGAGAACTTCGCCGGCTGCGCGGCGAACTCTCCGAAAAGGACCTACAGCGCCATCTCGCGCACGGCAAGCGCCTGCGCGACTTGCGAGGAGGCACGCAATGAGCACGAACGCTGCGACCACTCGGCAGATCGAGGCCGCCGAACTCAGAGCGGCAGCGAACTGGCTGGAAGGAATCACGCGAGGTTGGCCGGAAGATCCGATCACCGCTCTCGTGGATCTTGCGATCTGGCTTCTCAGGGAAGCTCAGAAGGAGAAGGAAGATGACTGATACGGCGTTGGCGGCATTCACGGCGCTACTCAATAACGCCGAGGACGCCGAGGAGCGCAAGGCGCTCTATGATATCGTAGCCGAAGAGCTCGAGATCCGGGAGTTGCTGGAGTGGTCGCTGGGGAGCGAGGGGAGGATGTTCCATAGAGCTCGAGACCCGGGAGTTGCTGGAGTGGTCGCTGGGGAGCGAGGGGGGGATGTTCCATGAAAATCCTTGCCACTCTGGCACTCCTGGGTCTCGCCTGCTGCGCGACGCAGCCGGCGACGCCACCTGAGCCTCCGTTCATCATGCAAGACGCGGTGCGCGAGCTGGGTCCCGGCTTCGTGCCTGATCCGAACACGCAATCCATTCACCGCCTAACTCCGGGGGACATCGAGTATCTCGGTGCCTTCCGTTTACCAATCGCGTTCTCGGGAGGCGCGAAGGAATACTACCGCTACGGGGACGGTGACAGAGGTTCGCTCTTTTGCACCGGCCACCTCGTCAACATGGATCCGCAGCTCTACGAGGTGACGATTCCGCTCCCGAAGATCACCGGAGACTTTTCGGAGCTCTACACGGCTGAGATCCTGCAGGCCGGCAATCCGATGCCGCCGGGGACTTCCGCCGACCTCAAGCTCAAGGATGTTGAGCTCCTCTGGCATGGTCCATCGCAGCGGCTGCACTTGGTCTATGCGAAGCACTACCAATACACTGATTCTCCGTGCCGAGCCACCTCGCGGATTGTTCTCAACGATTCGCAGACGCTCGGACCGTGGTATCTCGATAGGCCGGCGATCGAATCAAACGTGTATCTATTCACCATTCCCGAATGGTTCGCGTATCAATATACGCTTGGCCGCCGCCTTGCCTGCGGTCGCCATCGAGACGGCCAAGGACCATCCGGACCGACCATCTACGCCTACGGGTGGCCGAATCCGCTTGATCCGCCAGCCGCCAACACGATGCTGGGATCAACGACGCTTCTGCGATATGATGATTTGGCTTGCTGGGAGGATGGAGCTGGTGATCACTGCATCGTAGACCACTGTCCGGAGGATACATACCGAGGCGGTGCTTTCCTGGATGACGGCAGGCGGCGAGCCGTGGTTTTCGGCAGGCGCAAGGGTATCGGCCGCTGCTGGTACGGCTACCCAGACGGAACGACGTGTCCGCCGGTCTGCGATTGTGGTGATTGTGGAGGCTCACGGGGATTCCAGGCTGACGATTATCGGCCGGAGCTCGTCTTCTTCAATCCCATGGATCTTGCGGCCGTTGCGACTGGTGATTGGCCGAGCTGGAAGCCGCAGCCGTATGCGGTGGTGGATCTATCGCCTTTCTGGTTCAACGGTGGAGTGGAGGTCTCGGCCGTGGCCTATGCCGAGAACACGGACGTGCCGCCAGGCGATCCGCACTCCGGCTGGCTGTTCGTGAGCCAGGAGAAGGCGCTCGAGACGAGCAGCGCAGCATACACAGCAGTACACGTCTTCCGAGTGGCGCCATGATACGGCGCGTTGCATCTCTAGCGCTCTCGCTCTTGCTCGCCTACGCGCTTGGCTACTCGCACGGCACCTGGCGAGCGCACGCCGACATCGATGAGCGGATCGTGCAGGCGATTGAGGAGCCGTGGAAGACGAGGTGGCTCAAGGTCTATGAGCGAGCGGAGCAGGAGGCCAACCGTGCCGATTCGCTGATGGTGGAGCTGCAGAATGTCAGACTGGAGGCGAGGCCATGATCTTCATTGGCTGCGATCCTGGCCTGATCCATCCGGCAATGTGCGTCATGGAAGACGACAAGGTGGATGCCTATTTGATCGAAGCGGCGCCGAAGACGGTGCCTTTCTGGACTCGAGCGGACCTGATCGCCTTGATGATGGTTGAGAAGGCATCACACCGGCCGCGGTTCTATCACTCGCGCATCGCGCTAGGTATAGAGTCTGCCGCGTTCGTTCCGCACTCGCGATCCATGGAGCAGATGGCCTGCTGTAGGCAGGCGATCTACTCGCATTTCTCGGCCGAGGTCCGGATCGACCTTTTGACGGTCTATGAGATCAACCCGCTGCAGGCTAAGCGAGCTGTTTCGACCGGCAAGGCAACGAAGCAACAGATCGTGGAGGTTGTCAAGGTGATGTATCCGCACCTCTTTGACGGCCGGAAAGTGATGACTTCGCGCGGTAAGGTCACTGAGGAGGCCGCCGCGATTGCTGATTCGATCGCGATCACGATGGCGACGAGAGTGAAGTGGAAGGAGGAGAAGCTATGTGGCGGCTAATGGCACTTGTGCCGCTCATCTTGGCGGCCGGAAGTATCTACCTCGTGCGGAGCCTGCGAAATCAAAACCATCGGTGGCTTGAGGATGACGATTGAACCTGACGAGTGGATCACGATAACCGACGCAAGCCTCATACTGGACTGTGCGGACAGCACGGTGCGCCTTTACATCAAGCGCGGCGAGCTATCTTCCAAGAAGATCAGGAGGCTTCGCGTTGCCTCAACCTCCAAGCGGCGCAAGTATAATGTCTACCGTACCGTAATCGTCGTGAACCGCTCAGAGGTGCTCGCTCGAGAAGAGATCGCGCTCATCGCCGATTATCCGATGAAGGCGGACGAGGCCGCAGGCCGCCTCGGTATCAGCGCGGGAAGAATCGCGATGCTGATACGGGAAGGCAGAATCGACGGCAGGAAGATTCACGGTCTCTGGAGAACGACCGGCGAGGCGATAGAGAAATACAGGCGGGAGAGGCTACATCGCCGGCCTGGCGCGGACGGACCGCCTTTGATGGTCCAACTCAGCGACCATAACGCGCCGTGCTCGAGGTGCCTATGCGCTGCCTGCCTTCAGCTTGGCGACTGTCCGCTCTACGCAGACAAAGAGATCACCGGATACCGCAAGAGTGGAGCTCCGAGGCTCGCGAACAGATGTAGCGATCCAAGATTCTGCGCCAACGAGGACGGAACCACACGGCGTGACAGCGAGAAGACGCCTCTCGAGCTGCGGCCGCGCCTCACATATCAGATTGGCCTCGGCTGGCGCCGCCACGACGACGAATTAGAGCATCGAGCATACGACATCTGCCAGCACTTCGTCAGAGATAACGAGTTCTTTGTTCACCGCGAATCAGTGTGGGAGTCGATGTTTCGCCGAGCAGGACTGGCGAGCAAGTAATATGGCCGACAATTCGTTGACACAGAGAGGATCCATGCAAGACTGCGCGTGGCGATAGAGGAGGTGTGGTGGTGGCGCAGGATGAGTTGTATGGAGAGCGAGACCTGAGCTACTCGGTATGGCATCGCGAGGCATCGGTGCGCCGGTTCATTTCAGACGCAGAGGCGCACGGACTGACCTGCATTGACGTGGACGCAACGCTCTGGTGTGAGTGGCATAGTGGCACCAAAGAGCCACTACTGTTTATTGAGACCGCCAGAGATATCGGCCAGCAATCAAAGCCTGTGACCGTCTTGACGCGATTAGCCGAGACATCTGGCCGAGCGGGATATCTGGTGCTCTACAGGCTCAGCGATGCTCCGTGTTTCGCCTATCCCGATCTCGGATGCGCTCGAGAAATTGATGGATTCCGAGTGCGGCGCGTGTGGCCAGAGCCAGAACCCGAGACGGAGATGACACCAGAGGAATATGCGCGATACCTGGTGCGTGAGCGAGAGCGGATGCTCCGGTCGCTGTATGGCAGATTGCGACCGCCAGCAGAACGGAAGGAGTAGTGATTCGGCATGGCCACAGGCAGACCATGCAAGCTGAACAAGAAGGTGCAGGAAGTGATCTGCGAAGGCATCGAACTCGGCCTGACGTATGAGCTTGCCGCAGCTTTCGGTGGCATTAGCTATGAGACGTTCCGCCGCTGGATGGCAGACGGCCAAGATGCCAAGAACGGCATATTTCGTGCCTTCTATGTGGCGGTAAAGACCGCAGAGGCCAAAGGCGCTGCAGAGCGCATGTCCATCATCCGCAAGGCCGCAAAGGAAGGCCACTGGCAGGCCGCCGCCTGGACACAGGAGCGACGCTATCCGCAGATGTACGGACGCCGCGTGCAGGAGATCCAAGGCAAAGACGGAGAGGCCATCAAGATCAAACTCGAGTGGCCTGGAGCCAATGGAAACGGCGACGAGTAGGTATCTGCGCATGGTCCTGGAGTTCTTGGACAAGAACAACATCTGCGATGGCCACTACTTCGATAAGAACGGCCACGAGAGGTGGCGCACGGAGAAGTTCGAGGAACTCATAGACGGTGCCTGGAAGGCATTGGAGGAGATGCACAATGCAGAGACTTAGCATGCTGATCTGCGCGCTGGCTGGCGCGCTCTTCATCCTGGACGGCTTCAACCTGCTCGACTTCTTCTGGTGGCTGCGGTAGGTGGCCGAGGCATCCGAGGCCGAGCTCGGCTGGCTCGCCGGCCTCATCAATGGCGAAGGTTGCTTTCTGATAACGCGAGCCAACAAAGGCTATGCCTGCGCATTCCATATGCAGCTTCGAGCCGACGATGTGCATGTGCTTGAGCGAGCGAGACGGATCTCCGGCGGCCTCGGTCGGATCGTCTGCTATGACAAGGCGTTCCGTAATAGCCTCAATCCGATGGCCAAGTGGCATGTCTGTAGCCGTGATGATTGCCGCGAGCTGGCGAACCTTCTGCTCACGGATGGCATGGCACCGCTGGCCGGAGCCAAGGCCTTCCAATTCCTGACGTGGTATGAGGCGCTGCTTGAATGGTCTACGGTCGTTCCTGCCAACAACGATCGTGATTCACACGATTGGAGCAAGATGGCCGAGCTCTACGATCGACTCAAGAGCCTGCGCGCCTACGGCTCGACGCCGAGTTTAGCGGTTGAGCCTAAGGCGGATAAAGGGGCTATAGCTTGAATCCAACTGATCGCAGGCGGCTCCGCCAACAACTGCACCTAACGCAAAAGAATCGCGGACCGGAACTAGATAACTGGTGCAAATGTTGGACTGGCTCTGATTTTGACTCATCCAAGAACGGATATGGCCAGGTGCGCTCTAAGCGAGAATGCCTGCGTGGCTTCTTCGATCCGTGGCAACGGCCAGGGAAGGCGCGCGTTGTCTATACTGCGCCGCGAGAAGACATACAGATCCAGCTTCCAGAGCCAGACGAGCCACCATGTCTATTGAGCCGAGTTCGTATCGTGGTTGAGAAATGACCACCGTAACGCTCACCATGCCGCCGCTTGATCCTGTGCAGGATGAGATCCGGACCGATCCGGCGAGGTTCAAGGTCTTCGTGGCCGGTCGCCGGCGCGGCAAGAGCCTCCTCGGTTCCGTACTTGGCCTCGAGGTCGCGGCGCGCGGTGGCCTAGCCTGGTGGATCTGGCCGACGCACAAGCTCGGCCGTACAGGCTGGAAGAGGCTCCGGCGCCTGGCGCTTCAGATCAAGACGCACTTGCCTGGCCTCGAGATCCGCGAGGTGGATCGAGCGATCGTGTTTCCGCATGGTGGTGAGGTGCAGCTCCGCAGCGCCGAGGATCCAGACAGCCTCGTCGGCGAAGGCCTGGACCGTGCGATCTTTGACGAGACCGGGATCATCCAGGAACGAGCCTGGATGGAATCGGTGGAGCCTGCGCTCATGGATTGCCAGGGAGACGCCTACTTCCTCGGCACACCGAAAGGCAAGAACTGGTTTCATGGCCTGTACCGCCGCGGGAAGGCCGAGGAGGCTGGCTGGCGATCGTGGCACCAGACGAGCTTCGACAATCCGTTTCTGGCCGAAGAGGAGAAGGAGCGTGTCCGGTCCGACTACGAGGCCGGCCGCATACCGGAGCGGATCTGGCGCCAGGAATACCAGGCCGAGTTCCTTGATGACGCCGGCGAGGTCTTCCGCCGTGTCATGGAATCCGTTACCGCAAAACCAGCAGAAACGTCGGAAGAAAATCACGAATACGTCATTGGGGTTGATTGGGGGAAGCACGAGGACTTCACCGTGCTCACCGTGCTGGACCTCACCGAGAAGGCGATCGTCTACCTCGACCGCTTCAATCAGATCGACTACACCGTGCAGCGTGGCCGCCTGATGGCGCTCGCCGAGCGGTTCCGGCCGGTGGAGGTGGTGGCCGAGAAGAACTCAATGGGAGAGCCGCTGTGCGAGGAGCTTGCTCGGGATGGCTTGCCGCTCAGGCCATTCACCACCACGAATGCCACGAAGGCCAAGGCCATTGAGGCGCTCGCGCTCGCCTTCGAGAACGGCAGCATCAAGATCATACCAGACGACGTGCTGATCGGCGAGCTGCAGGCTTACGAATGCCAACAGACGGCGAGTGGCCTACCGAAGTATGGTGCGCCGAGCGGCATGCACGATGACTGCGTGATGAGCGCCGCACTCGCCTGGTCTCGAGTCGAGGAAGGAGGCTTCGGAGCGGTGTGGCTATAACTTGCGAGCACTGCGAGGGCCACGGTTACATCGTCATAGATGGCGTAGAGCAAGGTCTTTGCCACTATTGCGGCGGATCCGGCAAAGGGGTGACCAACCTCACCGCAGCCACCGCGCTCTTCGCGGAGGTGCTGATGCAATACCGGAATGTGGCAGCTCCAAATTACGAGTACGTCGATGGCGGAGCCAGCCTTAATAAATGTGTGGTTGCCTACCGCCGCCGCTGGTGCGAGATCACTGGAATGGAGGTGCCGGAGTGATCCTTTCGGTGATTGCTTTCCTGGCTGGCCTTATCCTCGGCTGGTGGTACGGCCGCAGGCTCGCCTTCGACTGGTTCGCCGGCCGGCTTGAGGTGCTGCTCGAGGAATACCCGCGAGCCAAGGAGGAGTGGAGCAAGGAGCGGCCATGAACATCAACCCACTACTCACCACGGCCACGCATGGCGCGATCTCCAGGAAGGCTCGAGTGCCGAGAACTGATTGCGGCTACCGTGACAACCGCTTCATCGGCTTCTGGCTCTTCGGCTGGGATTGGATGGACGACCAGCTTGCCAATCCGAGGGTGAATGCGGACCTCCTCGACGAGAGCGCGATCATGGCACAGCTCACGACGGCCGTGGCCGAGGCTAGAGCACAACAGGAGCGATTCGAGACAATGCCAGTGGACCGTCTAGTGATCTGGCTGATCCGGTTGGCCAGAGGTGAGGGGGAGCCATAAGAGGCCTTGCGGACTTTTCGCCTGGTTCTTCGAGTATATGAATGGGTGCTACTCACCAACGGCCGCCAGTTGAATCTGTCGGTTCTACGGCTCCGCCGACGGATGAATCGAGCCGGCTCCTCTCGTAAACTGGCGGCCGTTTTCAATGCCTACCAGGCCGACAATTCCTTGACAGACTTTGCAACCAATGGTAACAGAGCCTTGCGACAGGACTAGTGCGCCTGACGCTCCTGCCATGCCGCGGCGATTGAGCGCGGTTGAATCGCGTGATGACGCTGGGAGGCGGCCGGCTGCAATGGTTGACCGCCTCCTGCGCGACACGCTCTGGCAAGCGCGAGTAACTCCAGGAGGCAAGCCGAGGATGGCTTGTCTATCGCCACATGGCTGCGTAAGCGGCTACTGACGAACCTCACAGAAGACGAAGCAAGAGAACTCTACGCAAAGAGCAATCCGGTAATTCCCTCGCTCGTCAACGAGTTGCGGAGTTACTCCGGCGCCGGCGTGGAGCCTCTTGACCAGAATTATACCGCCTACATCGAGCAGGCGAAGCACCGCTTTCCGTGGATCGCGGCATGCGTTGACGCAATCGCCAATGCCGCGGCCTCGGTGCCGCTAAAGGTGGTGCGTGCCACAGACGATGGCGCCGAGGAGCTGCCAGAGCATCCGTTGATGGACCTGCTCTGGAATCCGAATCCGGAGGATGGCCTCTACTCGCTGGTCTACAAGCTCCACCAGCAGCTTGGCCTGACTGGCGAGGCCTTTCTGACGACCGAAGATAGCCTCTCCGCTGCTGGCCGCGACCCAGCGCTTGCCTGGAAGGATCCGGAGGAGCTGTGGATCCAGCGATCTGACCGCATGAAGCCGCAGCTCGATAAGTCGCGGATCCGTGATGGCAAGGCCGCCTCGCCGATCGCCGCCTGGACCTATGACGGACCTGGCGGAAAGATCACCTTCGCGCCAGAACAAGTCATCCAGGTCAAGCGGCCACACCCAACTGATCCGATCCATGGTCTCTCGCCGCTGAAGGAGCTCGAGCCAACGCTGAATCTCATGTGGTCTGCGATGGCCTGGAACAAAGGCTACTTCGCGAACGCCACGCTCGCAACGCTCCTCATCACAAGAGAGACGAAGCCGGCCAATGAGGAGATCGCGCGTTTCGTCGAGCAGTTCACGCGCGACCATACCGGCGTTGCGAACGTCGGTAAGGCCATCATGCTATGGGGTAAGGCTCTCCAGGCCACACCGATCTCTGACACGCCGACCGACGCGAGCTTCATGGAGCTCATGGCGTGGTGCCGCGCCGAAATCCTCTCCGTCTTCAAGGTGCCGCCATTTGCGCTCGGACTCCTCGAGCATGCGAACTGGTCGAACAGCCGCGAGCAGCAGCAGTTCTTCTACCGCAATGCCGTGATGCCGGCCAACCAGCTCATAACGGACACGCTCAACTCCTCGCCTCTGGTGCTTCTGGCGGAAGGCAATACGCCGAGTAACCAGCCGGTCTACCTCGAGCACGACTATTCCGAGATCGAGGCGCTACAGCCGAACAGGCGAGAGCTCGCGGAGGTGGACGCAATCTATCTGCGGCACAAGGTCCGAACGCCTAACGAGATCCGCCAGGCGCGCAACTTCGGTGAAGACACGGAATGGGGTGATGAGCCGTTCGAGCAGGGTGGCTTCTCGATGCTCGATGCCTTCGCCGACTATGGCTCCGGCTGGCCGGAATCTGTCACGGCTGACGATTACGCAGAACTGAAGCGCCTCGCGGTGGAAACGCAGACCAAGGATGCGCGCGGTGCTCGCTGGAAGGCGCACGCACTGCGCTCTGAATCAATTGAACGTGCCTGGGTTCGCAAGGTCCGACCGCTCCTGCGAGAGCTGCGAGACGAGGTTCTCGACACGATCGACGCCAAGCGCCGCGGCCTCGCTGCACGATCCAAGGCGGAGCCGGACGATCCGGTGCCTCCGGACTGGACTGAGGATGAGTTCTTCGACTCCTCGGCCGCCGAGGCGGACTGGTTGGATGCAATCGAGCCTCTCGGCGAGGACACCTTGAAGGCAGGCGCGGAAGACATCCTCCGGGAAATCAATGACGAGTTTACGCCTTTCGATACCGACAACGAGGCTATCCGCGAGTTCCTTGCGCGCACCATTGCCGCCGACGTCACCAAGATGCTCGACACGCAGAAAGAGCTTGTCCGCGATCTCGTGCGCCAGGCCGCCGAGGAGCAGTGGACCATCCGCCGGCTCGAGCAGGAGTTTCGCGATCGCCACATCCGCAATGAGCGTTTCCGTTCCATGATGATCGCTCGCACCGAGACGGCAAAGCTCTACAACAAAGGCGCGACGGAAGGCATGGCCGAGGCTGGCGTCACTGCGAAGGAGTGGCTGTCGGCTCGCGACGAGGATGTGCGCGAATCGCATGCCTACATGGACGGAAAGGCTGTCGGCCTGAACGACGATTTCATTCTACCAAGCGGAGCGCGCGGACCATTTCCAGGCCAGATTGATCGTGCCGAGGAGTCGGTCAACTGTCGCTGCACCGTGATTCCAGGGGATGTGTGATGGATCATACCGCATTTCCGAAGTACCGCCACACGGACGCGACGGCTCGCATGGTGCCTGACATTGAGGTCTTTACGCGGCTGGAGCTGCGGCCGCACGGTGCCAAGGCTGCTCGCGACGAGTCTGGTCGGCTGGCGATCCGCTCGCTCATGTCAACGCCGTCGATCGACGAGATGCAGGAGATTGTCGAGGTAGGAGCATTCAAGTCTTCGCTTGCGAAGTTCATGGAAAGGCCACGGATGCTGGCCTACCACGACATGATGCAGCCGGTTGGCAACTGGACGAGGCTCGAACTCGCCGAAGGCGGCTTGTCCGGCGAAGGCTTCATTTCCTCGGCTCGTCCAGACATCCAGCAGCTTGTCATTGACGAAGTGCTCGACGGCGCCTCGATCGGCTTCTTCATCAACGAGGCCGAGTATGACGAAGAGATGGAGCTCTTCAGGATCAAGGACCTCGAGCTCGTAGAGGTCTCGCTGGTTCCGATTCCTGCGAATCGAGACACGTTCGTCGAAGTGGCGAAGGCATGGACGCGTGAGAAGGCATTGAAGTTGAAGGAGCGGCGCAAGGCTGGCGAGAAGCCTGCGGCGCGCAAGGAGGCGGTGCTTCCGGATCTCCGGCCGGCCTACAGGGTCGTGGAGCTGATCGGTCGCACACTAGCGGAGGAGGTTGCGTTTGCAACGAAGTTCCACGATTAGCGGCGTGGCCGCCTAGCGGCGCGGCGCACAACCACTGTCGGGAGACAGAGGAGACTTACCATGAGTGCTCCGAAGGATCCGGCGGTCACGCCGGAACCGGAAGTCAGGGAAGAGAAGACTCCGGAGGTTCTCGAGCAGCCTGATGACAAGTTCCTGAAGGCCGTTCACGATCTCACCGAGGCAGTCAAGGCCTCCGGCACGGATGCGGAGAAGCGCCTTGCGGCCGCAAAGATCATGCAGGACGTTGAAAAGGCACGCGAGAAGAATCGGCGCGTCGTTGTTGCGGACACGCCTGGTGCCTATCGGTCAATGAAGGACATCCTCTCGCGGCCGGCGCGCCTCGACATTGACAAGGATATCCAGGAGCTGAACGACAAGGCCTTCGATCGCATGGAGGTCAGAACGTGGCTCGCGAAAAAGGCGGCGCTGAACGGATCACCGTACTCGCAGCCGAAGTGGTCGGAGATTCCGGAATACCGCGAGCTGATGGACCTTCACACGAAGGCGGCTGGTAGCTGGTGGGATACCGGAAGTGCTGCCGGTGGTGCTGAGTGGGTTCCGACCGGCTATTCGGCCAGAGTGATTGACTACTACACGCTGCCGACGACGGTCGCGAGCCAATTCCCGCAGGAAATGATGCCGGACGGAGAGGGATCGCGGCGCGTTCCCAGCGAGATTACCGAGGCAACCGTCTACATCGCTACGCAGACGGCCGCAGCGACTGCCAACATGTTCAACACCTCGCTGTTCAGTCAGGCGCAGACCGACTACGCCACGCTGACCGCAGTGAAGCACGAGGTTGACCAGGGTGTTTCGGTGGAAGGCACCGAAGACATGGTCATCAATACTCTCGAGCGTATGCGGAACGGTATTCGCAAGGCGATGGCGAAGGCGGCGGATGGTCTTTGCATCAATGCACAGCGCACGCCATCTGACGCGACGCTCGACGACGCTCCGGCAACGTCTGGTCTCTACTATGCGGATGCGGCCGGCATCGGCCTTAGGATCCACTGCATCGAGCAGAGCACACCATACACCACCGCAGTCGGCGGACCGTTGACCGGGACTACCGTTCTCACTGGCCGTGAGGCCATGGGTAAGTATGGCGTGAACACGCAAGAGCAGAGACTCTTTGTCTCGCCGGTAGCCTATCTCGGACTGCTCCAGGACACGAATCTTATCACGGTGGATAAGATGGGTGCTCAGGCCACGCTCGTCACTGGTCAGATGGCATCCATTGGTGGCGTTCCTGTGGTTGTCACGGAAGGCATGCCGGAGACGCTCGACGCCGGTGGTATCAATGCCGGGACTGGATCTGTCACCGGAGCGATCATCGCCAACGTGACGCGCTTTATCTTCGGATCGAAGAGAACGCTCGAGATCCTCACGGTTCCGCATCCTGGCTACGATTCCGTGGTTTTGATCGGACGCCAGCGAGTTGCCTTCGCGCCTTCCAAGGATCACACGGACGCATCGGATCATACCGCTCACTACTTCATCAACGTGTCGTAGGAATGCGGCGGCGGATGAGAGCGGAGGCTCCGGCCTCCGCCTCAGTCCGGGAGGGAGGTCCGACATGCCACACATTCAGTGGAAACCAGGCGCAAGGGTCTTCAACAAGGCCATCGGCATTCCAGGTTACGGCTGGAGAATCTTGCGCATCGGAGAAGTGAAGGAAGTGACGGAAAAGGAACTGGCGGAGCTGCGGAAGTTCTATGGCGACGCCTTCGATGTCGTGGAGGCGCCGAAGCCAAAGGCCAAGGCGCAGAAGGGTGACGCAAAATGAAGAGAAGTATCCTCGGGTTCGTGACACTGTGCCTCGTGTTCTGCCTTACCGCCGGAGCCAGATTCGAGACGAAGCTGGCCAAGCAGGCGCTCGGTGGCGATTCATTGAGCACGGCCGTGGACACGACCACCGCCATCTTGATTCCGATTGATGCGAAGAAGGTCTACATCAAGCTTGCAGTCTCTGATTCAACGACGTGGACCACGCAGCTTTCGCCGAATAACACTAACTGGTTCACAAAGACGGCTCTGGACACGGTGGACAGTGCAACCGTTGCGGTGGTGGATTCGATTGACACCGGGGAGTTGCCAACGGAAGGCGGATGGTATGTGCGCGTGATTCTGGACAATATCGGCGCTGCGCATCAGGCCTATGGACGCGCCTTCTTCATTGTCGAAAAGTAGGTGAGACATGAAGCGCAGAGGTCACTGGCTGCTTTCGCTTTGCGCAATCGCCGCGCTCGCCTTTGCTGGATTCAGCTCCTACAAGCAGCAAGGCACACAATATCGCGTAACGATTGCCGGTGCGCACGGAGACACGATCTACTTTCCGAACCCGGACAGCTGCAGCCTAAACTGGCTCCCGAAGACCGGCGGCTCTGGTGTCGCAGATTCGTCGATTGCCGTTCCATTCATTAGATGGGACCACTTTATTGGTACGGCGCGATGCACGCTGTTTGTGTTTTCGGCTGCAGTTCCTGCAGGCATCGACACAATTCCGATCCCGCCATATACGACACTTGGTTCACATATGGGATCGTGGGGTGGCGTCAACCGCCTCATCACTAAGGTTGCCGTGGCTGTTCATGCTGGCGGCGCGGCCGACACCATTCTCGTCACGGCCACCGACTGATGGCCTGCAAGCCATTCTCGCTGCTGCAGTGCCAGCGCGAGGGATCGCCAGGCGAAGGCGCCAACTGGACAACCGACGATGGCGTCTCGGCGCCGCAAACGACGTGGATGTTTCGCGGACGCTTTTTGGTTGGAATGATCGGCGATGACTGTACTGGATGGATGCACTTCGAGTATTCGCTCAACGGTGGCGACTGGACCGAGTTCGGATACACGAAGTACGCCAAGGCAGGCCTGCTTAGGTGGTACAAGCATCCAAACACGATCACAGGCAACCACGTAGAATGGCGACACAGGACCAGATTGGAGTATGACGGCTACGAGTGGTTCTCCGACATCGTCACAATCACAACCAGCGGAGAAGGCCGAGAAGGGGTGGATGCCGAGCTTCTCGCAAATGCCGAGGCCGCTGCGCTGGCGGCGCGGAGCCAGGATGCGGATATGTCAGGCATGGCGAAAACAGCCGGTGTGGCATCGCGAACACAGATAGACGCATCCATATCTGCCGCCACGCAGACCGCTGGCTTTGCGCTGAATGACGAGGAGGTCACCGCCAATGCACGAGAGCAGACGGCGGGACTCGCCGCTCGATCGGTCACGGCGGAGCTGCTGGGACATTCGACAACGGCTGGCGCACCTCCTCGAGAGGCGGAAGCTACGGCGGCGAATCGCTCGCAGTCTGCAGGAGCGGTGTGAGAATGAGCGACAACCTGATTGAGTTGACCGAAGGCGACAACAACATCGCGCATACGCTCACGGTCAAGCGTGGCGGAAGCACGGTGGATCTGACTTCCGCCTTCGACGGTGCCGCCATGTACGTTCACGATGACGAGGCGGCTGCCGGCACCAACAAGATCGATGGCGTGGCCTGCACGAATCTGGCCGCAGACGGCACCTGCACGTTCACGTTTACGAGTACGCATACGACGCTGGTAGGCACCGACACCGACTTTCACGGCAGGTGGTGCCTGAAGCTTACACAGGCGGCCGGATCGATTACTGAATACACCAAGCAGGAGCCAATCATCATCAAGCGTAATCCGTTCGTAGCATAGGTGAGCCATGGCGGTCTCGGAGAATACATACGCATTGACGAGCCTCGAGCGCGTGAAGGAGCACGGCGACATCAAAGCCATGCGCTCTGACGCCGAGCTGGTGCATCTAATCAACGCCGTTTCCGCGCGCATTGAAACGGCTCTCGGTCGGCATCTCATCAGCCGGACGTGGACGCATGATGGCTCCACGCTGCCGCGGCTGTCATCGCATGGTGGCGCGAAGCTCTGGCTGCCAGAGCGGCCAGTCACGTCAGTGACGACGCTGAAGACGTACCCAACGCACGATGCGCTAACGGAAGGCTACGACGAGGATTTCCTGATTCATCACCAGGAAGGTATGATCGAGCTCGTCAATGGCAACTCATTCTACATTGGCAGCCAGCTTGTAGAGATCACCTACGTCGCCGGCTATCTGACCTCTGGAACCGCCTCACAGCTCATGCTCTATGGCTGGAATGAGAAGGCCGCTGATCTCCAGCTCGCGGCAACGATTCAGACTGTCTGGCAATGGCACCAGAAGGAACGGGAGCGCGAAGGCGTCGCAAGCCGCAGCGAGGCCGGTATCAGCGTCAGCTATCTGAATGACACCTGGCTTCCGGAGGTGGCCGACATTCTCGCGCGCTATTCGGGGGTTTCGGTCTCTTGAGCCTGGCACTTGCGATCAAGGCAGACGGCATGGATCAGACAACGGCCATGCTTCACCTGTTGCCGAAAGTGGCAGACGACGAGAAGAACAAGGCCATCCAGAAAGGCGGCCAGATCGTGGCCAAGTTCTGGAAGCTGCGCCTCTCGGGACCGGCCGGACCGAACCGCCTCGGCATCCGCAGTGGCCAGCTTCGCCGCTCGATCCGCTCGAGGATGGTCGACAAGGAGTCTGTCGTGATCGGGTCCATGCTGGGGTATGGCCGGATCCATGAGTTCGGATATCACGGACCGGAGGAGGTTTCGGCTCACAGGGTCAGAGCACATAGTCGCGGCGGCCATCCCGTGAAGGCACACATGCGCGGTCCCTTCACGCGGACAATGCGAATGCCAGCCAGGCCACACCGAGCACCGGCCGAGCGAGACTCGGCTGGTCCACTGTTGATGCTTGTCAGTGGAGCGGTGGAAGAGGCCATCCAGGAAAGCAGGTCGAGAGGCAAGAGACTCCAGGAGGCGCAGCGCCGCCTCGGCCGCCAGCTCGGCGCATCCGCTCGCAGAGGTAAACCGTAATGGCCGCATCTGAGCCAATTCTGACCAGCCTTCACGATGATCTCATCGACACGCTGAAGACGATGAGTCGCGCGAACGGCTACTGGTACGATTATGGCGATGTGCTAGAAGGTGTGGCGGCTGGTCGCGAGGCCACGGATGCCGAGGTGCCGAACGTCTACGTTCTCTATGCCGGCACACTGCCGACCAACGCCGAGACCGGCAATGAGGCGGCCACGCACCGTTTTCGCCACAACGAGCGGTTCGAGATTTCGGTCTTCCTCGATGACGAGAAGGTTCAGCGCAAGGCGTATCGCGTTCGCTCTGATATCCACAAGGCGCTTATCACCACGAGCGGCCGTAATCGTGGTGTGTCACGGTGCAATACATTCGATGCCGGCTGCGTGTTCGAGGCCATTGACGAAGGCGGAGAGATCCGAGCTGGCGTTCTCACTGTTCTCTACAACGTTCGCTGGCAGCATACGTCCGGCGACATGAGCACGGATACATAGCCATGAAAGTCACGGTCAGGTATCTCGGACCATCCGGAGCGCGGATCATTCCTGATGCTGGCGTAGTGAGGCGCGGCGAGACCATTGAGGTTGATGCCGACTTCGCGGAGCGCCATTGCGTGCCTCCGAGTTGGGAGATCGTAGATAAGGCCGCGCCAAAGGCGCAGGCGAAAAGTTCCGCCAAGGCAGCGGCGAAGGATAAACCGGAGGCGAGGTCGCCGAGCCTGAACTGAGCCTCTACCACTGTCGTGATGACAGAGGAGTAACACTATGGCGGTTTCGCCTCCTGCCTATGGATACGAAGAGGTCTTTGGCATCGCGAAGGAGACCACCTTCGGAACTGGCGTGAATCCGGACGTCTGGTGGCGTCCGGTATCTAACTCTCTTCGCACAAAGGATGGACCGCTACCGCTCGCTCAGGCGAGTGGCGTTACGGTGCCATTCTATTACGCTGCCGGCACATTGCGCGGCTTTCGCGGAATGCCTGATGTGTCTGGTACTGTCGTCGTGGAGGCCGAATACGACGACATCGGTCACATTTTCAACAATGCCGTTGGAACGGCCACCACTACCGACAACACTGGCACCAATAACGGCTATGAGCATCTGTTCGAGGTCGCCTATCAGGCCGGCAACATGCCGAGTTCGTGGACCATCGCACGCATCAATGGCGCGGGTGACGCCTATCGCTTTGTCGGCTGTATGGTCAACACGCTCGAGATCAGCTCGGCTGAGAACCGTATCGTCACGGTGTCTATGGACATCGTAGGCCAGGCCGGCTCGCAGGCTGCCGATGCGATTGGCACATTGTCTGCGGCTCAATTCATCGAAATGCACCACTCGTACTGCCGGCGCGAAAACGCCGTTGGTACGCAGCCGGACTCAGACGACAACCTGGACGATGGCAACGACTGCGCCGACTGGACCTTCCGGCTCGAGAACAACCTGCGCGTTCAGCAGGCCGCCGGATACGGAGTGCGCGGCACACGGCCTCTCATCTATTCCGGCCATCGCCGCGCGACGCTGACTTTCAATAAGGACTGGTTTGATGACACCTTCTACGATGTCATCAACAATACGACCATTGGCAGCACCGTCGATTCAATCTCGGTCTATTGCGATAGCGGAACAGACATCGACGTTGGTGGCCAGAACTACGACCTCGAAATCTGGCTTCCGGCCGCCGTTCTTGTCGAGCGCGATGATTCCTACGGCGGTGGTGGAGACGTGATTCCGGAAACCGTTACCTACGAGGCCGGATTCTATCTCGGCACTGGTGATAACAACATTTGCCATGTGATCCTGAACAACAACACCAGCGCCTACTAGCTGGAATACAGGAGGTTTGTCCATGTCACGCTATGCGCGAGGCGAAGAGCACACGATCTATGGCACGAGCGACAAGGTGTGGATTACGCCTTTGCTCGGCAATGAGGTCGCAAGAGTTGGCGAGCAGGACGCTCCGGACATGTCAACGCACGCAGTTGTCTATCGGCATACGTTCCGGATCACGGATCATGCTGCTCACGAGTTCGAATCCTCGGAGCATGCGCTCGAAGAGCTCGACTGGAGGCAGCTAGACGTGCTTGCCGGTGCGATCATGGCGCTGTCCGGGTTGAAAAAGGAGCTTGCCGCCGCGCAGGCCACCTTTCCAGACGGCGAGCGGTCGAATCAAGGCGTGGACTCTGCACCAGATGGCGGAGAAGTACGGCCAGAGACCGAGTAGCTTTCTCGTCGGCCTTGCCGGCGAATACCTGATCGACCTTGCCGTTTGGAACGAGGCGGTTCCAATCGAAAACGCGCTGACCAGCGCCAAGGACGAGACAACGCGCAAGGCGATCATAAGACGACTCGAGCGAGACGCGGCGGCGGAGCGCCGCTATCAGGAGAGGCAGCGTGGCAACCACTCGTAACGTCATCGAAATCCTGCTGACGGCGAAGAATCAGCTCACTGCACCGATCCGCTCGGCAGGCGCCGCGCTGCAGAAGTTCTCCGGCCAGATCACGGCTATCTCTACAGGCTTCCTTGCCTTTCGCCAGGTCGCGCAAGATGCCGTTGGCGTTCTCGACTCCATCGTCGGCCAGACGATCCGCAATGCTCGAGAGCTACAAGCCTACGAGAACCGCCTCGGCATCTCGGCAGAGAAGCTGAGTCAGTTCCAGTATGTTGGCGAGCTTGCCAATGTTCAGTTCACGCAACTCGCACAGAGTATTCAGCGACTCACGCGCCGTTCCGCCGAGGCAGCCAAAGGCTACGGTGAGGCTCGCGATGCACTGGCGGAGCTCAATCTCGATGCAGCCAAACTCATGCAGATGCCTCTGGATCAGGCGGTGCTCGATGTCGCGGAGGCTCTGGAAGGCGTAAAGGATTCAGGAGATAAGGCACGGCTCGCCTTCAAGTT
>Ga0180437_10004929_pt1 | contig 18625 bp, 28 predicted proteins | sample SS_ome_4_FD_132410 | JGI IMG/M metagenome (GOLD analysis project Ga0180437, IMG submission 132410) | Hypersaline lake sediment archaeal communities from the Salton Sea, California, USA - SS_3_D_1 metaG | ecosystem: Environmental > Aquatic > Non-marine Saline and Alkaline > Hypersaline >... | reverse complement strand
AAGATAGAAATCTCAGAAAGTCTCAAGAGAAAAATCACTAAGACCTACACAGAACCTCAGATTGCCCAAGCCTTAGCCTGCCTAGAGAATATGTACCCTGACAACCTAGAAGCCACGCTACAGGCAGCTCTACGTGATGGGTGGGAACCTAAGCTACCAGCCGAGGACATAGAGGCTAAGAACAAGGTCTACCTCGATAGCCTAAGATGCCATGAAGGTAGGAAGCTTGGCCATTACACGATTGATGTATCCCCAACTGTGATTCTATTCAGACACTCCTGTATCGATGGCTCGAAAGACGTTTTCTACAAGATAGATCAGAAGGGTTTCATTGCAGCAGTCAAGGCGTTTTTCACTAAGCACGGAAAATTGGATTAACCACACAAATCTACTGGGAAAGTAGTGCAGAAAATCTTTGATTATGATAAAAAATAGAATATGTTTAAACGACCTGTAAAACACAAATTCTCAGCACAGCGGACAGAGCTTGATGGGATCAAGTTTGACTCGAAGCTAGAGAGCAGGCACTACACGAACCTGAAGAGACTGCAACGCTCTGGTGAGCTTCTTTTCTTCCTTCGTCAAGTGCCAATCCACTTGCCTGGCAAGACGAAGTACGTGTGTGACTTCGTAGAGTTCTGGGCAGATGGACGGGTAGAATTTACAGATTGCAAAGGTATGGAAACAGAAACTTTTAAATTGAAAAAACGTCAAGTCGAAGAACTATATCCAATTAATTTGAATATAGTTAAGAAGGCTTAATTATCAGACTAAGGAGAAAGAATGTACAAAGTAGGCATCAACGGTAAAGAGCTAGACGTAGAAGCAGCAGGAATGACGGTAGAGTCTGGAACCCTCATTTTCTTCGAAGACGACAAGAACGAAGCATCTCGCATGATCGTTGCATCGGGCAAGTGGGACTACCTCAAGGTTGATGGAGACTCCACACCTCTATCCATTCGCCCAAGGACACCAGCACCGATTGAAGAGCCTGTAGCAGAAGTTGAAGCTGCACCAAGTAACGAGGCGTAGATGACTTGGGTACTACACAAAGGTCATAGAGACCGAATAATCAACATTGCTGCATTCGATGAGGTTCATCAGCAGCAGTGTTCGATCATCCTAATTCGTGGTGAATGTCTCCGCATTATGGAGTACAACGACGAAAAAGAGGCAGGCCAAGCGTTCGGCTACCTTATGGAAGCAATCAAGCGAGGCGACCATCTCGTGAACATATAAGGGCAGCCAATGGCAACATACTTTACTGCGGACACACACTTTGGACATGGCAAGGTAATTGAATTCGAAGACCGTCCTTTCGCTGATGCGGATGAGATGGACCGCTTGCTTATTCAGAACTGGAATCAGAAAGTACAGCCAGGCGACCTCGTTTATCACCTGGGTGATGTGGCATTCCACAAGAAACCTCGCACCAAAGAAATCCTAAGTAAACTCAACGGCATTAAGATCCTCATTCGAGGGAATCACGACTTCAGACCAACAGCTATGATGAACCTAGGCTTCGATGCCTGCCTTGAAGCCTGCTTCTTACGCATAGGCCGTCACGACTGTTACATGGGTCATGAGCCTCTACCTATGTCAGCACCAAACACATGGGTGCTTCATGGTCACGTTCACTCTAAGTGGAAGGTGCTTCTATTTGATAGAAAGATCTGTTTGAGTGTCGAGAACTGGCATTACGCACCAGTTAGCGAGATTGAATTAATTAGTATCATGGACAAAGCAATCAATCCATGGGGAAGGGACGATGAAGAAGAAGACGAAGCCAAAGAAGAGAGTTACAATAGCGAAGGGGAAGTCGATCCCAGGCGCCAAGGCATCCCAGCTGAGGCAGCGCAAGGGGGGGTCAAACGTTGGTGAGTACGATAAGGTCAAAACCTCCGACTTCGCAGGCCCGTCTGGAGGAAGTCCCAAAGGGTCTTTTCCTATCAACACGAAGGCGAGAGCTAAATCGGCTCTTAAACTGGCTCATAATGCCCCTAATCCTGCTGGGATTAAGAAGGCTGTGAAAAAGAAGTATCCTTCACTCAAAAAGAAGTAGGAACCTATGACTGAGAAAAAGAGTGGATACCACTGGACTGAAGAAGAACTTGAGTCAATGGGTAAAGACATACTTGAAGCGGTTAAAGACGAGAAGTTTATGTTTTCAAACTTTGCTAGATCTCGTGGTCTAAAAGCTGATTCGTTACCCGCTATTGCTAAAAGACATCCTATATTTGCTAAATATTTTCATGATGCTCGAAGCATCTTTCATAAACGGAGAGAGCGTATCCCAGTTACAGGCCGACCACTAAAATATTCAGATGCAGAAATAGAGAAACTAGGCAAAGAACTCATCACAACAGTTAAACAAGATGGAGTTTGGCACATAACAGAATTTTCAGAATTGCACGAGAAAACAGAGTTTTGGTTGTATTCACTACGAGATAATTATCCCGTCTTTGCGCAGTACCTTACAAGGGCACATCGTATTTTAGGCCGTAAAATGTACGAGTACGGAATGGAAAAGAACCCAAACGCTTGGATGCTGAAGACTTTTATGCCACGCCTACTGAATGCTCGCAAGGAAGTACACGAAGAGCTTCGTGATGAGGTTACCATCAAGGCAGAAGCAACCAGAGATGCGATAGCCAAAGATCCAGATCACCCGTTCTGGAAAACATTCGAGCAATATATGAAGGAAGATGATGACAAATCCGCTAAGTAAGAAACAGATTGAATCTTTCAGGGGTGCGAACGCTCGTTTGAACTTCTGGGAAGGTGCTGTTCGCTCGGGTAAGTCATTCATCTCTCTCCTACGTTTCGTTCAGGCTTTAAAGAATGGGCCTCCAGGTCAAGCGATGATCGTTGGTGTCTCAAGGGATGCCATTCAACGGAACGTGATACTAGAAATCTGTGCCATCATGGGGATGCCCCCACCTACACCGAAATCGACCCAGATGAACATTCTTGGCAGAGTAATCCACTTGGTGGGTGCCAACGATGAGCGTGCGCAGCGCAGAATTCAAGGCTCAACGCTAGCCTTAGCCTACGTGGATGAGTTAACCCTGATCCCCCAAGGCTTTTTCCGAATGCTTCTCTCACGTCTGAGCGTGACAGGAGCAATGTTGTTTGGGACTACCAACCCAGATTCGCCCTTCCATTGGCTCAAGACAGAGTTCTTGTGTAAGGAAGACTTAGATATGAAGATATTTAAATTCAAATTGGATGACAATCCTTCGCTAAGCCAGTCGTACATCGACAACCTCAAGAAAGAATACTCTGGCCTCTGGTACAAACGGTACATCGACGGGGATTGGGTTCTCGCTGAAGGCACCGTTTATGACTTCTTTGACGAGGAGGATCACATCATTGATATCCCTCCTGGCCCAGCAGAATACTACGTTATCGGCATCGATTACGGGACATCCAACCCCACGACGTTCAGTCTCATTGGATACAATCGCAAGCTCTACCCTAACCTTTGGCTAGAAAAGGAATACTATTACGACAGCAGAGCAATGAACCGTCAGAAGACGGACACCGAGTACGTAGAAGATCTAAAGAAGTTTATCGCAGGGAAAGTCGTCCGATGTATTTACGTTGACCCTTCAGCCGCCTCCTTTAAGTTGGAGATGAGCCGTCAGGGTCTCGGAGGTATCATCGATGCGGATAACGATGTCATTAACGGGATTCGATTCAAGAGTAAGCTCTTGTCGAACGGTACGTACAAGATTTGTCGATGCTGCTCGAACGCAATACGAGAGTTCCAGACCTACAGGTGGGACGAAAAGGTATCGCTTAGGGGTGAAGACAAACCAATCAAGGAACACGATCACAGTTTGGACGGGCAGCGGTACGCGCTTTATACGCATTTTCGCAACGTTCTTACAGGAGAGCAGACAAGCGAAGACCTCGATAAGATCTACGCCGATGTCATGGGAGTCAAAGCCGACCTCCCTGATTTCTTCCGTGATTCAACGAATTATAACGAGCCTGCACCTCAAATGCCAGCCGTAGGTTACTACTAATAATTGTACAAAATTTGTCAAGAATAATGTACAATACGAGAAAATAGGAGATACCAAATGCCAGACATCAAGAGTATTCAGGACGATTCGTATTACTCAGAAGGTGACCCATCCGTCCAGCATATGCTTGATGAAACGTACGCCCGAGCGATTACTATTAATCAGTCCTTTTGGAGCGAAGCCGACATTGATACGCGCTTCAAAGTAGGCGATCAGACGATGATCGACGATTATTACGGAAATCTCCCTGCATTTCGCAGGAAACAATTCAATTTCAACAGAATCAGACGGGTTTGCAACCTGATTACGGGGTTCCAACGCAGAAACCGTAAGAGTACCATCGCTAGTCCAGTCGAACACAACGACGATCAAGCATCTAGCCAGTGGTCAAAGCTTCTGTTCCACGTCCAGAAAGAAGCAGACGCAGACGTGATGGTATCGGAGGCATTCGAACATGGTGGAGTCACCACGGGAATGTCTCTATTGAATACGTGGATCGACTACTCGAAAGATCCAGAATCGGGCGACATCAGAGTCGACCACGTTCCTTACAACTCCTTCCTCATCGATCCTTACTTCCGCAAGAAAGACCTTAGCGACTGCAACTTTGTCTGGCGACGACAGTGGTTAAGCAAGGAAGCGGTCAAGAACCTCGCACCGGAGAATATGGCAGGCATGATCGACAGCATGCAGCCTAGGGGAAACCGAGATGGTAAGTTCCAATTCATGTCAGAGTCCTACAACTACGGGATGGACAACCTACTAAGCTACGATGAGTATTGGTATAGGGACATGCGAGAAGCCACGTTTCTGATTGACACACAGGTAGGACTAAGTAGGGAATGGAGCGGTGAAGATGAAGACCTCAAGGCATTCATTCGTGCATACCCACAGCTAGAGGTTCGCAAGCACCTCGTTCCGACAGTAAAGTTGGCAGTTTGTGTTGAAGGTAAGACAATCTATCATGGGCCGAACCCTCTTGGGCTGGACCGCTATCCTTTTGTCCCATTCCTTGGTTACTACGAGCCAAACATCCCTTACTTCCCCTGGAGAGTCCAAGGCGTGGTAAGGAACCTACGAGATGCCCAGTTCCTTTACAACCGACGTAAGATTGTCGAGCTAGATATCATGGAAAGCCAAGTGAACTCAGGCTTCAAGTACAAGCCTAGCTCAATGGTTAACCCAAGGGACATCTTCCTTGAAGGCCAGGGCAAAGGGCTGGCGATGAAGCAAGAAGCTGACATGAACGACATTCAGCAGATCAATGCTCCACAGATTCCTCCTTCGATGATTCAGTTGTCAGAGATTCTAGGGAAAGAAATACAAGAAATTAGCGGTGTTAACGAGGAACTGCTAGGTTCAGCCACAGACGATAAGGCTGGTATCCTATCTATGCTACGCCAAGGTGCTGGACTAACCACCCTCCAAGTTCTCTTTGACCAGCTAGACGCTAGTCAAAAACAACTAGGGGAGGTTTTCCTTGAACTTGTACAAAAGAATTATACTTACGGCAAAATTCAACGCATACTTGGTGAAGAGCCAGTACCAGAGTTTAAGACTAAGGTATGGCTGCAATATGACGTTCGTATTGAAGAGGGTGTTAACACGACTACGCAGCGTCAAATGCAGTTTGCCCAGCTGCTGCACCTTAAGGAACTCGGCCTACCTATTCCAACTAAGACCATCATACAAGCTGCTACGTTACAGGATAAGGAAGACCTTATCAAAGATATCCAAGAGCAGGAAGAGCAGGAAATGCAGGCTCAACAAGCTCAAATGCAGACTCAAATGCAGGTGCTCGAAGCCCAGATTCAGGATTTACAAGCTAAAGCAGTCGCCAACCAAGGGTTGGGAGTGGAAAGAGTATCCCGTGTCCAGGAAAACAGAGCCTTGGCACTTGAGCGCATTAGCCAGTCTAAAGAGAACCGCCAAGAAGCTGGGTTGGCCATGGCCAAGACTATGAAAGAACTCCAGACCATCGACATTAACCAGATTCAGCAGCTACTAGGCATTGTTGCAATGCTCAAACAAGCAGCGGCAGAAGATCCTACCGAAGCCCCAACCGAGGCAGCGGCACAGAATGAACAATCCCAGATGCCACAAGCATTCGGGTTGAGCAACCTTGGTGGGGGTCAGCCCACTTCCCTATGAGGTAATAGGGGTTTTTAACCTGGGGGTAGCCCCCCGTTTTACCAGGAGTAAGAAAATGGCTAAGAAATATCACGGTGAGAAGAAAGCGATGAAAGGCATGGGGAAACCTCCAGGCGAAGTTGTGATGAAAGATTATCCTAAAGAGCCTATCGGCTGTAAGGAAGGGTATAACGATAGCCGTGAGGGTATCGATATGCTAGCTAAGAGCAATCACAAGCAGATGAACAAGAAGCCTGGTGGCCGTTACTAACGGAGGCAACCATGGGTAAGAAAAAAACTATGGGAAGTCCTGCTTTCAAGAGCGGCGTCGAGTATGCAGATACCTACATGCTCCCAGCCTCCAAGGAGATGCAGAAAGCAATGGGGCAGCATCAGCAGCACCATTACCCTGAATCTCGTCTTGACGGTAAGACAGTTCCCTACTCAAAGATGGACGAAAAGCATAAAGCAGATCGTTAAGTCTTTCCCTGGTGGTGAGAGCTGCCAGGTTTTTTTTTACTTATGACTATGACAAAAACGACACACATGTTAAAGTTCACATGAACTCACAGGGAAAAGGGATGACAAAAGCATGACAAAACGTAAGAAGACAGTAGGACAAGAAGCGGTCAAGCGACTTCAGAACGTTGACACCAAGCAAGGCATCATCGATACCGAGCGTGAGGCTAATAAAGAGTACGTTAGCGAGATTCAGAAGTGCGTTAACGCTCACTCTTCCTGGGATGACCCATTCTATGTGGTAGTGTGCATAAAAAAAGAACAACTACTTGAGAACGTGATTCGTCGGTACTTCCTAGCTAGGCAAAGTTTGCCTACTCCGCAGTGGGACCAAGACGTATGGCGTTACGACCCTAAGAGTGGAAATCTAGAGTATCTTTGGAGCCTTCCAGACGAGAACACAGCCAAGTGGATGGCAGGAAATCCGAACGATATCCACCCAGAGCAGCACCAATTGTTACAATTTGTCCTAGACTTTTTAGACAAGAAGTTGTATCGTTTTTATCATAACAAGTTCCACAAGGGAGAATCCGAATGTACAGACTTATCGCAATCGCCGTATGCGGATGTATGTGCCAAAGCTGCGCAGGACTGTTCGAATGCAAAGTTGGAGGCGGAATCACAACCAAGCCCAAAGCTGATAACGAGCTAGCTTGCAAAGGATTCACCGACGGACGTAAATCCGCTTTACAGTCACCATACTACCAGTAACCTACCAATGAAGAACGAATTGGTAGGAACACTCAAGACATCGTGGATAAACGTAGAACATGATCTTCCCCAGGGTGATTGTGTATGTATGGTATCCAAAGAGCCATGGTCTGCTATGTGGCAAGCAACCTATGATTGTAAGGAAAAGATGTTTTCTTTGTCGAATCCAGGGTCATTAGGATTTCTCCCATTGGATGTTACGCACTACCTGGTGATACCAGAACAACCATGGTACGAATAATGAAAACACACGGATGGGATGACATGGGAACTCCTATAGCACTGAATGATGAAGAGATTAGCCAACAAGCTGTTGACCATTTTCGAGCACAAAAGAAAGGGGAACCCACCGACATCGGTTACCTTTGTAAAACTTGTGCCATTGCGCTCGGTGGAGAGTGGCCAGAACACCATGTTGCAACCTGTCACCAAGGAAAATGCACGGTATGCCATCACTCCAGAGGATTAGCCGCCCCATCTGATTGGCAGTTGGGAAGAGATGGAAATAGAAGAAAGATCAGCCCTTACGAATGGGATTAATATGACTGAAGTAATGTGGAAAGTCGGGGATATCATTCAGATAGACCCCAATCATGATGAGATATTTGGTGCCTGCTTCATGGTAGTCACCGAACCAAAGTCGTGGGGTGCTAAAGGGTACTTTCAAGCTCCTGGTCAGGAAGGACTAGCCTATTACAGGTGTAAGTTCGAGAACGGCGTAAGAGTTGGAAGAGCCGAATGGATGCCGCCCGATGAAGCTTCGTGATTATCAGCAGGATTGCTTAGACACAATCCTCTCAAAGTTCAATGAGATAGACGCTCAAATCGTACAACTGCCCACTGGTGCAGGAAAGACGGTGATACTCTGGCATGTGCTCAAAAGTCTTCAAAAGAGGGCCGTCATTGTGGCACCTACTCGCGAATTGACGGAGCAGTTAGAGGAGACAGGCAGGGAAGTGGTCGGTTACGGCAACGTTTACCTGAAAAAGAAATCGTATTGGCCAGAAGACAGACAGAACCTAATCATGACGTGTCAAGCCGCCACCTTTGCGCAGAAGGGTGATGGACTAGACAAGTACGATGCAGAAGTTCTTGTAGTCGATGAGGCCCACCGTAGTCGATCGAAAGGACTAGAAAGCCTGATTGCATACTACCTAGATCGAGGGGCTAAGGTACTTGGACTGACTGCTACTCCCGAACGAATGGATGGCAGGTCACTACTAGACGTTTACCAAGAGCTTACCTACAAGACCACGCTGGTTGACCTCATTCAGAAGGGTTATCTCGTAGACTTAGAGTGCTACAAGGTGAAGACTCGTCAGAAGATAGACGAAATGAAATACTCCATGGGTGACATTGCGCCTAGTGTTTTGCGTAAGTTAGACGTAGAAGCACGTAACGAGATCATTCTTGACGTATACCTCAACCGATGCCCAGGGACGAAAGCCCTAGTATTTTGCCTTAACGTAGACCATGCAGAGAAGATGGCCGATCAGTTTATGAGGCATGGCATTATGGCCGCCGCTATTCACGGAGGAATGAGCAGGACTATGAGGCAGGCAATCCTCAAATGCTACAAGGAAGGTAGCGTAAAAATCCTTTGTAACTGCCAGCTTCTTACTGAGGGCTTCGATGAACCCAGCATCGAATCACTCATACTCGCACGGCCCACTAAGTCAAAGACTCTCTATTGCCAGATGGTAGGTCGAGGTGTACGTCCTTTTCCAGGAAAGAACAAATGCCTAGTTTACGATTTAACAGATGAAATACACAACATCTGTGACTTCAATGCTTTAGGAGGTATCCCACCCGAGTCAACATTTGAGTGGCAGGATGGGGAACAATTAACAAAAGCGGTCGATCGGCACAAGCTGACCATCGATGAGGTGGAGTACGACGTCGAGCAGTTCAATCTCTACAAGGAGATCGAATACGATAGCCGTCCTGCACACGACTACCAGAAAGAAATACTATGGATGTACAACGCCCCTTATCTAGATGACATCACGATCAAGCAGGCATCCTATTTAATGTTAAAATCAAAGCTGCTGGAGGAAAATGGCATCGATCCAAGAACGTATTGGGAAGAATGGCGAGAAGGCATACCGCTGTGTGGTGAGGTTGAAAGGGATAAAGCCCGTTGGAGCCTCATTCAAAGATCATTCGACGGCGTACATATGGGGGAAGTACCAAGAGATGGTGCTGGGTGAAATACGAGACTTCAAACCCAGAGATTCCGACATGTATTCAATCATGGACGTTATGTCAGCGAAATACGGCGAAGATGGTCGTGAGTACATCGAAACGATGGATTACTTCGAGAAAATATGTGGCCACGCAATCTCATGGTGTACCTACGACAACCTCATGGCCCACGCGAAGTTTCTCCTGGACACTCCAGTTTACAGAGGGGGAGGAAATACAAAGAATGGTGGACGAGGAGGAACTAGGAAGTTCCCCGAGCCGATGACCGTGCTTCGTAAGTTTGCCTACCTATCCTCTGCTATCAACCACATGGTGAAGCAGGGCATACACTTAGACAATAATTGCCTTAAGGTAGTGGCCTACCTTAGAGAGCTAGACAAACAGAAGAAGAAAAAAGATGGAAAATGAAATGCCTATTCCAAATTACTGGCAGATGTTTGCCAACGAGATGAAACACGCCAACGGTGAGTCCCACACTCATTGGATGAATGTAGATGGACGCTACTTCAATGCTAGCGTAGAGCCTGTGGTTTACATGAAGCCTAAGGAAGGAAGTAAGAGACCTGACGTTCAGGTGATATGCCCCTACTGTGATGAGAGACTGCCAAACACAGAACATTCGGTTTTACACAGAATGGAAGACGTAACGCACCCAATCGACGACCCAGAGCTTCATACCAAAGAGCTTTTACCCTCTACGGAGAACCTAATGGACGACATGGACGTGTCAGACAGACAACAAACCATAGAAGAGGTTCATCAGCTAGCCCAGGATGCAAAACCTAGCGAGCCTAAAGCCACTCTATTGGACAGATTGGACGAGATTCGCCAGTCATGTGACGAGTTCATAGTATGAGTGAAGCACATTTAGCGATTGCAAGAGAGGCACACACAAAGTACGGTCGGCTTAGCGCCCCGTACTTGCAAAGAAAACTTATGATTAGTTATACTAAAGCAGTAGAAATAATTGCGATTATAACGAAAGAGTTGATAAATAAAAGATGATTCAGTCCGATAATGTTAATTATGTTGCATTAAATAAAGATTAGTAATAATGATAGTAAAAACATATGAATGTTATGTAAATTTATTGAAATACGATAGATTCTGGGTAGACTGGTTAGATGATTCGGTTGCACTATACTGTGCAAATGGTGTAATTGAAGACTCAGTTGCTGAAGAATATTCTGTTATGGAAAGTGTAGGAGAGTTATGGGTAGGGGATTGGGACCAAAAGAAATTTACATGTACCACAATCTTAGACGCACTCAATGCCGAAGACAAATTCCTAGACTTAGAAGCAATATTAAGACTGAAGTGGAATTCCTTAAAAATTCAACGATCGTAGAATTTCACACCCACAAACACAACATATAGTAGTCCGAGAACCACGCAAATACAATATATAGTAGCTAGGTTAATCACGCTCCGCTTGCCTTAGCTCATGGTCGGCCACTTCAACACGGCATCTATCCACACACCAATCCACAGCGTCCTCTTTGACGGGGTGCCATCCAAGATGCTCGACAATCTGACCAATTCTAAAGATATCATACCCTAAGAACGCTGGGACGACGACGATCATTGCAGGAACAGAGTCCCCGTCTTCATCGTATTCGTTCCATCCTAGTGACCGAGAGTAAACAGGCTCCACTTTAGAAGGGGGCGGCGGCATCATATGATTCAGCGGGTTGAACATGGGCTTGCTCCTGTGGTTGTCGCTTTACATACTCGTCAATGGCTTCTTTAGCAGCTTTCTGAAATCTTTCAGACACCTCTTTTTCAAGCCAAACATATGGGGAGTACTTTGTCTTTCCATTGTCTTCGTACTTCTTGCTGGGAAATCCCACAAAGAAACCACCGTTCTTTGTCCTAATGAGCCTGCAATCGTTCAGGGTCATACCCCATTTTGGAATCTTCAAAGAGAAGAAGGCTACCACTGGCCCGTCATTCTCCATGGATTTGTACCGAGTCACTTCCATTGTCACCTCCATCGTGACCACCACTATGACAAAAAACTAAAAAAATGACCAGTATAAGTGGACTATAAACTAAATAATCGTGTATGTTGGTAAGTGAAAACATCATTACGCATCCCAGCGTTATGGGAGGTGTTTTCAAAGCGTAACGGCTCTCGCAAAGCCAATTAAGGAATGAACTTATGACTGACGCAGAAAATACGGGCGTACCAATGGAAGCCGCCGTTCCAGAAGCTGAAGACATGGGTAATGCTCATGTGGAAACAGAGACTGTTGAAGAAGTACAAGAGCAGCCCCAGGAAACTGATGCTGATCGCAACTTCCGCAGACTTCGCGAAAGCAATGAGCAGCTACAGAAGGAAAGGGAGCAAGATCGTCAGATGATGATGGCCTTGCAACAGGAACTTCTTAAGCGTAACGCAGCTCCTCAACAGGCTCCAGAGCCTGAAGTAGACGAATTTGCTGGGGTAGACAGGTCTGACTGGTCAACGATTGATCAAGCAGAGAAAATGGCTATCAAGATTGCCGACTCTCGTTTCGAAAAGAAATGGGCAGAAGCAGAAGCAAAGCGTCGAAAAGATGAAATGCCGCAACGCATTAAGACAAGGTTCCAAGACTTCGATTCTGTAGTGACTGAGGATAACGTGAAACAATTGCAGGCTCTTGAGCCTGATGTAGCACAAGCACTCAGCCTGATTGGTGATGAAGAAGCGAAAGCAGTTGCGGCGTACAAATACATTAAGGCGTTCGTGCCTCAAGCGGTCGAGACTACTGCTTCCAAACAGCGGATTCAACAAAACGCTAATCAGCCTAAGTCACTAAGCTCGACAGGGGGAACTTCTCCACTGTCAAAAGCAGGTGCTTTCGAGCAGGGTTTAACTCCAGCTCTTAAAAAGCAGTTGTTTGCTGAAATGCAGTCTTGCGCACGTCAGAGTTAAAGGTCTGCTCCAACTAAGGAGCTAACCATGGCGATCACTACCAGTAGTGTTCTACCAGCACCAGTACAGCAAAGCTTTTCGTATAAGCTGCTGTCAGTGCCAGTTCCGTACATGATTCACAAAATTCCAGCCATGCTCAAAAACATGCCTCGGAATGGTGGTACGGACCTAAGAATGCGTCGTTATAACCCATTGGCTACTGCTACAGTGCCTCTAGGAAACAGCGGTGTTTACCCCCCAGCGCAACAGCTCACAGCAATCGATATCGATGCTAAGATGGACTTCTACGGTACGTACGTAGTCTTGAACGAGCAAGTTACGCTGCAATCCCAAGATCCAGTTCTAAACGAAGCAGCCAAAAGATTGGGTGTTTCCCTACGTCAGACTGAAGACGAGCTTACTCGCAACATGCTTGCGGCTACAGCTTCCTTCTTGAACTGCGTTGGTGGAACTAACGGTGATAACCCAACAGAACTAGCTAGAAGTGACGTTGATGAAGTAATTAAAACTCTAGCAGGCGCAGATGCTTATACTATCTCTGATTCAATTGAAGGTGAAGATAAGTTTGGTACTGCGCCAGTAAGAGATAGTTACTTTGTAATGGCAAATACAGCTTTAATTGGTGACTTAGAAAGAGTCACTGGTTTTGTTGCTAAGTCTCAGTATCCAAACCAAGACAGAGTGCTTCGACCAGAGTGGGGTTCAATTTCGAATACCCGTTGGTTGCTCAGTTCCATCGGATCGCAGGAGGCTAACGCTTCCCTAAACGGTGCGACTGTCTACAACTGTTTCGTCGCTGGTATGGAAGCATACTGTTGCGTCGAGCAAGACGGTTACTCTGCTCAGTTCATTTACCGACCACCTATCTATGATGGGCCGTTGGCACTGAACGCATCGGTTGGATACAAATTCGCTGAAGTACCTCGCATCACCAACGATGCTTGGATCATTAACCTACGCTGCACCCTATCACTATAAGGAGGACAAGATGGCTGAACAATTGATCGCTTCAGGTTCTTTCACTAGTGATGGAGCTGCGAAGGAAATCGCTCTACGGTCTGATTTCGACGTGTTTCGCGTTTGGAACAGAACTCAGAGTGCTACGACTCAGGCAACTGGGCGTGGATGTAAATTTGAATGGCAACGTGGTCAAGCTGACGGCGAAGCGTTCATGTTTACTAAGCAAAACGCTGCAAACGCTTTGGATTTGGAAGTGGTTACATCTGGTGGATTCACTCGTGTTGACCAGTCTAGCCAAGTTCTAGGCGCAGCGCAAGCGACGTCAGGCACTGACGTAACAGCTGCAAACCCACCTGTAGTGACTGTCACTGCTCACGGTTACAGCAATGGCGATCGCGTCCGTATCTACGGAACGACTGGCATGCTGCAAATCGCAGGCTACGACTTCACTATCGGAAATGTAAGCACAAACGATTTCGAACTTTCATACATTGATGGTTCTGGATTTGCTGCGGTTGCGACTGCTGGTTTTGTACGTAAGGTCCCTAACAACCCAATTTATAGCCCACAGGCTAACCGGATCACTGGCATTTCTGCTGCTAATCCTATGGTTGTTACCCTTGCTGTTACACATGGCCTGTCTGTAGGTGAGAAACTTCGTCTTAAAGTCTCTTCCGATTACGGAATGGTCGAGGCGAACGACCTCATTGGTGAGATCACAGCAGTAAGCACAGCTAACAACACTGTCACTCTTGACATTGATAGCTCTGCCTTCACTGCGTTCGCATTCCCAACTTCTGCGGTTGCTGCTGCTGGTGTTACACCTGCACACATCGTTCCTGTTGGTGATGCGGCAAGTACTCTTGCTGGCTCAATGGACAACACAGCTCAGATCGTTATGGAACTAGGAGGAGGAGCCGACGGCCCTGCTGGTAGTTCAAGTGACGTTATCTACTGGGAAGCCCTAGCTAGTGGTTACACACTCGCCGAGTAAACCTAAGAGAGGGGGCAAATGCCCCCTCTTTTTCCAACTTAAAGGAACAGACATGACAGACGAAATTAAAGAAGAAGTTAAAAATTGCGAAGCGACGAAAGCGGCTGATACGGCCAAAACTCCGTCCAGAAAACGTAATACGGCCAAAAAAGTGGCCGAAAAGCAAGAAACATCCTTCGAATTCTCGGATAAAGACATTCAAGAGTTCAAAGAATGGAAGAAAGAGAAAGAAGTGGTTGGCAGCCTACGTTGCGACTCTGCTGAAGATGACAAAGTGTATCGGATGTGGAAGGAAGAGAGCCAGATGGTCAAGGGTGTTTTCCGATGCCTACAGCCTATCGGTGGCAACGTGAAGTTCGCATTCCGCAAGTACAAGTGGGATGAGACTAAGTGGTACACCATGTTTGACGGTCAGGAATATGAAGTGCCTCTAGCAGTCGCTCGCCACCTGAACAAGAATTGCAACTACCCTGTGCATTCGCACATTCTAGGAGCAGATGGGAACCCGACAGTTGATCTAGCAGGCAAGAAAATGTCTCGGATGAACTTCGAATCTACAACGTTTGCGGTAGCGTAATGGCAATTCTGTCGAACTTTCAACCCAGACGGCGGTTGATCTCGGCAGTTACTAATGCGTTGCAAGCAGTAGTGACTACAACCGAAGACCATGGTTACTCAGTTGGCCAGGTGGTTCGTTTGTTGGTTCCTGCGATATACGGGATGACGGTTGAGTACGTCGAAGCAACAATTGTTGCCATCCCAGCAACAGATCAGTTCACCGTTGATCTTGATACCAGTGCATTAGATGCATATGCAGAGCCAGCAGTCCCCTACACAACGGGAAGCGACCCTTCATTTACACAGGCGCAGGTAACACCGATCACGGGGGTCGAAGACAACGATACAAGCATCACGGGGTAAGAGATGAGTAAAAGCACACTTCAGCAGATTAAAACAAAGGTACGAAGGCTAACAGCCTCCCCTTCCCCTAATCAGTTGTCCGAATCAGACCTTGAAGAATACATTGATACCTTCTACGAGCAGGACTTTCCGTCGGCTCTAAAGACATGGAATCTACGTTCAAACCTAGAGTTCTTTACAGTAGCCAACGAAGACCAGTATCCCTTTGACACCGACAAGTACCAAGCGGTTCTACCCCCCGTTTACATCGATGGATACCAGTCGTTTTACTCCCAGTCACAAGACGAATTCTTTAAGATTTACCCAAGACTAAGCACGGAACAGAACGCAGGACTAGGGGACGGCTCCAATGGACCTTATTCCTTCACTTTATCGGCTGTTCCAGTACTCAAAAGACAAGTGACCGTATCAGCGGTAGCAACTGACGGTTCCACGATGTCGGCAAGCGACGTGCCAGCATCACCAACTAGCAATTCAGGAACCTGGATTGATAACGTAACAGGTGCAGCCCTAGCGGGATCAATCAACTACGTGACTGGTGCGTGTGCAATCACCTTCACCAACTCCATTGCATCAACGGAGAACATCACGGTGAGGACTTCCCCTTACCAGGCAAGCCGACCAGGTGCGATGCTCTTCTTCAAGGACTACTTCATACTGCGCCCTGTACCAGATAAGGTGTACCGAGTAGCAATCGAGGTCTATCAAACACCTTCTCAACTGCTAAGTTCAAACGATCACAGTGACTCAAATGTCACCGATGTAAAGCAGTGGTGGCAGTACATCGCTTTCGGAGCAGCTATTAAGGTGCTTCAAGACAGACAGGACATGGATAGTATTCAAAACATCATCCCATTCTTCAAGGAACAAGAGAATTTGATCCTCTATAGGACTGCTACCCAGCAAGCTCCAGAGAGAACGGCAACGATCTACACCGACCAGGCTGGATTTGCATCATCCAACCAGGGATTCGGAGGTAGATAATGGTTTACAAGCCTAATATTCCTCAGGCTACGGACTTCATCAGCCAATCACAGAAAGATATGATTGGTAACTTTGAAACGACCCATGATCTCTGGGGTAAACCACCCCTAGAGAATGAGAATATCGGCGACCATATTCCTCTCACTGATGAAAAACTTGACGACCGTGGAAAGCATAAGAAGACAACACTGATAGAGCAAGCAGCGGAACCTGCTCCTGGTGTCGATGAAATCACCTTCTTTTCTCAAGACACAGCAGCAAAACCAGAACTCTACTATCGAAGAGACGGAGACGCAGCAGGCTTTCAACTCACATCTCTAGGAGATCCCAGTATTGGTGGTCTAGTTCTACGAGCGTTCGTTGTGTTCGACTTCCAGGGGAATATCATCGAAAGAGAAGAGTTAGATGCGGAAGGAAAGACCATTAAGGTTCCACTATCCTACAACATTGCCTCTATAGTTGCTAATCAAGCCTTAGTGAATGGAGTAAACATCTATGGGGATTGGACAATAACCTACTCAAAAGCCCTACCGACAGCTGACTACATTTGGACCTACCGAGCATTCGTAGATAACAACTTTAGCATTTTAAGTGGTCGTACGGTTCAAGCACAACCATTCAATACCGCCACCTATGCTAATGCAGTGACGGCAAACACATTTCGAGCTTGGAGTTCAAACATACCAAGAGATGGAACAACGATCACCCCAGCAGGACCAGTGATTGGCAGGTTAGATCGAATGGTATTTCAAGCATTTACGGTGGCATAGGAGAAACACATGGCATATGAACCAGACATCCCACAACCCAAGGATCAGCTATCGATAAGTCAAGCCGACCTACTGGGGAACTTCCAGGGGTTAAATACACAGTTTTCTGTAAACCACGTCGCATTAGACGACACAAGTGGAGATGCAGGGAAACACAAGTTTGTGACGTTTGTCCAACAGGCAAATGTTCCAGAGACAAAAGCAGACGAATACATCATATTCTCTCAAGATCAGGCAGGAACTCCAGAGCTTTATGCGAGACCAGAGTCAAACGGCACAACGTACCAACTGACAAAAGGTGGTAGCCTCTATACGGGTCTTCTTCCTGTAGTAGCTGTGAATTTCAACCAAACGGCGGTTATTCAGGGTACAGCTCTTAATGTAGCAAGTGTAACCCGACCAGGTGGAACGGGAAGATACCTAATTACATTCACTAACGCCCTTCCTGACAACAACTACTTCTGGGACGTGAGCGGATTCGACAACTCTAGCAACCCCGTTATCTCCCAGGTGACTAATACAGCTACCTATGGTGATGTGGTCAAGACTACCTCGATCCAAGTTGACTTCAAAAACCAAAACAACTCACTTACTACGGGTCTTACTCGTGCGTGTGTCGTCTGCTGGAGAGTTCAATAATGGGAAAATACGTACCAACTGCTATCACATATCAGGACAGTGGCCTTGTCAAGGATAGGGATGCGTTTGTACTTGCTGACGATGCTTATGAAGACCTAGAGAATATCTATCAATGGCGTGGTCGATTGAGACGACGACAGGGTTACGCTTTACTTGGTCGTCTACGTAGACTCTATTCAGCAGTCAGCTTTCTTGTTTCTGGTGCTAGTCCTTGGAGCTTCAATGTACTCAACATCTCAGGTTACATCAAATCAATTGCCATCGCAGGTGCTGGACCTTATACCGTAACGATCACATGCCCCGTTCCACATGGACTGACCAATGGTGACACAGTGGTTTTCAGTGGTGTTGGTGGAACCGTAGAGCTAAACACAAACTCATATGTCATAGCTAACATTACGACAACAGCGTTCGACGTAACAGAAGCAGCTGTACCAACCGCATTTACTACAGGTGGTTTCTGGATTTCAGGACGACAACTTACAGCACTAGAACCAAATGCAAGCGTTGAGTGTGGAAGTGTTGTTCTGGTTAACGATCCAACTGGAACACCCGAGACAATCACAGACAATGGAGATGGAACCCTTACAGGAGACATTGCAGCTACAGGAACGATTAACTACACAACTGGAGCTGTCACAATCACTGGTGCTGTAGCGGCTAAGAAAACAACCCTGACAATGGGATATTACCCAACTCTTCCATGTATGGGGTTACCTCAACGAGAGCTTAACGACATCAACGCAGAGCAGACCGTTGCGTTCGATACCCGCTACACCTACAAATTCAACAACACCTCTGGTAAGTTTGACGAGCTTTCACCTCCTACCATGTGGTCTGGTTT
>Ga0180437_10004926_pt1 | contig 18631 bp, 14 predicted proteins | sample SS_ome_4_FD_132410 | JGI IMG/M metagenome (GOLD analysis project Ga0180437, IMG submission 132410) | Hypersaline lake sediment archaeal communities from the Salton Sea, California, USA - SS_3_D_1 metaG | ecosystem: Environmental > Aquatic > Non-marine Saline and Alkaline > Hypersaline >... | reverse complement strand
GATGTGTGTTATGTTGACGCCAAGCGTACGCGCCTCCTTAATGTAGATATCCACATCGCGGCGAGGATCGATGACGGCACAGCTTTCCTTGCCGGCAAGGATGTAGGAACTGTGCGCGATTTTTTCGATAAAGTACTGTTTGAGAAGCATAGAACCTCCTATCTTATTTTTAATAAAAGAAATAAATCATTGTGACTGCAATGACAAGAAAGATCACGGTCATCATGCTTCCTGCTTTCAAATAATCTCGGTTATGATATCCGCCAGGGGAAAGCAGCAGCGCATTCACCTGGTGGGTGGGAAGCAAGAAGCTGTTGGCGGCGCAGACCGCAACAAGCAGGGATAGTGCCCTAGGGTTCACAGCAACCGTGTTCCCTATTATGAGGACAAGCGGTACAAGAAGCACTGTGGCTGCGACATTGGACATAAACAGAGAAAAGACCGTAGTCAAGGCCGCCACCCCGGCAAAGATCCAGATAGGATGACTACCCTGCAGCAAGTCCATCATACCGCCGGCGATCCAGGCTGCTGCCCCTGTATTGTTCATGGCTATTCCCAAAGGAATCAATCCTGCCAGTAGGAAAACCGTCCGCCAGTCTACTGCCCGGTAAGCCTCATCGATGGAAACAACCCTAAAGACGACCATGCCCAGTGCTCCAGATATGAGGCTGAGCGCAAGCGGCATCCCGGCAATCACCAGCCCGATCGCACCTAAAAAGCATAGAACCGCAGTAGCGGGCCTTCGTTTTCCCGGATCGATGGAATCATCGGGAGTGATGCGGACGAATTTTTTGCGGTCTCCGAGTTCTACGATCCTAGGCCAAGCACCGTAGACTATAAGGATGTTTCCGGATCTCAGGGGAACGTCGGAGAAATCCCCTCGTTCTTCCTCCTGCCCGGTTATCAGCATGACCGGTTCGACCGCAAAATTCTTGCGAAAAGCTATCTGCCGGATAGACTTCCCGATAAAAGGCGAGCGCGGGGGAACGATGAGCTCGGCAAACCCCATCTGTCTTGAAGATCTCAGCTCACTTAAAAAGGGCGATGATACCACCGGTTCCAATCCATAGGCTTCAATGAAACTTTTAAAGCGGCTCTTCTCGCCGAGAAGGGCCAGCTCCTGTCCAGCGGCGAATCGAGTGAAGCGCCAGGGCGAGTAGGTGATTTCAGCCGCTTCCCGCATGGCCAAGAGGTTCAAGCCGAAATGCGACCAGAGTGCGGCCTCTTCGCATGTTTTGGCTATGAGCCCACTGCCTACGGGAATGCGGCAGCTGTAAATGGTGGAAGGCAGTTTCCAAGTCTCGATGAGGCGCTGCTGGATAGAGGGCTCCACCCGGCCGCTCTTCCGACGGGGCAGGATGTGTTTGCCTAATATCAGGAAATACAAAATCCCACCTGTAAGCAGAGCCAGGCCCACCGGTGTGACACTGAAAAGACTGTAAGGAGGCTGATTACCTTGCCTCAGTAGATCGTTAAGGATAATCAATGGGCCTGATCCAACAAGGGTGAGGGTCCCCCCCTGAATGGCCGAAAATCCCATTGGCATTAGAAAACGCGATGCATTGACCTTCATCTTTCTGGAAATGCGTATAACAGCAGGTAAAAAAAGGGCTGTGCTGCCGATGTTCTGCATAAAACCGGAGATCAGGCCGACAGAAACGGAGATAACAGCAGTCATCCTTTTTTCGCTGGAACCAGCCAGACGTACGATGGGCGCTGTTATTCGCTTCATCACCCCAGAACGGTCGATGCCGTAGCCCATGATCATGACGCCGATGATGGACACAACGGCATTGCTGGACAGGCCGGAAAACGCCTGGGCAGGGCTGATCAGCTTCAGCCAGCCCAACAAAAGCAATGTCAGTAGGGCAACGATATCACCACGCAGAATCTCGGTAATAAACAAAAAAACGGTAAACGCCAATACAGCGAGGACGAGAATGATTTCCGTTTGCATATGAAAAAAATATCGTATCACATCAAAATTGACAAAATCAATCAGGAGTATGTAAGGCTTTAAATTCTATGACGTAGCTTGATATTTTTAATAGAAAAACTTTGGGAGGGCACAATGAAATATGTTCCGAAACGAAGTACTATTTTTCTGCTTTTCTTCGTCTTAGCACAAATTGTACAAGCCTCTGAAGAAAACAAAGAGACACAAAAATCTTATTCTTCATCGACAAGCTTCTCATCCTTGTTTACATTGGTAACGCCAATGATCGATCTTTGGGTTTAGATAAAGAGCAAAACTGGAAATCTACAAAGAATCATTTCCAAATTCCCCGTGCACATTTATATAGTTTGGCCTAATCGTAGAGTTTACGACTTTTGTCCTTTTCCGGCGTTCCTAAAAGATCGAACATAGGCTCACAGTCGTCTCATAAGGAAAAACGGAGTCGTAGCGGCCATTGAGCATTAAGACCAGGATCTTTACACGGGAAACATAATGCATTTCATCGACTTCTGGAAGGATAGTGCCATACCACAGCAAGCCGCCCAAACGTAGAATCCCTGTTTTAACCCGCTTTTCTACAGCCAAGATGATATTCCCTATGTCCCCCCCCAACTGCTGCCATAATAGGCAATCTTACTCATGTCAACATCCGGACGGGATTCAAGATAATCAAGAGATCTTCTAAAATCTTTGACCCATTTCCCAACATAATCAGCATAGGCATATTTTGTACTCTCAATAGGATCAATGATATCATCCGTTAGGCCATCATTACGTCCATAAGTCCCCTTATAAATGGGATATAAAACCGCACGGCCATCTTTGACCAAAAAATCGAACCACCTAGAGCTTTCAAGATGCTCACTATTCTTCCGATCTATAGGAAATAATACAACTAGCCCTTGTGGTTTACTTTCTCCGCGATTGAAGTCACTTTATCAACTATATTTTGCGGAAGGGAAGCTGTTTGTTCCAAGCGTAATAGTTCTTGAGCTTTTTCTTTCGCTTTCGTTGCCATATCTTTACTCCCAGCCTTCTTCCATCCTTCATAGGTATCTCGATCAAAAAGCCGTGGAAACCATAACTCGTTTTTAAAATGCTTGAGCGTATGGTTAGAAGTTAAATAGTTGCCTCCTGGACCTACTCTTTCTATCTCATCTTCAGCTAATGTTTCCTTACTTATTTTTATTCCAGCCAGTATTCGCTTCACCATGCTGATAATCTCATCGGTTATTATTATCATCTCATATGAAGCTGTTAGGCCAAGCTCAAGATAACCAACATCATGGATGAGATTTGCCCCGCTGAGAGCTGCCATGAGAATCGTGAGAGTTGACTCGGACCCTGCTTGTTGGTCAAACACCTTTGAATCACTGCATCCCCCAGTACCGAATACCGGGAGTTGGTAATGCTGCCCCATTTCGGCAATAGCGGCATCAAGAAGCTTTGCCTCGGGGCTGGCATAGGGAAGTGTTGTGGTTTTCATATCCATAGCACCCAAGGATCCGCCATAGATGAAGGGAGAACCTTTTCGTGCGAGTTGAGAGATAACCAGGCCGCTGAGCAGTTCTGCATTGGTGACAACTAAAGTGCCTGCCAGGGTTACTGGTGATGTTGCACCCGCAATCGGAGCGGGCGTATAGATGACAGGAATACTATTTTCGGCACAATATAATAGTTTCTCGAGTGAACTATGTATATGATTTAGTGGAGTAATGGGTTCGGCATATAGAGCCAGAAAGGGTTTCTCTTTAAGCTGAGAGACTCCTCCAGCCACTATGGCTGACATTTCAAAAATATCCGCTAAATTTGCAGTATTTGAAGCTGTAAACACGATTGGCTTTTTGGTATTGAGCAACATAGCCAGAAATTGTACCTTGTCTTCAATTTCAGCGGGAACGTCAGAGGGAATTCCCATGGACATGACAAAGTCAATGTTGGATAGATTGTCTATGAGGTGGGCTGTATTTTCGATATCTTTTTTTACACACTCTCTTCTTTCGCCACTGTAAACATCCCGAATAAATACACAATCAGATCCCGTTCCAAAATAGGTATTCTTATCTTCAAGTGGCAGCTTTTTTGTTCCGAGCCGATCCCAAAGATCGATTTTTCTTGGAGCGCTTTCTAAGGACTCCTCAATAATTTTTGCCAGGAATTTCACTTTATTACCGTCAACAGAACAGCCGGCCCGGTCACATAATTTTAGGGCTTCTGGGTGATCCACATACACTCCTGTTCTACCGAGTATATTCAAGGTCGCCTGATGAATTTCTTGAATCCCATCTTTTTCTAGAACACTGAATTTTACTCGATCAGAAAACATTCTAATCTCCTCAGGAAAAATATATACTTTCAGAAAGAAATAAACTGATTATAAAGAAGTTGTCCAGATATACTATTAGTATTATGTCTCTTTTGTCCTACCTATAACTTAGGTATCCCCATTATTTCCCTTGCTTCTTGTGGTGAGGCTACATCTCTGCCAAATTCTCTAGCAATCGCAACGATCTTTTTTGTCATATCAGAATTTTTCTTTATGAGTTCGTCTTTGTGAGGATAAATAAAGAGGTGATCTTCCATACCAACACGCACCCCATCAACACCCATTAAAATGGCGAATCCCGTGAGCGGCAGCCAGTTTCTTCCGCCAGCGCTCAGAGAAATCACACTACCTTCAGGCATCATCTTCATCATACTCAGAACATACATGAATCCCCAGGGATCCGGATATGTTTCGGCGGCATTGTGCATTCCGGGCCCCATGGACATGAGATAAGGCCGTTTTAGAATACCCGGCTCGATGAGGTATTCTTTTACGTTGGGTATGCCCTCCCAGTTGTGATTCATGAACTCCGGCTTAATGTTGTTCTCTTGAAGATAGATAATTGTTTTCTGCATGTTATCCCTCGTTGCCAGCGACATGTCGAGGGTACCGTCCACATCCTGGCAGGCGTAGGAAACTGGTGTGAATATCGTGGACTCCATGTATTTCAGCCCGTAGGAATGGAGCGCTTTGGCCATCGGCTCAACGGTTTCATAGCTGTATGTTGTTTTTCCGGGAACATAGCTTTCACAAGAGCTCGGTTGAATAATCATATCCGGACATTCATCCATAATCATGTCGATGATCTCTTTGAGGACTTCCATCGTTGTGCCGGGCCTTCCGTGTTCATCCCTCGTATGAAGATGTGCAACAGAAGCGCCTTCATTGTAAGATTCGATCGTTTCTCTCGCTATATCTTTGGGTGAAATCGGCTGATAGGGATTTTGTTTTCTAGAAATTAGTGCGCCAACAGGGCAGACGGTAATTATGAGCTTTTTATCCATTGTCAAATTCTTTTCCGACTTCAATACTCTTTCCGCCCATTCAGCTCCTAACCATTCTTTATCTGTCATAATGATCTCCTTTAATTAAAAGTAGAATTCTTCCCAAACTTGCAACATCACTGAAAAGTCTTGGTCATTCGATGATGTGCTTTTAGATTACTAGGTTCTTTTTATTCCCATTATTTTTCTCGCCTCATCAACAGTTGCTACCTCTGTGCCCAAAATTTTATAGAGTTCTCTGATAATAATGTGCAAATCTTGTCTACACAATTCGCCTTAATCCAACCTGGGAATCTCTTTTCCTCCTTTATACACTTGGTCGATATTTTTTTTATCTCTCAATATTCCAATATCATTGAGAGGATTTCCTTTTACTACAATAAGATCTGCCAACTTTCCTGCTTCTAGAGAGCCCAACTTATCGTCAATTCCCAATGCTTCGGAATTAATCTTTGTTGCACTCACGATAGCTTCCATAGGAGATCGCCCCGCTTTTACATATAACTCCAGTTCAATGGCATTCTCCCCCATGGGTGACATTGGATCGCTCATATAATCAGTACCCAGACCAATCCTTACTCCTGCTTGCCACGCTTTTCTTATTGAATTAATATGAGCCTCCATTACCTTCCTTGCCTTATTCAATGAAACCTCTGGAATACCAAATTCTGTACCTCCATTAATGATGGCTTCAACAATAGCAAAAGTTGGAATCAGATATGTGTTTTGTTTGATCATCATTTCAATAACTTCATCGTCCAGATAGATGCCATGCTCTATGGTGTCTACACCACCAAGCAAAGCATTCTTGATTCCTTGGGTTCCCTGTGCATGACTTGCGGTTTTAACTCCGGCACTCTGAGCCTCTTCAACTATGGCTCTGATTTCTTCAACAGTAAACTGCGTCGAAGTGGGGGAGCCTCTTTCTGACATCACTCCCCCCGTGGTGCATATTTTTATAAAATCCGCTCCTTCCCGCAATTGTTCGCGTGCAGCCCTGCGGCACTCAGCCACCCCATCTGCTCTTCTCGCAAAGCCTCGTTCCGCAACCCAGGACATGGGCAATGAATGCGGAATATCAAAATGACCACCAGTCTGGCATATGGGTTTACATGACGTAAGTATCCTCGGCCCTATTATGGTCCCTTCCTCCACTGCTATTTTCAAATGAATACTAGTGGGGCTGCCGCAATCTCGAATTGTTGTAAAACCGTTATCTGCTAGCATCCAAACATCCATCACTGAGCGAATTGCCTTGAGTTCGGATGATTCGATTATCCAGGCCATAGGATCAAGCTTTCTTATTCCAGCAGGGTGGCAATGGGCATCAATAAGACCAGGGATGATTGTCTTTCCTGTAATATCAATAATTTTGGCTTCAGGAGGAATTTCCACCGAGCCTATCTTTCCTACATACTCAATTCGATCGCCCTTTATAATTAAAACTGAATTATCAACAGGAGGTTCACCATTGCCATCAATCAGCATCCCATCTTTTAAAACAGTTATAGAATCTTTCATTTCTACATTGCTTGACAAGCAAATAATCCAATATAAAAGCAAATCCAAATCACTTAGATAAAACCCCTAAAAGGCATGCGTACAACTCCAAAATAGACCCAGTTGATAAGACTGATCATATCAAAAACCGGAAGCCTAGTAGCATTCTGAATAGCCCACGCGTAAGGGGGGAAGTCACTGCACTTGAAAAGAAGTGCGCCAATCTCCGGATGATCTTTTATCGATTGACTGACTAGCTCTTTCAGCTCTTGTTCCAACTTGAAGCTATTAAATCCTCTTTCATATCGATCGATTTTCTGCATTTCAGGCAAATCTTGAGCTCCTATGATGACCAAACGGGAAGGATCCTTAATGTCACATTGGTCAAAGACTTTTTCCAGCTGTTCATCAGACGAGGCTGCTACAATGCCAACTTTCTTTTCCGGCATCAATGACTGAAGTATGAGGGGAATTTGGAGCATAACTGAAAGAAAGGTGGGAACACTAATCGCCGCGGCCGCTTCCTTTTGGTAATTTGCAAACGATCCGCATGAGCCCACAACAGCACGAACTCCAAGCCTGATCAACTCATTCCCTCCTTCAATTATCAACTTCAAGACAGAAGGATCACCGCTAAGAATCTCATCTACCGAAGTACCTTTTAAAACCTTATAGATCACTGGGAAGTTGTACGTGCTCGCATTGGCCACATTTCCTGGAAGCAAGGGGTACCAGAGATCTACAACCAAAATGCCGATGGCATGCCCTGCTGTTGTTGTCTGACCCTCTGGCATTATTATTTCAGTGTCTGGCTGATCAGTCCCCATTAAATATCCATGTGTCATTTTTACCCCTCCATAAGTTGTATCATTCCTTGCAAAATTCAGATTTTATATTATTGAGTCACCTTAAAGCTTAAATGATTTCGTCCAAACTCAAACAGCTTGATTCAACCGGGGCACTTCCTTTCCTCCTTTGTATACCTTAACAATATTCGACTTATCACATAAAACCTTTATATCCTTGAGAGGATCTTCATTCACAACAATCACATCTGCCAGTTTGCCGGCTTCCAACGTACCCAATTTATCATCTATCCCTAATGCCTCAGAATTGATTTTAGTAGCAGAGACGATAACATCCATTGGAGTACGCCCTATTCTGACATGTATAGCCATCTCAGCAGCATTCTTCCCCATCGGAGATATTGCATCTCCCATATAATCAGATCCTATCCCAATCTTGACACCTGCTCGCCATGCCCTGTCAAAAGATTCAAAGTGCTGCGCCTGTGTTTCCCGAAATCTGGTGAGTGTTTTTTCATCTGCCCCATCCTTTGCCCCCTTGGTCAAAGAGGCTTCGAGATATGCAAAAGTAGGGATCAAGACGATACCCTGCTTGATCATTTTCTCAATATCCTCATCATCCATATATGGTCCATGCTCAATAGTGTCTGGTTCTGCTTTGATGACTTTTTTAATAGTTTCGGGCATATAAGCATGGATAGCGGTCTTAATCCCATTCTCTCTAGCCTCTTCCACAATAGCCTTGATTTCCTCTAGAGAATACATGTCATAAGTCTTTATACAATCAGCCCCAGCCCTCAAATTTTCTCTTACTTTTTTTCGACATTCATCCACCCCATCCGCAACTATAAAGTAGGCATTCCGTTCTTTAAACCACTCAATCGGAATAGAGCGGAGAACGTCGATATGAGCCCAGGTTGTACTTAAAATGAAGCCGCCGCAGGAAAGAATCCTGGGTCCCACGATACTACCCTCTTCGACCGCCGATTTTAAAAGGACACCATTGGGGTAGTTGCCACAATCCCGAACTGTTGTAAATCCGCAATCCAAAATCCTCCAGCAATCCATGACTGCCCGCATCGCCCTGAGTTCGGGAGGATTAATCAAGCAGTCTTTCGGATTTGAAGTTTTTATTCCAAGCAGATGAACGTGTGCATCGATAAGGCCTGGCATAACGGTTTTTCCCGAGACATCAACTACGTCGGCTCCTTTCGGAATTGATACTGAAGACGCCTTTTTAGCCACTTTGATTCGATCATTTTTTATGATTACTATAGAATTCTCTACAGGAACTCCCCCATTCCCATCAATCAGTGTTCCTCCCTTTAGCACCCTGTATGAATCTTTCATAATTACATCTCCACAAGAATTTTTTTATATTAAGTAATTTTAATATTTCACTCTTCTTTTATTAGGCTGTTGTTATAACAGACGGAGCTCTCTATCCTTTCAATTAAAAAGATATTGAGGAAATAGAATCCTGGTCACTTTGATACTCACCAATAAAATGTCCATTAGATTTCCCTCTCCCAGTTTCTCTGATAATAAGACCAACTGCAGCCGAGAAAATAACGGCAATAGAAAGGAAAATAAACCCAGGCCACGGTGATCCAGAAATGTCCATACTTTTCCCTGTAACAACAGGCCCTATAAAACTCCCTGTATTACCCACCATGAGGATTACACCTACAGCAGTGCCAGTGAGTGCGGGACCTATGGATTTCAACTCAACAGGAATTATCATCATTATCGGAACCAAAGTTCCCAACACAGCCCCGTAAACTACTAAAGCAATCACAAGAGAAACTCCATTAAATAATAGAAACCCAGGAATACAAATACCATGAGCAATTGCACCAATCACAAGGAATGGCTTTCTCCTCCCCGCTTTATCAGATGCTATACCGCTTAGAATATTAAAAAGGACTGAAGTTAACATCATCACTGAAACAAGCTCACCTGGCTTGGACACTCCTCTTTCTTCTAAAACAATAGGAAGCAAACTTAGAATTGCCACCCAGCTCATTCCATTTAACAAATTGAATATTGCAATGATCCAAATATCTCGGACCTTAAGGGTGTGTTGAAAATTGAGAAAAAAATTTTTGTTTTTTTTCTTAACAGCAGGCTCTGCTTTATTATCTCTATAAAATAGAACCCATAGAACGCCTATGGCTAAAGAAATGGCGCCAAGACAAACGACGACACCTCTCCACCCACCAAAATTAGGAGACATAAAACTAACTGCGGTTGCCATTGCTATAGACATCCCAACCCCAACCGAGGCCATACAAATCCCATTCGCCCTTGCCAGCTCATTCGAAGGGAACCATGTCCCAAGCGCTTTTGGAACATTAGGAAAGAGAATATTAAGACCTGCTCCCAGGACAAACATACAAATGATAAGTTCAGTCGCACTGCTTGAAAAAGTACGGAAAGCTCCTGCTGCAGCGATTATTACTGAAGCTCCTCCAAGCGCCCAACGTGAACCGATTTTGTCACTAAGAGCACCTCCAATTGGGGCAAAAACCACAGACGCCAATACGACAACTCCCATAACAGTTCCCATCTGAGCTTTGGTTAAAGGTATTTCCTTCCCAATCTCAGAAAAAAGAGGTGGGATACTATAGATTGCTATTACACACAAAAAGATATTGAGAAAAAGTAATACAAGGACTGCCCAGCGAAATGGACTACTTTTATTTTCCATATATTATCCTGATCGTTTATTATTAAACGCCTCTCAATAGCCCTCCACGAGTCCATTGAGCCCCGAATGAACACCTCCCAGTAACTTTCCAGCTTTCTGATCAATTTGAATACCAGCCCAACGGCCATAGCCCTCAATACTCGCTTTTGAGTCCTTGGATGGAGGGGTTATCTCTAATTCCTGTCCCAAATTCCTTACATCTTCAAGAACATCTGGAGAAAAATCGTTACCCATAAACTGCTTTTCATACTCCGTGCGATTACTTAAATTTTCGAGCGAGGTCATATCTTCATCCCTAAAAACAGGAATGCCAAATTTAGGCGCTTGCTCTGCTGTTTGAGGATCCATTCCATAATCAAGTACGTTACAAATATTTTGTACAGTTACCTCATGTACGCCCACACCAGTGCAACTGGACGCCAATACGGGTTTTCCATTTTTTAACACAATAAGCGGATTAGTCATTTCAGGGAAACGGTTTCCGGGACCTGCCCTTTTAACTTGAGGTTGCTGAAAACAAGCAGAGTCGGGAATTGAGATCCCATCCACAAAGATACCGCTTGTTCCCCAACCCACAGAATTAATCGTGTGACAAACAGATGCTACATTGCCCTCCTCATCCACAGCCACAACCGCCGATGTGCTCCCTGACTTCATTCTCCTCATTTTTAAAATTTCTTGGTTCAAGGGAATCCAGCCTCCCATTTCCCGCAATTTACTCCAGAGCAGCCTTGCCGTTTCCTTTTTTACTCGTGACCTTAATGAGAAATCACCATCAGGCAAATACCTTTTAACAAGCTCAGGATCAATGGGGAGCCTATCCATGTCAATATCATCGGATAAATAGTAGTGGGAGCGGGCAATTTGAATGAACCAGAAAAGCTCCTCGGGAGATTCTGTATAATGTTTAGATCGATCAAATTCAACACACTCCAAAAGATTAAAAGTCTCAATTGCTTTAGCCCCACCGAAAGTTGGAAAATCAATCGCACAGACTTCATAATCCCGGTAGGTGGTCTTAAGCGGATCCGACCATAAAACCTTGTAGTCCTCAAGGTCTTTCAGTGTCATCTTGCCCCCATCTCTCCGAAGGGATTCCACTAACTTCTTTGCCCACTCTCCCCGATACATATAGTCCGCTCCTTCCTCAGCTACTTTACTCAATGTTTTTGCCAGTTGAGGCTGCCTGAAAAGATCTCCCTCCCCGTAGAACTCACCATTTTCCTTTGTGAAGATTTCTCTCGTCTCCGGCAGCCGGGAAAGCACTTTCTCTCTCGTACCAAGAGGATCCATCCACCACATAATAACTGGATCCAGCACAAATCCCTTCTCGGCAAAGTAGATAGAAGGTTCAAAAAGTTTGGCAAAAGGCAGCTTCCCAAAACGGTCATGAGCAGCTTGCACACCAGCCATAAATCCGGGGACTAAAGTGGCTCGACCGCTGGGAGTACCAAAAAAGGGAATACTCATCGGATCTTTTTCTTCCTGCACAGTGTTATTAGCAGCATTCATAGAGTGAACCTTACCTGTAGCAGCGTCGTAATAGACCATGTTCAGGATACCTGCAAAACTTATCTCACTGCCTCCGCTAAAAACTATCTGAGCAAGCGACGTAGTCATCGCCGCATCCGCAGCACTTCCTCCTTGTTGTAGAGCTTTAAGTCCCGCGTGAACAGCAAGGGCTGCAGATATGCCGGAAATCATTGCAGCGCTACCCTCTACCGGCAATCTAGAGTATGCATACCTGCTATTCAGTTCATCGTATTTCTTATATTCATCCTTTGGCCATAAGTATTCTCGTTCACTTGCCATTACGAAATCTCCTTTACACATACTGAATCCTGCACAAATTCCTTTCGATTTTATCGCAGACGAGGAATCTCTCTTCCTTCTTTGTAGACTTTTACAATATTCGTTGCATCCTGTAAGACTGTGATATCCTTAATGGGATCACCATCCACCACAATAATATCAGCTAGTTTACCTGCCTCAAGGGTTCCCAATTTATCATCTATCCCCAAGGCCTCGGCATTGATCTTGGTTGCAGAGACAAGGACATCCATTGGAGAACGTCCTCCATCGATTTGCAGTTCAAGCTCTCTAGCATTTTCTCCTATTGGGGCAAAAGGATCATACGCATAATTACTCCCACATCCGATTTTGATGCCGGCCTTACAAGCTTTTTCAAAGGATACACGTTGTGATCTATCACGCGCCTCTCTGAGCTCGCTTACCATGGCCTCCGGTAATCCAGAGGAAGATCCATGTCTCACAATTGCCTCTGCGATAGCAAGAGTGGGCATCAGATAGGTACCTTGCTCAGCTATTTTCTCAATGACATCGTCCTCGAGGTAATACCCGTGTTCAAGCGTATCTACACCCACACTTAAGAGATCTTCAATCCATTGCTGGGTACCCTGTATTTGACAAGCAACTTTTGCACCAGAATTATGTGCTTCATCGACTATTACCTTTAGCTCTTCAGCTGTAAATCGGGAAGTTTCAGGATGGTCATTTTCCATCATGACTCCACCAGTTGAAGCGATCTTAATGAAGTCAGCACCTGCTCGCAGCTTATTTCGAACTATCTTGCGGCACTCCTCTACCCCATCAGCAAATTGAGTTGGGCCCTTCTGTTCCTCCCAATCAATAGGAAGAGTGCTCGGAAAAAATTGTCCATAACCACCTGTCTGGGAGATAATCCCCCCACACGCTAGGATCCTTGGTCCGATGATGCTTTCTTCCTCAATGGCAGTTTTCAAGAATAAGCCATTGGGACTGCCGCACTCCCGAGCAGTAGTAAATCCACTGTCCACTAACTTCCATGCATTTAAAACCACCCTCATCGCCCTCAGTTCGGAAGGATCAATAAAATATTCCATTAGATCCATGCTTTTTATCCCAAAAAGATGAATATGCGCCTCAATAAGACCCGGCATAACTGTTTTTCCTGTTGTGTCGATAATCCTGGATCCTTCAGGGATATTTGTGGAATCTATTGTACCCACTGCTTCTATGTAGTTATTTTTAATAACAACAATCCCATTTTCTACAGGATCTCCACCACGCCCATCGATCAAATTTCCTCCATTTAATACTGTGAATTGTTCTCTCATTTTATTATTCTCTTTCTTAGCTCAATAACACCTCATTCTGCCAACTTTCGCTATTGTTCTGATGTTAAAATGCTACTGCCTCCTTATCAATTGGGGTGCATGTTTGCACAATCTAAGGACTTGGGATTAAAAGAACTAATTCTCAATTTTTTTCGATTAATAGCACTTGTTTGCGTTCCTAAAAAACTCATAATAGCAAGATTTCTATTCAGATTTCGAAAAACAAACGAAAGAGGGAGCACTATCTTAAGAAAAATGCTCCCTCTCATTCTTTCAGATATAACTTCTCACTTAGTCAGAAAGTAAATCGAGCACTTACTTTGAAGGTTCTTAAACCATTCGCCGATGTATGTAATCCATATTGAGGATATTGAAGAAAGCTCCCATCGGGCAAAATCCAGCCTCCTGGATCCTGTTCGATGTGATACCAATTTTCTCCCAGCACATTCAAAACATCGAGAAATATTCCTAGCCTCCCAAAATCACTGATATTGAATATCTTCTCTAATCTGAGATCCAGAAAGTTTCTCGACTTCCGCCTTCGTTCTCCCGGAGCTTCTGCATTGACATCCTCATAGGGTGAATTAGTCGGATCAAACCGAGGATCATCGAGGGGAAAAAATATTCGAAGAGTTCGAGCCCACGGAGCGCCTGACAAATGATTGAAATATCCACTTAGCATGAAATCATATGGAAGAAGGACAGATCCCTGTAGTTTTATCTGCACAGGTCGGTCTAAATCAATCCTACCATATCTGTTAACATTCCAATTGGGAGTATTAAAAGCTGTATCCATAGCTCCAGTTGCCCAATATGTTGCATTTTGATTGCCTTCAAATCTACTTAGTACTAAAGAACCAAAAAACTGCCATCGATTGGACATTCTCTTATCGACAATAAATTCCAGAGCCTGGTATTTTCTCTCCCCATTGGAGAGATTAGTTACCCACAGATTGCTTGGTGGAGCTCCATTTTTTACACCATACACGGTTATTTCCTTATCATCAGAAGTACCGTACAGACCATCCCATCCTGGCTCGCTCACAGTATAAGGAACCCACCATCCACTATCAGGAGTATATCCGCGAAATTTTTCAACATCATCGACTAACCGCTTGGACTTCTTGTAGATATAAGAAACTCCTACCCTGAGATCCCTAAATAATTCTCTTTCTATCCCAATAATAAATTCATCCGTGTATGGAGCTTTTAAATCTGGATCAGTATAATCTTCAGGCACACTTTCGTCCGGGGGTTTTGGCATAAAAAGATTCAAAAATCCATCACTCGCATCAATTACTCCATCCATATTGAAATCGAACCATAAATATTCGGGGTAATTAAGATTGAAAGGATTTGAGTAGAAGAAATACATCATAAGCATATACATGTTATAGCGGGACCATGAAGCTTTCAGGGATGTGCTTCCATCACCCAAAACATCAAATGCCGCTCCTATACGTGGAGAAAGATCTTTCCAAACAAGAACATTTTTTCTCTCAAGATTTGAATAAGTCTGAGCGTAGATTTGGGGCGCTAACATAGACAATACGGGATCATCCGAATGACCGGTGTCCCAATTATCCCCCACTGCATCACCACGGGTTTCATCATACCTCAATCCTAAATTCAGGGTTAATCTATTTTTTATTGTTACGCTGTCTTGAAAGTAGACACTGAATCTCCGTGTAGTGTTATGATGTTTAGTTCCCCCTTGTTCTACAGCAAAAGGCGAAAGCAAAAAATATCCCATATAGGGAACAACATTCCCCAATCCCCAAGGTTCGCCATTCAAAGAAAATATTATGTATGGATCCGTTTTCCATTGCTCCCAATCTTGAGTTGATCTTTCCACATCGATCCCCGCCTTTAACTCGTGATTAGCTCCAAAAATATTATCTGCGAAGTAAGTTCCATCAATCTTGAATTGCAGTTTTGTATTTGGTGTAAAACTATTTGGCCAAGGTCCCCCGTATTGTATTCCTGTGCCCAAATCTATATATATTGGAATATCAAGAAGATCTTCTTCTCCGGGTCTAGTTGTAAACAAATAGCCAACATATGCATAGTTCAATCTTAAATCTACAAACATATTCTGACTCACTACCCAATTCAGCATCCCAGTAATGGCGTGGTTTTTATTGTGCTTAAGCCTTGAAATACCAGATTTGGCAGTGTAAAAATCAATCAAATCTGTTCTATATGGTTCATCAATATCATTGAAACTCCACATTCCAACAAATTTCAAATTTCTATGAGGTTGAAGAGTGAATTTTGCTAATGACATTATTTCATCACGGCCAAATTCATAAACACCATCTACTGCATTTTCAGTCTCTCTGTTCCAATCGACATAGCGACCGTTTATGAAGAACCACCATCTGTCTTTTATTATATACCCACCTAAGGAAAAGCTAATTTCCCCGAAATTTTTAAATCCTGTAGGCTTTGTCAGACCCACAGCGGAAGCCTCTTCCTCTGGAATTAATCCTTTGGTCATACTATCATTGAAGTAAAAAACAGTAGCTTGTCCATGAAATTCATTCCCTCCAGATTTCGTGACAATATTAACGTAGGCACCATCGATCAATCCAACTTCTGCTGGATGAGCACCCATTTCCATTTCTATTTCATCAAAGGTATCAAAAGAAAATCCTGTTCTATGAACACCTAAATCTGGAGTCATCATATTTACACCATCAATGGCAACCAAATTACTTCTAACCCCAGAACCATGGGATGAAAAAACTCGGAACTGAAACCATTCGTCAGGATCAACCATGCCTGGAGCAGTAAGTATAATATCGTGGTAATCCCTACTAACAGGAATATTATTGAGAGTATCTTCAGAATAATTCACACTTAATTTTCCACTCTTCACATCTACGAGGGGAGTGGATGCAGTGACAGTCACTTCTTCTTCAAGGGATGTTTGTTCCAATTTAATGGTAATGCCTATTGTTTTTCCCACTTGGACAATGATTCCTTCTCTGTTTACAGTCTTAAAACTGGGCATTTCAACCTTGATAACATAATCGCTACCTGGTGGCACAGCTGGAAACCTAAAATCCCCTTCTTCGGTCGTTGTGAAAGCCAGAGATCCCATTAGTGAGGGGCCATTTAGAGTAACAGACGCACCGGGCAGAGGAGATCCATCAACCTCTGTTACTTTACCAAAGATTGAGCCTGTCTGCCTTTGAGCACTCAAAGTAGTTACTATTCCCGATGACACTAAAAGAATCAACATAAATATTATGGCCTTTTTTCTCATTTTTACTCCTTCTTCCCACAATTTAAAAAGGTTCAAATACTAATTTCTTTTATTGAAACTAGCGTTTATTTATAAAGGTCCAATAAGTAAACTATTTATTTTTTTCTATGCTTTTTTGAAACTTATCTATGGTTCGCTTATAGGACCTTAATACACTGTTCAACAATGCTTTATCTTTATTTTTGATCGCCTCAACTGTACTCTTGTAACCCTTCAACTGAGTGATGAAATAACGCTTGTTTTTAGACCATAGTAAATAGCCATGGTGCTGATAAGCTATATTTAGTTCATCAAGTAATTGCTTTAGTATTTCAACTTCTCGCGCATTTTTGAATTTGCTCCTAAGATACGCATGAAATTGGTTTGATTTTTCATTGAATTCATCAAAGTGTTCTATATTACTCACTGGCTCAATTTCGCGAACTATCTCCTCAAGTTTTTGAGCATCTTCATCTGTTAAATCAAAAAAAACCTGCTTCAATGCATGATCTTCTAAGACTCGATAAAGCTCTCCAATTTCCCAGAATTCTTCAAAAGAGATTTCTTTTACAATTGGATGTCGATATTGATTGATTTCTACGGCCCCCTTTTCTTCTAGCTTTAGTATCGCTTCCCTTACAGGAGTCAAGCTTATGTTAAAAAGAGCCATAATATCCTTTTCATAAATTCGCTCTTTAGCTTTAATTTTATTCGTTAAAATTGAATTCCATAGATATGAATAAATTTGATCCCTTTTACTTATTTTTTTTGTATTTTGATTCTCCTCATTGTTATTCATTTAATTCCCTTTTCATTATATTATTTAAAATAATAAATATTATTTTATAAATGTCAAGTAATTTTTCATATTATTTATTATATTGTTGATATCAAATAAGTTAATAGTTCTTAAATATATTTCTATCATATAAATTGTGGTAATATTTTATATTTTTGTAATGATATTTTTATAGTTTAGGAACTTATTATTGTAATTATTTCATTTTTTTAATAGCATCAATTCCTGATTTCAAAGAATCACGTGCATTAATTCATAACCTATAGTGGTACTCAGGTGCCAAATTTAAGTCAACAGCGCTAGAATATCTTAATCAGAATAAAAAAAACTTTCCTTAAAAATTCTTATTTTCATGGACATAGTAGCCAAAGGATGGAATTGATAGGCTGCTACCACACCGCGGAAGAGATTTTTGGATTTTTATGTTTTCATCAACTCGAATGCTTGTTAATTGCCTTTTTTTGTTATCGTTTGGGCTCCATGTTCTGGATCGGTGTGACATCTGGGCTAATTCCGACAAGCAAACATGAAAAAGCAATAATTGACCATGAATACATTTTTTATCTTCCCTTCGTGCATGCATTCTGTTCCAGCGATAGCTTTCATCGAGATTTTTCTCCGTTTTTCCTGAGGCATGACCAAGACTTCATATGGGGTGATGACCTAAGGGCCGACTTGAAGGTCATTTCTTCATTCAACGACAACATGACGGACGATGAGAAGAAATACTATGCAATTAATTTCGGGAACTATCCTCCGCCTATTCCCGAATCTATTACTAATATCCTTTGGCAAAAGCACATGAAGGATTTAATCTGGAGAATAGCTCTTATGGGGCTACAATTTGCGCCGAACGAGTAGCATTTATTAATGCAATTTGTAACGGAGAGAATTCGTTCACAGCTATTGCTATTGTTGCTGATAGAGATAAACCTATGCCTCCTTGTGGAATATGCAGGCAGTTTATGTTTGAGTTCGCAGAAGAGCTTGAAATTATTATGACTAATCTTAAAGGAGATATCGAAATAAAAAAGTTGAAACAGCTTCTTCCTTCTCCTTTTAAAATAGCTTCTTAATCGAAGTCTAATAGCTATCTCTTTTGAACTAAACTTCACAATCAATATGAATGGCGTGTGTGGTTATCATCCTGTATGTTAGATTGG
>Ga0180437_10004923_pt1 | contig 18634 bp, 11 predicted proteins | sample SS_ome_4_FD_132410 | JGI IMG/M metagenome (GOLD analysis project Ga0180437, IMG submission 132410) | Hypersaline lake sediment archaeal communities from the Salton Sea, California, USA - SS_3_D_1 metaG | ecosystem: Environmental > Aquatic > Non-marine Saline and Alkaline > Hypersaline >... | reverse complement strand
ACACACGAATATAGGGCCCCAGATTTTGGCTAAAGCATATGTCAGCTCTTTTTCCGTATATCTCTCTTATATCTCCGCAAAATCAGCCGAAAATCAGCCCAGGCCTAGACAGGCCAGATAGGCCCCTACCCCCAAAGGGGCCCTTGTACAGCTGGAGGATATAGAAGGGGGAGAATGGGTGATTTGACCGTTATATAGGGATCGGGAGGAAATGGGGAAATGGGTGATATTTCTCACATTTTTTGATGGATGAAAAATTGGAAAATGAAAAAAAAATGAAATTCCGGAATCGTGAAAAATTTATGAAAATTTTCGATTCGGAAAAATCTGTTTGTCAAAAATGAAAAATGTGAGTTGAAAATTTTCTCATTGGGATTTTTTGGAAATTATTAATTATTTTATTTTTCCGGAATTAATTATTTTATTTTTTTTTCGATTATGTTATTTTCATGTACATATAAGATCGTTGAAAAACATACTTAAACACAACATTATGTCTACACAAACCGAGGTTAAATCACGTATAGAACAGCTAAAAACAATGGTGGCCCTATTCGAGCAAGACGCACCTAATCTACTAGAAAAGAATGTCAAATCGGCATCAGTCGGACTACGTAAAAATCTTACGAGCATTTCGAAGCTCGCGAATGAGCTCAAAAAGGACATGCTTGCCCATCAAAAAACCATCCCAACAAAGAAACGAACCTCTATGAAGGGAGAGCCTGTTATCACGCAGGAAGAGCTCAAACAAGAGCAAAAAGCCGTTGAAGATATGAATGTGTCCGTAACATTTGATGGGCTTAACAAGGATAAAGAGGAAAAAAAGACCGTTAAGCCGGCGCCTGTTAAAGTTGCGAAACCTGTTACCGCTCGTGTGACGCGAACAAGAGGCCGGAAAAAGTAAATATCGACTAATTATTGCGAAAATATGCATCGAAGATCGCCATTTGGTCAGCGAGCTGTCTTTCGAGTGTATTAACTAAAAGCGCGTAATAACGAATATCGCTCGGCCTAAATACCGCACAGCAATTATAACAGTCTATTAGTTCGCCCAACATTTCGCCGCGTAAATATCGGACATCATCAATAGACGGCTGAACATATTCGCGGATGCTCTGCACGAGCTCTCGCGGGAGACGCGCGTGTAATATGTCACTTATGCTCATCCGCGCGCGGAAAGTCATATTTATAACGTTAAATTTTTCCCCCGTTATAAATAAATGCTAAATTTTTTTTGATGGTTGTATATACATTCGAGAAAAAAAATGTTTGGAGATATTATAAAAATTAACAAATATAACAAGGGCGCGATTGGCCGCCGATACAGCATTTTACGAAAGAACGCATTATCCAAGGTAAGTCGCGTTCAATACTTCACGAGCCGAGATGCGTTAATACGAGTATTAGCGGACAATGAAATCGCGTACAGAAAGTTCCTATATGATGAGAGGATTTTACTTATGTGCAATTATTTTAATTGATTATATATACCAAGGTGATGCTCGGATTTATTGTACTAATTGGTCTAGCTGCGGGGTGGGCTGTCATTACTAGAGACCCAATAGATAAATGCAGCGATGCGTGGAAATATACTAGATCGCGCCATGATGAAAATATTGTTAGCCGATTATTTTAATTGATTATATATATGAACATGGAAAATTTGAGAGACAAAGCTATGGCCCTCGGCGCAACGGAATTCGGTAAATCTAGAGCCGCCGGAAAAAAATATTATGTTATTTATGATGGCAAGCGCATTAATTTTGGAGCCGCTGGTATGTCGGATTATACGATACACAATGATAAAGCACGACGAGATAGATACCGCGCACGCCATAAGGTTATAAAATTGAAAAGCGGTATGCCCGCATATAGGGATAAGAGACAGCCTGCGTATTGGGCGTGGCATTTATTATGGTCATGAATATAACAAATATGTCTGGCGAACGAAGCGGCGTTCATCATATATTATGGGCTTGTGCGGAAAATGAACCGATATGCCGACACATGGCGTTTGACACCCTATGGTGCGCGATGTGATTTTTTTTTGATACTCGAGTCAATACGTGGGATAAGAGATATTTGATTGCGGGCCGACGATATGAACGCACTATTGAGGGGTGGCGCCTGCGAGTCAAATATTTGGATTTTTGATAGGTATAGATGGTTGGCATCGGCTATTTCCTCGCGCGTTAGATTATTTGATGCTAGTATTTGTTCAATGTCGGATGCTATGTCGCTATATTCGGTCGCTATAGCATTGTGTTGTGTGAACTTTTCGCCAGGTTTTAATATCGCAATAGTCCCAGATATAAGCATCGCGATGTATGATATTATTTTGGACATCAGATGTTCTTTATCAACCCATGGGATGGAAATAATAATCGAACCTGTTGTGGTAACTGCCATAAGCGTTAATAACAGTGCGCGATTCATGTGTCTATAATAACGTTCGGCCGATTTGTGTGCGATTGATGATACACGGGCTGTTTGTTCATATTTGCGTAAGAGACGATATGATTTTGGCTTGGGCGATGAGACTTTACATTCATCCAATAGTCCGCCGCATTGGTCGATTACTGTATCCATACTGCGCAGTGAATCCATTATATATTATCGGCAAAAAAATAATAGGATAGAAAATGAGAATATGAATATTACTCGAACATATCCTTTTACCCTATTGCGGCATATATACTAGTGTGCTGACAAATTGGTCAATGGTAATGGTATTATTTACATCAGCCGTATTCCATTGTGCCGTAATAGATAAATCTTGAGGTTGAGTTGTATCTAATAGTTGTGTCGGTGTATTAATCATTTGTCCTTTTCGAGCGGCAAGATCCTGATATGTGAAATTACAAGCAGATTTGATATTGCCAGAAACACTGATAGCGGAGACCGTATAATGGGCCTCAATAGACCACGGCGAAGTTGAATTAACGGAATCAGTATCTAACGTAAAAGTGTTTATTACTTGAGTTCCGAGTTTAATTCTTATAACCACGTCGTTAGCCGCTCCTGCTCCGGCGTTATCGAAACTGCCCGAAAACGATATACGAGTGCTAGTCCCGACTTTAGCCGAATTAGCTGCGGATATCAAGCTGCCCACTCCGACGCTGGCAGGACCGATCAAATCGGTTTCTAAAGCCGTATCCGCAACTGTTGCGGATCCAGTTAAAACAAAGCCGCTTGATACTACCGGCCGCTGTCCTATGTAAATACCGCCCATCATAGTAAATAAGTTGCTAGCCGGCAATATATTTGAGATACGGGCAATTCCCGTTGAAGACAGGTATAAATCCTTGAATTCGTGGTTGGCCGCTCCCAGATCGCAAGTTGCGGTGTTGCTATTGATTATCTGGGTAACAGTAGTGCTGCCTAACACAACTTGATTAGACGCGTCACCGAGCGAGCCAGAGCCGATAACCGTTTGATTAGACGAATTGCCCAGTGTATCGGTTGTTTGGGCCCCAATATATGTCGATCCAGAACCTGTCAAATGGCCGTTTCCAGCCAAATGGCCCAAAAACGTATTTTCTCCAGCTCCATTAAATACACGCCCGGATCGATAGCCAACAGCTGTGTTTGTGCCTATTACGTTAGACGCATAAGCGTTCAGTGCTTCGTCACCAATAGCCACAGTTCCGATATTAATTCCCAAGTCAGCGGCAGTATTTCCGATTGCAAAATTCGTTGTTGTCGGACTGATTCGCGTAATATTAGTTATATTATTGCTATCCATATTGATTGGCGCGTTTAATTTGATTTCGCTACTATTTATTTTTATTTGTTCACCGGCGCTGAACGATAAAATCATTTCAGTGGGGCTACCACCCATAAGAGCACTCGATCCACCGGTTAAAATTGTGAATAACGATAGGCCGCCCGCATTATTTTGCAGTGTAATATTTGGGTTATCGCTGGCCAAATTCCATACTTCGTTACCGCCGACGTCTTCCACAACGGAAAATTGAGAAGGCCCGGGGTTACCGCCGTTGTCCGATATTAGCGCTCGATTAGGTGTATATCCACCTTCTGGCTGTGTACTTAGTTTCAATACGTCGCCTGCGTTATTTTTCGTGTATAGGCTCGAAAACTTGCTATATAGTGATAAGCAACCACTAGCGACAGTCGCCGGATCGTTCGCCCTTGTTAACATTCGGTTTTCGTCTTGAGTCATTGGGCCGGTTGTTAGTGATTGAAAATTCGGTGTTGTATGAGCCCCAGTTAATAGTGTATTCGCTTTTGTTATTTGACACTGGTAAACCGTCACAAATACAGATACAGTCCCGACAACTTCTAATTTGAGCGGGGTTAAACCGTCTATAAGGAAGCAATCACGTAAAACGATTCCTTGGGCGTTTGGCGCACCAGCTATCACATTAGAATATACAGCGCGATTAGACGGCCCAGCAGTGAATGATTGGACCGAATTAACGTCCACAATACCGCCGAAGTGTTCGATATATCCACAGGTAGAATTCCAGTTTTCGATTAGCAGAGTTCCGCTTTGTACTTGAAATTGGTGGGCAGATGAATTGCTGCATTCAGAAAATATTGTAAACGCCGAATTAAGAATAAATAGGCCGTTAAAGAAACAATCGGTGAAATAGTGGCCGCCCGTATAGCTGCTCGCCTGGAAATCGACAGAATCAAAGCTGCAATTATTAAATCGCGTTGTGCCCGACATATTAGATTGCGCGAATGTTGTCGTACCTTGGAATTTGATCCCGGATATTCGGACGCCCAAGCTCGGCACTGGTACAGCATATGCGAAAGTAACTCCCGAAACAAAGGTTTGCTCCGTTTTATTGAAGCCCGATCCGTATGCGCGAATATTCACTGCTTTCGTGCTCATAGCAAACGGGACGTTGCCTAAATTGCCACTATGGCAAATAATAGTATCTTGGTCTTGTGCAATAGCGAACGCCGCCGCTAAAGTTTCGAACGGTTTACGGCTATCCCCGCGTTGGCCTGTATTATCGTCTCCTATACTAGGATTAACAATTAATTCCGTTGAAGATATCGTTGTATCGCCCGATCCACCGCTTACGGGAGGATTTAGAGCTGTATAATTCAAAGTGCCACAATTCAATATATCGTTGCCGCCCATATCGAGATCGCCACCGAGCGCCAAATCACCTTTAATTTCCAAATCGCCGTCTACCACGCCACCGCCTTGCAGATTGTCAAATATTGGTTCACCGTAAATGTTCATCGTGAATGTTTATTATTATATTATCTGCCATAAATTTTATTTCGATTAATATAAATATCGGAATGAGCAGACACAAGCTACTCAGGATATCATCATTCGAAAGGGATTATAGCCAATCAGTGAGTTCAACTGATTTTAAGATCTCATTTAATAATGCGCCGGCACTACAGCGGGTTAAGTCGATTATCGTAAAAAATGTCTCGATCCCAAATGTCGGCTACAATATCACCGACCAAAAATCAGCTTCGGGACAACCGGGAAACAACGTTTTTGTGTTCAACATATTAGGCGCGCCAACAAGCATAACGATTACTCCCGGCTTTTACAACATAAACGAACTAATAGCCGCAATCGTCGCAGATCCCGCAGCAGTAGCCGTCGGCCTGGCCATAACTGTAAATAGCGTGACCGGGAAGCTAGAATTTACGTCTACAACAGCAATAGAGTATGTACCACTAACCTTCAATCCAATGGCGCGAACCCTTGGTATTATAAACGGCTCGGGAGTTGACGTTCTGTCGTACGACGCTGAAGGATTACCCGACTTGTCCGGCGACAATGAGCTGTATATCGCGTCCGAAACGCTGTCTGACGGGTCAAATCTTGTTGATGCGATATTACAAGCCGTTCCCGTCGTTGCTATGGTCCCAATACGCGTGCCTTTCGGGTCGATCCAACATTTAGAGGTTTCAGAGGCGCAAGTTGACGAAATAACATATCCGAGCGTCGGACAGGGGAAGTCGATTCAGACTATGGATATAAAGGTATATAATGATAAAGGCGTTATTATCGATCTCCAGAATCTTGAGTGGGTTATGATATTGAAAATCTATTACGATTAGGCGTTTTGCAATTATTAATAATATTTTATTTTTTTACTGGATTATTAATTATAATATATATACTGAACGAAGAAAACAATGTCGGTTCCATACGTCGAAAATCAACGGACAACTCAGGTTAGTTCCGTATCAGCGGATGCCGACACCAAAGCGGCCGATTTAATGGTCAATAACTTAGTTTACAAGCAACCAAGCGCGTTGTCGCTCGCGGTTAACCGAACATATAAGAGACAATATTTTCAGCGCAACGATTATAAAAACGGCGAAACAGCCGTTATCGACTGGAATACAGGAACAGATTACGTAGATCCCACCAATTCATATTTGCGATTCGATATGCGCGTTTTGGGCACGAGTGGCTCAGTCAACTTCGGAAGTGGCTCAGCTATGAACATTATTAGGCAGGTAACAATTCGCTCACGCTCTGGTACCGAGTTAGACCGCGTCGAACGTTGTAATGTTTGGGCGCGTAATGAATCACTATATACATACACCGATCAGTGGCTCGAGACATACGGGGCTGTTCAAGGATTTGGGCCGAACCGCGATCAAACCGATAATACCCTTACTGTCGGCGGCGGATATGCGACATTCTGCATCCCTCTTCATCGATTCGCGCCATTCTTCCGACCCACTAAAAAAGGGCAGAAATTGCCTCCACAGCTCGCGTCGGGCCTTCATATCGAAATCATTTTTGAGAACCCAACAACAGCGCTAAGCGACACAACTGCTACACCCTCGGTCGGCCTTACTGGATACGAAATCACTAACTTCCACTTTATGCTAGACCAGATCGCACTAACCGACGAAACGCAAATGTCGCTTAATATGGAGTCGGCCGAAACAGGGCTCGAATACACTTACCCGCGTATCTACACAGCCATTTCAACCGTCGGCGTTGGTGAAACATCAGTCAGCTCCCAGATCCGCAAAGCCGTATCTCAGGCGTGCGTCGCATACACTACAGTATTAGATCAATCTAACCTCAATTCGGTCACAGACGATTCATTCGAAGCGGTCACATTCGACACTGCAAGATGGCAATATCGGTTGGGCGCTCTATATTTCCCTCATCAGCCGATCGAGGACGGAGCGGGCGTTACACAATTGGGGCGCGAATCATATGTTAACTCGCTAATGATGTTTGATAAGCTTAAGCACCCTTTCGCCGAGACATCAGTGACCCCTACTGATTTTGTTAACGGGAAGGCCTTGCACTGCGTGTCAATGGAGAAAGACACTATGTTGAATCTATCCGGCCTGCCAGTCAATAATAGCCGCGTGCTCGAGTTTAACGTTCAATTTAATGCTGTGGCCGCCGCTCGCGAAGTAGTAACATTCCTTGAATACACGGCCGTATCTAAAAGCTATATTGATAATTGCGCTGTCGCTATCTAATACCCCCCGACAGCACTCCTCGCCACTGGGTCGTCCGATCAATATTTTACGGATAATAATATTTTTTTGCAAAAAAAACTCCAAGCAGTAATTACGGCCCTTAGTAGGCATATGGGGGCGGCTCTACATAACCGTCACTTTCGGCCAAATCTTCTCCAATATGTTTTTGAGGCCACGGCGTGAGCCCAACCGGCTGTCCTCCAATTTTGGGTTGCGGAAGATCGAATCTGTGCTTGTAATTCACGTATGATTGGTTGGCCGCCTGTATAAGTCCTAGTTGATCGTGTGATTCGGTATCAGCCGCCGCGAATCTCATATTTTGGGCGCCCGCTGAAAACATATAAGGATTTGCTGATTTGGGATTGTGCTTCTTTCGTATAACGTTTGGGTCAATCGCGCCCTCCAGCATAAAATCGTCGTGTTTGGGGTTTTCAACGCGGCCTGGTCGCCCGTCCAGATCATATCCGCTGCCGTTGCGTGGCTCGGTCGGTAGTTTCATATCGCTGTAATACTTGTCGCGAACAGTTGCTCTCTTGGCTTCGAATGCCGGGATATCGGGGTTATATAGTTCGCCTTCTGTCGGTTGTTGTGTCTTCACCCCGAGTGACCCGAGTAAATCATTTATCGAGCGTGACATTTTTCCGTGTATATATATTACTGAGATTTATATTTTGATAAATCAATTATTTCACTAATATTTTTTCGTATTCGCTCAGACGGCTCGGCGTGATTATTAATATATAGAAAGTCGTATCGGCCCGCCGTACAATAGTCGATCACCTTTTCGAAATCGCGCTTAGAAATTCCGTTGGGCGTTATCTCTTTTATTAGAGCCTCAATTTCCGATTGCATACAAGGGAAGACCATAACGGCATTACAATTAAGGCGGAGGGCGCGCGGTAACTTGGTATACGACTGCATAAGCACGATAACCGAGCAAAGATAGTGGCGCAACAGAGCAAACATTTTTAGGGCGAGCGGCGATTCTAGAAAGCTGCGTTCGGCGATTACGTCGTCCAGAATTATACACACTCTAGAGGACTGCGCCACCTTTTTAATGCCCTTTTTATCGATTTCCCCTTTGCGCGCGTCAATAATATCGTCGAATACGTCTGGTGTGAAATCTTTAATAAAGTTCTCTTTCGGTATTTTAAGGGCTTTATATGTATCGTCGTATGAACCGGCTGTTGGCGAAAACACAATAATCGTGTGGAAATATTGCCCATATAGCTCACGCCGCGTCATAATATTCATCAGCAGGTTGGTTTTGCCCGATCCGCTGCGTCCTGATATCATCATCGAGAACGGGAATTTGGGCATAACTCCTTGCTTTGCGCACTTTCTTTGCGGAATCCCGCTTTTCGCCGTGTCCATAACTTGTATTTTTATATTCTGCATATCACCAACCTTATTTTTTTTATCGTCCATCGCGATATTATATTAGTACGATTAAAATCTTGTCGAATTAATATTACGGTAATCGCAAGATATCTTGCCCGGAGCAACTGGTCTTTCCGGCCTCTTATAAAACAAACAGTCGTTATTCATTGTGTCGGATCCCTTCGTTTTGAACCCGTATTGCATATTAGCGACGTATGGAGTATCGCCGTTATACGCCTCCCTGCCCTTAGTAAATCGGTATTTAGGGGCCATAGACGTTGGGCCAATAGGGACTGCTCGTGGGTTGAAATAGTATAACGATCTATCAGCCGAATACACGCTGTTTCTATTATCGAATTCCGACACATTATTAGACCGCAAATACGGATTGGTCATTATCGCCCGATTGTCGCGAACATACGGATTATGGAACGAATCTTCGAAATGATCTTTGCCGAACGCGTTTTGATATATCGGTATGAACGCCGGCTGAGCGCGGGGCATTGACTGTCGAGCGTTGTCACGGAGCACTCTTCCTTCATCCTGTGCCGAAAGGGCGATAGATCCGATATCTTGCCGAGTTGGTGTGTTGCTTTCAAACGCATTAAAATACTGCTTGTAGTAATCCTTCTCGTTACTCCGCTGCAACACATTAATAGCAGGCCCGCCTAAGCCGTGATCGGGCGGCACATACGAATATTCGGCCCACCGTCGCCTTTCCGCAATCTTTTCCGGTTGTGTGGACATAAACAGTTTCTCTTCGTCCGGATTTACCGCGACAGCTCTGTAAAAGCCTTCGCCCTGTTCTTCCGTCTTATCGTAATCTCCGGGGTCGGCCAACGTGTCGTCGTCGTCCACTACAGATCCGCCAATATCGGGTGATTTGTATTCGGGAACGGGTGTATGCCACCTGCCGTGTATGCTCTTCAATAGTGCGATTCGCCGGTCATAATAGTTGGGATCGTCGGGCGCTGTGTGCCACTGTGACGAGTTTTTCAATTCGATATTGTAAGTGTCTTCGGCATTAGTATCCGGGATCTCTCTTACAGATTTTTCGAGTTGCTGTATTTCGTCGAATTTGCGCCTTTCTTCTCTGTTAGTCGGGTATCGCTCGCGTGACGGGTCCTTAAGATACGTTTTAGCTTTCGAGGTCACAATCAGACTATCCGAATAGTTGCTCTCCAATCGTTTGACGTATGCGCCTTTTTCCAGCATATCAATCCTGTATTTCTCCAATTCACCACCTGACACACCAGCGTCGTGTAACTGTTTCAGCTTGTCTTTCGCCGCCAAATATTCAACCTGCGCGTCACGCATATTCGCGAAAACTTTGTTGCTCTCGTCAATAACGTCTTGCGGCGTTTGCGGCAACTGTTCGGCTTTTGTTTTAGGTGGGTTATGTGCCTTCTGATTCAGCGCCCTGTGCTCGTCATTTAGTTTCTTCCATAATTCGTCAGCGCGATCTTTCTGACCCATTGATTCGGCATTATGGTAGGCCTCTAACGTTTGATTATATTTATTGACGTCATAGCGGAGTCCTGCGTCGATCATCTGTTGCGTTAGCTCTATCGGCAGATCTGGCCTTCCAGTCATAGACGTTGCGCGTGGTATGTCGAACGGCTCAATAGTCTTTGGAACTTCTGTTGGCGCGACATTACGGATTCTGCTTTGTTTCTGCATAGCGTCAAGCATTTTCATATATTGTGCTCGCTGTTCGGGTGTCGTGGTGGCAGCATTCATACGTTTGATAATTTCCATAGTCTGCTCACTTCGCGTTCTGTATTTCTCACCCGGCAACATTTGAACGGGGTATCCGGGATCGTCCGGTTTTAATATAACGACAGGGTCTTCCTTGTCTGTACTCCCGCTCGATCCGTCTTTTGGAGGATATTTAAAGGATATGACAGCGTCGTCTCGTTTGCTGAGTAAGTCTAATATGCCGTGGATTGTTGTTACCGACACTCCGAGCGCGATTAGAGCTTTTATAAAATCATATCTGCTTACCGAACGCCAGACACGGCCCACATAAAAGCTTATATACGATCCACCCGGCGGTGGGGGTGGGGGTGGCCCTCCTCCCTGTCCTCCCTGTCCCTTGGATTCGCCTTTAGACTCACCTTTGGACTCACCTTTGGATTCGGGAATATCGCCCCTATCTTCTCTAATACGGAAGTTTCTGAACGACATAATATCGTTGCTCCTGCCGCGCTGCCACAGTCTTGTGACGAAGTGTCGCGCCTCTTCGCCTCTAAGGATCACATTGCCGGACGCCCCGGTTTTCGATTCCGAAGGTGGCACATAAGGGCTCGAGCCTGTCGGCGACCCGAAGTCAATTGTTCTTTTTATTTCGTCCTCGACGATCTGAGACACAGCCCCTTTGGATTCGGGTGTGATTCTTTCCCAGTCTGGCATATTTGGAGGGGGCCTCTCTTTGACGATCTGCCGCATAGCGTTCGATAAGGATTCGATTGCCGGTGGCGTCTTGCCTGTCGCCAGGATACTTTTAATGTCCTGAATAACCCCTAATGTGAGCTTTCCGACGTTGTGAAGGTTAAGGTTAGGCGAATTTGCCTGAGTGGCTATCTTCTTGACGTCTTCCAAATATCCACTCAAAATACCAAGGGTTCGAGCCTGTGCCTCAGCAACACTCCCAGATACCGACAGCTGATTCATTGTTTCGTCGTCTAGCGCGGACATAAGAGCGTTTGACATTCTTCGGGATATTTCAGGCTCAAATCCGACGTCTTCTAATTCATTACGGAGATGCCTTCTTAATGTGCCTAACTCGGATAGCTGGGGTGTTCTCGCGGGTGCTTCTACTTGGGTTATGATCGGTATAGTCTCGAATGAATTTATGAATTCTGTGTCATTCGGGAATCTCTCCATAGCGTCGTCTCTCATTGCTTTTATGATTTCATTACTGAATCGCGCTGCGACGTCCCCGTTTGCGTTCCTGATTAAATCGACTATAGGTCCGACATTTTCGTCTTTCCTGTTATTTTTCAGGTTAGTTAAGCTGATGCCGTATTTATTAAATATTCGGATTATTTTGCCGAGAACATATCTCGAGCCCTTCCCGGTTAATAATTTCCTTATGGGGTGGTCTCGATCTCTCGTACCCGGCTTCGTATTTATTCGCAGCAACCCCTCCTTTTGGCGCGATAGTCGCGTGAGGATCTCGTGTAACGGATTGGAGTACACGCTAAACTCTGATTGCTTTTTTCCGCTGGCGGGCTCTTCTAGCTGTCCTTCATAAGTTCCGATTTTCATTTGTTTAGTCGGAGTTTTCTCTTCTTCCAACGATGTGTCGTGCAAGGTTTCACCGAAGACATCTTCAAGTATATCCTCAACTTCGTCTGACGAATAGCCGCCGCCTTCTAATTTCTCGCGCGTCGTATCAATTCTCTCTTTCAGTTCGCGAGACTCCTTATGTTGCTGTTTGACAGCTTCCCTCGCTCTTCGTCTAAATTCCAAATCTGCTGCGGGATCTCCCAGATCGACAGATTCATATGTAGGCTGCTCGTCATCCGCAGCTGCTATTGCGTCTAATAATTCTTGTGCGTCGGCAGATCTCTGACGCCTTGTGTCGGGAGTATTTTTAACCTCGGCCCTATCCGCGCGAGTGCTCCTCACCACGTCTCTTATGCGTCTAATCCCGTTTCTTAGTCGCGCCACGGCTCCTTGCCTAACGGGGAGTGTTTGCGTCGGAACTATCGGCGGCACTACGTCTGTGCTCGATCCAGGAGCCCCTGTTCGTATTGGCGTGAATTTGGGCAATCCCCCGGGCCCCGCAGCTTTTATAACAGGCTGAGGCTTCTCAAATCCGAGAAGGTCTAACGGTATACCCTCGGCTATAGCGTCGTAATATAGCTTTGAGTACTCTTCTGCGGCTTTATTATATTCTTCGCGCATACGGCCACTCTCTGTTTCTCTAAGACCTGAAATATTGAATGGGTCGATAATACCACCCACTATGTCGCTTATGCTTGTCATATTGGTAATTAACGATTTTATCGGCTATATTATTGGCGCGAAAATAATAATATTTTAAAATAATTAATAATAAATGTAGCAAAAATGTGATGCGCAAGGCTTCATTCGGCCTTTATAATGCTCGATTAGCCACGACAATTATTTCCCGCAAAATCCTCGCGGCTCTCCCGGCGTCATTCACGGTATCTCTCTCTTTAAGCGGCGGAACCTTAATTCCCGAACAGCTGGCCCAATATTCGTTGGTTGACCGACAACACAGCCACAGGCGCTTTTTCCCCAATCCCGACGATAGCAACGTTATTAGCCCCGACAGCCCGCGTCATTGCAACATATCGGCCGTTACGCGTCATTCGTTCGAACTCGTGGATCAGCACTTCCCCCTTAAAAGTCGATCCTTGAGCTTTGTGAACGGTTATCGCATATCGTGGCCGGAATTGGCGCCGTAATGTCATTTCGCTAATCATTATCGATCTTTTATCATTTTCGAGCTTGTAGAACGCGCCCTCAGTCATACAGCTTTCGCGCGCCCTTTCCACCATTTCGGCGTATTTCGCGTCAACCTGTCTGGTAAATTCTTGTCTATACTTTTTTGTAATTCGCGCAACACCCCTTTCTCTCCTGAATAGCTCTTTTACACACGTTTTAGCCCTTGCGTAAACAGCTTTCTTCGCCTTGTCGCTAATATCGCACCCAACAACACCCTCGACCCCGCGCGAGGCACACTGCGTAATGGTAAAATATTCGTTATTGTGGTATAGATCTGTTGTGGCCGAAGCAATCACTGGCATATCCTTATAAATCTTTTGGAACTCGTCCCACTGTTTCGTATCAAGCATAGAGGCGCGGCACTCATATCTGTCCAACACGTCTGGTAGCGGCAATTTATTATTCATTGGCTTACAAGACATAGAAACAACATACCCAGTATCCCGCGTGATATTCTTTTCCAACAATCGCAACACAGCGTTAATATCGCGCCCTGATTTCTTCACCATAATTCCGTCGAAACACCACACAAACCGATCGCCTTTCGCCCCTAACATATTTTGGCCGCGTAATGTCTGAGTTATGGATTCAAGCATAGCCGATTCGGCCTCCAACAGATGATGATTCATATAGGCGCCCTTATCCGTCGACACAGGTTTGCCCGCTTGTCGCCGTTTGTTGATATGTTGTCGCCATTCCTTGTCGCCGGCCTTTGCAGCAAACAATTCGTGGATCTTGTCGATCTCCGCCTTGAAATTAGATATCCACACAGAATTATGCACAGCCTGGTATTTCTTCATATCGGCCTGTCCGCCATTAATAATTGCCAATATCATTTTCTTAACGAATCCCCGATCGAACCCGTCGGCAATCAGCTCGCCAAACACGCTGTCCCGATCGTCAACAACCCGATACAAGCAGGGCGCGGCAATCCCTTCTTTCTTGCACTTCTGGGCCAATATCACTGGGTGGCAGTTATCAATATCCAAATCGTCATATAAATCCCCGGCAATTGTGTGCCGAATCTGTCGCGTAATTGTGCCCAACGACTGTGATAAATCGGGCTGCCAACGTCCCCGTCCACCGGGCTTCGAATATTCCACATATTTGAGATTTCCTTGAGCATTAGTCAAATACTTCTCGGCAACAACCAAACAATCGCCCGGGCTTCGCGACTGGCTGTCCATAAGCAATTTCTCGTAATGCGCCCTATTAGCAATAATGTGTTCGAGTTTCGCGCGATCGAATTCCTCAACGCCATATCTCTTGGTAGGATCTTTCACATACCCAGTATAAACACGCCTATCTAGCGGTGCCGACGGCTGATCATTCGCGTCCTGTATCTTTTTATTGTTGATTTTGCGCCTTACTTCGTTGGTCGCGCAGATATTGATATCGGGCATTTTGTTCTCGTCGCCTCTTGTAACCCCTTGGGGCAACACACCCGTTTTCCAAAAATCGATACAGTCATTGGCAAATGCCGCGTCGGCCCTATGTTGCTTAGTCAGGTGGTATTGTGTGTATCCAAATAGCGCCTTAAACATAGAAGTGTCACAAGCCGGCCTCGTATCGCCGCTATTATCAATCTTTTCCAATTGCCTGAAATCACCAGCACCGTACACGCACTTATCGGCGGGCAACATACACAACGCCTTCCAGCCGGCGTCCGGAATCATTGAGCACTCGTCAACAATAAACACGTCGTATTCCTTGATCGCGTCTTTCATCCGTTTATCGGAAATGCCGCCGTCCAGCGATATGCCAAACAAGTTGTGGATCGTCCGCCCTTCGTCCAGAATGTTGGCCGCGGCGTGGGTAAACGCGATTGACGCGACGCTTAGCCCCTTCTTCTCACACAGTCGCCGTAATTCGTTCATAACATACGTTTTCCCCGTTCCAGCCGCTCCGTCCACATACGCTCGGTTGTGCTTCAATAATTCGGCAGCGTCAAAATCCACGTCTTTGTTTGCCGTAATATCGACCTTCCATTGGGCGTCTAAATGCTCGAACTGTTTATGCGGCTGTTCGTCTGTCCCACTATCATACATAATAATTTCTTGTACGGCCACGTGTTCGCGCCTCAGCTCGCCGATCGTCGGATTGGCCGATACTGGATATAGCGCGTTATCCCGGCTAACATAATAAATACCGTCTGTTTTAATCTTTACGACCTTGAATCCGGCATCCCGCACTTGTTGCGCATACTTGTGGGTCAGCATTCTCGCGCGCTGAACAATCGCCAATCGTACGGGCTTATCATTAGCTGGGACTCGCGTTTTGTCCCGGGAGCTTACTGCCCACACCGGTTTGTCTTCTACAAGCACGACGTCGTCGTTTTCGTCCCTTAACTTGTATACACTGTCTGGATTCGTCATCATAATGTTTTGGTAATATCCCATAGTTTGAGCACTAGACGTGACGATCGTTCGGTGGCGCGCTGTTCGCTCTTGTGTGCCGAACTTACCAATTCGCAGATTAATGGCCTTTTTGCGCACCTTATCGTTCGAGATTTTATCATAAATTTGATTAATAAATTTGCCCAACACCAGGTCATTATCGGGCTGCTTCGTTGCGCGCAGTTTGTGGCTAATATCGGCGTGAGCGATCAATCCGTTGTTCAACCCATATTCCACCACCTTATAATCATAAATACCCGTCCCGTCGAAACATACGTCCTCGCTCGTATTAACGTAATACATAGCACACTCTTTCGCGTCATAGGTGGCCGAATCATACGGTTCGAGTTCGCTGCTAAATCCGATAGTGTATAGATCGCCCTGCTTGGCAATCGCTGTATATTGTCTTTTAATATCGACGGCCGCTAATTGTTCGTTGTTGGCGAATACGTGTGACCAGGTCTTGTTGCAGCCGGCAAATTTTCTATGGTCGAATAGTTCGGCGACACTAGTGTTGAATAGGGATGATTTCCAGTTATCCGCGATACTATCAAACAGGGTGGCCGCTAGTTGGCCGATTGACTGGTTGACGAACGGGATTCCCAGTTGCTCGGCTGTTCGCTTGCATTCGGCCAGATTGTCGTTCGCGTAGATAGTCACCTTTTTCGCGATATCAATTTTGACAATTTTTTGGTCGGCGATTGTTAGCGGATACGCAATTCGATCCTTTAATTGGCGCGCATAAACACCCTTTAAATCGGCGGTTTTGACATACAGCCTGTGGGTCGGCGATTCCTTCTGTTCGGCGTTTAATTTCGCGTTGTGAGCTGTTGCTTCAACGATCGCTGCTTTGGCCGCTTTAATGCTGTCCTTCATATTTTGTTTAGCCTCTTTAATTTTGTCGCGAATCAGCGCCATTTCGGGGGCGCGCGGCTTGTATTTCGTTCGGGCTAGGGCTAACTCTTCGTTGAGTGCGTTGACCTTTTCTTTGGCCGCTGTGCTGACCGCTACGTATCGCGTCTTCAATGCTGGTACGTTCTTGAATACGGCCTTTTCAATATTTTGGGCGATTAATACGGCCCTTTCGAATGCCTTATATTGGTCGTCGAATATATGTTGCTCGACCGGCTTATGTTTGAGTTCGACGGTTCTGTCCTCCCGTTCGGTCAGCGTTGCGTCGTCGAATTTATTGACGATTTTAATTAGTTTCTGCCGTTCGACTGGGCCCGGCTCATAATAGTGTTGATCGTGGCATATGGCAATGGCTATGATATTTTTGTCATTGTGTGTTACCCGCTCGTCGTGTGAGACGTGATATCGGATAATCGGGTTTCTTAATCCGTCGAATATGAATACCGAGATATTGGCGTGCTTTGCACACTGCTCGATTTGGGCTGGTGTGATCCCGGATTCTGGTGTTGCACCGGTGATTTCTGTTACCTCTGTCTGGGACAATCCAAGGCAGGATGCGATCCATTGGAAGCCACAGATCTTTGAATCCTCGACGTCTGGGATTTGTGGTTCCTTCCAGCCAATATAATGTAGTTTCGCTCTGTAGTGTGGGATATCACGCATTTGCTCTACCTCGATGGCTGATGTTTTGGTCGAGGTGTGGCCTCTGTGCGAGTCGATCTTCAACTCGTCTAATTGTTCTTGGCCATATGAGACTTCGTTTACCCTTCTTAGGTGCTCTTTAATAGCTCTTTCCAGGTTTGTTTGTGATAATCCACGGTTTGTGTCTGTCCACGAGATATTACTCGCTGTTCTGTACACCCTCGGACCGAGTCTCAATGATGTTGTGTCAATGTGGTGGAGATATCGACCGTGCTTCTCAATGATCCGGTCGAGGATTTGGTCTGTTTTGACTCGGCGTGAGATTGGGACGTCGTTGTTCTTCGCGTATCTGTAGAGTCCCCAATAAAGCTTAACTCCCCTCAGATGTTGCAGCTCAGCGGGGATTCCTTCTCTTTGTTTCTGTGTAAGTTTCATTTTTTGTTCGTAATCTTCAGAGATTATATGATCGAGTTCAAAAATTTCTGGAAATTAATTAATTAATTGAAATATTTTATTCTATATACAAGTTATGTATATTGCTTTACATATTGGACAAAAAAAAGTCGTTAATATATATACTCCTACAATTTGATCATCCCCGTTTTTGACCAATATTTAAGAGTACATATATTGATGTCATATATTTCGGCTATTTTGCGCAATGGGACTTTTTTATCGCGAGTTCTCATTTCTACAATTTCTTGTCGAACTTTTAGCGGGTATTTTCCGAATCCGGTGCGTGGTGCCTTGGCCTTCTTTTCTGCCCTGACAGGCGCCATACTCTTATATCTGGCTCTTGTGCGCGCGTTGTAACACGGCTTGCATTGCGTGTGGTGACTTCTGCCGTTCTTGTAATATCCGTCTATTGGTTTAATAACGCCACAGTCCGGACACTGTTTTATTTTCACATTTTTCATTGTTGTATACAATAGGGTAATTTTTTTTCTTTATATGTAATTAAATAATTTTTATTCATTGCACAAAAATTTCCCAACTCGATTTCAGCATTCCGGAAAATCACGAAAATTTTCAACTCGATTTTTTCAGATCTCAAAAATCATATTTTTTTTTATCATTCCGGAAAAATAATTTTTTTTCCAAATTTCAAAATCCCGAATGCAAAATATGCTATTTTTCTATCCCGATATCCGCTTCCTTCCCGTCTCTCATATAACGGCCTAAAAGGCCCGTTCTCTCCTGCTATAGTCTCCAGTATATATCGCGCCCCTGAGGGGGTGGGGGCGCTACCTTGGCGTCTACCGGAAGGCTGATTTTCGGCTGATTTTGAGACGATATAAGAGAGATAACCGGAAAAAGAGCTGACATATGCTTTAGCCAAAATCTGGGGCCCTATATTCGTGTGT
>Ga0180437_10004919_pt1 | contig 18640 bp, 12 predicted proteins | sample SS_ome_4_FD_132410 | JGI IMG/M metagenome (GOLD analysis project Ga0180437, IMG submission 132410) | Hypersaline lake sediment archaeal communities from the Salton Sea, California, USA - SS_3_D_1 metaG | ecosystem: Environmental > Aquatic > Non-marine Saline and Alkaline > Hypersaline >... | reverse complement strand
TTGTGGTCCCTGACAGCATCCTCAACGTGTCGATGAAAGATATACTTCATCCATTCGGCTATGGAGGAAACGACGACTTCCAGTCCGGCCTTTTCGCACTCTCTGACCAAGTCCTGGTTGCTGAACCGGTTGGAGCGCAGAAAGATCTCGCCATTGATGCCCACCAGCGGCTTGCGGGGTATTTCATGGTCGATGAGAGACTTGAAATCGGAAGTTGCCTGGCGCAGAACGTCGTCGAAACCTTCTTTCTTGCGGACCCTGCCTACTACTCTCCCCACATAATGGTCAAACAGTTGATCTGCCGACCCCTGTCGATTCTCATAAGGGCGGGTGCGCCAGAGCAACCTCTGGAGGTAATCGATGGCCACACAGCCCTTCCAGGCGAGGCGGGCAAAACGAGGGCTGATTTCTGTATCCCGGTAGGCATTGTTGGACACAGTGGTCCGTATGGGAATGTTGATGCCCATGTCACTGAGTACCTTGATTTGCTCCAGGGCATATTTGCCGAAGCGGCAGGGACCGTATGCCCCGGCCATAACCGCCTCCACGTTTCTCAAGTCAGTTCCATCTTCGTAAGAAAACCTCAGGAAGTCGCCCAGGGTTACCCGGTAGGGCAAACATTCCACCCCTGAAGTCACCTTGTCGGCATACAATAGATTGCGTTCGTTGGCCTCGGGAAGCACAACTGCGTGGAAGCCACTACCCTGCAGAAGCGCAGCTACCAGCTCTATGTGCGGTGCCATCCTGGGAATAATAAACGTCTTCTTGGTATCGATGACAGGCGGAAAGGCTCTCCGGTAGACATCCTGTTTGTCCGGCGCCGCGTGCCTTTCCACGGAATGGGCAAAACCTTCAATGGTATCCACGAAGGCTTCAAGGCGGGTAACGATGCCTGCCTCAGCGGCATGCTCGTCTATTTCCAGCTGTCCCAGGGGCTTGCCCCCCATCATATCTTCCACAATGTGGATTATGAAAGAGTTCGGCCCGCATCCGAAATTCGTCAGCCACAACCCGTAGAGCTGCGGGTCTGAGGCGGTTATAGCCGCGCCGGCTATATACTTGTTCTCGTAGTACCAGTAAGGGCGGTCGGAGTAATCTTTGGCGTTTACCGAGTTTAGGGGCAGAAAGTCCAGCGGTATGGGTACTACCCCGAGTTGAGCAAGCTTCTCCGCTATGCCCAGATTTGCCCCCGTATCCTGCGACATGTAGGACCTGGCAAGCAGGACCACCCCCAACTGGTCGCTCTGGTGCAGCTGCTCCAGCAGTTGCCTGCCCAGCGCCGCCTGGTCGGCCTCGAAGCTACGCTGAGATTCAATGCCCGCTGCGGCTGCCTCCCTGCCTTGCCTGGCACTGAATCCCATCTTCACTGCGACGCCTGCCAGATTCTCTATTACGTCGGCATCGCCCCGGCTGAAATCGATAATCGGTATCAACAGCCGTTCCCCAAAATCAAGCACATTACGTATTATGAACGGAGAGGCCTGGACCAGGGGACAGGAGTATTTCTGGTTGGCATCCCCGTCTTTATTACCCAGGCGAATGGCACATGGGTAGAGGAGGTAGTCCACGTCCTTGAGCATTGCCGCATGCCCGTGGAGAAGCTTCACGGGGAAACAGCTGTCGGTATAGCTCAGCTCAATTGCCTGTTCCATGATTGCGTTGTTGGTCTGACTGGAAAGTATGACCCTGGCGTCAAGGGCGTTGAGGAAACCGATGAGCAGTGGAGCATAGTCGTACACCAGGAGACCTCTGGGAATGCCCACCGCCGGCCCTGTGCCGGAATCCTTCTTGTACTCTCGGAAAAGCAGCTGTTCCCGCTTGTCGAAGAAAGTCTCTTTCCTGGCGTGGCTGGCTATGGCGTCGTACTTGTCGCACCTGCTGCCATAATAGGTGGCTTCTTGGCCGGGCATTTCCATCCGGGTGATGGTGCAGTTGTTATCGCACCCTTTGCACACGAACGTAGTGAGCTTGCATTCACTATCTACGACCTCATGGAAGCCCTTGAACTTCGATTCATGGCCGGCATTTAGCGGATCAGCGCTGGCCTCTTTGGCGAGTAGCGCTGCGCCTATGGCGCCGCTGACCTCCTTGTGCTCCGGCACGGTTAATTTCTTGTCTTCAAGCTGCTGGTGAAAGGCAGAGACTACGGCTTTGTTGTAGAATACCGCTCCTGTAAGGATAACTTTGTCGCCCAGCTTCCTGTGCTCCACCACTTTGGACAGGTAGTTCTTGGCTATGGAGTTGGCCAGGCTGGCTGTGATTATTTCCAGGGGCACGCCTTCCTGCTGTGCCGAGGCCACAGCCTGACCCATGAAGGCAGCACATCTCGTCCCCAGGTCGATGGTGTGGGGGGCGGCGAATGCCAGGTCGGCAAACTCACCGTTGGTTACGGAGACGCCCAGCATCTCGGCCAGTTCGTCGATGAAGCTGCCCGTCCCTGCGGCACAGGCTTTGTTCATGTGGTAGTCCACAACCACGCCATTTCTTTTTATGACCAGCTTGGAGTCCTGCCCGCCGATCTCGATGATGTCGGCTTCGGGGTCCATCTCGGCGGCGGCCCTGGTCTGTGCCGTTATCTCGTTCTTAATCAGGTCTGCCCCGATGAAGCCGCCCACCAGGTATCTGCCGGAGCCGGTCACGCCGGCGCCGGCTACCTTGACCTTGTCCGCGCCATCCCGGAGTAGGTTTCTGAACACCTGCCTTATAGCCTCTACCGGTCTTCCCGCGGTCATCAGGTAGTTCTTCGCCAGCAACCGTGTGCCCGATTCATCCATTATCACAGCCTTTGTGCTGGTCGAGCCAACGTCAACACCGAGGTAGCCAATGCACGGTTCCTCTATCCTCAGACTGTCCCCGGTGTCCTGAACGGTTAGACTCTCCAGCCTGGGCATCTCGAAATATCGCTGCTTGACGTCCGTTTCTGAGAGCAGGATGCCCTGAGAAGTCTTCCCGACGGAAAGCAATGCCGCCCCTAACGACTCCATGTGAAGGTAGTTCTGGGGAACTACTACCTCGACCGGACGTTCGTTCCTGGCAGAAATCATGTCGTTCAGCGATTTGGCCACGGCGGAATTGGCGGCAACGCCGCCCACAAAGTATATGGGCTCCTGGAAAGTTCCTTTCTTCAAAGAGGCGACCATCCGGGCCACGCTCTCGCACAGTGCGTACAGCATGGCGTCCAGCGGGGCGCCCTTCTGCTGGAGGTGGATCAGGTCGGTCTTGGCAAATACGCTGCACCGGGCGGCTATCCTGGGGGGGGCACCTTCACATTGCAGTGCAAGGCTGGCAAAGTCCTCCATGCTGATGCCGAGCCTGTATGCCTGTTGCTCCAGGAATCTGCCCGTGCCGGCAGCGCAGAGGGGATTGGATTCCACTTTCCACGGCTTCTTCAAGCCGTCTTCCAGCTCTATGACCAGGGTGCTCTGGCCGCCTATTTGTATGATGGTCTTAACGTCGGGGTTATGGTGAAGCAGGCCGGAGATAACTGCCAGGGAGCTGCTGTATTGCCCCCAGCCAAGCTCTCTGGGGATAACACCCCTGCCAGAGCCGGATACACCGGCAGCAACTATCTCTGCCAGGTTGAACCTGCCGCCCAGCCGGGAGGTGAGTGAACTGACGGCAGCCCTCGGGCCCGTGCTCACCTTCTCGGTATCAAACTGAACGACCCCGCCATTCTCGTCCATGAGGGCCAGCTTGGCGTTGACGGAGCCGATATCTACACCCAGGTAATAACCCATTGCTCGGCCCTCAATTATAGCAGGAAACTGACTTTCTCAAAAACGCAATCTCCGCTTCTGCCAACCCAGGCAACTTCAATCCGTCCCGGGTGTAGAAGCTTGAAGCTGCCCTCTTTTGAACGCCAAATGTCCCCGAGACTCGATAGATTGTTTGAAGTGCCCGTCAACGCTGTAGTACAGACTCCGCCTTTGAGCGGAGAGCGGACTCGGGAACGGCGCCGGTGCTTTCATCAACCACATCGCCGTTCCGGAAGAACAATACCTGCGGTATGCTCATGATCTGGTACCTGGAAGCGGTCTGCGGATTCTCATCCACGTTCAGCTTGCACACTTTGAGTCTGCCCTGGTACTCCTTTGCCAGCTTCTCGGTTGCAGGAGCAATCATGCGGCACGGGCCACACCAGGGCGCCCAGAAGTCCACCATGACCGGCAGACCGGATTTCAAGACCTCAGCTTCGAAGTTGCCGTCAGTGACCTCCGCTACCCCTGCAGCTACTTTCTCTTCTTTCACCCTGACCTGTACCAGGATGTCTCCGGGACGGTTGTCCGTGATCTGTAGTGCATTGGTCAGCTTCACCCTGCTGCCTGTCATAACTCCAGCGGGGACGGCGACCTCCAGTTTCTTGCCCTGTCGCGACAACATCTTCCTGGTCCCGAGCTTCGCCTCTTCCGCCGTAATGCTTATTTCGTAGTGGACAGGCGCGGACGGCTGGCCTTGGTCAGAGGACCCGCTCATGGCAAAACACATTCCCCAGTTAATTCTGGCTCTGGCTTCTTCATGAACTTCTTAGCGCACTTCAGTATGCTGCGAGACAGGCCAAAAAATCAAGCCGCGGCTTGTTGACCGGTCCAGGGCGACTGCAGCATGCGGTTGCTATGGTTGCAGGGTTCGCAGAAGTGGATTACCATCATTGAGTCGTGTCGAAACTCAACCTTGCGTTCGATAGCTATTTGTCGACTAACGACAAGCCGTTCTGCACCTTCACCAGCGCACCTACAGTGTAACCAACCGCGACCGAACCCAGCACCGTCAGGACCGTCAATATCAGCACATATATCCAGCCGAAGTATGAAATCATTATGGGCAACAGGAACGGTTTGACAGCCCTGTTACCTAAGAAAATGGCCACAAAGGTGTTGGCAGCCCCTTTCTCACGCAGATCCTTGAGCAAGGGATACCAGGCATAGATGGGCCCAGTTGAAATAATCCCCGCTCCTGCCGAAAGTATGACCCCTTTCATGCCGGCCTGGCTGCCGAAGAATTTCACAATCTGCGCCGGTTTCAGGAAGAGGTTCAAGACCAGCATCAGGACGAAGACCAGAGTGAGCGGTACGAGCATATTGAGAATAATGTTGCCGCTGCTCTCGAGGCCCGCTGAGGCCTTCTCCGGCATGACGGCGAACAAAATCCCGTAGGCCACCAGCACCCCAGCCGGAAAAAGGAGCATGCGCACAGGGCGGTTTTTCCAGAGCGAGCTTTTGGGTATGGCCTTTTTCATTGAACTCATCCCGCAACGAGGTTGAACAGGAATACTGTGATGGCGGCTACTCCTGTGAACATAACAAAGGATATTGCGGTTCTAACCAGGGCGAATTTCCTACCCAGCGCCGCTATCTCAGCCGGCAATTGTACCAGGCCTACAGTGACCCACGTTATGATGAGGGCGGTCACGGCGAAGAGGCTGACTCCGTGTTTCAACAGCTCTCCTCCGATGACATAACTATTGATTGGATTCCCGGCTAGTATGCTGCCAAAGCATGCCCCCCGGAGCGTATCTAGCAGCGGCCCGCCCGAAAATATGGAGGCTAGAAACTCCCTGGACACGAAGGCATTGAACAAGCCTATTAGCAGTACCACACCTATGAGGATAGGCAGTAGGGAAGCGAACTGCCTGGCAGAACTTCTGGCAGCTTGCCGGATAGCGTCCCGGTCAATCCTGTGCCTTCCGGCCGGACCGTCAACGGTAGCTTGAACCTGTTTGTGGAGTTCGCCCTTCTTGTACTTTTCCACCACCTCTCTGGCCGTGCCGCTCAGTCCAGAGATGACTTCTATGCCATTTGCAGTGAGTTGATGGCGAGCCGTCGGGCTGCACCAGCCGGTTAGTACGGTTTTGACGTCCTTGCTGATGGCCAGCAGGACGGCCTGTACTCCAGCGCCGCGCTGCTGTGAGGCGCCCGGGTTTGGTACTGTTTCCAAGTCCCCTGTGCCCAAATCGACAATCAACAGGTATTCCGATAGGCCGAACCTCTGCGCTACTCTGGCTTCTAGATCCGCGCCGTCGGCCGAGACTGCAATCTTCATTAACGGCTTTCTCCTTACTATTAGTGGAAGGCCTCGGCAATTCTAGCAAAAACGCTGCCGGGCAAGAACTGCCATTGGAAGGATAAATAGTCTAGGGAACCTTGAAGCCCTGGGTTTGAAGCGACCCCGGCCATTGATTAGATTGGGAACACAAGCTCAGGACTATTACAACCGCAGGTACTATGTAATGCCGGTTCTACGGAATGCGCTGCCGTCTCAGCTTACTACGCCAAATTCAGTCACTAAAGGTGGCGATGACGAAATAGTAGTCCTTGTTCAGCGTGAGCGTCGTGGTGGCGTTATGGACATCGGCAATGATGTCTGCATTGGTAACCCAGCCAGCAAATTCATAGCCTATCTCCGGGTCCGCCACCAGTTCGATCACCTCTCCGGCAGGATAGCGGAAAAGTCCCTCGCCGGGTTCGCTTACTATGCCGCCTACGGCGCTGGAAATCTTGACAGTGTACTGGACAGTTGAACCAGGAATACTAATGACACAGCCTGCCATACCTATAACCAGGGCTAGTAAAACAATCAAGATGCCAAACTTTCGCACGCCTACGACCTCTCAAATACTATTGTACCACTATTTCAGGAATCCTTAACACGGGGAACAATGATACCTCTTAGCATACAATTGAGCAACATTTCGGGTTAAGGGGCACATTCACCCTCACCCGAATCCTCTTCCATTGAAGGCGAGGAGAATCTTTGCTCAGGGATTCAGACAGGCGAGCTCGGTTACCAGGAGCTCCAGAGCCAGTTTATCGCTGTATTTGCCAGTCTTGATGGCGGAGTCTGTTTCCAGGAGCTTGCCATAAGCCCGTTTTACGCCCTCGAAATCATACAGTCTGGCCTGGCGGAGTGTTTTATCCAGGGCGTAGCTTGATTTTAGCCCCAAACTCTCCTGAACCTGTGGACGGGACAACCCTCGCTCCAGATCTCCGGCCAGGGCTATCAAGCGGAATTGCCTGGTAATCATGGTCAGGATGTGTGTTGGCTCCATACCCTCCCTATATAGCCTATGAAGAACAAGCTGGGCCGGCTCGGTTCGGCCTTCGGCCACTGCATCAACCAGAGCCCATATGCTGGCCTCCTGGGCGTGGCTTACCAGCTGTCTAACGTCGTCTTCCTCTACGGTGCGTCCCTGGCTGTAAAGAAGCAGCTTCTGAATTTCACCTTCCATGGCCCATAAGTCTCCGCCTATAAGGCCGGCCAGCAGATCGATGGCCTCGGGAGCGATATGGCCGCCCTCTCCTTCTACTCTTTGTTGGATCCACGCTTTCAGCTCCTTGCCTCGCAGTAATGGGAAGGTCCTTACTTCGGCAAATGGTGAAAGCTGCTTCAGTAGCGCGTTTTGGCCCTTCACCTCCCCATCAACCAACATCAGCACGGTCGTTTCCGGCATCTGCTCAAGGTAGTAAGCCATGCCTTCCCATTCCCCCAGTCCACTCGGAGATTTGCGTTTGCTGGATCGGGGTCGGGTTTGTTTGGCCTCGAAGCGTCTTAACAATCCATCGACTATGACCAGGCGCTTTGAGGACAGGAAGGGCGCGGCGTCGCATGTGTTTCTGAGCTCGCCTAAAGTCAGATTCCGCCCGTCCAGGCTGGTGGTATTGGTGGCTACGGTTTCCCGGTCGCCCAGGCTGGCCTTGATTTCCTCCGCGGCCTGATTCAGCGAAAAACCGTCCTTTCCGTAAAGGATGTAGAGCATTTGGCTCGTATTCTACCACAGTGGCTTCTGCTGGCCGAAGCTCACAAGTGGGCGTGCAGCCGTGCTATTCTGAGGAGTCCAGATTCGTTCGGGCGGCGAAGGATTTTTGAGATTCTAGGCTGCGCTCAGAATGACAAGTAGGAGGGGGCTCGGAATTACAGGCGGTAACGGGACCAGTATGACAGGTAGATGTTATTGATCAGTAGCTAGAGGCAAAATATGCTAGGATATGATCATGAAGATTGCCATTGTCGGGGTACCGGAGAGCGGCAAAACCACCGTCTTCAATGCCCTGACCGGAGGTAGGGCTGAAGTTGTGGGTTATTCTTCTACGCTGGCTCCCAATACCGGTGTGGCCAAAGTGCCAGACCCTCGACTGCCGGTGCTGGAAGGCATATTCCAGCCCAAGAAGACGATTCCCGCCGAGGTGACCTACACGGACATCGTCGGCTCCCTGAAGAGTTTTGGGAAGGAAGGCGTAGGCGGGGAATTCTTGAGCTACCTGACTACTGCCGATGCCTTGCTCCAGGTAGTCCGGACTTTTGAAGATGACAGGGCTCCCCATCCTGAAGGTAGTATAGACCCGAAACGAGACATAGCTTCCTTAGACCTTGAGCTGGCGATTTCTGATCTGGCCATTATTGAGAGAAGGCTGGACAGGCTGGGGTCGAGCCTGAAAGGAGCCAAAGCAGCAGAGAGGGAGTCCTACCTGAAGGAGCGGCTTCTACTGCGAAAGGTCAAGGAAGAGTTGGAGAGAGATATACCCATAAGGCGGCAGGACCTTGCTACAGAAGAACTCAAAATGCTGGCGGACTATCAGTTTCTTACCGCCAAGCCTATGCTGGTAGTCCTCAATATCGGAGAAGACCAAATATCGGAGGCTTCCCGGCTGGAGGGTGAGACAAGTTCCTCTTATCCCCAGTTTGCTGTGGTCGCCCTTTGCGGCAAGCTGGAGATGGAGCTGGCCCAGCTCAGCGATGCAGAAGCCAGGGAATTCCGCGAATCTCTGGGACTCGGCCAACCGGCGCTTGACCGGGTAGTTGACCTGTCCTATCGCCTGCTGGGCCTGATTTCTTTCTTCACCACCGTTTCCTCCGAATTGAAGGCCTGGACTATCCCTGCTGGCACTGCGGCACCAAGAGCGGCGGGAAAGATTCATTCCGACATGGAACGGGGGTTCATCCGGGCCGAGGTTATTGCCTACGGCGACCTGGAAAGCTGTGGTAGCCTGGCGGAAGCCCGAAAAAGGGGTCTGTTGCGAACCGAAGGCAAGAGCTACATCATTCGGGACGGGGATGTAGTCACCTTCTTGTTCAATGTCTAGTCCATCCGGGTTTGGTCACGTCTCACTGCTGGGATCCAGGGCGCAGAGCCGGACGGCTTGGCGCGGCCCTGCGGCTGAGTGCCAGACCTGTTAAGCAGGCTGCCAGCTAAGGAAGGGATAGGTCTCTTCAGCAACGATATTCCAGGTGTGGGAAGCGTTACGGGTGTCGGAAGCGGCGACTCCCGTTATGTTCCAGCCTGCTCCTGCAAAGGTGGCGATGTCCATCATTTCCTCGGTGGTCTTGCCGGTCCCTCCATCTGAAGTGGACTGTCCGCTGGTCTGGGTGTCCCAGAACGAGTTGCCCACAACTCCATACAAATTCTGTCCCACAAGACCGCCAGCGTGCTCATCCCCGATCACGCTGGCGGTGGAATAGCACTTGCTCACAACGCCCTCATTTCTGCCCGCCAGCCCGCCAACAAAGTCGTTGCCATTCGCGGTACCACCGGCGCAAGAATTGCTCACTGTACCAACATTGGCTCCGACTAAGTTACCGAGGAAGTCGTTACCGTTCACAGTGCTAATAGAATAAGAGTTACTCACAGTGCCCTCGTTCTTTCCCACCAGACCGCCGATACCATCTCTGCCAGTGATTCTGCCGCTGGAATAGGAGCTACTCACAGTGCCGTCATTCAGTCCGACCAGGCTACCAACATCCAAGTAGCCGGTCACATTGCCACAGGTATAGGCAATCCTCACAGTGCCCCGACTATATCCCACAAGCCTGCCAACATCCTCGTAACCGGTTATGTCGCCATCTATTATTCCGATATTCTCGATAATCCCTCCTGCATCAACAACACCGAAAAGCCCCACGGCAGATTCGTCAGGGCGGTTGATAAACAGGTCGCATAGCTCGTACCCCTGACCGTCTAAGCTCCCGACGAATGCGTCATTTTCAGCAGTGCTTCCGATGGGCTGCCAGCCCTTTCCTTCATTGGCTGTCGGGCTCGCCAGCTCCTCGTAACCGGCAGTAGTGAAATCAAGATTGTTCATTAGAGAGTGGTTGCCGTCCAAGTTGTCCCTGACGGCATTTAGATCATACCAATCCCGTATCTCCAGGTTCAGAGAAGTAGGGGCATCACTACCACCACCGCAGCCAGGCCCCACTACAGTGAAGGCTATTATGACCAGGCAGATGCCAAATGTTGTCAGGCAATGTTGCCTCCCTGAGTTGTGTATCGTCTTCATAACCCAAGTTTGTACCAACAGACCAACGTGCAGCACAAAATCGACGGAAAATCTCTCGCCGCTCAGAGCTAACATATAGAGGCGGGGACAAGCCCCGCCTCTGCGTTTGATTTCTAGTCGTACTATAATGGCTGCCAGCTCAGGAAGGGGTAGGCCACATCGTCGACGATGTTCCATACGTAGTCTGTATTGCGGTCGTCGGCACCATCAACTGTGGCTATATCCCAGCTCGCTCCTGAGAAGGTATCGACATCCTTCATTTGCGCAGTTGTCTTGCCGATTCCGCCATCCGAACCGGCTTGCCCGCTCGTCTGCGTATCCCAGAAGCAATTGCTCACGGTGCCATCATTCTTACCCACCAGACCGCCAAGACTAGTACTGCCGGTTACACTGCCGGTGGAATACGAGTTGCTTACATTGTCCTCATTCTTCCCTACCAGACCGCCCACGTAGGCATCACCAGTCACGCGGCCAGTGGCATAGGAATTGCCCACGGGACCCTCATTCCTTCCCATCAGACCGCCAACGTAATTAGTGCCAGTCACGTTGCCTGTGGCATAGGAGCCGCTCACGGTGTTTGAGTTCTGTCCCACCAGACCGCCAACACGTGTATCTCCGGTTACACTGCTGGTGGAAGAGGAATTGCTTGTGGTGCCCTCATTCTTTCCCATCAGACCGCCAACATAATCATTACCGATCACATGGCCGCTGGAGTAAGAGCTGCTTACAGTGCCCTCATTCTTTCCTACCAGAGCCCCAGCGTCATCGTAACCGGTGACGTTGCCGTTCACGCCGACATTCTCGATGACCGCTGCTGCGCCAACCAGACCAAAAAGCCCCACGTCAGATTCATCAGAACGGTCGATAAACAGGTCGCATATCTGATGCCCCTGACCGTCGAAGCTTCCGACGAACGTGCTGTTTGCAGCAGTACTTCCGATCGGCTGCCAACCTTTTCCCGTGTCGGCTGTCACACCGGCCAGTTCCGCATAGCCGGCGGAGTCGGAATCGAGGCCGTTCGTGAGAATGAAGTGGCTACTCAGGTAGTTGCGTACATTATGAAGGTGCCACCAATCTGCGATCTGGTAGGGGTCTTCGGCTGTTCCGTTCCCTCCGGCGAACAGGCTGAAGTTAGCGGTGATATTATAGGTTCCGTTCATGGTGATGGTGGTTTCGACTGCGTTTCTGTTACCAACGGTACCTATATCCCCAGACCATTCGACAAAACTGTAACCCTCCTCTGCTTCAGCCACCAGGTCAACGAGGGTGCCAGCATCATAGTTAAAGGCCCCTTCTCCGGGTGTGGTTACCGACCCTCCAGCGGTGCTGGAGGTAGTAAGGCTGAATTGTTCTAGAGGTATCAGCTCAAAGTTGGCCGTGATGGAGTAGTCTGCCATCATGGTGATTGTGGTTGTGGGCATGTTGATACTGGCAATGGTGTCCACATCGCCAGACCAGTTGACAAAGTAGTAGCCCTCATCAGTCGCAGCCGCCAGGTCAACCTCTGTGCCGCAGTCATAGAGGAAAGTGTTCTCTCCGGGAGAGGTTATTGAGCCACCGTCTGTACTATCCGTTGTAAGGTCATAGCTGATTAGGGCAAAATTGGCGGTTATACTCTTAGCTTCATCCATGGTGATGGTGGTTATGGGAGAGTAAGGATCAGCAACATCGGCGCCGGTCCACTCGACGAACTCATAACACGTGTCCGCGACGGCCTCTATGGTGACTATGGTCCCATCGGCGTATGTGCCCTCACCGGAGACAATTACGTCGCCGCCTTCACTACTGGAGGTGTTGAGCTCGTATTGGACAGGAGCACCACCGCAACTACCATCACAGCTTGCCAGCCCCATAACTAGTACGGCCACAATCAATAAAGGGCCAAATCTCTTCACGTATTGGCATATCCTCGAACCGAGTATCATTTTCATACTCTACCTCCTTTGTAGCAGTTCAGTTACTCCAAAGTCCCTGTACTTCGACTCAAGAGAAAAGGAATTGCGTTGGCTGCACCTGGCAATGGCCTCAGGTTTCGAAGAGGAAAGTTGATTCTGTTATGATGGGGGAAAGGAGTGCCATTCACATGGCTGCCCTTGCTAGAAATGACACCAACGAGACTATGATAGCTCGTCAACACACACACTTGGCCGCCGACCTTTGTTGTTCGCAGTAAGCTATTTCTGGTGAGACCGTTGTTATAGTGCTATTGTACCATTATCCGGGGAATTGTCAATGCTTTTTCTGGGTTTCAAACATATTTCGGCTCCGGGCCTTTCGGAGTGTGACGCCCGCTCCACTGAGAATAGAGCGACACACGACGTGCAGGCCTGGCACTAGACGGGTTGGAGGTGGAGAGTGGAGTTGAGCACTATGTGAGGTAAGGTTTGCCTTAGGTGGTTCGCTGTGATACCTTTTGATTGTCGGAGCAAGGAGAGAACATGCAAGTATCGATCAACAAAACGGAGGTGTCTGTTGTGCAGGGGGATATCACCAGGCAGGCTACCGATGCCATCGTGAACGCAGCCAACCCCAGCCTGATGGGGGGTGGAGGGGTAGATGGGGCAATTCACCGTGCCGGGGGATCGGCAATACTGGAGGAATGCAAGGAAATCGTTGCCCGGCAAGGGAGATTGCCTGCCGGCAAGGCGGTAATTACGGGAGGTGGAAATCTCAAAGCGCGGTACGTGATACATACGGTTGGGCCTATCTGGCATGGTGGCACGAGAAACGAGTCCCGGCTTCTGGTGAGCGCCTACTACGAGTGCCTGCACTTAGCTACCGAGAACAAGCTGGCCAGTATTTCCTTTCCTTCTATAAGCACCGGTGCCTATGGCTATCCCCTGGATGAAGCGGCAAGGGCAGCAGCGAGCACCGTAGTCTCATTTTTGAGGGAGCGGGCCACCTCTCTGAGAGAAGTGGTGTTTGTGCTGTTCGATGCCAGGACTTATGAGCGGTATCGGGTGGCACTGCAAGAAGTGGCGGGTGGCTCAGGAACCGACTCCCCGGCAGTAGACTGACGGCGTACGGCTGCGCGAATTACGAAGAGAATATTCCCCTTTTTGGGCCCCTCTATCCTTGCGAGCGCCACAAGAATATGGGGATAGTGGTCCATAATTGAAGTATGGGATGGCTCTTAGCGTAATGATCCGGCGTTTACCGAGTATCAGTTTTTGGCCCCGAGACGTTTGCGCGCGTTATCTCTGAGAGTCTCCAGCAGCTTGACCAGGGTATCCGTGTCCTTCTGCGACAGCGGAGCCAGGAGTTCTGCGATGAGTCTGGAAACTGCTGGCGTTGCCCGTTCGCAAGCCTTCCGTCCCTTGGCCGTCATACCGAGGCGTACTGCCCTGCGGTCTGGCAGGTCTCTTTCCCTTGTGACCAGGTTCGCGTTGACCATCCGATCGACCAACATGCTCACGCTGTTGACCTTACGTTCCAGCCGTCGGGCTACGTCGGTTACCTTTACAGGGTCATCGAGGCCTTTCATGGCCACGAGCACCGAGTATTGCTCCGCGGTAATCCCGAATTGAGCGGCTACTTGATCCTCGCATCTGAAGAGTAGGTCGCGCGTCCGCTGCAGCAACGTAAACGCCTCTACGTAGTCTGACCGGATAGGGTTTTTCTTGTCACTGCTTGCCCCGGCTAGTATGTCCGCCTCTGGCGATATTTCCTTTAGCTTTGGTGTCATAGGTTACCTCCGTGCCGTACACTAACACTCGCATTGTGTATACGTAAGGTAATGCTAGCATGAGAACAGTTCACTGACAATTGTGTTAACATCGTATTTGCCTGCAGTGGTGGCATGGTATAGAATACCGGGGTGTGGTGCGTGAGAGGGAGGTGTATGTTTCTATGCCAAGCCAAAGACAGGAAGTGAAAACGGAACGGGTGCGTACGGAAAAGTTGCGGGTAGTGATAGTAGAGGACGAAGTGCTCTTCCGGGAAATGCTGGTTGAAGCTTTATCCCGGCGGGCTGGTTTGGAGGTAGTGGGCACAGCAGATGAGGGCGAGAAGGCGCTTGCGGTGACTTGGGAGACCAAACCAGACGCAGTTCTAATGGATATCGAGCTGGTGGGGGAGATGGATGGCATCGATGCGGCTCTGGCAATCAAGAGGGAGCGTCCTGAGACGGGTATTGTTATCCTATCCGCGCACGACGATCCCCGCTATCTGACCAGCCTACCGCTGGGACAGAGCCGGGGGTGGGCGTACCTTCTGAAGCAGACAGTTCGGGACGTATCAGCGGTTGTCCAGGCTATCCAGGGAAGTGTGCGGGGGATGGTGATTGTGGATCCGGTGGTAATGGCCAAGGTGCACCCGCGGAAAGGCTCTGAAGTCGCTGGGCTCACACCCAGACAGCAGGAGGTGCTCCGGTTGCTAGCTGAGGGGCTCAATAACGCCGCTATTGCCAAACAGCTTGTACTGGAGGAGAGGTCCGTTGAGAGCTACATCAACGTCATCTATCAGCGCCTTGGGCTATCCGGCGAGCCCGAGATCAATATGCGGGTCAGGGCTGCTCTGACCTTCCTGAAATCCGGGCAGGGTGGCAAGCCCGAAGCGCGGATTGCGTAGGCAACGTTACTTGCAGTGCCGGCACGGTATCGTAGAACGACAGATCAACGGGGCACTAGCTGCGTTGGAGGCTATCAAGCAATAGGCTAAGAACCTGGCATACGGGTCAACTCCAGGAGCCCACTTATGGTGACCGACCTGTTCCACTTCCTGCAAGAGGCACCTGTGCTGTGACTCGTGTGCCCTTGCCGGGAACGCTCTTGACAGCATAGTCGCCTCCGGCCGCCGCCGCATAATCCGATGCAATCGTCAAGCCAATGCCGGGCGCAGCGTCTGCTGTATTGAACCCTCCACCATCGTCATTCACGGTAAGCCGCAAGATGCCGCTACTGCTCAGTGAGAGTCTCACCACTATGTTTGACGCCGCCGGCGTGTGTTTGGCGATATTGCCTAGCGTTTCCTCAGCGATACGATACAGAGCCAGCTTTGTATTATCTGAGATGGCCTTTCTGTTGCCTTCTTCGATACCTCTCACTTGTTTACTTATCTGTAGATCAATGGGTAATCTGGCACCGTACTCGTCCACTAGAGATTCCAGGCCAGCACCTATACCCAACCGTAGAACCGAAGGAAAGAGGCGGTGGCTCATAGGTCGTATGAGGTTATGTTGCATCTCCTCCAATTTTTCTCGGACTCGACCTAATTCCTCGGTGGTCCACTTTGATTTGGGTTTGGCCTCAAGGTCTGCCAGCTTGTGCCCGAGTAGTATGAGACGGCTCTGTACCGTTCCGTGAAGCTGACTGGCAATCTCTCTGCGCAGGGACTCCTGAGCGCTTAGAAGTCTGCGGCGTGACCTGGCAAGTTCTTCCTCTCGTGCCTCGGCTATTTGTTGGTCGCGTTGCCGTCTCTCAATGTCCTTCTGCTCGGTGATGTCGCGCATGATAGCGAGCAACCCAAAGGGCTGGTGGTCCGACCCCTTCAACACCGTAGTGGTCATCCAGGCCAGAAATTCCTCTCCGTTCTTTCTCAGGTGCCATACCTCGCCGGCGTTGGAGCCGGTCTTCCGCAGTTGCTGGCAGAAGGGAGTCACCTCCGATTCCATCCGCGCGTGGGTGTGAAAGATGCTCGAGTGCCTGCCCGTCAGTTCTTCAACGGAGTATCCGTGCATCCTGGCCCACGCTTGATTCACGAAACGAACATAGCCGCTCATATCAACTACCACGATACCATCCACGGATTGCTCTACAGCTGTCTTGTACTCCAGCAGCCTGTCCTCAGTATGCTTGCGCTCGGTGATGTCATAGAAAATACCCAGTATACCAATCAATCGTCTGCGTTCATCCCTGACTGGGGTCTTGAATGTCTCTATGATCATTTCCTGCCCGTCCGGCATGTATCTTTCTACAATCCTCTGTGTATCCCCGGATTCAATAACTCTTTGGTCGTCCGCCCTGTATTTCTCGGCGAGATCCCTGGGAAAGAAGTCATAGTCTGTGTGCCCTGATATTTCTTCAGGCTTTACTTTCAGGTCTTCTGCAAGTTTGCTATTGCAGGAAATGTAGACTGAGTCCTTGTCCTTAAGGAAGATCTTCTGGGGAATATTTTCGGCCAGTGTTCTGTACTTCTGTTCGCTTTCTATGAGAGCCTGTTTGATCCGCGTGCGCTCCGTGATGTCCCGCACAAACACAACCATCTGGCCCCCCTCCACATCGATGTACTGTGTGCTAACCTCAACGTCGATTATCTTCCCGTCTTTACGACGATGCCGAGACTCGAAGCGGTCATAACCTTGCTCCATTAGGTTATTTATGCGCCGAGCTATGTCTTCGGGCTTATCTACTGCTTCGATATCACAGACAGACATTGTGAGCAGTTCCTCGCGAGCATAGCCCACCATATTGCAGTATGCGTCGTTAGCTTCAACAAAACGGGCGTCCACGTCGGCGACGAAAAAGCCGTCGAGGGCGGTTTCCAGAATCACGCGGTATTTCGTTTCCGTCCGCTTATACTCGGTGATGTCCCTGAAGGTACCGACGACACCCTCGAGCTTGTCGGCTTCGTTCAACAACGGCGAAGCGCTGACATCGATCCAGGCAGTAGATCCGTCGGGGCGCTCGATGCCCATTATCAGGTTCTTGATCGGCAGCCTTTCCTTTATCGGCCGAACGTCCATCATCTCCTCCGGTGACATCGGCGCTCCATCGGGGTGGAAGAGTTTCCAATCCGAAGATATGTTGCGTCCCGTGACTTGGCCATGGCCGAGACCCAGGATATTCTCTGCCGCGGTATTGGCCTCCAGTATCCGTCCGTCCGGTGCAATCAGGACGACGCCCTCCGTCATGGTGTCGAACAGGGCCCGCAGGCGCGACTCGTGTTCACTCATCACCTGTTTCGCCTGCTTCGGTGACGAAACCGCCGGCGAACCTGGAGGAGTAGATGATGGTTTATATGTGGTTTTCATTGCCGTGTCTCCTCGCGTCTTGGTTGCTTGTTAGAAAAATCGCATCGAAATGCGATGTCAGCACCGAGTCGCACGAATACTATGATAAACTACTCATCCTCCACACTACGTCACCCCAAATGATATCATTGTTTGACTACTTCTGCCAGTACCTATTCGCTTTGGTGCTTTGGTGACACGTCACCTTCTTGTTGCTGTGCGCAACAATCCGCCGAAGCGTGGAGTAATGTGAAGGTTGAGGGAAAGGCTCGCGTTGATCGACTCAGAGTAGCCATTTGGCTTTGCCGGACTGGATCTGAGTGCCATGAACATATATCCAGGGGAAGTTCAAGCAGTAGACAAATCATTGAGAAAAATATCCCTAAAGTAGAAAAAGGCGTTGACTTTGCCCCGGAAACTTGTTATCATATACGAGGTGTTCCTATATATATGAATTCCATTCTACAAGAATGCAGGATTCGGTTATGGTTCGGGCGGTCAAATAAGTCCGGACCAGGCGGTGAAGGGATGCAGATATGAGCGAGGGCCGGTTGTGTGAGTGCTTCAGACCCAGAATTCCGGCATTGGCGAACTCCAGGGACAGCGGTGTGGTTTGTCGCTGCATTAAGGTGTGGTGGACCGCGGTGTTTTGGAGAGCAGGACAGAATGTAACCTGAAGTAAGAAGAGACCTGCGGTAACAGGTCTCTTCTTTGGTTTTGGTGATGGTCGGTCAACCAGCACCGCCTATATTATACAACTTAGCCTGTACCCTGGACAAATTGACGGGAAGGCGGACGGCGATGGTCGTCCGACCAGAACGATTAGGACTGCCCGCGGAGTCGTGCCGGCATGGCGGGATGGGTCGATCGTGGGCGAGGAGCGACACCTCAAATACTTCTGGGGTGGAGCAAGAAAACAGATGATGAAAGGGGGTAACAATGAAAAAGATCTTTACCATTGTGATAGCGCTGGCACTGGCAGTCGCCTTTAGCCTCATAGTCACGGCGCCAGTGGCGGCAGACCCGGGAATGACCTATTACGTGTCTACTACCGGGAGCGACGAGACAGGCGATGGCAGCTATACGAATCCCTGGAAGACCATCCATCATACGGTCGGCCAGGTGTCTTCGGGCGATACCATCATGGTGGCGTCAGGGACGTACACCGGAGCAATAGTCGGCAAGAATGTGACCATCTCCGGCTTGGGGCCTGGAGACTCGATTATTGACGGCGGAGTTCCCTACAAAGCAGGAAGTGCCCTTACCACTGCTTTCAGACTCGATGAGGGTGCCGATGGAGCCCAGATAAGTGACTTCGTCGTCGATTGTGATCAGTCGAGTAGCTTCTACTTTGCCGTCTTTTCCAGAGGGATAGATGACGTAACCATTGATAGCCTCGAGATAAACGACACCGTACAGGGAA
>Ga0180437_10004915_pt1 | contig 18656 bp, 17 predicted proteins | sample SS_ome_4_FD_132410 | JGI IMG/M metagenome (GOLD analysis project Ga0180437, IMG submission 132410) | Hypersaline lake sediment archaeal communities from the Salton Sea, California, USA - SS_3_D_1 metaG | ecosystem: Environmental > Aquatic > Non-marine Saline and Alkaline > Hypersaline >... | reverse complement strand
TTCCTCAGCCTTTTTTTCTTCTGCAGCCTCCACTTGTGGCTTCTCTTCAGAAGCTATTAACGGATGACACCAATCTTGAACTACCATCATGCTTGCAAACAATAACAGACACAAAGCCTTTACCATTATTCTCCTTTACCTGCAATATGCCAATCTCAAAGTGTTTCTGAAAGTTCTTTCAATTCATTTAACAATGCTTTTGATAATTCTTCCGCATCTGGAGAAGTATAACTCCATCGTACGCCTTGATCAACACGCACTAATACAGAACGGTCACTTTTAATGTCGATAATATCAATTCGAACGACATTCATCAATGGATGGACAGACGAAGGAGCTCTTACCACTCCAGCTCGGCCAAGAACACTGTATGCAACATTATTCTCATCCAAAAAACACATCATTACTTTTTTTTGCCATACCATATTACGATAACCTGTATGATCCTTATGAATAGAAATTAATATGCTTTCTAATCCTTTTGGATAAATACATTGTAATGGAGTGGTATGAGGAAGCCCCTTCTCAGAAAATGTTGCAAGAACCCCTACCGTTTTACCTCCCTTTAGAACCTTAATAAGATCTTCAGGAAGTTTAACACCAACATGTTTTGCCATCTTTTTTATCCCTTGACATAAAAAATGCACACCCTAATTTTTTTCCGCAAAAAATCTAGCCACAATTTCATGCTCGACGACCATTCCTTTTGGCGTCAAATGAAGTCTCCCGTCATGCTCATGCATGAAATTGTTATGCTTTAACCATTCGATATGTTGTTTGCAATGCTCCTTTTTGTCGCCTGAAAGCTCGTCTAATATCTGCGCACAGCTAACTCCATATGTTGTCCGCAATCCTAACATAATTATTTCCAATCTTTTTTGATCATCTGTTAATCGCTCTTCAAACACAGTGGTTGTTCTTTTTCTTTCAACTGCATCAACATACTCCATTAAGCTTTGAATATTTTGTGATCTAACCTCCCCATCAAATGAACAAGCACCAAGACCAAATCCTTTATATAGATCATGACTCCAATACACCTTATTATGCTTAGATTCATAGCCAGGACGCGCAAAATTAGAAACCTCATACTGTTCAAAACCATTGCATGCTAACATATCCACTGCATACTCATACATAGCAGCAACTTCATCATCATCTGGAAGATCAATGTTGCCCTTTTTATGCTGATAATATAACTTTGTCTGTTCATGAAGCATCAAACAATATATTGATATATGCGAGATTGGCCATCTGATAACCTCATCAAGCAATAATTGCCACTCCTGCTCTACAACTCCTGGCAAACCAACTATTAAATCGACTGAAATATTATCAAACAATGGTGATGCATTATTCAATAAAAAATATACATCTTCTTTTGTTTGATAACGATTCAAGCTCTGCAAAACCTCATTATTCAATGATTGTACACCAACGCTTAACCGATTTATTCCTATTTCTTTCCATAATGTCAATTGCTCACAACGTACCGTTCCTGGATTAACCTCTATGGTAACCTCCTGTGCATCTTCAAAGAAGAATACGTCTTTTAGTTTAGCAAACATGTCAAGTATCAGTGGGTCAGGCCATGTGCTGGGCGTTCCACCCCCCAGAAAAAGCGTCTGGATAGGCATTTTCCTCCCAATCAATTGTCCAAATTCTTCCATTTCACCACAGAGCGCTTTATGGTATCTCTCGACAAATTGTTCATGCTCGCAAAGCGCTATGAAAGGACAAAATGAACATCTATAGGGACAAAATGGCCAATGAATATAAAGACCTTTTAATCCATGCCAACAATTAATCATCTAAAACCTTAAACACGTACTTTCTACCAAACCAGACAATAAAACATTGTATTAAGGCAAACACTATTTTTTTGCCTTAATACAATGTTTTTTTACTTACTGACTGATTGAAAATCTAAAATTTTTCTATTCTTGTCTCGAGCTTATCCAATTTCCCATAAAAAGTTCATCGATTTTCCCCTCGTTCTGTAACCCCATCAGAGACAGGAAAATCTAAAAATATTCAACCCATATAAATTGTTTCAAATAGAATACAAACAGGACATAACAATATTTGTACGCCCATATTATAATACAGCAACGCTGCATCTTTAGTCAACAATATACTTTCTCAATTTTTATTGTTCTTTTCAGGCTTACTTGTCTGTTTGACCAGCAGTAGAGCATAATCCACATCTCTCTTCAACTTTTCTCTTAATGCATTCTCATCGGCATATTTAACCAGGATACAACCGGTAAATAAGGTTCGCAGCCCCTCAAGCAACTCCATGGGCAATCCTCGCTCTACAAGCGGAATCAATTCCTGGTCAGTCAGACCGTCAATATCTATGAGATACCGGGCATTAAGATAGTTCTTTATAATGGCTGTCAGTGAAAAATAGAACTGTTTTGACTGTATTTTAGTTGGTTCAACCTGAATAACCAATTCATTCAATTCCCGCAAAGCCCGATCCCTCGGAGATTCAAATTTGTGCCGTTTGCCAAACCACACAAACAGTCGCCATGCAATAAGTATTATCAGTATGATGACAAAACTGAACACTACCACTAAAAATGCAGTTGTTTGCCAAAAAGGTAGATGCCACATGTCATAGATATCATAAAGATTATCTGCTGGATCCACAATATTCATATTTTACCCATATTAATACATCATGCGTCGACGGAAAAATTGAATAGTGTCTGCAATCAATGATTTATGGTCTTTTAATTCAAGACAATCTACACCGTACTTTTTAAACAATTTTCGCTGCTGTTTCACACGCTCATTGAGATAAGTATCAAGGAAACGTCTCTGTTTTCCTCGCGTATCAAGAGTCATCTGTTGACCTGTTTCGATATCTTCAATCGGCAGCATTCCAACTGAAGGAATCTGCTGCTCACAGTGATCTAATGAACGCACCGCAATAAGGTCATAATTTTTGGCAACCACTGATAATAAAACTTCATTGCCATTATCAATAAAATCGGAGATTAAAAAAACAACAGAATCTCGTCGCTTTATAGTCGCAAGGTGCTTGAGCGCAGCTGATAGCGACGTACTTCTTTTTTTGGGCTTGTGTGAAAATAACTGTTGCAGAATAATATGTGTATGATTACGACCTTTGCCTGGTGGAATAAACAATTCAACTTCATCTGAAAAAAGAAGCAGGCTTACGTTGTCCCTGCCATATTCTGCTACAATAGAAAGAACTGCAGCAATCTGCTGAAAATGATCCCATTTACGTTCATAAGAGGATGTAAAAAAACTGGATGCTGAAACGTCAACCGCTAGAATAATAGTTCTATTACGTTCTTCAATATATTGCTTAATCAACACTTTACCACTACGGGCACTGCTTTTCCAATCAATATATCGAACATCATCGCCCATCTGGTATTCCCGAATTTGATCAAACTCAAAACCGGAACCTTTTACTGCGGATCTACTATCACCAACCAGCGAGCCACTGAGTAATCGTTTTGTATAAATTTCGATATGACGAATTTTTTTACGAATATCATCAGCTATCATAATTTCAGACTTTAAAACAGCCCCTCATTCTTAAGAACATCCGGAATTGCTATAGTTCCATCCATCTGTTGATATTGTTCGATAATTGCAACCATTAATCGCGGCAAGGCAAGGCATGAACCATTGAGCGTATTGACAAATGTTGTTTTCTTATCACCACTCTTTTTGAAACGAATGGCACCACGACGTGCCTGAAAATCGGTGCAATTACTTATTGAGGAAACCTCGTAATAACCATTTTGGCCCGGTAGCCATAGTTCAATATCATATGTTTTGGTTGAAGCAAATGAACAATCTTGAGCTGCAAGCAATACCACACGATACGGTATTTCTAATTTCTTGAGCAATGATTGAGCACACTCAAGCATGCGCTCCTGTTCTTCATCAGATTTATCCGGTTCACAGATGCTAAAGAGCTCACACTTTTCAAATTGATGAATACGAATCAGCCCACGCTCAGTTGCCCCATAGCCTCCAGCTTCACGTCGAAAGCAACTTGTCCATGAAGTCATTCTACAAGGCAATTCATCTTCTGCAAAAATATGATCACGATATATATTGGCCAAATCAACTTCAGCCGTCGGCGTTAAATAAAGATCCTCGTCACAAACTCCATATACTTGATCTTTAAATTTTGGAAAGTTGCCTGCAACGGTTAATGATTCAGCATTTACGAGGTAAGGTGGCAGAATTATTTCATAGCCATGCTTCATATTATGCTTCAACATAAACATGGTCAAAGCATACATCAATTTAACTGCCTCACCTTTATACAACACAAATTGACTACCGGCGATTCGAGCTCCGGTTTCAAAGTCTAACCAACCATTTTCTATACCAAGATCTACGTGATTCTTAATATCAAAATTAAATGTAGGCTTTTGCCCAACCTCTTTGACTACCAGGTTTTGCTCTTTTCCCCCTTCCGGCACATCTTCTGCCGGAATATTAGGAACTGATAAATAGAACTCTTCAAATTTTTCCTTAAGAGTCCCCAAAAGCAGTTCTTTTTCTTTAAGCTGCTTGCCTAAAACGATAGATTTATCACGTATTTCGGGTATTATGCCACCTTGCGCTTGACGAGCAAGATTATTTTTTTCTTTTCTGATGTCTTCTACTTCCAGATTAACTTCACGGACTTGTTTATCAAGCCCGATTAACTCAGATGTAGGGAAATGAGGATCTTTTTTTGCAATCAGATATTTGGCTTTTTCCGGGTTATCACGCAACATATGTAAATCTATCATAATGCTCCAATATCATTGAAATAGTATCTGTGCATCAAATAATTATCATATAGAATAGCCGAAAAAGCTTTGTTTGAAAAGATGAATTGAAAAACTATCAAATAATTATGGCCGCTAGGCGGCCATGAAAGGAAAAATGCTTTTCTGGAGCAGTAAGTATTCGTTAAATAAGTCTTACTTCCTTTCGCAGATTTTTTCCAGCTTTAAAGCGTGGAACGTTAACTGCAGGATGCTCCATACGTTCCTTAGTTGCAGGATTAATTCCTATACGTGCCTGTCGAGTGGATACCCAGAAACTGCCAAAGCCTGTAATAGTTACTTTATTGCCTTTCTTAAGCGTTCGCCCAATAATACGGGTTAAAGCGTCAAGAACGCGTGTGACATCCTTTTTGCTAAAGGTTGTCTCTTCACTTAGGCTATTTATCAACTCACTCTTGTTCATAGATACTCCTCGTAGTTGATATGGTTAAACACTGCTACTTCACAACATCACTCTGCCTAAACATTTTGGTGTACTTGTAAACATATACTAGTTTTATTTATATCTTTGTCAACTTAAAACAATTACTGATAACAATATGCATTGAAAAAAATTTTTATAAAACAAAATTGTTACGAATACAATCAAAATTGATTGCTATTTAAGTAATATAGAATTACAAAAAAGCCTAGCTGATCAACTATTTAGCAATACAAGCAATAATTTCGATATGTGTTAAGTCTGATCTCAGAAGAATATAAAAATTTTTTTTGAAGCATGTTCAAACTACTTTTTTCTAAAGACAATCAGTTGTCCTCACAAGCTCTGTTATATTTCGGGCCTGTCATGATATACTAAGTCGAATCATGTATTGCCAAGAACATAGGATGTTAAAGACATGTAACATCGATAAATTTGATATAAATCCTAAAGGAGTAATTATGCTGGTAGATACGCACTGTCATCTGAACATGATGGTAAAAGAAAAATTTGGTGTACCATTAAGCGAAGCGGAACTCGATGCTGTGTGCACAATCTTAAAAGAAGCAACCAAACACCACGTTGACGACATCATCACCGTGGGAACAAATCTTATAGAAGATAATAATTGTATTGAAATCGCCAAACGTTATCCTCATGTCTTTGCTACCATTGGAATTCACCCAACCGATTGCTCCAACACATGGCGCGAAGATGTGACGTTACTCACACCGCTATTGATAGAAAAAGAAAAAAACAACATAGTTGCCGTCGGGGAATGTGGCCTTGATTTTTACTGGCCGGGGTATAATGTACAACAACAGAAAGATCTGTTTAAAGCACAAATCGAACTTGCTCTTGAAAATGATCTTGCATTGACCATTCATACAAGAGATGCATCCGAAGAAACAGTTAAGGTATTAGAAGAATATAAAAGGCAAATTAAAGGGGTTCTTCATTGCTTTTCAGAAGATCTTGCATATGCCAATCACATAATTGATATTGGATTACTTCTTGGTATTGGAGGCACTATAACCTATCCTAAAAATGATCAATTACGCGAAGTCGTAAAAAATTTATCGCTTGACCACATAGTACTTGAAACAGACGCCCCTTGGCTACCGCCACAAACTGCACGCGGCAAGCAAAATCATCCAAGATACATCAATGAAATTGCTCGTTATATAGCAGACCTAAAGGAGGTAACTTTTGATTCAGTAGCCCAACAAACAACTAAAAATGCACAATCGATATTTGGGCTTCACTAAGTTTATCGCATTTTTATAAAACCTTTGAGACCAAAATCCATAATTAAATGAGTCAATGCGCCCACAATAAAAAATGCTGCATCATAAAACAAAGAATAACGATAAGCAGGCAAATAATTTGTAGCTACTAAAGCACCAGCTATGGGCAATACTATTATAAACCACGTGGTATGAAAAAGGCCGCGATGTCGTACGAGCATAGGTAATATTGAAAAAAGAGCAAGATATACCGCCAAATTAAGGTGATTTTTATATAAGGAAATAAGAATCAATCCTACTATAATGCGATAAAATAATTTTTGCCCTTTACTTTTGATATCAACATCTGGAAATAACGAACCGGCCAATGCAAATAACATCCATTCAAGAGCTGTTGCCAATGGCATTGCTTGTTTGACAAGATAATTTGAAACAAGAAATAAAAGTGTGACTCCACCTGCAAATCCACCTAACAAATGATCCTTGTACATTGGCATATGATCAGCTCTCCTTTCATGCTAATTATGTAAGCTGCGCAAGCTTAGTGCCGGGATAGTAAAAACGCAAAATTCGTTTATAATCCCAACCATCACGCACCATTTCCCGAGCTCCCCACTGGCATAAACCAATATGGTGCCCAAAACCTTTACCTTCAAAATAAATTTTATTGTTCTTTTTTTTAATGGCAAAACAAAAACTTTTTAGTGGTTTTAAGAGTGAATAGAGCTTCTTACCTGAAATAATATGATTGCCTGGATCTAATACAACCTCCTGTACTATGCCTGCTTTGTCTTTTTTCTTTACTCTCATGGTTCTTACGGATGAAAGTTTTGGTACGGTTAATTTTAATAACCTTTCAAGTTCCCCACAGCTATATTCTGCATTCCATTGATAGATTTTACACCGTTTACAATGTCGACACGCATAATGTCGTTTGAGGTATGGAGCTTTGGAAAAGTCAAAATCTTCAATATATGCAGGAACAAGCCCGCCACAACAAGAATCAAACATCGCAAGAATTGGCTTATTATCATACGATAAAAAAAATCCTTCCGTTTGTTCAACAGCTTTGCGGATTGTTTCAGAGGTATGCTCTCCCGCATACGTCTGATGTACATTCGTATCACATACATGATAGAGATTATTTCTTTTATTTTCTTGCTGCATCATTGATAACACATAGCTACGAGATGCTATCGCAAATACTTTATTAACTTCAACGGGCCATCCCGGCCAACTTTCAGTACCGAGTACGCTGCAAATATAATCTTCTAAATCAACACAATTTATTATAAACAGATTATCGGATTCTTGAGCAATGCGTATCATTCCTTTATATTGTTTACCCTCAAACGTTATACAGCCTTCTTTGGGAATAATATAAAAATTATCAGGAAGAACTCTTTTCCCCTGAATATAAACCCGACTTCCATGACTCGCGATCGTAATTGCGTTGTCGTTTAAAGATAATCGAGGCATATCACGTTGAGCAGTTGCAAGCCAAAATCCCTTCATTGAGGTAATTTTTGCGCAATTCTGTTGACTAATGGGCCATGATCGCAAAAGTACACGAACAGTTCGATTGTTTCTGCTCTTGTCTTTATCGATTCTTTTTTTCTTAAAATTCCATTTTTTGTTTTTTTGTAAGAATTTAGCGAGCGTATCATAAGATGGCGCATATCGTGGCCACGATTTCTTGACTTGAGCTCCGCTCCATAACCCCCAACTCAGAATTAATAAGATCAGCAAACTTTTATAATGATATATTGTACTCATATAATACCTTCAAAAAATCCTCTGGAACTCGTGTCTTTCGGTCAAGTCCTTGGTTGGCAAGGGCATCAGCTTGTTTATTTTTGTCACGCAACACATGACCAATATCATATTGAATATTGGTTAAAAGAGAGCAAACTGCTTTATACAATGGCTTAAGATCAGGATTTTTAATCCGGTATATTCCTTTTATTTGTCTGACAAGCAATTCAGAATCTGAATTAATAAGAAGAAGATCATTGGGATTCATAAGCTGCCGAATTCGAATAAGACCTATCAAAAGAGCTAAATATTCGGCTTGATTATTTGTTTTGATTCCTACAAAAAAACCGTGCTGCTCAACAAGCTCATTATCTTTATTAATAACTATTCCCACTCCGGCAGGTCCCGGGTTGTTACGGGAAGCACCATCAGTAAAAAGTTGCCAATAATGAACATCTATTGAGCTAACAGTACGTTCAGTGTCCGTTGATTCAAATACATTTAGTTGCTTCATATTTAAGTCTTGGCTTCTTTCTGCTCATTCTGCCCTGCTTCTTCCATACCTTTAAGATACAATAAACGATAACAACTTCGGCATTGTACTAATTTATGAGCTTTAAGTTTTATGAGATCATGTTGAGGAACCGGATAAAAACAAGCAGAACAGCTATTATTCTCAACTGCAACAACTGGATTGCTAACATGAGCTCTCATTGTTGAATATTTTTCCAGCCACTCCTGAGGAATCCCCTTCTCCTTTGATTGACGTTCATCTATGCGTGCTTCAATAGCAGCAATCATTTCTTTGATCAAACCTTGCTTTTCAGCAATTAATTTCTCAATTTCATCGCGCCGCTGTACATACTCCTCTTTTTGGACTTCAAACTGCTTTGTTGCTGTTTCGTATTTATTCCATAATTCAATTAATTGCCGCTCAACATCTTGCTGCTTTAGGTTTATTGAAGCAAGCTCAGCTTGGACCGATTTATATTCCCGCTGATTTGCAACTGTATCAAGTCTTTTTTTCTCTTCTGCTTCTGAAAGATCCAACTCTTGCATTAATAACTCATTACTATCCACTTCCTTTTTAAGAGAAAGAACCATCTGTTTGGTATCTTCAAGAGCACTATCAAGCTGCTCTTTCTTTTTTGCAAGTTCCTCAATTTCAGATTCAAGAAGAACCTGCTTCTGCTGTAATTTATATGATTCCTGATCAAATTTGATAAGATCGATAAACGTCTGGAATGGATGCTCAGTCATGATAATTGCCTTTCATACACGCTGCAATAGCTTACAAGAGGTTATTTCATCAGGCCATATGCCTGGTGCAGGTGTTTCTTGGTGGGCCCACCAGGATTTGAACCTGGGACCTTTCGGTTATGAGCCGACTGCTCTGACCGCTGAGCTATGGGCCCTCCTTTAACTAAAGGATAAAATAAAACAGTCACTTTGTGAAGCAAAAAATTGAAGAAAATAAGCACATAACCTATGCGACTATATATTTTTTCATTGTACCGATATATTCAGAAAGCTTAGCATCACTAAATATCGAGAAAAAATCACCTGTTACTAAGTCTTTAGTTGATCCCTCTATGTTAATTATAGATTGCAAATAAAGACAATCACAAACTGTTTGTGAAGCATATGAATGGGCAGCGCCGGAAATAGAAACAACAACATCATACTTTTCAAATGCTGCAATTGCTTCAATAAACAAAGAAACATCAGCAACATCTAACATCAAAGGTTCTGCCCACTCCCTATATTGATCAAACATGTAACTGAATGACGTTTTTTTGAGCGCATCATAGAGCCCTGTCAAACAGGATCCTTTGGTGCCAATAGCGCTTACTGGTACATATTTTTGGTAAAAAACTTGTGCTTTATGAGAAGCTACATCTATACGCGATAAATATGAAGATAAAATATAATATTGACCTGATGATGGATTCAGCCTGCTGAGCGTTTGACGGATAGCACATTTTACATTTTCAAGCTCTTTATAAAAATCATGTACCGAATAAGAGACCGCTCCATTTTCTTGGCATATCTGCCTCCATAACTCAATGCCCGAATAGTTTTTTTTGATGGGATGGCTTGCTGCTTTGAATGCCGCATCAAGATTTTGTCTTGTTGGCTCTTTTTTTAGCTTATCGATAAGTGCCGCATACTGGGGCGATATACCTGTTTGCCCTTTTACGGTATTAATAAGCGGACTGATAAAATAGGGAATGAAATACTTTGTAACTGTTAAAGGCTGCCATGAACTAAAGAGATCAACCATGGCCAATCCACGTAATTTATCGAAATAGTTAAATGAAACTGATCCATATACTTTGTGATGAGCTTCTGATAACTCTACTAACATATCAAGCAAGGAGGGTTCATAACCTTGATTAAAGCGCTCTTTTTTCCATGCAAGGCGATCATCCATTCTAAAAGGACTTATTTCAATCAAAACACAAACTTTACGTTTTGCAGCTGCAATTCCCTTGACAAGATTAAGTATAGCATCTCTATCTCTTATCTCCTGGCATGCACCTGGATCAGATTTCAAGCAATGTGGATTATGCCGTTCTCCAATCCTGATAAACATTTTAGAATTATCAGATCGCTTATCAATCGCTAAAAACGAAATAATTGCACACAATTGACCGCACGTACTAAAAAATGACAAAATAAGAGCAATAACGACAAATCGTTTTGAAATCATGATATCCTCCAGTAAAAACCTCTACTTTGACATATGCCTTCAAGACATCAACTAATAACTTGCGAGCGCCGAATAATTCAACTTGCAAACAATTCTGACGTTTCAAGTTATCAGCTTTATGTTGAATGATGTGTACATTCTAAAGCCTGATGCGGCATATGTCAAATGGTACTTAATAATTATTGTTTAATCATTCAATCCGAGAAGTGCGGCTAATTTGTCAACCTCATTTTTATACTGTTTGTATGGGCGTATTGAATGGCAATCCACATAGTAATCTTCATTCAATAATTTGTTCACATCATAATTCCAAGAGGCTCTATCTATCCTCGCTCCTTGACTAATCCGATCAGAACCCTTTTCACTTTCAAGCAAAACACACTTAGCATTAAAGTATTTCCATTTGCGAAGAAAATGTGTCATTACAATCTCATCAGTATGCCACCCAAACCCTAATCGCGCCCAACTTGTGATAATCGCAGGAATATCATTAATTGATCTAACGCCATAAATTTCCTTGAAGGCGCTGCCTTTTGCTGCAATATATGGAATCGTCCACCACTGAACTTCAGGTCCATAAGCTCTATCTCTATAGACTATAAAAGAGTCTTCAGGATAATCTTTAACCCGATCTAAATAATAACTCTTGCTAATAGGAATCATGTCTATGTCACCAATAATGCAAATTTCATCTTCAAAACAAGCAGGAAGCAAAAGTCGAATCGCCTGAGCATAAAGACTTGTAGGAACCCCCGGAATTGGTTTAAAACGTAGCACCTCTCCTACTGTTTCATCAACTTGAACATCATCATCAGCAATCAAAGCCAGCGTTGGGGTAACACCTATACGTTTTTTCCAAGCTTTAGCTACTATGGGCCAAAAATCAAAATATACTGGATTAGTATCAGTAGCTACAATAGCTCGTGTAGGAACAAAGCGACGCGTTTTAGGGCCAGAAAGAACAAAATAGGTTACACACACAATCGCACATAAAGTAGATATAAGAATATACAATTTTTTTTGTGGTTTTCTTGAACTATTCTTTTTTGAGCGATTCATCTTCTTCATATCATCCTTTTATTTGTGGTGAAAATCGATACTTCTTTATGGGTTTTTAAAATCTTATCAGCTGTTCATAACCAGATGCATAAGAAAATCCTTAAGACGCTGGCAATATCCCCACTCATTGTCATACCAACCCAATATTTTGACTGTATTATTTTGCACAACCGCAGTAGAAAGTCCATCTATTACAACTGAATGATTATTGCCTCCAAAGTCAGAAGAGACGAGAGGTTCCATCGTCAAGTCAACAATGCCACCCATTCTATCAGCAATTGCAGCCTTAAATACTTCATGAATCTGATCCACCGACAACGCCTCTCTTGTGGTAACGGTCAAATCAATCAAAGAAACCTTAGCTACAGGAACACGCACTGATAAACCACCCACGCGACCTGCTAATTCAGGCAAAACTTTACCTAGTAATTTAGTGGCACCGGTTGTTGTGGGAACAATATTTAATGCTGCAGCACGGCCTCTTCTAAGTTTTTTATCCATGCCATCAAGAAGTTTTTGCGATGTTGTATATGCATGAATAGTTGTCATGAACCCATTTTCAACTCCAAATGCGCGATGTAGAATGTCAAGCATTGGTAAAAGCGCATTTGTTGTACAACTAGCCAAAGATACGATGGTATCTTTTGTTCTATCAAACATATCATCGTTTACACCAGGTACTATTGTTACATCTTCATCTGTGGCTGGAGCAGTAATTAAAACAGCGCGTGCACCTGCTGTTATATGTTTCGAAGCACCTTCACGGTCAGTAAAATGTCCTGATGCCTCTACAACCCAATCGATTCCGAATTTTTCCCAGTTTACTTTTGCAGGATCGGTCTCTGCAATGATTTGGATCGCATAATCACCAATATAGAGTTGGTCACCTCTCATGACCACAGGCGCGGGGAAGGTCCCCATAACCGTATCATATTTGAATGCATAGGGCACAGCATCTAACGGAGCAGGGCCAATATTTATTGCAACAACATCCAGCATCGCCAATGAAGCCGGATCTTCCAAAATTGTTCTCAAAAATGTTCGTCCAATTCGTCCAAAACCATTAATTGCAATCCGCATTAGCTATGCTCCTCATCAAAGATTATTCTCTGTAACATTGCATCATCCACGTATTCAGTATATCCATTATTCGACGTTCATCTTCTTCAGGAATTTCCGGCAACTCAGTTAAAAATTCTGCAGTTCCCAAACGCTTATCACTCATGAATCTTTTTAAGCACAGTTCACCAAGTTGAGCACCTTTTTCACCAATACAACAATGCACATCGCTATATGAACGATATTCCTGCCGAGTTTCATTCAAATGAATTAATTTGATTCTCTCAAGCCCAATCATTTTTTCAAGCTCAGTAATGAATTTAGAATAACTTTCTTCAGATACGATATCATAACCTGCTACATGTGCATGCACCGTATCAATACAAAAACCGATCCTGTCCGGTTGATCGACTTTCGTTAAAAGTCGATGAAAATCTTCAATAGTACTACCTATTGCCAACTGACCGAATGCCGTATTTTCAAGCAGAAACTGAATATCAGGCTCACGTTTAATCAGATAGTTCATTACACGAGCAACAGCTTCAATACCTTCATTTTTTTCATCGATAGTGCGAACCGTACCTGCATGAATAACAATATGAGAACACTCGAGCATCTTAGCAATACGCAGCTCACGCACCAGCAAAGGATGGTAGGTACGCTTAATATCAGCTAAATTAATAAAATATGAAGAATGGAGATAAAGATTATTAAAATTGATCCAGCGATAGGATAAAAATGTGCGCAAGTCCTCTGACGTTGGATTAATTACTTTACCTGTTTTTCGATCAGTTACAAAAAATTGAAAACATGACAATTCTAGACGAACTGCTTTTTTAATCAGCTCAGTTAAATTACTCGTTATACGCTGATGTAACCCAACCTTTCTCAAGAAAGCCCTTTTTTACTATTCCATAATCTCTTTTCTTAACAAATCCTCATCAAAATAATACTGCAAAACGTCAAGAAAATCATGTTTAACTTTAATCAGCTCTTCAGGGGAATCTGCCTCAAAACGAAGACTGATCACTGGCTGTGTATTGGATAACCGAGCGATACCCCACCCATAAGGCATTGTAGCTCGAACGCCGTCTATGGTGATAAGTTCTGCATCAATTCGTTGCTCAAATTTATCCTTAAGAGCAGCTATAATAGGTTCCATCTTCTCTACTGGACAATCGATACGAATTTCACGCGAACTCCATTTTTTGGGAAACTGCGAAATAAGCTCAGTTAATGACTTACCGGTCTTTTCCAACAATTCCAAAACTCTCATCAAAGCATAAATGCCGTCATCATACCCAAAATAACGATCATTAAAAAAGAAGTGGCAGCTCAATTCACCTCCCAATATTGCATTATGATCGTGCATTGCTTTTTTTATAAATGCATGTCCGGTTTTTGACATTGCAGGCTTTGCTCCCCACTTGTGTAACAATTCAACCAAGCCCGATGAAGATTTGATATCAAATGCAACCGCAGCACCTGGATTATGCTCAAGAATATCTTGCGCAAAAAGCGCAAGCAATGTGTCCCCTGGCACCAAAAAGCCTTCCTTGGTCATAGCCGCCATCCGATCACAGTCACCATCCAAGCCAAACCCACATTCAGTTGTTGTTTCACCTAAATATTTTTTTGCATCTTGCATGTTTTTTTCAACAGTTGGATCAGCAGTATGATGTGGATAGGTTCCGTCAATTTCTTCATATAATAATTGCACATTGGGCCAACTCATTTTTTCAATAAGAAGAGGAAGAACAGCTCCACCGACAGCATTGCCACAATCGATAACTATAGATCGGTTCATGCATTGGAGATGGGCAAAATGACGAACAAGCCAATCAACATATTTTCCCACAATAGGGCTTTCTCTATACTGCCCCTTTTTGTGCGCATCATTTTTTTTGCGAGCTTGAAAAAGCCAACCTATTTCTTTAATCTCTTTACCGTGCACCAAATGCCCATTCAGGCAAACTTTTAAGCCATTATATTCTTTCGGATTATGTGAAGCGGTTATCATAATTCCGGCTTCAACAGGTTCAGTCTGCATCGCAAAATAGAGAGCCGGAGATGGACACAGGCCACAGAACATAACATTTAATCCATTATCACACAAAGCTTGGCATATTTTTTCTTTTATTTCTTGCGAATGAGTACGACCATCCATACCAACAGCAACAGTTTTAACAGAGGCATTTTTTTCAATAAAGTATGACGCGATGGCACAACCGAGATCATAGATCTCATCAAACATCAATTCCGAATCTACTTTTCCCCGAATATCATACTCTCTAAATACTGATTCTTTAATCGGCATGAGTAATCCTCTAGGCTAAATATTTTCTAAGTTCGTTTATAAACGTTCAGCATACTATTGCCCTAGATTTGATGCAAGAGCCTATTATAGAGGTACTCGATCAAATCTGGTCAGAGAGAAAAAAACAGTATATTATCAACATAATCGGAATACATTGAATTACACATTCGCACATGATTTAACCAAAGAAGATCCTTATGATTCCATTAAGATTACAGCTTAAAAACTTTCTTAGTTATGGACCAGAGCTACAAACAATAGATTTTGAACCCTATTCGCTTATCTGTCTTTCAGGTAAAAATGGACATGGCAAATCAGCTCTGCTTGATGCTATAACCTGGGCCTTGTGGGGGCAAGCACGTAAAGTAAGCGGAACCCCCAAATCGGATGATGCCCTACTCCGGATAGGTCAAACACAGATGATAGTTATTTTGGACTTTTTGTGTAACACGCAAACCTACCGGATTCGCCGTGAATACATGAAAACCTATGGCAAACCTCTTGTTTCGGTAGATTTTGGTTTATTGGATAGAGAAAAAGATACGTTCATACCGTTAAGTGACAAAACAATTCGTACAACACAGGCAAAAATCGAACAAACCTTACGCCTAGATTATGACTCATTTATAAATTCTGCTTTTTTGCGTCAAGGACAAGCAAATGAATTTTCAAAAAAATCACCAAAAGAACGCAAGGAGGTTCTGTGTACCATCTTAGGCTTAAGTGCATATGAATTAATTCGAAAGTTGGCAACCGAAAAGGCCAGAAATGCACAGATTGAAAAAACTAACCTCAGTAGTCTTTATGACAAAATCGATCAAGAACTACAATTAACTCATGATGCCCCAGCACAGCTTGCAACAGTGACATCGCAGTTATCTGATTTAGCACAACAAGAACAACAGATAAACACGCAACAACATGCTCTTGATGATCAAAACAACAAGCTTACACAAGACAAAAACAGCCTTCAATTACTCACGTTTCAACTGGAACAGATCAAAAAAAATGATGCAAAAGAACTGAAAACATTACATGACATTCGCGCTGAATGGAAAATGGTGCATGCAAAACAGCTTCATCTTTCCGACCGGCGCATTCTTGAACAAAAAAAAGCTGAACTTATAACAAGAATAAATGAATATCAAGCCAAACGACAACAAAGCCTCGAACTGAAAGAAAAACAACTTGCATGTAAGGGAGCACTACAAAATCTAACCCACGAGCTACAGCGGGAAAACCAGCTTTCATTGCAACAGCAATCTATGCATATTGAACGATTAACAGTTGAAAAGCAACATTATGAACAATTGTGTGCACAACTACTATCCACAGCTCAAGAACATGAGATTACATTAAAAAAAATCGAAGAAGAACTTAAAAAAAATCAAACCGAACAGCACAAAACCAAATTTCAACAACATGATGTTGAAGCTCTCATCAAGCAATTTGAAAAACGAAAAGAACATTACCAACGCTTTATCATGCAAGGCTCATTGATGAAGCAAGAATTGCATAATCTCGAACAAAAACAGCACCTTTCGCAAGATGATTCCAACCCAAGTTGCCCGCTATGCGAGCAAAACCTTTCTGCCTCTCGTCGTAAATTTTTGAAACAAAAGTTCGTCAAGGAAGAACGTTTTTTGACTTATCGTATTGGTCGACTTGCAAAAATAGTCAAAAAACTCAAAGATCTTCTTATTAACCAACACAATACCATAGAGCAACTCAAGAAGGGATCAGAGGAACATAAGATTTTGCAGCTCAAAGAAGAAGAATTAATTAACAAAAAAAATGAATTATGTCGCATACTACAATCCCTTCACGATCAACGTGCAAGCGAAGAAAAAATAGCCAAAGAAAAAAACGAAGAATTACTTACAGCTCATAAAAATCTCGACAAAGATAAACAAAAAACTCTTTCGCATCTTGAAACCAATTCATTACTCAAAAAACAAAAGGATGAGGTTGAACAGTATGAAAAACAACTTCAGGGCATCACGTATGATCCGGAATTACATACTCGCACGCAAAAAGAACTACAGGCTTTAGAAGAACAGATTAAATTGTATCAACAGGATGTTGAGCAAATAGCTCTGCAAGATAAACGAAAACAACAGATTCATAGCCTTTGTCAATCACTCAAAGAACACAAAAAACATAGACTTGAATTAGAACAAAAGATTAATCCCTTTTTAGATATTGAAGCTCGAGAAAATGAATTGACTATCAAAGGCCAAGGACTCTCGACACAAAAATCCGAGATTAATAAACAGAAAGAGCATTTATTTCAAGAAAAGGGAAGGCTTGAACAACAATATAATAAACGTCTTCAGCTAGAAAAAGACAAAGCACAGTATAGCAAACAAATTGGTACGCTCGACGAAACCATTGGTGATTATCAAGCCGTTGCCATGGCTACCGGAAAGGATGGTATTCAAGCATTACTCATTCAAGACATTATTCCTGAAATTGAGCAGGAAGCGAATATGTTGCTTTCCAAGCTAACGGATAACCAAGCACAGATTTTTATAGAATCGTTACGTGACCTGAAAAAGGGAGGAACAAAAGAGACGCTCGATATAAAGATCTCTGATTCTATAGGCATTAGACCTTATGAGCTGTTTTCTGGAGGAGAGGCATTTAGAATAGACTTTGCCTTACGCATTGCCATTTCAAAGCTGCTGGCACGTCGTTCTGGAACGACCTTGCAAACCCTTATTATCGATGAAGGCTTCGGCTCACAAGATGAAGAAGGCCTTAGTCATATCATGGATGCAATTTACAAAATCCAGGATGACTTTTCAAAAGTCATTATAGTCTCACACCTCAGCTCCATGAAAGAGCTCTTTCCGGTACACTTTTTTGTTGAAAAGGGACCTCAAGGCAGCAGAATCACAACGCTAGAACAGGGGTAAACCTATTCCTCCATACCAAAATATTTCAATTTGACACACCGCAGTCTAAGGGAGTTGAATGTAGTACTCTTATTGATATAATTTATGTAATTTAATGAATTTTCATATCGGAGGTTTTTATGATAGTACATAAAATGTTGCCGCTCACCTTAGCATGCGGAATCTTAATTTCAGCTTCGCAACCTGCAAAAGCTGATGTCACTCTAGGTCAATTGGCTACTCGAATAGGCTTTCTAACGGCGGCTACCTTTGGCGTCAACTTTGCAGCACTCTACACTATTGAAAAATGCTATAGACACGGGGGAGACAAATACAGGCCATTGCGCGCAGCGCTC
>Ga0180437_10004914_pt1 | contig 18661 bp, 16 predicted proteins | sample SS_ome_4_FD_132410 | JGI IMG/M metagenome (GOLD analysis project Ga0180437, IMG submission 132410) | Hypersaline lake sediment archaeal communities from the Salton Sea, California, USA - SS_3_D_1 metaG | ecosystem: Environmental > Aquatic > Non-marine Saline and Alkaline > Hypersaline >... | reverse complement strand
GAGATTGCACAGTCATCCGCCGCATATGGAATTGAGGTTCCTGTGAAGTACTGGCTTCATAATGGCTTTCTCACCATAGATAGCGATAAGATGTCAAAATCGGAGGGCAACTTCTCAACAGCAAGGGAAGTATTGGATCACTACGATCCTCAGGCAGTCCGTCTTTATCTCGTAACAGGACAATACCGACAACCCCTTGACTACAATGACAAGGCAGTGAAGCAGGCAATACAGTCACTAGAACGAATCAAGAACGCGGCTGATGCTATGACAGGTCGTATCTCGATTCTTGAAAAGATTGGAAGTCGTGAAACTGAGGCTGACAAGAAACTTGCAGATGCCACAAGGAAGGTTCGAGAGGCATTTGAGAGAGAGATGGATGATGACTTCAACACACCTGGCGCTCTCTCAGAGATCTTCACATTCGTCAGAGAGATCAACACCCTAACGAGCGATGTTGGTGGAGCAGCAGTCCTCCGTGAGGCAATGGCAGTTCTGACCGAGCTCCTCGGTATTTTGGGGATAGCCATCGGTGATGATGCCCTTGCTGGCGAAGGAGAGGGGCAAGCTGTTGAAACACTGAAGGGTGTTGTAGATTTCCTTCTAGAGCTGCGTGAAGAGGCAAGAGTATCCAAGGATTTCGCTAAGGCAGATCAGATTCGAGACCGCCTTGGAACCCTAGGCATAGAGGTCATGGACACAAAGGACGGACCCACGTGGAAGATGAGTTAGCCAGACCGAACCACGTTAAAAAATAGATGAAGCTGGAGGGAAAGCCCTCCAGTACTAAACCTTGCAACTCATGTTATTTGATTCTTGACCGTGACCAAGAGACCTGCATCATCTAAGACGTATACCTTTGGATTTGGGTGCTCCTTTAAGAACCTTTCAAAGAGGTCTCTAAGCACCCCCTGGACTTCAGAGGCATCCTTTACTGTGCAGCCCTCCATCCGATACACATTGCGCATCTCTTCAGGGTCTAATCCACTGACTAGTTTTATGTTGCCCTCGGCAACATCCAGCAGAATCCGGAACAGGTCTACTGGTTTTTGATTCCCAATCTTGAAGGTCTGTTCTGAACAATACTTTTCGATGACATAACGTAATGCATCACGAACCTCCAAGTCTTTCGCTGCATGTATCGCTTCCTCATATCCCGCGCTCCCAATTCCATCCTCGCAGGGAGCGAGGAGGACTATCCAGCCCTTTCGGTCATGTCGGACCGCATTCCAGGCAGCGTGGATTCCCTTGCCAGCTTGGTATAGGTTCACTCCAAGCTCACCAACAGATACAAAGACTATGTCGCCTGGTTCATCGACATCAACCACGCGGAGTCTCTTTAGAGGATCAACAGCTGCCTTATGACACTCAATGATGTCCCCTGCTTGAAGATATACAATATCACCATGATTGACGATAGCATCAATGCAAAAGATTGGAATTCGCTCCTTCATGATAGATGTGATCTCAATCATGTCCTCAATGACAGGATTCCCCTCGCAATTCCCCAATCGACAACCCTCATAGAATCCCTTCTCAAGGTCAAACATACGCGGATGGTTCACTCGGATAGTTTCTCGGCCAGCCACACCCGGACAGAAGAGCTTCACTGTTCCAGCCTGACCTGCGAAGTAGTGGTACTCGCTATCACTAAGTGGGATCAACATGCATGCATCCAATACATCCTGGTCGATTAGGATAGGTGTGCCTCTTGTGGTCTTTCCAACTTGAGTATTTCCTTTATCACAGTCATGGCTCAATACATTCTTGCCCCATTCCTGGTATATCTGTAGCCCGAGGATTCTAGATTCAACATCCTTTGGAGTGGCGGGGGCATGTGAGCCGTTGGAAATCATTATCCAGATGTCTTCCTTTCGAACTCCAAGACCCAGAAGGCGGTCTGCAACATGAGGGAGAAGCACCTTTGTGTGGATATTGGGTCGAGTTTTATCATCCACCATGAATAGGATACGTTTGCCTTCTTCATAGACATTCTCTACAAACTCATCGAACGGTTTTGTGTCAAGTGGGGAATCAAGCACTTCATCGAGTTTCTTTTTGAAGTCCTTGAAGTCGGGAATATACTCGTCAACCTGAAGAATTGACACATCCTTCACACTCTTCGGGATGAAGTCATCGACTTCATCACCGCCATAGTTCAATGGAGTACTGTGGTATTGCATGTTATTCACAAACTGGATATGGTTCACCGCAATATGTAATGGTTGTGGTTTGGTTCTATGAATATCCTTATTAGTTAGACTTATCTAACTGTTAGTTGAAACTAACTTTTATAACTGGCGTCAGTCACATGCCAGTCCTCAAGCCACGGAGGCTTGACGATGGACGAGAAAGGGACTACTGTTGATAAAAGCATGCACATTCGGTTGACCTCAGTGAAACCAGGAAAAACATGTAAGTTAGTGGGAGTTTCTCTTCCCGAGTTGGGAGTATTCCATCATCATGGACCTCGAAAACGTAGGAGAGGTCCTGGTGGGTTCTTTGGAAATCCCAAGCAACATGAGCGTAGGATGGCGAAGTGGGAGAAGAAACAACAACAATGGGAACAAAGAAGAGCCGAGTGGGAAGCAGGGAAAGAGGACTGGCATCTGCGTACTGGAAGAGGAGTGACAAAGAGACTCTTAGATCTAGGATTGACAAAGGGATGCACATTCAAAGTAGTACAGGGAAGCAGGCAAGGACCAATTCTCGTCGAGGTGAGAGGAACGAGGATAGCTCTCGGTCATGAGCTAGCCCGTCGAGTGATTGTCGAAGTGTTGGAGGACACATCTTGAAGATACGAGTCGCGCTTATAGGAAACCCAAATGTTGGGAAGTCTGTCATCTTCAACAGCCTGACAGGGATGAAACAACACACAGGAAATTGGCCTGGCAAAACAGTGGAGATGAAACAGGGCTACTTCAAGCATCATGGTGTTGACTTCGAGGTCATTGACCTCCCGGGAGTATACAGTCTCAGCGCAGTCTCAGAGGATGAGAAAATCGCTCGATCATACATTGTGGACCATCGTCCAGATGTTGTTGTCGACATAGTGAATGCATCACAGCTGGAGAGAAATCTCTACCTCACGCTTCTTCTCATCGAACTTCAGGTGAACCTTGTGATTGCCCTCAACATGTATGACATAGTTGAGGCTAGAGGAGATCGGATAGACATCGAGAAACTCTCAGAACGTCTTGGTGCTCGAATAGTAGCAACAACTGCCACTCGAAAAGAGGGAATTGAAGGGCTGAAGGATGCCATCCTCGCGGCTGTTCCACAACACATGTTAGAGGGTCCGAAAAAGGAAACAGCAGTCCCAGTACATACTGCGGGTGATGTAGATGGCGGAGATCATCTACATTATCATCCACGGTTCCACCATCATGGCGAATTTGAGAGATTGAAACCACCTGCTATAAAGTATGGTCCTGAGATAGAGATGAAACTCAAGGAACTTGTCATGATACTGCAGGAAGACAAAGACCTCCTAGACAGGTTTCCTCCCCGATGGTTAGCGCTGAAGGTCCTTGAGAGAGACCCTGAGATAATCACTCTATTTGAGAACTCCCCTGTGAAAGAGAAGGTTCTGGAGGTGGCTCTATAACGTCTCCAGATGATCAAGAGCTAGATAGTGAACTTCTAGAGGCAGAGGAGGCTGTTGACCCTCAAATCATCCTTGCTGATGCAAGATATGAGGTCATAGGACAGATTCTATGTGAAACCTATCAACCCGGTGAAGGGAAGTGGATACTCAGTGACATGCTTGATAGGGTCCTGCTTCATCGATACTTGGGCCTACCTATCTTTCTGGTTACAATGTGGGCTATGTTTCATTTTACCTTTGAAATATCACGAGTATTCATGGAGATGATCACCCAGCTCTTTGGATGGATTGGGACCTACACCTCTCAGATTCCAAATGCACTGGTAGCATCTCTTCTCACGGATGGAATATTGGGTGGTGTCGGATTCATCCTTACTTTCGTGCCACCAATTTTCTTCCTCTATCTAGCAATCTCAGTACTTGAGGACACAGGCTACCTGTCCAGAGCTGCGTTTGTCATGGATCGCTTCATGATGAAGATGGGACTCCATGGGCGATCGTTCATACCATTGCTCTTGGGATTTGGTTGCAGTGTTGCGGCAGTCATGGCAGCACGAACTGTTGATGGAGAGTCAAACAGACTGACCACGATTCTTGTTAGTCCTCTGATGTCCTGTGCTGGAAGACTACCAATCTATATCTTGATCGGCGGAGTCTTCTTTCCAGCCATCGCAGGTACTGTGGTCTTTCTTATGTACATGCTAGGGATTGTGATGGCAATCATAGTAGCTATCATTTTCAAGAAGACCATCCTCAGAGAAGAGTCATCATCGATGCTCATGGAGTTGTCACAGTACCAGATACCAACCTTGCATGGTTCGTTCCGTCACATGTGGGACCGAGGTCTGTTATTTGTGAAGACAGCAGGAACTTATCTCTTGGTAGGAAGTATCATAATGTGGTTTCTTTCATCGTTCGGTCCTACAGGACTAAGTGCTTCCGTTGATGACTCATTCGCGGCACTATTGGGTCGTTTTTTTGAACCGATATTCTCACCCTTAGGATTCAGCTGGCAGGTCATCACTGGACTCATCTTTGGATTCATTGCAAAGGAAGCGGTCATCCAGACCTTGTCCATTGTGTATGCTATTGGGGGGGTTTCTCTAGAAACCGCTTTAATCACTAGTCTAACTCCACTCTCTGCGGTCGCATTGATGGTCTTTGTGCTCCTGTATATTCCATGTCTAGCCACTGTTGGTGCAATTAGAAAGGAAACAGGCTCATGGAAATGGACGGGTTTTGCTGTGATGTATCAACTTGTGTTGGCATACATCATTGCTTTCCTGATTGTCCTAATTGGAGGTGTGTTCTTTGTATCGTGAGGACCTTCATTTGCCAAAGAATGGCAGATGGCCATCCTTCTTTACTATGGTCATTGGAATTACCTACCTCATTGTGGGGATAGTTCAAGTTCTCTCAAGCCTTCAACTAATCGTACCTATCACTGGTTTCTCGGATTTCATTGGTGGATTTCTTCTAATAATTGTGGCATCAGTTTTTCTGACCGGAGTGAAACCCCTCTCAGAGAACAATCAGGAAGGATACGCATTCATAGCAGTGGGGTATATTCTAGCTGCTTTGCTATTCGGTCTTCAGATCTTAGTCATCTTGACGAACGGTCTAGGGTGGTTCCTTCATTTCGAAGACTGGCTATCTTGGAGCATTTTGAATGACATCACGCCATCTCTGTGGTTGTTCATTATTCTCATGACTGGAACTGGTTCGCTATGGGTCATTGGAAACATGGGTGAAAAGATCATGGGTAGGAAAATGGAGGTTTCTCAATCATGATAAAGAAGGTCTTGGAGTTGATAGTTTCAGAGGGAATTCTTGACAAGAAGGAAATAGCTCGACGTGCAGGGATACAGGCAGAAACGCTTGATGATGTGATTAGGCTTCTCGTTGAACGAGGGTACTTAAGGGCAGAAAAGGATGGATGTGACATTGAGTCTTCGTGTTCTGGATGCCACAATGCAGCGGGCTGTGATATTATTACGAATACAGGTCATGTTTTCTATGTGACAGAAAAGGGAAAGGCGTATGCAGGTATGAATAGAGGTGGAAAAAGGTGAGTGCATCAGGTTCAGACAATTTAGACCTCTCAAAGGCACTTGAGATGTATGTCAAAGTAGCATATGAGCTGGAAGAAGAACGCGGGACTGCTACAGTTTCAGATATGGCGGAACGTCTTGGAGTCAAGGCACCAAGTGTGACTGCAGCCCTACAGAAGCTGGATGGCATGGGTGTGGTCAAATATCGACGATATCAAGATGTCAAACTCACATCAGTGGGTAAGTTATTGGCGCGGAAGCTGCTTGAACGTAATAGGACTCTATTGGATTTCCTACTTATGATTGGGGTAGATGAGGAGATTGCTACTATTGATGCATGTGAGATAGAACATGTTGTCAATCCTCAAACAATAGAGAAGCTATCAGCATACATGAAAAAGAACTCAAAGAAGTAGAAAACATACTTTGTCAAATGTTAAATGGCAATGACTAGTATGTCTGATGGGCATGCTTCTAGGAATGCCCAGCATATTGCACGTAGTTGGAGGCTAGTGGTATGAGTTCACGACCTGAAGTGTACAGGATTCTCGTGGCTGGAGATGAAGAGCTAGGCTTTGGTCTCTGTGCAAAAGCACTTGACAGGACACTTACCGACCCAAGAACTCTGGCTAAAGAGTCCTTGGTGGAAGAATGGCCAGAGGACGAATGGACAAAGCTCGTCACCATATCAAAGGATGGACTAATAACAACCTACGAGCTCGACTTGGAGCTTCATGGACCCTGGGTCTGGGAGCTCTATAGTACTCTGGAACCGCGGGACTACTTTAGGAGGTTCTCTGGAGTGGTCCTGTGTGCAAACCCATTCCGAGAAACCCTTCCATCTGAGCTGTCAAACCTCATGAACTCTATTGAGCTTCATGTCGGTCACCGCTTGCCTTCCATCATGGTTGTTGATCGATCAACAAAGCTGCTCAAGGGTCAGACAGAAGCTCTTCGAGAGGTTGCAGAAACGATCTCTGTCCCAATCATGTTCATCAGACTGAACACTGGTGAGAATATCGAGAAGGCATTCAAGAGTCTTACAGAGGAGATATGTCGTTATAGTTGAAGAAGACACTGATAGGAACACTATATCGACTATCTCTATTCATGGTATGGAGTGAAGTGGATTGAGGTTCAGAGTGTGTGTTGTATCACTTCTCATGATTGTTATCATCGCACCCCAAATCCAGATTGTCAATGCAGACACAGAAATTGTACTTAACGAAGCCATTCCATCTCTCGAACCAGCAGTCTTTGGTAATATGACACCTGTGGATCCATTACAAATCGAAATCTCCGACATCTCAGTGACTGAAGATGGATGTATATTCATAGTGGCTCACTGCCCGAGTTGGAGATATTGTACAGGACCAACTGAGGTTTCTCTGATTGCATGGGGAAGTGATGGTACTATCATGTGGTCCCAAATTACCACTCACTATGATAGAATTTACTTTGGTGTATGCAACGATGAAAATTTTGTTTATGTTACTGGGTCTTGGAACCATGACATTCTAGTCGAAAAATACACCTTTGATGGCGAGCTTGTCTGGAACACAACCACTGACATGGGTCAGATTGAGAGAGGTTACGAAGTTCAAGTAATGGATGATGGGACAATAATCATCGGTGGAGCAAGTTATGAAGAAGAACTTCCGTATATTGGAGATTACATTCTTCTTGCAATGAATCAGACAGGTCACACTCAATGGAGCTATGCATTCGATAGATACCCCTCACCTCAGTGTGATTCTGAGTCTTTGTATATCACAACGGGAACGACGGTTCAAAAATGGGACAGCAGAAGTTCTGTAATCTGGATGAATGAATGTATAGGAGAACATTTCGGATGTGTGAAAGACCGAGGAGGGTACACTATCAGTTCAATCCAAGTAGTAGAGCACTATGACAAATTCAGTTTGCTATACATGAATGACATTACGTCATCTTCAGAGCTCAATATTACATCCTGGAATGTTGATACAGGGGAGGAGAAGGACTCATCGAGTCTGAGGCTGTGCGACAGCACCCACAATCTGTTCAACTGCGTTGGAGTCGATACATCGGTCGATCAGAATGGAATGCTCTGGATAATCATGAATGCAAAAGAACGTGAGAGCTGGTATCTAATGAGTTACAATGTCACATCTGAATCGACTTCAATCTACAAGGTCTTCGATGAGCAGTGGTGTTGGGTGCAACTTGAAATGGGCCCATATGGGAACGCCTACCTCGCACTATTTTCAGATACCTACGGATACACCGTGATGAGGTTCGACTCCAATCAGATTTTGCCATCAACAACACCCATAGCCTCGTCCTCAACAACATCACTAACACCAACAACATTTCCTGCTGTGGAACTGACCGATCTTCAAGCAATCTTTGCCGTAGCATTTGGTGTTGCTGCCTTTGACCTCATCCTCATTCTGTATTTGAAACGAAGAGTGTCAGAATGATGAAGAAGCTGATAAATCGCGGCTGACAATTCATCAAAGATCGAACTCATGGAGGATTATAGCGTTACATAAGATTAATTGGAACTCTAGTGTAACAACATAGCATGGTCAAATTGTGCCCATATTGTAATAGATCAATGTTGCATAGATTCATCATAGGGATAGACCACCTTCTTTACATAAATGATCATGATTCACGTTCCTTTCGTTCGGGAGCTGAGAGGTTTCCATCTCCATTGAGTACATACGAGTGTCCTGTTTGCGAGGTATTCCTGATTGATCGCAATGATCCACCTGTAACGTACCAGAAAAGAGTGAAGTGTCCTTCTTGCGGGAAGAAGCATTACTATACCAACAAAGACTGGGATTCTGATTCGTTTGTGATTTGTAAGAGCTGCCTATCTAAGTTCTTCCTTGAAGTGGACTGATAGTTGTTTTCGCGATATTGAATTAAAAAAAGTCGCAAAATCGAGCTACATTCCTAGGCGTTTAAAGATACCTTGATTTGTAAAGACGCCATAATAAAGAAGCGGGAGATTTGGTTTGAGAAGCGGTCTAGTGGTTGTCTCATTAAGTTCGATAATTCTACTAGCCCTTTTCATTCCAGGGGTTTCTGCAGATACAATGGTCTTCATTGGTGGAGAGGAGGATGCTAGTCCCATTCCAATAGTATTTGGAAACTCGACTGAACATCCTCGGGAAAACTCAATGTGTTTCTCTGTAACAGCTGATGGGACCATGTTCATGGTCAGTTACCATGCTTTCTGGCAGTTATGTCGTGGGGAAACACCAGTGTCGCTCATCGCATGGAGCAACGATGGTAGAAAGATATGGTCGCATACTTTTGGCTGCTGGAGGAAACAGCTGTTTGATGTGACCAATGTTGGCTCTTATGTCTATGTGACTGGTCGTGAAAGGAGCGATATATTTCTGGGAAAATATGATTTTGACGGTAAAGTAATTTGGAACACGACCGTCGATTTAGGAGCGAGTGAAGTAGGGCACGTGATATTCATCTTAGAAGACGGAACAATCATCATTGGAGGATCTCAGACTTGGGAAGTGGAACCGGACCAGCATCAAACAAAGGGCATTCTTTTGGCGATGAATCAGAGTGGAGAATACTCCTGGCATACAACATACGAGGAGTTTCACTCGCTTCAGTGTGATTCTAACTACATATACCTAGCATCACTTAGCACACTCCAGAAGTTAGACAGGAACGGAAACATTGTTTGGTTCGTTGATAGTAGGAATAGCTATCTAGGCTGTGTGAGAGATGAGATACTATATACCTACAGAAATTACCATACAAATTATTCCACATCCAGCAATACATCATACTACATGGTTAACACGGAGATAGATATTCTGTCCTGGAGTACTGAAACAGGTCATACACTGAATGTGAACAACATCAGGTTCTGTGATGAGTACAATCAGATGTTCAACAGAACGGAACTTCAAACAACAATAGCTCAAGATGGGTCATTGAAGATTGTGATTGGATCATACGATCTTAATAGGTGGTATCTTGCAAGTATCAGTCAAACCACTGAATTGACATCATGCAAGCTACTCCTAAACGGATCATGGCGCAATGTGCGGTTCGATATGGATGATTCTGATAACGTATACCTAGCCGCGGATTCGAGAACGTATGGTCTCACAGTGATGAGTTTTGATTCCGCCCAACTTGCCTTAGCTCCGGATTTGGCAACAACTGTCATTTCAGCACCTGTGACATTCAGCTATGATGATTTGCTTGATGTCCGAATCGTTGGCATCACTGCTGTAGGTGTAGCTCTTTTTGATGTAATCTTCATTATATATCTGAAGCGTAGAGTAGCCAAATAAAATGAAGAAGTGAATTCAAAAAATCGAGCTTCTGGTCCAAAAATCCGCCATCTGGGCGCGGCCCGACCCTTTCGCAACGCTTATATCAAAAAGATGATATGACAGAACAACGCGTCACGAAGATTTCCTTAGTTGTAACTAGGAATCTTAGGAAGCGAAAGACTTTTAAGGCACATTTGAGTATATAAGGTTAGCGGAATCTGAACGGGGATTGAACGTATTCTGATAGGACTTCTGCGCCACGAAGCATGAATGACTGCAAGAGTATTGTAGACCCAATTAGGGTTGCGTCATGCGACTGAGAGAGGAAATCGAACGATGTCATCAAGGTCGGACCGAAAGCATCCGGATCGCAGCAAATCAGCTGGATTCACATGTCCTGAGTGTGGAGGACGTGAGGTTGTCCAAGATTTGGAAAAAGGTGAACGTATCTGCGCCACCTGCGGGCTTGTTGTCAGCGAACATCGCATTGACACCGGGCCTGAATGGAGAGCATTCACCAGCGATGAGAAAGATGCCAGATCACGAGCTGGTGCACCGACCAACTACTCAATCCATGACAAAGGACTATCAACCATGATTGACTGGAGAGACCATGACTCTCAAGGTAAACGGTTTACTGCCAAGAAGCGTTCTGAGATATACCGTCTAAGGAAATGGCAGATTCGCACGCGAGTCCACAGCTCGGTCGACAGGAATCTTGCTCAGGCCATGTCTGAGCTTGATCGACTATCTTCACAGCTGGGACTAACCAAGGGAATCAAGGAACTGGCCGCCCTCCTCTATAGAAAACTCATCGTTAGAAGACTCGCACGCAGCAGGTCCATCGATGCGATGGTTGGAGCGGCTATATATGCCGCCTGTAGGTTGAGGAAAGCACCACGTTCACTTGAAGAGATATCACGGCACTCGAGGGTGAGTCGCAAGAAGATTGGTCAGCACTATAGGCTCCTGGTGGAGAAGTTGAAACTCAGGATGCCCATTTCAGACCCAGCAAACTATGTACCGCGATTCATTACACAGCTCAGCTTGCCGGGAAAGGTTCAGCAGAAAGTGCTCGAGATACTCGAAATGGCAAAAGAAAACCGAACACTGGTCACCGGTCGAGACCCAAGAGGGCTCGCAGCTGCCGCGATATACATCGCCTCAATCCTGATGGATCATAGAGTCACACAGCGAGACATAGCCATGGCAGCTGGCGTGACTGAGGTGACAGTGAGGAACCGATACAAAGAGCTCGTCCAGAAGCTCAACATTACAATGGCTCCGTGATTGAAAACCGAGGAAGAAAATGAATCTGCATAGCACGCGAGGGGTCTGGGCCCTCATGATACCCAGATGCATTGGAGGGAATAAACACACAAATGGCATCATCTAAGGCAGATGAAACAAGAAGGGAAGAAGTAATTCTGGAAACTCCTGCACTGACGTGCCCGGAATGTGGGGGCACTGATGTTGTCAGGGATAACGAGAAGGGGGAAATGATCTGCACCACCTGCGGTCTAGTGTTGAGTGACCATCGAATCGATACTGGTCCTGAGTGGAGAGCATTCACCTCTGATGAGCGCGACTCACGCGCAAGAACTGGTGCTCCAACTAGCTACGCACTGCATGATAAGGGCCTTTCAACGATTATCGATTGGCGAGATCGTGATTCAAAGGGTGCTGCATTCAGTGCAAAGCAACGAGCACAGATCTATCGCCTTAGAAAATGGCAGATACGGACAAGAGTACATTCATCCTTGGACCGGAATCTGGCACAGGCGATGACAGAGATTGACCGATTGTCCTCTCAGTTGGGACTCTCGCAGGGCTTACGAGAGCATGCCGCACGATTATATAGAAAGCTCATAGCAGGGAGATTATGGCGGAGCAGGTCAATAGACGCGACTGCTGCAGCTGCGGTATACGCTGCATGTCGACATAGAGGTTCACCTCGTTCCATCGAGGAGATAGCCGAACACAGCAGAGAGTCAAAGAAGAAAATCTCAGCACATTACCGGATGTTGGTAACCAAGCTCAAGATACGCATGCCAATTTCATCACCAGAGAACTATGTGCCACGCTTCATCTCGGACCTCAAGCTTCCGAGTGAGGTGCAGAAGATCACCATGGAGATCCTCGAACAGGCCAGGAAGGTCAGGGGACTGGTGACAGGCCGCGATCCGCGAGGACTCGCTGCAGCGGCAATCTATATTGCCTCGATAATGTCGAACAATAGAGTCACACAGCGTGACATCTCTCAGGTAAGCGGTGTCACAGAAGTGACAATCAGGAACCGTTACAAGGAGTTAGTGAGCAGGCTTGAACTCACAATCGCTCCATACGCATAATTTCAAACTGGCTGCAGGCGACTGCAGCCACGCCTTCTTTTTGTCCCATCACTGAGAGGATATAATCTTAGACCCACATATGACAAAATGCGTTCCTCGTGTGTGAGGTGGAGTTGTCATTCATGGACATTCTTCAGATCTTGTTTATCGCCATTAATTTTCGTGACTATAGGAGGATGGGTTTGTGACTGAGTGTTTTCAGGGATGGTTAATCCAATCTTGATTGAGAAGCCAAAGAATCAGATGCAATATGATAAGATAGAACCAATCGTAGTACCGCAATATGAGAAGAAGGTTGAGTCTGCAGAATACCCTTTTCCAACCTGTGGGACTACGACAAGACATTCAATTGATGTGGTTCAGACTTTTAGGAGAGCTAGATGCCAAAACTGTGGTAAGTATTTCTCTGTCTAACCTATCGGAATCTACCTTATACAAAAAGGATGGACTCCTCGCTCTTCTATGTCAAGGCGAAAATCTCCTTCAGGTTTATTTTCATGTCAATTATCACTCTTGTCCTTATAGATCGAGACTCTCTTACTTCTTTCATGCAACACCTTCAATCACCTCGACTGCAAGGGGGTCTGCCTTTGCCTGGATGTGAGACCTCTCGATGATTTTCTCCGTATGGGACATCGCCACTTTCCGTACAATGGTAGGTCCTAGGGAACCAAACTCCTGAACATATTTGAACTCGCCATTGTTCCTACCAACACACTCGTCAAAGGCTCGTGCAAACTCGATTGGATCGATGTCATTGTTGAACATAGCCTCAATGACATAGTTTGCCACGCCATCTCCAATCCTGCCATAGACATGGTAGTCTAGAATCTCAGCACCTGTCTGCATAGTCGCGTACGCGACACCCTCAGTGACATGTGCATCAGAAAGCTTCTCACCTGTCAAGTTGACTGACTTGCCCTTTCGTCCAATCCTATGCACCGAGTAAGGATCTGTGTCCTTGAAGGTCATCACATCACCAATTCTATACCGAGTGTACCCCATCATGTTGGTAAGGACTAGCTCATACCTGTGATTCTTCTTGACCTCTGCCAGGGGTACAACGTTTGGGTCCTTCTTGTCAATCTCAGATTCAGGGATGAACTCAAAATAGTTGATATGCGGCAGCAGTTGGATTCCATTGGTTGTGTCTTTCAAGAGAGTCGTGCCATAGAGACCCTCTGAGCCAGCGTAGTTGTCCCAGAGAGAGGCATTCGGGAGTGTGCTTTTCAACCAGGGTTTGTACGGATCAGCATCGACACCCGTAGCTCCAACCATGATCAGGTTGGGCCATAGGACACTCAGATCGAGTTTCCCATCATCCTTGAGAGATTCTCTGATCCTTGCCTCGTGTTTTGTCCCCTTGAACTCCTCCAAGAGACTGGGTCCGTACTCACTCTGCATCCGACGAATAAATGCAAAGACGAGAGTAGTGATGCCACCTAGGGAGGTGATGTTTTCAGTCACAGCATACTTCGCATAAGCCCAGAGCTTCTCACCCATCTCAGTCATGTTGAATATCTCCTCGCCGGGCTTGATGAGTTTCTTGAGTAGCGTATTGGCTATCATCTCCCTGGAGATACCAGTCATGTACCCTAGGGGCACTCCATTTATCTCACCCATTCTAGCGGGTGCAGCAAATGTGAGCATCGTTCCATCGAAGACTTTGTTGTTGCCCTCTCTGGCATTGATGAAGGACATGAGAAACAACATGCTTCCACTCGTATAGTCACTCAAACCAGCCTTGCTCAGGGGCAGAGCCTTTGGCTTTCCAGTTGACCCACTGCTCTGGACATACCAAATCACCGGGTCAGCCGTGATGATAGGGCGCTCAGGTTTTGCATGGATCTGCTCCCAGTATGGCTTCATAGTGTAGTAGTCATGAAGTGGGACTGTCTCACTGAATTGTTCAGGTGTTTTTATGTTGGCAAAATCGTTGTCCTTCCCGAACATAGTATGGCTATGTCTGTCCAAGATAGCCACGAGCTTGTTGTCAGTCAAACCAATTGGGTTGTTCAGGATCTCAGCAATCTGTTTTGCCTTTCGTTTTGCCAATAGCGGTATGAGTTTGCTTATCACACCCATCTGAGAGTCACCCCTCCCTGTGTTTCACCAGAGATTGATGAAGCAAACCCAATCTTTCGATTCGACATCTAGTCTTGCCTCCATCGGTTCCTTGGATCTTCTATTGAAACCGTACACAAAATTCGTGGGTAAAGGATTCTAAGTGTCCTATGTCTAGGAAACCGATGGATTATGGTTCGAGGAAAGCCAGAATGAAGATTTTATAGAGCCTGTGCGATATTTATAGGATTTTTTATCGCTTCTTTGAATTTTTAAAGAGACCTAATTTCCCTGTCACATATTATTGTGGTCAAATGTGCAATTGAACCGCTAGATTTCTTGCGTTCGCACTTCTCTGGGCTTAAATTGCATTGCGATGACAAACCTGTTGAAAATAAAAAACAGGTGTTCATATTGCAATTCGTAATTGACCTTATGCTGCTTTCAGGTCTTGCTGCATCTTTCCTTGCAGCTATTATGGCTCTGTATCTCATCTATACATGGACCCGTCAGAAGAATAGACTCTTGACGGATCTTCCACTTTTATTCGGTATTGTTTTTGTTGCACACGCTACTAACCAGACGATTCTGCTTCTCTCAGAGTATGGAATTCTTGCAATGACTCTTGAAGTCTTTAAGGTGAGAGCCTTGATAGTGGGTGGCATCGCCCTCCCGTTGGTAGGTGTTTTGCTTCATATCTGGCTACCTCGAATACAGCGCTATCACCTAAGGATAATTGGTCTCATCACCCTCTATTGGGTTGCTGTTCTATTCCTTGGTACATCACAAGAGGTCATCATGCTCCTTCATCTTCCAATAATCATGATCTTCATGGGGGGCATGGTTCTCACCTTTGCCATTACATGGAAGACTGGTCGGCTCAAAGAAGTCAGGAGCGACCTGATGGTGTTTTCAGCCGGGCTCTCCTTCATAGGACAAACAGGCATGGTGACCCTCACTGCAATGGGTCTGGCTATGGTGCCAGCTGTTATCACTGGGATAGCAACCGCTCTTGCGACACTGGCTCTTGTGAATCCATGGTACAAGGTGGATCAGAGGAGTGTTATGTTGTCTTGACAGAAGTACAACTATCTCCTCCCAAAGCACAGGATGAAGTCGAGAAGAGGACAGTTTTTGCTCACATCCCTCTGTTGGCACTTGCAGGAGTATTTCTTTTGATAGGAGTGCTCTGGAGGAATGTAGATGTATTCATTCTGGGTCTCAGTGAAACATGGCTCAACATCCTGCCATGCAAGCTGTTTCCACTACTCATCATTCTCGGCTTTTTTTTCTATTTTAGAAGGAGCGAGGTTTCCTCGGTTCTTGGACTAGAGATTCATGAGCCAAGGAAGCATGTGATAATGGGTGTGTTTGTTGGGATAACATTGTTCTTCATGGGCAATGTTGCTGCATCAATTATCTATTGGGCATTTATCGACCCATCAGCTGGACTGAGTGTGACAATTATCCAAGCGCACCTACTCTGGTACAGCGCTCTTTTCTTCCTGATCAATGCTGTCTATGAGGAGGTGTTATTCCGTGGTATACTACAGAACGGACTGCGTGAGTATATATCTGTCAATAGGGCTATTTTCTTCTCTGCAGCAATCTTTGGAATATATCACATAATCTGGCCCATCTACTTCGCAGGGACTGGCACTCTCAACTCATCTCACTTGTTCGTGTATATTGTCTTCTCTGGCATCCTTGGTGGAATCTTCGGTATCTACTACGAGAAGTTCAGCAATAGACAGACACTCCTTGGACCGATTATCGCTCACTGGATAATTAATTTCATGAATGAGAATATCAAGATAGCATCCGCTGAAGTGATTGCTGGACCAGATGTCTTACTTGTGAATCCAGCTCAAATGGTAATCGCTCTAGTGTTGGTTATGACTGCATATTCCTCAATGATCTACATATTTAGCAAGCATCGTGCTAGTGATTTAGATGGCTGGCTCCAACGAAGGCGTGCTCAGCTTATCGGTAGAGCCTAATCATCCTTTGAGAGAATGCCAATTAGTCTCTTGACAATCCATCGTTTCTTTGGTCCTGTGCTGGTCATCCTACCTCCGAGTAGGTCTATATGAAGAGTTGTTGGTACAACAGGGATGTTCCCCTTGTCAAACAGATATCCGAAAACAGCAGCTGAAACAAGAGCTGCATTCAGTCTGCAGGATGCTGCGATTGCAGGGGGTTTTCCGTCCCTTGTTCGTTTCTTGCCGAGGGCGATATCAATCCCCACGGGTTTCGATGAGAGGAAGTGAACAGCGTAGTTCTCGATGAACCTCTGCCAGTCCTTTGATGCGATATCATCAGGAATATCACCAAAGAACTCACCAAACGAAGGACTTCTCTCAGGATCGAAAATTGCGATTCCAACACCCCAACCAATTGCAGGACAGGTTATTACTGGAATACCTCGTTCTCGGGCAAGGTCGAACATTCTCTTCCTGAGGTGCATTACCGACACATCAAGCCCATCAAGCACAATGTCTACTCCCTCAACGAACTCCTCAACATTGTCCCATGTTATACCCTCAGGATATGTCTTGACTTCAGCGTGTGGATTTATCTCAAGCACATCTTCTGCCAACACCACAGCTTTGTTCCGTGACATCGTTGACATTTTTGCACCCAACTGCCGATTGAGGTTTGAAATGTCATAGGCATCTGGATCAGCGATTTTGAAATGTTGGAAACCCATCTGTGCTAGAGTGATTGTCACATCAGCATTCCCACCAAGCCCAGCTTGAGCTATCACAATATCTGCAATCTGTTTCTGTTCTTCAGGACTGATAATGCCGATGTTTCTATCAGTCATTTTCGTGTAGTGATTATCCCGCGATTCCAAAACGATCGTCATCTTAAGCAGCCTCACACACAGCAAAGACAGACCTGTCCATTGTCAGAGGCACTGGTTTCGCCTGAAGGTGGGTCTCCTTCACAACCTGCTCATATCGCGAAGTCTTCATCTTTCGTAGGATTGTGGGACCAAGCGCACCCATTCCCTGACTATTCGTGAACTCCCAATTCACCTTTCCAATTGCCTCCTCGAAGGCTGCCACAAATTCAGATGAGTTCACATCTTGGTGGAACATCGCTGCAATGGCATAGTAAGGAATGTCACCATCAGCGACACCTACCACAGAATAGTCCATCACCTGCGCCCCTGTAGCTCTGCACGCCTCAGCCATGGCATTAGCCACATGGGCATCACTCAGTTTCTCTCCAGCCAGACTGACAATTCCGCCCTTTCGAGATATGCTTCTAACGGTATACGGGTCAATCCTCGTGATTGTCACCATGTCTCCAAGCCTGTATCTATACCAACCGTTCTGGTTCGACATCACAAGCTCGTATCGGTCACCCTTCTTGACATCCGACAGAGGGACAACGATTGGGTCCTCCTTGTCAATCTCAGTTTCAGGGATGAACTCAAGATAGTTCAAGTCTGGCATCAATTGAAGTCCTGGCTCAGGAAGTATCTGACTTCCAAGATATCCCTCTGAGGCGGCATAGCCCTCCCAGATTGTCACATCGGGCAGTGTACTCTTTATCCATTTTCTATAAGGGTCAACATCAATTCCTCCACTGACGAACAGCTTGAGATTTGGCCATAGGTTTGATACATCAATCCTGCCATCAGAGTCCATCGAGTTCCGGACCTTCTTCTCGTGCATTGTTCCTTTGAGCTGTTCAAGCAGCCAGGGACCATATTGCTCCTCCATTCTTCGTACGAAGGCAAGACTCAATGTGGCAATCCCCTGTAGGGCGGTCACATCGTTTTTAGCGGTGCACAGAGCATAAGCCTTCATCTTCTCCTCCATGTCTTCTATACAGAACACATCCTCGCCTGGCTTGACCAGTCGGGCAAACACCTTGTTTTGGTTGCGGACGTACACTCCAGAACCATATCCTGTTGGGACCCCATGAATCTCACCTGTGACGGAAGGTGCTCCGAACATTATCATTGCCCCGTCCAGGATCCTTGTATTGTCAGGATGTTGGTTCATGTACCCCATCCACATTCTTGCCCCGCCGATCGAGGCGGTCTTGAGACCTGACTTGGTGATGGGCATCTGCTTCTGCTTGCCTGTCGACCCTGATGTTGTTAGGTACCAGATGACTGGCTCAGAGGCCATTATGTTCCCCATTGGATTTTGGTATACCTTCTCGAGAATAGGCTGCATCCTCTCGAAATCTGTCAGGGGGACTCTTTCTGCATACTCCTCTGGAGTCTTGATGGAGTCGAATCCATACCTTCGACCCAGGACGGAGTCT
>Ga0180437_10004912_pt1 | contig 18671 bp, 12 predicted proteins | sample SS_ome_4_FD_132410 | JGI IMG/M metagenome (GOLD analysis project Ga0180437, IMG submission 132410) | Hypersaline lake sediment archaeal communities from the Salton Sea, California, USA - SS_3_D_1 metaG | ecosystem: Environmental > Aquatic > Non-marine Saline and Alkaline > Hypersaline >... | reverse complement strand
TCGGTGCGGCCATGCGCAAGCTCGTCCACATCTGTTTTGGTGTTCTGAAGCACCAAAAACCCTATCAGGTACAAGTGCCATGTTAAGCGCTTGTGCGTGTTGGAGGGAGATGGTATCTACGGGGTTAATCCGGCCTGGAACACCGGTACGGAAAGGAAAAAGTCTCGCCTAAACCGGCAGCACGTTCGGAAACAGCTGGGCCCAGTCTGCGAGGGCCTCTTTTACCCGCCCCTGCTCTTCGAGTTCAAGCGCACGCCTGGAAACCAGAAAGGAAGCCTTGACCTGCAGCATCGCATTGACCACCTCGTCGAGATTGTGCAGGCCCTCGACCAGCAGGCATTCATTCGCCGGATCGTGTTGCTTCAACGCGACATCAAAAAGTATGGCCTGGAATATATGGCTGATCGCGGTCGGGTAGTTTTCAATTTCATGGTCGGCAAGAATATCCTTGACCATAAGCTCCAGAAAATAATCATTGAACGCTTTTCCGGACAGGCGATTCCAGGTTTTCACCATCCGGATCACTGGTAGCAATTTGCCATGTTGCCGAGCATTCATTCTTGCGAGCAGGCTCTTGTAACCGAAGGCGTCGTATTTGACCCATTCGTTCCAGTGTGTCGCCGGAACCAGAAAATGGCTCTGATCGGTAATAAATCCCGGCTGCACCTTGAACTTGTGTTCTCCAACCGGAACGTAGACCGAGGCAGTCGCCTCGTTGAACGATGTTCCCGGGTATTCCGCCCGCAATGTCACGTGCAGCTTGTCCAGCAGGTCACTCGGCAGGAACTTCTCACTGTGCTTGATATTGAACAGCACGAGCATATCGATCACGCTCTCGTTGAGAGGTGACACCATGGTGTTGCGCGCAAACGCGCCCGGAAGATCGATTGTGAAACTGCTGATGAAACGCCCGAGATAGTCCTGGATGGCGTCCCGGCAACGGTTCACGGATGCGTGCTCGAGGATTGACGGCTCTATGTTTCTTGCCAATGCCTGGAAGCCGGCCTCAACTGTTTCCTGAGATTCCTCAGGCATTGACATGCTCACAAACTCTGCCCTGTCCCGGTAAAAAATGCGTCGCGCCTGCTTCTGCGCTTGAGAGCGCGACATATAGATATTAGGCTAATTTTTCACGCCCGGCACGCAAACCGAGCCTTCCAGGGAACATATACCGGATACAAAAAAGAATTTCGGCCGGAAACAAGGCTGATTTCCGCCCCCTTGCACATCGGATTCCGATACCGACGTGATCATTACGCCAACAGGCAACGACCCGAGCGGCTTGAAAGAAAGGTATCCGAGAGAGGAACCGAGCCCGCGGCCTTTTCATCAAGAAGATGACGTTTCAATACACTGCCGGATCATGCAGTCACCTCGGCTATCAACTGCCTGAGTTCGGGCACGCAGGACCCGCAATTGGTGCCCGCCTGCAGGCATTCGCCGATCTGTTCCGGCGTGGTCAGGCCCTGGCCTTTGATCGCGTCGCACAGGGTGTTGCGGCCCACGCTGAAACAGGAACAAATGATCTTCCCCCGTTCCTGGCTGGTGTCGCCGGGAATGCCTGAAAGCAGGCGCAGGCGCTGTTGCCGCGTGATGCTGTCGACCGAGAACAGCTCGATCAACCAGTCGCGCGGTGGCAGCCGGTAGTCGCTGCCGATGAACACGCAGCCATCCAGTCGGCCATCTACGAAACGCGCACCGCGGTAAGCCTGGCTGCTGGAGTCGAAAAACTCGGTCCATTCACCTTTGCCGCCCGACTCGATCATGACGGCGCGGCTGAACTCGGCCCAGTCTGATGCGGTCTCCTGCCCGGCCAGCTCGAAATGCCACAGACCCTGGCGCCGGCTCCTCACCCAGTAGCTGAAACGCGCGGTGTCGATGGGCTGGCGGGACAGGACGAACCCGTACCAGCCGGCTTTGCCGGGTCCGACCCTCGCCGGGGTGTGCTTGAACTCCGGCTGACCGGAAACCGGGTCATTGCAGGCGTTGACCAGGCGGTCGATGGCGCCGCTGCTGGCGAACTGGTCATTCCAGTGCATCGGAACGAACACGCTGCCGATACGCTGAGACTCGCTGAGCTGCAGGCGCAGCGTGCTGCGACCCTGCCGGGTTTCCAGCTCGATCAGCTGGCCGGCCGCAAGGCCCAGCCGACTGGCATCAAGGGGGTGCAATTCCGCGTAGGGCTCATAAATATGGCCATTCAGGCGCGGTGATTTTCCGGTACGGGTCATGGTATGCCACTGGTCACGCACGCGCCCCGTATTCAGCACCAGGGGATAATCCGGGTCCGGCAGCTTTCCCGGTGGCCGCGGACTGATGGCAACGAAACGCGCCCTTCCCGACGCGGTAAAAAATCGTCCGTCGGTAAACATGCGCTGCTGGCTGTCGCCGTTTGTTCTAACCGGCCACTGTCTCGGTGCCAGGCTGTCATATTCTTCTTGGGCGAGCCCGCACAGCCCCGACAGGTCGAAATCGCGGCTGCCGCTGTTCTCGAACGCCGACAGGGCTGCGTGTTCAGCGAACACCTGCGCCGGATTCCCGTATTCGAACCCGGCATAACCCATGCGGTTCGCAAACTGCGACAGGATCCACCAGTCGGGCCGGGCCTCACCAGGCGCCTCCAGGAAAGGTGACTGGCGCGAAATACACCGCTCGGAGTTGGTCACGGTGCCCGATTTTTCACCCCACGCGAGCGCCGGCAGCAACAGGTCGGCATAGGCCGTGGTATCGGTGTGACGCACGCAATCCGATACCATCACAAACTCGCATTTTTCCAGTGCATTGCGCACACGACCGGCATCGGGCATGCTCACCGCCGGATTGGTGGCCATCACCCACAGCGCCTTGATTTCACCGCGTCCGATCGCCTCGAACAGGTCCACGGCCTTCAGGCCCGCGGCCTGCGCCATGTTTTCCGCCCGCCAGAACCTTGCGACCCGGTCGACATCATCCGCGTCAGTGAAATCCATGTGGGCCGCGAGCTGGTTCGACAGCGCGCCCACTTCACGCCCGCCCATGGCATTGGGCTGACCGGTGATCGAAAACGGGCCGGCGCCGGGTTTGGCGACGCGCCCGGTGAGCAAGTGGCAGTTGATGATGGCATTGACCTTGTCGGTGCCGCTGGACGACTGGTTAATGCCCTGCGAATAGACCGTGATGGTTTTTTCGGTTTGTGCAAACCGGCGGTAAAACGTGCGCAGGCTGTCTTCGTCGAGCCCGCAGTGCTCGGCCACGGCGGAGACCGATGGTGCATACCAGCAAGCCGCGTCGATCGCCGCTTCACGGCCCTCGGTATGTTCGTTGACGAAATCGGCGTCACCGTAACCACGCTCGTGCAACCAGGCGAGGAGACCGTTGAACAGGATGGCATCGGTGCCCGGTTTCAACGGCAGATGCAGGTCTGCAATGTCACAGGTGGGCGTACGGCGTGGATCAATCACGACCACCATGAGCCGCGGGTTGTTCTTTCTGGCCGCTACAACCCGCTGGTACAGCACAGGGTGGCACCATGCGGTATTCGTGCCGGTCAGCACCAGCAGGTCGCATTGCTCCCAGTCTTCGTAACAGCCGGGCACGGTATCGGAGCCGAAAGCGCGCTTGTGACCGGCAACCGACGAAGACATGCACAGGCGTGAATTGGTGTCGATATTGGCCGAGCCGATGAAGCCCTTCATCAGCTTGTTGGCAACATAGTAATCTTCGGTGAGCAGCTGGCCGGAAACGTAGAACGCAACAGCATCCGGACCATGCTGCTCGATGATGCGTCTGAATTGTGTCGCCGCGTGATCAAGCGCGGTGTCCCAGTCACAGGCCTTCCCGTTTAACACGGGGTGCAGCAGGCGGTCATCGAGGTCCAGGGTTTCAGCCAGCGCCGAGCCCTTGGAACACAGGCGCCCGTGATTCGCGGGATGGTCCCTGTCGCCGCGAACGCTGTGCGTTCCGTCGGCATTGCGGGTCACCACCACCCCGCACCCCACGCCACAGTACGGGCATGTGGTTGTTACCGACGTCACGATCAGGCGACCGCGGCTTCAACACTGAGTGCGATGTACACCCTGCCGTTTTCAACTTTTACCGGGAATCGGTGCGTACAGCCTTCATCCGGCCCCAGCGCAGTACCGGAATCCAGATCGATCTTCCAGTTGTGCAAGGGGCAGGTGACCGCATGGCCGTGCACGATGCCCTGTGAAAGCGGCCCGCCCTGGTGTGGGCAGCTGTCCTTGAGGGCGAACACCTCGTCCAGCGAGGTGCGAAACACGGCTATGTCCATGGTGTCGGTGCGCACCACGCGCGATCCAAGCCTGGGAATATCTTCGAGAGCGAGTATTTCTGTCCACTGTGTCATAGTCATCTCCGATTAGTAGGCGACGCTTACGGGCGTGAATTCATGGGCCGAGGAGCCTTTCGCCCGTTCGGCCCAGGGATCAATCTGTGCAAACTGCTGGGAGAACCTGAAGCGCTCGCCAAGCCTTTGCCGTTCTTCCCTGTTGTCGACGATGGCATCCTTGATGGTGGCCAGACCAACGCGCTCGACCCAGGGTGCCGTGCGCTCGAGGTAGTGCGCTTCCTCGCGGTACTTCTGTATGAAGGCTGCGCAATACTCCAGCACTTCTTCCTCGGTTTCGACCTTGCACAACAGGTCGGTCACGCGGACCTTGATGCCGCCGTTGCCGCCGATATGCAACTCGTAGCCGGAATCGACGCACACCACGCCGAAGTCCTTGATGGTGGCCTCGGCGCAGTTTCGCGGGCAGCCCGATACAGCCAGCTTGAACTTGTGCGGCATCCAGGATCCCCAGGTCAGTTCTTCGAGCTTGACGCCCAGCCCGGTGGAGTTCTGCGTACCGAAACGGCACCAGTTCTTGCCTGCGCAGGTTTTGACTGTGCGCATGGCCTTGCCGTAGGCGTGGCCGGAAACAAAGCCGGCCTGCGACAGGTCCTTCCACACCGCCGGCAGGTCTTCCTTTTTCACACCAAAAAGATCGATGCGCTGGCCACCGGTGACCTTCATCTCCGGGACCCTGAACTTGTCGGCAACATCGGCAATCGCGCGCAAATCATTCGCGGTGCACAAACCGCCGAACATGCGGGGCACCACGGAATAGGTACCGTCTTTCTGGATGTTTCCGTGCGCGCGCTCGTTGATGAATCGCGACTGCGCGTCGTCCTCGTATTCATCGGGATAGTTGGCCAGCAGGTAATAATTCAGCGCCGGTCGACAGGCGGCACAACCGTCCGGGGTTTTCCAGTTAAGGTAGTCACGCACCTGCTGCATGCTGGTCATATGCTCCTGCTTGATGGCGTTGATCACATGGTCATGGCTGTACTCTGTGCAGGCGCACAGAGGCTTCTCACTCGGCGCCGCATCGTAGCCCTCACCCACGGTCGATGCCAGCAGCGCCTCGACCAGGCCGGTACAGGAGCCGCAGGAACTCGAGGCCTTGGTATGTGCCCTGACTTCATCGAGGGTGAACAGGCCCTGGGTCGTAATCGCCTTTACTATTTCACCCTTGCATACGCCGTTGCAGCCGCACACCTCGGCAGAATCATCCAGTGAAAGCACTTTCAGATCGCCATGCCCGGCATCACCGATATCGTGCTGGCCGAACAGGATCGTGCTGCGAAAGCCCGAGATGTCCGTGCCCTCCCGCATGAGCTGGAAATACCAGCTCCCGTCCAGGGTATCGCCGTACATCACGGCACCCTTGACCGTGTTGTCGCGTAAAACGAGTTTCTTGTAGATCCCCTGGGACGGGTCCTGCAGGACCAGGGTTTCATCGTCCCCGGACTCGTTGAAATCGCCGGCAGAGAACAGGTCGATGCCGGTTACCTTGAGCTTGGTTGATGTTACCGAGCCCTGGTAGTAAGCAATGCCAAACTGCGCGAGGTGATTGGCACACACCTTGGCCTGTTCGAACAGGGGCGCGACCAGGCCGTAACAGGTCTCGCGATGCTGCACGCATTCACCCACGGCGTAAATCTGCGGATCATAGGTCTGCAGGGTATCGTTGACCACGATACCGCGCTCACAATAGATGCCGGCCTGCTGTGCCAGCTCGATATTGGGTCGAATGCCGACCGCCATCACCACGAGGTCAGCGGAGACTTCCGATCCATCGGCAAACTGCACGCCGGTGACACGCTCGTCGCCAAGCAGGGCCGCAGTCTGCGCCTCCATTTTGAACGTAAGGCCGCGCTGTTCCAGCGATGCCTGCAACAGGCTTGCCGCGGGTTTGTCGAGCTGGCGTTCCATCAGGGTATCCAGAAGGTGCACCACGGTCACGTTCATACCGTTTTTCATCAGGCCATTGGCCGCTTCCAGTCCCAGCAGGCCGCCACCGATCACGACAGCGTTACTGTAAGTCCTGGCACTGGCGAGCATGGTCTCCACGTCACTGATATCTCGAAATCCGATCACGCCTTCCTTGTCGGCGCCGGGCACCGGGATAATGAAAGGACTGGAGCCGGTCGCCAGCAGGAGGCGATCATAGGGAGCAACAACCCCGTTCTTCGAGGTCACCTCCCCCTTCACGCGGTCGATTTTGACCACGGGATCATCCGTGATCAGTGTAATGCCGTTTTCTTCGTACCATTCCAGGGTATTCAGCACGATTTCGCTCAGGGTTTTCTCGCGCGCCAGCATCGGAGACAGCATGATGCGGTTGTAATTCGGATGCGGTTCCGCGCCAAAAACCGTGATGTCATACAGGCCCGGGGCGAGCTTGAGCAACTCTTCCACGGTGCGCAGGCCGGCCATGCCGTTGCCAATCAGTACAAGTTTCTTCTTCATGTTTTTGTCCTCGGTCGCTGCGATCACACGGCCTGACCGGTGATATTGTCGGAAGTCATACGGTGACGGATCGCAAAACTGTCGATATAGGCATCCAGATCAGCCGGATCGAATTCGCGTCCATCCATGAAACGATCGGCGCCCATTTCGATGCCGTTGTCGAGTTGCCAGTTATGTGAATGATTGCCCGCCCTGTGGCTGTCGATCGCCGGTGGCTCGATACCGCAACGTTTCGCTGCTTCCCGGTAAATCTCCGGCTGGTATACTGACTGCGCCACATCCGCCGGGCTGACACCTGATTCGTACTGGCCCCAGCGCTTCATTTGCGACAGGTACCACAGCGCATGTGAACGCCATGGAAAATTGGCGGCATAACGGTGGAAGATGTTGTAGTCGGGAATCGCTTTGGGCTGCTCTTCTGCAGCATAGCGGACCTGGCCCGTCAGCGATTTTTCGAGCACATCGACCGGCGCGTTGACATAACGTCCATGGTGCAGCAATTCGGCCGCCTCGGCACGGTTCGCACTGTCATCCAGCCAGCGGCAGGCATTGATCAGGGCCATGATCACCGCGGTATGGGTGTTGGGGTGGGTTTCGGCCCATTGCCGGGTCACGGCAAATACTTTTTCCGGATGGTTGTTCCAGATGTCGTAGCTGGCGAGCAGGGTTCGCCCCAGCCCCTCCGCGACGGCATAACTGTTCCAGGGTTCACCGACGCAAAACCCGGCGATCATGCCGGCACGCAGATAGTGCGCCATCTGCGGAGGCGGCACTACGCGCAGACGAACATCCCTGTCCGGATCGATGCCGGCGTCAGCCAGCCAGTAGCGCAGCAGGTAGTTATGCGACGACTCGGCAAACACCATCGCGAAAGTCAGTTTCGGCCGATCCGCCGCCCTGTCCTGATCAATGACCTGTTTCAATGCCCGCGCTGATCCTTGCGGTGTATCCAGATCCTTGACGTTCGTACCGACCATGCGGCCATAGAGTTCTTTCGATACGGTAATGGCATTGCCGTTGAGATCGAGGCTCATCGCGGTCACCATGGGCTGGCAACGCCGCTGTCCGAGCACGCTGGTCAGGGGCATGGCTGCCAGCATCTGTGCACCATCGAGCATGCCGGCGCAGACCTTGTCACGGATGTTGGACCAGGAAGACTCTCGGGACAGCTCGACCCGCAGGCCCTGTTCCGCGAACAGGCCTTTTTCTTTTGCCACAACCAAAGGGGCGCAGTCTGTCAACGGCACAAAGCCCAGGCTGAGCCCGGTCTTTTCGAGTTCACCGCTGTCGTTGCCACTGGCGGCAATTTTTTGCACGGGCATAGGCATAGGCAGTACGTTGCTGCTTTTTTCAGCCGGCGCTTTCTGATCTGTCTTCGCCGAGCTTTCGTGGCGTTCATGCAGGAATTTCACCACTTCGGCGCGGTAATGGTTGTAGGTAGGGTCTTCCGCCAGCGCCAGGCGGTCGCGCGGCCGCTCGAGATTGATATCCAGGATTTCACCGATCGTGGCCGAGGGCCCGTTGGTCATCATGACAATACGATCTGAAAGCAATACGGCCTCATCGACATCATGCGTGATCATGATCACGGTATTGTTCAGTCGCGCCTGGATTTCCATCAGCGAATCCTGCATATGCGTGCGCGTCAACGAATCCAGCGCACCGAACGGCTCATCCATCAGCAGCACCTTGGGCTCCATTGCCAGGGCTCGTGCGATGCCGACGCGCTGCTTCATGCCCCCCGATATCTCGTCGGGTTTGCGGTCCAGCGCATGACTCATATGCACCAGTTCGAGGTTGTGCAGGGTCCAGTCGTGGCGTTCCTGCCTGCTCTTGGTTTTCCTGAACACCTGGTCCACAGCAAGCCGGACATTGTCGTATACCGACAGCCAGGGCAGCAGCGAATGGTTCTGGAACACCACCGCACGATCAGGCCCGGGGTCCCTGACCTCGCGGCCTTCGAGAATGACACCGCCCGAACTTGCCTGCAACAGCCCGGCAACGATGTTGAGCACCGTCGACTTGCCGCAGCCGGAGTGGCCGATCAGAGAGATAAATTCACCTTCACCCACTTCGAGCACGACCTTGTCGAGCACATTGAGCGGCCCCTTGTCCGTGGGGAACGTGATACTGATGTGATCCAGGTTGAGATAGTTGTTCATGTTGGTTTCCCCTGTTGCAGTTAGCGCAGTACCGCGTTCTTGTCCCAGCTAAAGAAACGCTGCAGCATGAGCATGCCGCGATCGAGCAAAAAGCCGATAAAGCCGATCACCAGCACGGCCACCATGATGCGCGCGAGTGAATTGGAGCTGCCGTTCTGGAACTCGTCCCAGACGAACTTGCCCAGTCCGGGGTTCTGCGCCAGCATTTCCGCGGCAATCAGCACCATCCAGCCGATCGATAACGACAGGCGCAGACCGGTAAAGATCATCGGCAACGCAGACGGCAGTACGATTTTCACGGTCTTCGTGAACCAGTTCAGTTGCAGTACACGGCTGACATTGAGAAGGTCGCGGCTGACACCGGACACGCCGACCGTGGTGTTGATCACCGTCGGCCACAAACAGCAGAGCGTCACGGTAATCGCGGAGTTCAGAAAGGATTTTTCAAACAACGGGTCCGACGAGACATAAACAGCAGACACCACCATGGTCACCAGGGGCAGCCAGGCCAGCGGCGACACCGGGCGGAACACCTGGATCACGGGATTGAACGCGCGGTACAGGGTCGGACTCATACCGCACATGATGCCGATCGGTATCGCAATGACAGAGCCAATCGCAAAACCGAATGCCACCGTCAACAGGCTGGTAAGAATCTGGTCGAGAAAGGTGGGTACACCGGTGTACTTGCGCGTCTTGATCTTGTCGATTTTTTCCTGCGGCTTGCCGGCAGCGATCGCCTTGTCCATGCGTTTTTGCATGCGCTCATAAAACGCCGCTTCCCTGCTTCGTTCTTCCTTGTGTTCCTGGTACAGGGCTTTGCCCTGCTCCCACACCTTTACCGGGCCGGGAAGCTGGCCCAGCGAGGTCTGTACCTGGCTGGCCCCGACCGACCAGAGCATCAGGAAGAAAGCGAGGGCCGTCAGCGGTACAATGACCGACTGCACAAAGCCGCCCAGCTGCCGGACGATCCGGTCTCCCGCCAGGTAATCCAGGCCCTGGTCTATCCAGGGCAGGTTGAAAGTTTTTTGCGTTGCCTTGTACATTGTTGTCTCTCCCGATCTGGTCTGTGCTCTGGTCGTGGCCGCTGCGCCGCAAACCGGCCTCAGAGGACCTCCTTGCCTTTGAGGCCGATAGGAAATTTCTCCAGGTAGGCATTGGGCTGGGTGCCGTCAAAGGTAATGCCGTCGATAAACTCGGTCTGCGGCGGCCTGTACCCGGTTTCCTTATCGAAGTCGGGAAACTCCTCGGCTTTCACCAGGCCTTCGGCTATGAGTGCCTCGGCCGCCTTGCGATAGATGTCCGGACGGTAGACACTGGCCGCGGTTTCCCTGTACCAGTCATCCGGCTTGTACTCGGCGATCTGGCCCCAGCGGCGCATTTGCGTGAGGTACCAGACAGCATCGGAGTAATACGGGTAGGTCGCGTTGTAGCGGAAGAATACGTTGAAGTCGGGCACCGAGCGCTTGTCGCCTTTCTCGTATTCGAAAGTGCCGGTCATGGAATTGGCGATGACATCGTAGTCCGCACCCACGTAGTTCGGCCTGGAAAGTATTTTCACCGCTTCCGGCCGATTGGCATTGTTGTTTTCATCCAGCCACTTGCCGGCGCGGATCAGGGCTTTCACCACGCGAACGGTGGTATTCGGATACTTCTCTGTAAACTCCCGGGTCAGGCCGAAAACTTTCTCCGGATTGTCTTTCCAGATTTCATAGTCAGTGATAACCGGCACGCCAATGCCCTTGAATACAGCCTGCTGGTTCCAGGGCTCACCGACGCAGTAGCCGTAAATGGTGCCGGCTTCCAGCGTTGCCGGCATCTGCGGCGGCGGCGTCACCGACAACAGGGCGTCGGCATCCAGCGTGCCGGCGATGTCGCCCTTGTGCGGCGCATAGTAACCGGGCTTGATGCCGCCGGCAGCCAGCCAGTAGCGCAGCTCATAGTTGTGCGTGGATACCGGGAATACCATGCCCATCTTGAAGGGCTTTCCTTCCTGCTGGTATTTCTCCACGACAGGCTTCAGTGCATCGGCCTTGATCGGGTGCTGTGGCCTGCCATCCGCCATCCTGGGCACGTTGGGCTTCATCAGTTCCCAGATTTCGTTGGACACGGTGATGCCGTTGCCGTTGAGATCCATGGAGAACGGCGTGACGATATGCGCCCTGGTGCCGAAACCGATGGTGGCTGCCAGCGGCTGTCCGGCCAGCATGTGTGCGCCGTCAAGCTGACCGTCGATAACGCCGTCGAGCAGCACTTTCCAGTTGGCCTGCGCTTCCAGCGTGACGTACAGACCCTCGTCTTCAAAGTATCCTTTTTCGTAGGCGATGGCCAGGGGCGCCATGTCGGTGAGTTTGATGAAGCCAAACTTGAGGTCTTCTTTTTCCGGTTCACCGATTTCTGCAAACACCGGTGATGATGTCATTACCAACGCGATGGCGGCGATATGCCGGACAATGCGCGTTCCCCATTTGTTATTGCTAAAGTGTTTCAGCATGTTGTTTCCTCGCTCAAAAACGACGGTCTGATAGTTTTGAAAATGTAAAAAAAAAAGCGCCCATTCGTTTATGAAAGCCGTGGCATGGCTTTCATAAACGAACGAACGCTTTTGTCCGGTTGCAATGCCGCTGGCGTTATCTGCCGTCCAGGGGCATCACCCTGATTGTGGTTCGCCAGGTATCGCTGTTGACACTCACCCTCGCGGGAGCAAACCCTGTTTTTACATAAGCAGAATGCGTGCCAGAAACAGAAATGCGTGCGACAACAGAAAGTTATCAGAAAAGCGGCATGTTCTTATATTCGAATAGCAGCAGGTTTTGCTACATTTCGGTGCGTCTGTACTGCTGCAATTGTCGCTTTGGTGCAGCGTCAACCGCAGAGTAATTTGGCGGCGTCGATAATTCGCTCGGCGATGTCGACCACTTTCACCCGCTGGTCCATGGCCGTGCGGCGGATTATCTTGTAAGCCTCGGCATCATCCACCCCGCGCTGCTCCATGATCACGCGCTTGGCGGCTTCCACCGAGTCCCGCTTGTACAGCTCGGATTGTGTGACTTCCAGTTGCTTGTGCAATAACTGGTACCTGTCGAAGGTCGCGATCGCAGCATCAATCACAGGACGTACGCGCGAAATATCGACATCATCAACGACGTAGGCACTCACACCGGCCTCGATCGCCCGCCGGATGGTGTAACCCTGGTCGTCCTGGCTGAACATAACCATCGGTCGTGGTGTGCTGGCCTGTACCGACTGCAGGTTTTCCATAATGTCGCGATCCGGCAGCTCGATATCGATGATGACGAGGTCAGGCTGAGACTGTTCGATCTGTTCCAGTAAATCGTGACCGGGTGAAATGCAGGCGATCACCTCGCAGCCGGCGGCTTTGAGGATATCGGCGATCGATTCGCTGCGATCTGGTGCCTCGTCGATGAGCATGACCTTGAGATTATCGGGCGTGCGGGTATTCAATTTCTGTGTCTCAAACTAGCGCCGGGTGCGCAAACGTCAGGTGTGATTTCGACAATCCAGCCAGTAACGAAATACATAATGCAAAAAAAATGCCAACAAAAAGCGCCCGAACACGGGGGAAAACCCGCTATTGCCGGAAGATCAACCGAAAGAAAATGACTGGACCAGGAAAACCAAGCAGGTCATGACGAGACCTGGGACACAGGGCAGTCTGCTGTTACCCGGTATATATCACCACAGGAAACGACAACGCCCGGGCCCCGGGATAAACAGTATAAGGTGTTGTTTTAAATGGTGCCGGAAATAGGAATCGAACCTACGACCTTCTCATTACGAATGAGCTGCTCTACCGACTGAGCTATTCCGGCATATTGGCAAGCCTGACGCGCTGTCTACTGCGGTGCGCAGTATACCAAATCAGTGAGCGGCATTCAGGGCGTATGGCGCCGGGTCGATCAATGTTTGTCTCTCGAGCACGATTTCGGCCATCAGCCGCGCGGACGCGGCCCCCAGGACGACGCCGTTGCGGTAATGGCCGGCATGGATGTACAGGCCTTCGATCTCGGGGTGCGCGCATATGTAAGGAATGCCCTGTTCGGTGCCCGGTCTCAGTCCCGCCCATTGCCGCTCGATCTCCATATCGGCGAGCGCGGGTATGATTTCGACCGCCGCACGGCGGAGTTCAACCTGGGCGTCATCAGTGATGCGCTTGTCAAACCCGGTTCGCTCGAGCGTGCTGCCGGCCAGCACGCGGCCGTCCTTGCGGGGGATGATGTAGTGCCCTGACGAAAGCACCATGCGTTTTACCAACCCGGGCTCGCCCCTGAACATGATCATCTGGCCTTTAACCGGCTCTACCGCCACATTCTGGTCGGTTCGGATAAAGCCCGCGCTCCAGGCGCCGCTCGCTATGACTATTTTAGGGGCGCTCATGACACCGGCCGCAGTCTTTACCGCGGTGACACGGCCGGCATCATAGACCAGTTCGCTGACGGGCGTGTGCTCGAGATAGCGGATGCCGAGCGAATCAAGACTGCCCCTGAAGGCTTTGACCAGTTTCGGATTTCTGATCTGCATGATGTCCGGCAGCCACAATCCGTTTTCGATCGAGGAGCTCAGCTGTGGCTCGATTTCGTGTATCCGCTGCGTTTCCCTGACTGCCTGTAACTCGACAGACCATTGGGCCGCCCAGCTTTCAGCCGGCTGCTGCTCTTCGAGTCCGGCGTACAGCAGGCCGCTGTTCAGCAGTTCGCAGTCGACCCCGCTTTCCAGGTGCAGTTGCCGCGCCAGGTCCGGATAAATCGTCTTGCTGATCTCGGCAAGCCGGTTGACCGCGTCGCTGTATCGCCACGGGTACAGCGGCGAAATGATGCCGCCCCCGGCCCAGGATGATTCACCGCCCAGTGGACCGCGCTCGATGACCAGCACCTCCAGGCCGGCCTCGTGCAGCTCACGCGCAGTCAGCATGCCGATGATTCCGCCGCCGATAACTATGACTTCAGGCAAGATAACACCCCGCTTGATCTCGTGTTCAAAGCCCCGTACACAATTTCTGGTAACCGATTGACACTATACAACACCCCCTGCATAAAATAATCTCGCATTATCAACGCGCCATCCAGAACCCCCGGAATACCTATGAACAACTATGCTACTCGCCTGGCAAGCCTGCTGTTATTCCTGCAACTGGCGCTTCCGTCGCTGGTGCTGGCGGCCGGTGAACCGCCCACTATCAAGGAAGTCGTGGAAAAACAGGGACCGGAAAAAGCCGCCGCAGACGCCGAAACCGAGACGGTAAAAGGGCCTTACGACGAATACGGCCGTACGACGCCACGATCCAGCGTTATGAACCTGGCCAAGGCACTGACTGCCTACGACTTCGAAACCGCGGTCCATTACATGGATTTGCGCAACCTGCCTTTTACCGTCAACGAAGAAGATGGCCCGGAACTCGCGCGCAAGCTTTTTATCGTCGCCGACCGGAGCATGCTGGTCGATTACGCGGAAATAAGCAACGACCCCGAGGGGCACACCGATGACGGCCTGCCGAGCTACCGTGACCGTATCACCACGATAAAGACCAGCGACGGCCCGGTTGATATCCTGATGCAGCGCGTACCACGCGGCGATGGTGTATTTATCTGGAAGCTGTCGAATGCCACCGTCGCGCGCATCCCCGCACTCGACGAAGAATTCGGCTACGGACCTATAGGCGACAGGCTGTCGCTGATGTTCCCACATTATTACCTGAAGGGCCTGGAATTATGGCAATGGGCAATGCTGCTCGTGCTGACCGGCGTCGCTGTTGTGGCTGCCTATATCATTACATGGATACTGTTCAAACTGGTTACACTCTACCGCAAGGAGCAAACGTCGGCCGCTAAAAAGTTCATCAACGGACCGCTGCGCTTTCTTATATTCATACTGCTGTTCCGGTCGACATTTGACCTGATAGCGCCTTCACTCGAGGCGCAAGCCTACTTCGAAGCAAAAACCTTCCTGACTGTCGCAATCATCTGGTTCATGATGGGCATCGTTGACCTGATCATGGCGCGCATCGCCGAGAGCATGAGCCGGCGCGGACAGGCGGATGCGACGGTACTGCTCAAACCCGCCAGGACAGCAGTCAAGTTAACCGTGATCATTATCGGCATAGTCACCTGGCTGGACAACATGGGTTACCAGGTCACGACACTGGTGGCAGGCCTCGGTGTCGGCGGCGTCGCTGTTGCGTTCGCGGCACAACGTTCGCTGGAAAACCTGATCGGGTCGATCATGATTTACTCATCGCAGCCCGTCCATGTCGGGGATTTCTGTGTTTTTGCTGGCAAGCTCGGCGTGGTCGAGGAAATCGGGCTGCGCGCAACCCGGCTGCGCACACTGGAGCGCACGGTCGTGCATATCCCAAATGCAAAGTTTTCGACCGACATCATCGAAAACCTGACCCAGCGCGACAAAATTCTCTACCGGGCGCGCCTGCGCCTGTCACTGCATACGACTCCAAGTCAGATGAAAGAAGTGCTCGAAAAGCTGCGCGATTACATCAGCCGGAACGAGGTGATCGACGAGGAAGCCTCCCGCGTACGCTTTCTGGATTTCGGCGAGTACGCGCAGGAAATCGAACTGTATGCCTATGTCAGGACGGTCGATTTTGTCGAGTACCTCGGGCACCGCGAAGACATCAATCTGCGCATCGGGGAGATACTGGAAGCGGCGGGTACGGAACTGGTGGTTCCGGCCAATAAGACCTACTTCGAAGGCCGGGATGTGCCGGTCAACGCCTGAAGCCTGAACCAATGGTTGCTGCGCTCAAGAGACTGTTCACCTATGCGCTGATATTCGTCGTCGGCGGCCTGACAGTGTTTGTTCTGGGCGACCTCGCGGTCAGTCTGCGGCTTCCGGATCTGCAGCCCTGGCATACCATCAAACTCGAAAATGAATTCGATGCGGGCATGGAAACATTGTATGACTGGGAGCGCTATCGTCAGCAGGAGCAGAAGCTGTTCGATGAACTGGACACTCATTTGCAGGCCACCATCCGGCCGGCGATCCAGCTCAATCAATCACGCTACGCCGAAGGCGGCAACCGGTTCGCGCGCCGGCTGGCGGTGGACTGGAACCGCAGTTACCGCCTGGATGCCCCGGATCCAAAGGGCGTCGCGCTGCTGGTTCACGGCCTGTCGGATTCACCCTATTCACTCAGAAGCATCGCGCAGATATTCAACCGGCACGGCATCATCGTATACGGTCTGCGCCTGCCGGGCCACGGCACCCTGCCTTCCGGCCTCGATGACGTAAACTGGCAGGACTGGCTTGCGGCCGTTCGTGTCGTCGACAGGCATATCCGTCAGCACCATGACGAACTCCCGTATTATTTCGCGGGATACTCTGCCGGTGCGGCGCTCGGCGTGAAGCTGACACTCGATGCGATCGCACGGGAACAGGACCCGCCGCAGCAGCTGTTTCTGTTTTCTCCTGCGCTGGGCGTAAACCCGCTGGCAATGTTCGCAAACCTGCAGCGGGGCATCAGCCATTTCAAGCCGCTTCGGAAGGCACGCTGGCTGGATGTTCTTCCGGAATACGACCCCTACAAATACAACTCATTCACGAAAAACGCGGGCCGGCAAATTTCGGCACTGGTCGGACAGATCTACAGCGACATCGACCGGTTGAAAAAAGCCGGCAAGGCCGAACAGCTGCCTCGCATCATCAGCTTCCAGTCGCTGGTCGATGCCACTGTCAGCGCGGTCGATCTCGTCGACAGGCTTTACGCGGTCGTCAGAAACAAAAACTCGGAGCTCGTGCTGTTCGACGTGAACCAGATGAGTTACTACAAGAAGCTGATCTACTATGATCCTGACAGGATCGTACAGGCGCTGGAGAAACAGACGGACAGCAACTACCGGCTGACCCTGATCACGAACCAGAGCGATCTGACACTGCAGGTAGCCGAGATCACACTGCCCTCGCCATCGTGGCCATACCGCGAGCGTCCACTCGCTCTCGCCTGGCCCGGTGATATTTTTTCACTGTCGCATACCTCGGTCACTTTTCCGCCGGATGACCCGGTCTACGGGTTCAGCACCCGGGACAGCAGCGGAAACGAAACACTGACACTGGGAAATCTGAGTATTCGCGGTGAACGCGGAGTATTGACGGTGCCGGCCGGCAACCTGCTGCGGCTGCGCTCCAATCCGTTTTTCGAGTATATCGAACAGCGAGTCACGGAAATCGTGTCGCCGCCCGCGGCCGGTCTGGCGATTTCGGCCAAACCACGGCAGCGGTGATTATCATTCGCAGCTTGAATTAGCCTTGATAGCGGCGGGCGCGTAGTCGATGTACTTCTGGCAATAGCAGCGATGCTCGCCTTCGGCCCAGGTTTTCTGGCAAACGGAGAGCATCTTTTTCGTAATATCCGAGGACAGTTCCTGCTGTACGGCGGCGCTGGCGGCCAGCGCTTCCTGCTCCCTGCGCAGGGCTTCCTCCTTTGCGCGTCGGGCCGCCTCCGCTTCCTTTCGTTTACGTTCAGCCTCGGCCGCCGCTTTCCTGCGTTGCTGATCGACGTCCTCTACCTGCAGATCGATTTTCGCCTGCGCATTGATTCGGGCCGCATCGTTATCGCAGTCGTAAGTAATCGGCTTGATCGTACCGTAGCCCTCGGGCGGACCGATCTTGCATTTGGGCCTGGGCTTCGATTTGGGTTTGGGCGCCACGACAACCGCCGGTGGAGCGGCAACCGCTGCTGCGGCCCTGGCTTTTGCATCGGCCTCGGCCTGCGCCTGTTCTTCCTGTGCGCGGATCGCCGCGAGCTTCTCGTCCTGCTGCCGGGTGAATTCCTGGCCGACCTGATCGAAATCAGCAATGCTGAATTTGACCTTGACCGTGGTTCTGTAAGGCTTCAGCTCGTACTCGATACTGCGGCCGCTTTCCAGCGCGGAAATCGTATCCTTGGTCAGGCGCATCACGAAAGCACCCTGCTCGCCCAGGTTCTGGCAGACATCCTTCCTCACTGTCAGGCCCTGTTCCAGAAAGCGGTTGTGGCTGTCCTGGTTGTTCAGACACCACTGGAACACATCCAGGCGCTTTCCGTCGACCCTGACATCGTTCACCGCAAAGCCCTCGAACTGACGGGCGCCGTACTGGGAGTCCTCTGCGGACCCGGTCAGGCGCAGGCGCAGACGTACGCCGTCATAGAACAGGTGATACCAGGTGCCGTCGGAACCCTTCACCGACTTGGTCGCGGTCTGTTCCCCGAAGCTCCAGGCAACGTCGTGGCCGGCGGTCACCTTGATCGCTTTATTGAATGGATTATTTTCGCCCGCGATCACCTGACCGTTAGTAATCAGTATGGCCAGGAAAATGGAAATTCGAATAACACTCATCACCCCAAAGACACCCTGAGTTCTGTAAGCTATTAAAAAGAATCAGAAATTCGGATCAATTTAATGATTTATAGCACATCAACAGGATTTTTCCGGGCGCCGCCCCCTGACAGGGCGCACACCCGGTCTCCCACCGTGGACCGCACCCGCAGTCCCGGCCCGCAACACCGCCAGATCGTGTAAAATTCCCGGGCTATGAACGTAACTGTCAACGGCGAAAGCCGCTCACTGGATGCCGAAGCCAGCCTGGCCGAGCTGCTGCAAGCGCTGGGCCTTCAGGACAAACGCATCGCTGTCGAGGTCAACCGCGATATCGTGCCGCGCAGCGAATACGACAGCTTCAGGCTCAGCGAAAACGACACCATTGAAATC
>Ga0180437_10004910_pt1 | contig 18680 bp, 39 predicted proteins | sample SS_ome_4_FD_132410 | JGI IMG/M metagenome (GOLD analysis project Ga0180437, IMG submission 132410) | Hypersaline lake sediment archaeal communities from the Salton Sea, California, USA - SS_3_D_1 metaG | ecosystem: Environmental > Aquatic > Non-marine Saline and Alkaline > Hypersaline >... | reverse complement strand
TTAAACAAAGCCGGTTGTACTCAAAAAAATTAGTTTTTTTGTTTTTTGTTTTTTTATATTTTTTATGAGCCAGTCTCTAATTTTCGTGTTTTTTCGTGTTTTTTTCTCCTAGTTACTGTTAAGACTATAATTAGTTAACTGATATGTGTGTATAACTATAACAGGGAAGTGATTAATAACAGTTCTGTTATAGTTAACACAATAAGCTATTAACTGTTAACTGTAGGACTGGCAATCGACATTACATTACACTATCAATAACTATAGTCTCACTCTAAAAAAATATAAAAAAAAAGAAAAAAATATCTCTTAGGCTCTCAGCATGTCGATTTTCAAAAAATACTCAAAATCTGCCTGGCGGACAGATTTGTGATTCATCATTTTTTCTAAAAAATCTGCATATTCTCTATCTTTTTTTGTCATTTTTACCCCCCAAAATTCTATAATTCAGTCCACAACTTTCACAACAATATTCTTCCCCCAATGGAAGAAACTTCAGGAAACTTTTATTATCTTTCCCACACCTGGGACAATTTTCTTTCATATGTGACCAAATCTCCTTTTTGGTAATATATGACCAAATCTCATTTTTGGTCACATATAACCATTTTGAGCGGTACGGTCGGTATGCACAAGCGAGCGAAAATGGATCCGAGAGAAGAATTAAATAGGTAGAAACGGACTATTCTTCTTAGAGGTTTACATGACTGCTAAACTGCAAACAGACTCTCGGAACCAAACATCATAGGTTTCCCTTCGTTTTTACCGACCGTATCTTTGCTCACCCCCACTCTATTAACTAAAACATAATCTCCGCTTAGAAACGAATCTGAGAGCTCTGAAGGTATGTTTATTATCTTTTTGCGTCCCATTTTCGAGACCCTTCCTTTAAACTCCATAATTATGGTATACCAACGATACCCTTATAAATACAACAGTGTCCACTTATTTATGAGTAGCGTTTCTTCTCTCTCTTTTTCCATAGAGGAATATCTTTCTTTTCTATAAGTCTGCCAACGTTTACCCTCACTAACTCTCTTCCCGCTTTGGTTCTCTTTTTGCATGCCATGCTTTTACCTCCTCATATATATTGTCAAGCCGTGTTTCAATTCCATCGAGCTTTCTTATTATTATATTTTTGTTGTTCATTAAAATCTTTCCTCCTGGGCTTTTAATGCGAACACTGAACCAACAAGAACAGCGAACAATATCAGAACGTGCTGTATTCCTATGAGATCCATCATGAAGAACCAGAACGAAAACAGCACACCGGAGAACGAGGCTGAAACAAGGCACGTATCAAGGCTTCTTCCTGAAGCCCTTAATGAAAGGAACACTATCAAAAAGAAGGCATATACAACACCCACCCCGAACATCCCGTCTGTAAGGACATTGGCATATTTATAAAAATCTATCGGTGTTGTTACATTGATTCTTGGATATAAAACCATCTTAAGACCTCCATTTGTTTATAGCGTTCAGTACTCCTATAAGCACGACAATTAAAAGGGCTCCCTCAAGAGTATACGCAAACCATGACGGGAGTATTCCTGTGAATATCAGCGTGTCAGCTATTATTGTGTGGAACAGTGAAGGTATGCTCAGGAACACGAGAAATATGTTCACAACAATAACAACCACGTTCCCCCATGTCAATGGATTAAGACCGTTAAGTTTTGTCATCTTTTCGTGTATGTCCTTCATGTAACCGTCAACGTTCGAATAAACATTGTATGTGTTTGATACTGCACTTATGCCCTGTGAAGAAAGAGCATAGTGCCCAGCAACATCCGCCATGAAACCGCCTATTCCGAGAGATATAGCGGACACAACAAGCATTACAGAGAGAAGGTCGCTAACTCTCATTATTCACGCCTCCATTTTGTTATGAGATATATCACAAGTATTGCTGATGTTAACAGAGATCCCATTGCCAAATAAGGAGCCTCGAGTATTCCAAGCCCTATCATTGCAACTATTCCAACAACACCAAATATTACAGATATAGCAGGATCCCACACACCAACCAAAACCATTGTTGCAAACACAAGCATCATAAGCATGATACCAAATATACCGAACACCGTTCCAGTTGAGAACTCCTCTGAGCCTGTAAGAAGAACTATCTTGTTGTTTTCATCATCAAGTGCATAAAGGATATAAGATGCTGTCTTGTTTATAGATGTGGCGTTTGTCATGTTTATAAGGAAAGTCATGGAAGCCCCGCTCTGGCAGTCTGATGCATAGTCTGTCAGGTTTATTATTCCCCAGGTGTTCACATCAAGACAGACCTCGTTCGCCATTCCTGATGAATCTGTAACAGAGCATGTAAGATATTTTGTTACATCACTGTACGAACAATCATAACCCATACCAGTCGAATAGTTGTAATACGTGAGTATCTGGCCTATTGATGAATAGATTGTTATTTCATTGCTTGGAAGTTTCTCAGGAGCTATAAGCCTTACCCTTGTTCCGCCTTCTGTCAAAGCAATTTTATAGTAAACATTTGCCTGCTCAAGGAACACAGTTCCAAGACCGTTATCATCAGATTTCATCATTGCAACAACCCTGTACTGGTTCTCATCGAGATACCAACGCATGAACTGCACATAAACACCATCGTACGGCCATCCGACAGCATCAAGCACAGTTACCGAAATATCTTCACCAACTGATTCATTCAAGAGGTAAAGCTGTATGTCCTGGGTGACGTTTGTTATCGTGGCGTTATCAAAAAGATAGAACCTTGTTCCGTAATCATCCTCGCTGTATTCAAGAGTCATGTCAACAAGATAACTATCTCCGGTTATACACAGCGAGAAGTTATACGAGTCTGTGACAGATCCTGATGTTGACCAGTTAAGATCAAGAACAGTAATGGTGTATTCAGCATCTGCTGTTATTGCATTAAGGCCAAGTTCATCATAGAATGAGAAGTTAAGCGACTCGTTTGCATTTGGATCAGAACAGTTCACAATTCCGTTCTGCATTGTCCAGAACACGCTGTCGAATGCCATAGTTCCGTTTGTGTTGTTCGCCCATAGTGTTAAGTTGTTTGTACCGAACAACGGTGTTATTGTTGTGTTAGCACAGCCAGTCGAAACATTTGAACCGCCGTTCAATGAATACAAAGAAGTGTTGCATGAGTACGGGCTTGAGAACATGAACTCAAGGTCTATATTTGATGTGTAAGCATAGCTTGTGTTTGTTGGATAAGTTATATCAACTGTTGTTATTCCTGATGCTGTTTTTGATTGCTGTGTACCAAACACAACAGACGAATCATAATCATGTTTAAGTGATCCGGTTATGTTTCTGTAATAAACTATGTCTCCGGCACTTGCTCCGTAATCTGATCTCAGGAATGCCCAGGAAGAAGAGTTCATCGGATAAGCAGTGTCTGTTGCAGAAAGAACCTCAGCACCGTTGTAATTCACCGCAACCTTTCCGGCCTTTGTAACATAAAGCTCTACTTCATTCCATAAACTTTCCGTATGAGTGAAAGATTCATCTGTTGTAAGCACGGTCTCTGTTGCGTTGCAGTCAACCTTGATAAGGTCAAGGTCCCCGTTCTTTGTGTCAAACTTGAGATAGTAACCGCATTTTCCCATACCGCTTGCATAACCGCCCTTGAATATACCCATAGCATGGAAACGACCACCACTGGCTGTGGTGTGGTATTTGTCAACCTTTACAGAATACATCCCAAGCTTGTTTGTTCCCTGCAACGTTACCCAACTGTTAGTGCTTATATCCATCTTGTAAGCTTTGTAAGTTGAATCGTAGGTCACATTAAATGTTCCTGAACCGCCAAGAGACCAATATGTATCATTTAACTGATGGTTTGCATCATCGAAAAGCTGAAGCGTTTCATTCCAGTCGCTGTCTGTAGCACCTCCCTCATTGTTGTAGTAAATGTAGAACGATTGTAAAGTCGTGGAAAGGTTCTGGTCTGACTCTAACCACAGGCTCATGTTCTTATCTGTTATCGAACAGCTTTCAACATAATAATCTACGAGAGTGTCTTCAGAACCGTTGACTATCCTCATTCTTGAATCGTGTCCGTCAACGCATTCATTTGACCAGTTCCAGTCAGTTCCGTTTACGGTATTGTTTATGTTGAAATAAACCTGTTGTCCCTGGTCCGTTGTACCGCTTGAGACTGTAATATTTATTACCTGCTTATAATCCCATGAAGCATCCCACCATGGATCCAGAACGTAAAGTTTTCCCTGTTGCTTTGCTTCCTGAAATGTTAATGCAGATGGTTTGATTGCAAAATCATACTTGCCCCATTTGTTGCATCTTCCTTCGAGCCTGTCGTTTATCCAGCAACCGTCAAGGTCAAACCACACCCTAAGTATATAAAGCCTGTTTTCTATGACATTTATATTGTCAAGCATGTACCATTTATTTTTACCGTCATAGTCAATATTGTATGTCTCAAATTTGCCAGATATATCATTCCATCCATCGACTGTGAATAATTCTGCCTGCGTTGCCCTTGCCCTTTCCGTGTCAACACCGAGAAGGACATCAATGTTTCCTGTGTATTTTTTGCTTATGAGATTGAAATAAACATATCCGTCATCAGTTCTTGTGTGTGGTATTGCATCCAGGTAAACATTTGCATCATCTATGTAAACACCAGTACCGTTAATAACATAATCCATAGCTGTCGCTGTGTATGTCGGGATGAACGCAATCAATATGAACAGCAAAACTATTCCTCTCATACTCCTGTACTCCTTTCTGATGGTTTAACATACATGACAATCGCTATAAGCAATCCTATCAAAAGGAAATATGTTGGAAGATTTGACATGATTATGACGGTGTAGGGGAACTGGTTCGCAACCGATGCCATTACATCTGCTGTAGCGAACTCGTAGAAGATATTCGATATCTGTGCCCCCATGAATATTATTATCGGTAAAAGCAACAGCACACCGAACACAAAGAACACCGGATGCGTATCTATGAAGAACGATGACACTATCACGAACAGGCCGATACCTATTGTATAGAAAAGGAACATATAATCGAACATACTGAATGTTTCAAGTCCACGATTGATTACATATTGGGCGTGAGGTGTCTGTGCATCTACAGGAAAGTTAGAATCGAACGCTGTAAGAACCTGCAAGCATATAAGAATTGCCAGAGACCCAGCTAAGAAAAGCGCCATCATTGGTATTGTATCGAGCATTGATCCTTTCATATTATGCTTGCCCTTTTCTTCTTTCTTTTAAGGGGTCTCCTTATTCCTATGCCTGTGAGCTTTCCTGTAGGTTTCAAAGACAATGTTTTTCCGCCGATCAACCCGCCAAGGCTTGGCTGATAAACTCTTTTTGAGGGCGAAAACAAAGACCTAAAAGATCCCCCCTTTATTCTTCTACTTTCAAGTCGTAACGGTGGGGTTGGTACTCTTGTTGGTATTGTCCTGGGTATTGTTAATTTACTTGGTGCAAGTATTGAAGCAGACTTTTGTTTGGGGGGTTGGGTGCGGGCAGATGTCATTTCCTTCTGTGGTGATACTTGTCTACCCGCAACCCTTGTTAGATACGTTGATGTTGTCACCGTTCTTATTTTTCCACGTTGGATTGGTGCCCTACCCATACCTAATCTAGGATCACTTTTAAGCCTTGGAGCAAAACCTGTAATCCTTCGTTGCTCGGTTTTAGATGCCTGAACTATCTCAGTCGATGGCTTAAAGATGGTCGATCTAGAGACTGCCTCCATGGTGCTAGGAGGAGTCAAGACAGGTACAGCATAAAACTGGTAATCCGGCTCCGCACTTAAGACAGTTGGTTTGTAAACAAGATCTGATTTTGGTTTAAGTACCTGTTTTGTGTTTCCAGTTGTTGTAGTTTTAACAGGCTTTTCCAGCCCCTTATAATAATCAAACTTAAATGTTCCTGGTTTCCCTTCAGGTTTGTAATATTCATAACCCCAGTATGGTTTTACCTGTGTTGCTTTGCTTGGGCCTTTACCAACAATCTTTGTTACCTTGAACGGATCTTTCTTGAACTCTACAGGAGTAACAAACTTCTGTGACGCATAAGAACTAGATACAATGCTTTTACCCCTGACACCGAAGTAAACCTCCCCAGTCTCTGATTCCATTGTAAGCATTGTATCTTTGGTAACAGGTTTCGGTCCTTTGACAATCTTCTTCTCTATTATAGGAGATATAATTTTTCTCCGTGTTACCACCCCTTTCTTAGAGAAGAATGTTTCCTGAAGCATGACATTCCCCTTTGTTGACTTTGAAACTGTCTTTATGTCTTGTATTCTTAATCCAGCATCCTTTGTTTTATAACCATAAGTTATTGTTGGTTTTCCTGTTGTGATTGTACCCTTCTCCTTTATCGCAGATCCTTTCCAGTATTCTACCTTATATTTTGGAAATACTTTCTGCTTAATTGCTCCTACACCCATCCCTACACCAACAGATGCGACAGATGCTCCGAAAAACTCTACAGGCCTTGTTGCTATCTCAGACTTTACAGAAGTAAGTGTTTGTGCTGTTACATCAGTTCCCTCAAGCATCTTTGCTCCCATGTAAGATATTGTTGTAGGAATTGTTACAGGTAGGTATGGAGCAGATTCAAGGAACTCGATTCCACCAAGACCAAACTTTGCTATAGGATCTGTTGGAACTCCCTGCTTCTCTTTTATAGTCTTTGCAACTGAGACAGGAGATTCAACTCTAAGCTTCTCAAACTTCTCTTCAGTGGTTAATCTTTTTGGCTCCTTTGTAGGTGTACCTAACGGTGCTCCAAGCTTAGGGACATCAACCTGCTTAGGAATCTTTAGGGGTATAGGATCAAACGAGGGGAAAAGAGATTTGTCTGTTGGTTGATAAGACGGTACCTTATGGACCTCTCTTATCCTTTGTTCTGTTTCTTCAGTCCCAACACCAACCGCAGTCCCAGTTGTTATGTTGTATTCAAACTTTGGCATCTCTACAGGTTTCATCTCTTCTTTGACATGTTTTTCCTGGGGCATTTCTTTCTTTACTTCCTCAACCTTTTCCTGAACAATTAGACCTTTCTCTTTAAGTTTCCTGACAGATTCCTTTGCAACAGTAATCGTTCTGCCACCTTTAGTTTTTATCCGTGTGAACCCAGGCTTAACTCTTGTAGAAACAACACGGTAGACCTTTGATTTCTCAACCCATTTTATTCTTGAACGACCCCTATCGTCTTTAACCCTGATCATTACCTTGGTCATGTTTTATTTTTTTGGTGAAGTGTTTAAATACAAAATTTACAGATATGTAACACAAAACCTTTAAATACTGTATTTTAATATAGTATTATGGAGAACCAGCAAGTCAGAAGGGAAACACCGATGGACAACATTATGGAAACCATCCAAATGAAACAGCCCGTTGATTCTGAGACAAGAAAATGGCAACTATCCGGTGAAGATATAATTTTTGACATCTGTCAAAGACTTAGGGGGAAAAGGGTAGACGAAAACACAGGAAAATGGATCGACTGGGCAGAGCCGATAATGAATGAATGGGGAATCCAAAAGATAACAGAGCTTCTTACAAACTATCTCAATAAGAACATGTTCCTTAGTTACTGGGAGCCCGAACAGATAGCTGAAATAATGATAGACTTTGATAAGAACATAAGCATTCTATTTGAGTATTTCTGGAAGGAGATGGGCATGAACAAGGCAATAGCACGTTATACTGCAAGAAACATAAGCAATCAGGTTTGGGGCTCACTTCAGAGAGCCAGATTTGGTGGCGAGAAGCAGTTCATCGAAGGAACAGAGCAAAGAAGGATAATATCAACAGAAGGCCAGCAAAGGCCTGAAAATATATGGGATAAGATCCCTATACTTGGAGGTAAAAAATGAGAATACCGTTCGTGGATAAGTTCCCTGTGGATGTGATGGTCATACAGAAAAGGGGAAAGGGTTTTACTGCATACTATGACAAGGCCAGATACTACACAAAAAAGGACAAGAGTTATTACGAGCTTAAGAAGAACAAAAGAGCGAAATTCAAGCCGATAAGCTATGATTACCTTGTCCCACAGTCAAACGGAAGACCACTCGCAGTCATATACGAATACATGAGGGATATGTATGTGCCTGTAAACATAAGAGAGATAGAGAAGGGAGACAACACAAAACTCGGTTTAAAGTCGATTGATGAGGACATGGCATTCTGGGGACAGCAGTTCCGTTTAGAAGCAGAAAAAAGATACAAAGTTCAGGGATTCTTTGAGAAATACCGTGACCTTATATTTTTCTCAATGACATTTATAATGTACGTAATCCTTGTGTATTTCTTCATAAATGCGATATCAGACATAGGATTTGACGTAGTGAATGCTTTGAACTCTCTTAAGGGCTCGGCTCCAGTAGGGTGATTAGATGGTCAAAAGTACACAGGACCTCTCGATGCCACCAAACATAAAAATTGAGGGGTCTGAGTGGAATGCGGGATTTTTCTACTCCAAGACACTTCAGGAGCTTGAGGAATTTGCAAACATTATTAAGATGAAAATTGAGTTGAGAGAGGGCACACCGCAAACAATAATTAACTGGTTCGAATTGTATTTTTCGCTTTTAAGGATTGTTTATAGGACTCTTAGACCAACATTCAAAGATAAAATAAGAGAAGATATAGACAGCGAAATAAAGGAAATACGAAAAAATATGAGAATGTTTGTATCGACAAACAGTGGAATGGTTGAAAGAAAATCGCTTCAGATCCCGATAGGACTTGAGGACCGAATGGAAGTTTTACAAAACAGGCTCAGCGACCAGAGGTTCAAATTCAATCTCACAACCCCATTAAAGACAGTCGATACTGATGAATTAGGGGTGGCTGGTTGGGATGTTTAGACAAAGGTTTTCTGAAACAGTAAAAAATATAATAACCAAAAAGGACTATGACTGGTTACACGTAGTGACAGGAAAAGAAGGTGTTGGAAAGACAAGTCTCGCTTTGCGGTACTGTATTGATATTAACCCCGATTTCTCTGTTGATGATGTAATATTCAGCACGAAAGAGCTTGTAGAATGGGTAAAGCACAGCAAGAAGGGTATGCCAGTTCTCATTGATGAGGGAGCACTCGTGTTCTTCTCCAGGGATACGATGCGAGGGGCTAATAAGGAAGCTGTGAAGCTTCTTACCGGAATGAGAACATTCAACCTTTTTGTAGCGATTTGTGTGCCTAACTTCTGGGTTCTTGACAGATACATACGTGAGCATAGAGTAAAGACAGTTGCCCGTGTAATAAAGCGTGGATTTTTTTGGCATTACTCACCACACAGTGTCAAGAAGATAGTAAGGGACAGGAAAACATTGAAAACCGTCTGGCCGAGATATGACTTCAGAGAGAGATATTATGATGCTTTTAATATGTGGAAATTTTCAAAGGAATATAGGAAAAAGAAAGGGGAATTATTACTCGAAAATAACGGACATGGGACAGAAGAGAAAAACGCCAAATGCCTGAAATGTGGGTATGAATGGAACACAAGAGCCAGAGCAATCAAACCACCGTGTCCTATGTGCAGAAGTATCAAAACTTGTAAAGACTATGTTCCCCATTAAATAACTTTTAGTGTGTTACAGAAATTTAGAAATTTTAGATTCTCTTGTTGTCGTTCTTGCTATCGAATCCTGTAACACAACTTATAAATACTTTCTACCTTGTCAAAAGTAAATATGGACGGTAATACTCAAGTATTATCTGAATATATTAGGAGGATTTCCATGAAAACTAAAATGAGAAAGGGTATGGGAATTGGTGACATCGCCCCAATAGGTATCGCAGTTACTGTGGGTATCATAGTAATCGCTGTTGGTGCTTACATTTTGGGTACCATGAACTCAAACATTTCAGATACAAACACGACCTATGTCATAGGTAAAGGTGTAACAGCAATCAAGCTATTCGCTGACTGGTTCAGTATCATAGTGATTGTAGCGGTTTCAGTAATCGTCATTGGACTCATATACTTCTTACAAAGGCGTGGCGGTGGAAATGCTTAGTCATTGAGGGATACCCATGAAGGTTAAGAAGTTCAAGGGTTACTCAGTGGCAGACATAGCACCCATCGGCCTTGCCGTTGTAATTGGTGTAGTAGCTATCAGTATCGGAATGTACGTTCTGACCACAATGCATACTGCAACAGCAAACGCAAACGCAAGCATAACAGATAACCACACACAAGTAATAAACAAGGGTATATCTGCGATGAGGCTGTTTGCTGATTGGTTCAGTATAATCGTAATAGTGGCTGTATCAGTGATTGTCATCGGTTTAGTATACTTTTTGCAAAAAAGGGGTGGAAGCACGGCTTAAGCCCCTTACCTTTTTTTTTTAAATACATTAACACCAAAAATAATTATGAAACTTATAACAACTGTAACGATGATGTTAGCTTTTTCTTTAATGATAACAAGTGCAAGCTCTGTAAATTTCTTAGGTAAAATGAACAGGGGAGATTATTTCTATGCGTTTAATGTGAGCGATATTGATTGTGGTAGTGGTTCAGGATCATGTGTATGCTCAGATGTGTATGTCAATGAGTCCGGAGACACGATGACAGGCAGTCTTACAATAGACGGATCTGCAAATGAAGTACAGCTTGACATAAGCGGGCATTCAACACAGACAACGGATTTCATGCAGATAACGGACAGTTCCAGCAACGAGTGCTGGGCTTTCAGACAGAACAACAACATTATAATAAACCCAAGCGGTAATTGCATAGGTGCATCAACAACAGGGAACTACATAAGAATGTACGCACCTGATGCCGGATTCACAGGAAACTACCTTCTTTTAGAAAGCAATAGCGGAAATGATATAATGAGTATAACATATCAGGGATATTTACAGTACCCATTGATGAGAGTTTATGCAACAACAACAAATTTTGCCACAGTAGCATCTACACCGAATTACGGTGCATCTTATTCAATTTCAAATGGTGACGGATACGGAGCAATATTTGTTAGTATAGATAAAGGTTCTTTTGAAGAGTTTGAGATGGTTTCAGGTGCTAGTAAAGTAATAAGCATGTTCGGTGGCAGTACGGAAGGCGAAACACAGACATATAGGCTTTATGGATTCAGGACTGGGGATCAATTAAGAAGCATGAACATGACTGTGGGGGCAGATCAGGATGATAGCGTAACAATAGATGGGCTTTCAACATACATATTCGATGGGAACGTATCAGCAGATGATTACCTATACAATTCAGAAGGGTTCAAAGGAGATGCATTAACACAAATAAAAAACATGAGAAATGAAGACGCTCTTAAAGACGGATGGAGCAAAGTTGATCACACTAGTTATGGTGATTCATGGATAAGGGAAACAGTACAACAACCGATAACAGAGAAATACGAAGAGTATGTCTGCGAAGATAACATAACGTACTGCGAAGATGATGACATAAACGGAAAGGTTTGCAGAGAAGAAGAAGGATTATGCTTTATAGATACATTAACAAATGTAACAGGTTATGAGGAAGTTGTAAAAGATAAAATAAGCCTTGTAAGGTTGGTTGCATTGCAGACAAGGGCAATACAACAGCTTACAGAAAGAGTTGAATACTTGGAGGGTTTGATAAAATGAAATTGCTAATTGTTCCAGTTATTTTCCTTTTGATGGTATCAACAGTTTCAGCGTACCAGTACTGTGTAAACGAAACGCATTCAAGAGTGATAATAGACAACCAGGGGACGTTGGAAGTAGACTCACTCGAATATTGCCCCAATGGATGTATAAAAGGCGAGTGCAAGCTTCCTTACCAGGAAGGAACCGTACCAGTAGCTCTAAGCGTACTTTTCTCTGTGTTTTCGTTCTGTTTTTTCTATGTATCGCTAAACCTTAAAGAACAGCACGGAATCCTTGGATGGTTGTTCGCATCATTCGGAATCTTGATGATAATATCAGGGCTTTTCACAGTGATGGAATATGCTGTATTCTCTGATGGCCTTACTGCGATACTTAACGCTGTTGGGTTCTCGCTGATAATACTGCTGTTTATATTCATCTTCTACTTCCTTGCCACTCTGATCCAAGGACTTGTCAAAAGCCTAAGTGGTGGAAAACCATACAGTAAGGGTGTTTAAATGGCATCTACATACAAAGGAAAGGTAATAAGAATATCTGAGAGAACGTATGACGATCTACTCGGAATAAAATCAAATAATAGATACAAAAATATGGACAATGCCATAAAATCCCTGATTGAAAACAAAAAGGAAAAGAAACGTAAAAATAAGATGCTTAGCTCTGACAAGAATCTTCTGAAGGATATAGGATTCTGACATCTGTATACATTTCTATCCATGTAAAAAGGTTGTGCTGTACGTCTTTCTTAAGGAAGTGTTTCTTTATTTTGTAGTTGCATGACTTGCATAGAACTATCCCGAGGAATGTTTTTTTACCGAGCCTGTAAAGCTCAGACAACGGTTTCCAGTTATTACACCACTCACATCTTTTTAAATCCTCTCCGCATTCCCTCGAAAGCCTTATGTAAGTTTCATGATTTATTTAAATCACCAATCGAAATGTTAAGTATGATCAAATCCGAATCGTTGAACTCCTCTACTGCTGATGTCAAAGTGTAGCATGAAAGGTCTCCGAAAGGGCTCACATCACACTCGAGAAGCATACAACACTCAATAGCCTTTTTATTGTATTCGCTGATTTCATGTTTTATTTTTATGAAATTTGCCATGTTCATCAATAGCAAAAAAGCTATGAAAAACAAAAAAAATACGAATATTACTTCAAATTCTTTCATTTTAACCTATTCTTTGGGCCTATATTTGCTCAGTAGGGTACCCTATTTAATTGTCGAGACCGAAAGCTTTTTCTTGCTTTCTATCTTCCAGGCAACTTCGGTCCCTTTGCTCCAACCAATGGCTTCAACAATCTTTTTCGGTATTGTCAGGAATGTCTGACCGTCTTTTGTCATCCAAATTTTTGTCATTTTTGATATTTAAACCATATATTTATATAGTTTCATTTTTTCACCTTCACGAGTTTCAGCATATCCCTTCCCATAACTTTCCAGACAACCTCATCACCAGACTCCCAGTCCATGACTTCCGCAATGGGTTTTGGGATGGTCACAAACCTTTGTCCGTTTTTGTTTTCCCATATCCTTACCATACTTGGTCACCTATTGGTATCTCACAAAGTATATGATACTCAAATTCTGTTTTTTCTACATTTCGGACATATTCAATCGGTATCATGTGGACTTGTTACCCCCCTCAATGTCCGAATGGACATCTTTTCGGACATTTGAATAGCCATAGCTGTCATCTTTTAGTATTTTCATAAAACAAAACCACTTAGTTTTACTTTTACTTCCAGTAACATGACCGAATAACGGATCTTCTGAAAACAGCTTTAGAACGTCAGCTGTCGCTATATCTGATTCGTTCCACTTAAATATTAATACACCATAATTAGCGAGAACACGCCAACATTCATCAAATCCTTTCTTTAAATCCCATTTCCATGTCTGTTTGTTGAGTGTTCCATATTTCTTTCTCATTTCAGATGTTTCATTTAATCCTAATAAATGTGGAGGATCCCATACTACAAGCTTAAAACGGCCGTCTGAAAACTTCAAATTAGTAAAATCCATTACTATATCAGGTTCACATTTGAATAACGGCCGTTGAACCGAAATGCCCACGGCTCGAGGTTCATTGTCTATATAAATTGTATTTGGATGCTTCTTATTAATCCAAAAACAACGACCACCACAACACGCATCAAGTATAAATTTGGATCCGATATTTTTATGTTCACTCATCTCAATCTCTCCTTAGTCATTTTTCACACTCCTCAACTCTTTCCGTGTTCTTAACACATCCATCAATAAAGGATATGTAAGCCAGCCGGCAAAAACACCTGAAAAAAATATAATAAAATCAAATACAATCATTTTGGATCACCATCCTCTTTTGAGTTAAGAGGGACATAAGTCCCATCATAACTCTTTTCCACAATGTGGACAAAAATTCCAGGCTGTCTTTGTTTCGTTGTTCTTCTCTTTTCTAAGTTTGTGAGCCTTTCTTATCTTTTCTTTGTGTTCTTTTGTCATTTTGTATTTTCTCATATTATCCCCCCTATACTAATTCCTTAGCTGGAAATATCTCTATTTTTCTCTCTGTTATTTCTGAGAGCATTTCCAGAAGGTCTTGAAGATTCCATATTGTGACTGAAACGTTTGGATTATCTTCAATCCACACATGGAATTTTCCAAACCATTTGTGCCAGTCAACGAATACATGACCTGGCTTATTGTAATCCAAATATCTTAGGAATGTACCGAAATCTTTTCTTATTACCATTCTTTCACCTCCAAAAGTGTAATATCAACAATATACCTATATACATCGTAATAAACCCACCCAGGAACTTCATGAAGAATGTCCCGTCATTCATCAGCAATAACGGCCCATACAATAATGTAACCGCAATTGCTAACTTTCCCTCTTCAGAGTTCGGAATTTTGGGCTTCCGCAATACAAACACCTTATTATATATTCATCATATATCCTTCCGCATCCGAGACATTCAAGTTTTATCATTATTTCCTCTGCATATCTGGTCTGTTTGTGTTGTTTGGTTGTTCTCCTGTTGTCACGCTGTCTGCTATTACTTCTGCGACAATTGAAGCACCAAGCGTAAGACCACATAACAATTGCCTTGATAGATAAGCCAAATCTTCAGGTGGCGGATCGTTCATTATTGTACCATAATCTGGGAATCCACTGCCTGCACTATACGAAGCCTCAAAACTTTGCGAACCGATAACATCAGCTTCAGTCATTCCCAATATCATCCCGTTATTTTCATCACTCATCTCAATCTTTCCTTATCATCTTTTCAGACATTTATTAATCCAAGTCTTTTCATTTCATCATGTAATCTATCATTTGCATTGTCAATAGCAGTATTAACCGAAAGAAAATACTCTGTGAGCATACCAATAACTACACTCTTTTGAATCATCTGTTTCTCCTTAGTCATTTTTCATCCCTCAACAAAGTAAATGTTTGTGTTTCTCTGCTTTTGTAATACCTAAACTTAGCAGGATAAAATCTTCTTATCGTAGTAAACGGTTTTCCAGTATTGAGATGAATAAACACTAAAAGAATGCCATCATCAAAATCTAACTCGTATCTTCCCGGCTTGTATCTATAAGTGGTATCATATATTAAGAATTGCGGAATCGCAAATCTGAAATAGTTTATGCCTATAGTTTTCACAGCAACAAGTCTTGCTTGTGTTCCTTCCCAATTCATTGGCAACTTCTCATAATCTTCGCTAAACTTTATTTTATTCATCTCAATCTCTCCTTAGTCATATCTGATACCTCTTCATTGGATTAAGCGACTCTGAAGCGTAGACACCACGCCTTTTGTTCTCCTGTATCTGATAGTTTGTGTTTTCGAGAGCCTCATAGCCCACGTTGAATATTGCAGACAAACCGAGCAGTATTTCCATTAACATCTCAATCTCTCCTTTATGTCCCTATTCGTAGATTCTCGGACTTTTGTTATGTCAATCGTTCTTTTGTATGTCTCACCATATGATTTCATTTCTCTCGGAACAACGTATATACTTGCTGTTTCTTCGTGGTCTTGAATAAAATAAACAACAAACTTAGCCAATTCTTTTAGATTGTTTCGTTCACTTTTCCACATGGTTTCTTTCACCGCCTTTAAACAATCCTTTGGATTATACCAATGTAGATATAACAAAATCGATTTATTACCATCTTTCAATTTAAGTAAAGTTCTTTCTCCCATATCATTTATTCCTTATGTCCGTTTTTGTACCAGCCTGTTTTATTCATTTAACCACCTGATATTTTCTCCTATATCAATATTAACTTCATACTTCTTTCCTTTGTAATGAAAGAACCCAGTATTCAGAAACATTAAATCAGAATCTATCATAGTTTCAAGAATCTTAGCAATATCATTATAGAATTTATTAGGTAACTTCTGTTTCTCCTTAGTCATTTTTGGTCACCCTGGGTTTTTTTCCAATTCGATTCGTCCCAATCGCTTTCGAACACATATACTGGATCGTTCATAAGTTTTGCCCATAGTGTTTGACGTATAACAATCATTTTCTTTCCGTCATCTGAGTATGTGTGCTCAAGCTCAGCGATTGTTACTTTCTTTTTCATTTTTCTTTCTCCTCATAAAATTCAATATCAGCAAACCAAAAGAAAAGCCAGTCTCTAATTCTTATTCTTTTTATCTTTTCCTCGTTTTTAGATAATATTACTTCCGCTTGGGTTAGAATGTCATCTTTCATTTCAAAGTTTCTACTTTTACTTTTCATCATTTCCCCCTGATCTTTTCAAGGAACCATTCGAAAAGCCTGTCGCACTCCGTCATTGTTAATGCCTGGGTTCCTGTCATTGCCTGGGCAACGCATTTGCATGCTGTCTGCCTTTCAATACTTTCCTGCCTGTCTTTGGCTTCCGGTTTCTGTGAATAACAATCCTTACAGACTGACATCCAGTCTTCCATGTCCTTTCCACAATTACATTTTTTCATTGTTCTCCTCCATAAGTTTTTAAAATTAAAATCATATCGATTGTAAACAACATTGCCGAAAGGAAAACATAAATACCAAAGAGCGATATACTTTTCGAAATAAAGATTCCATGAAAATACGCAAAAAACAAAAAGAGAAATGTTCTTAAAACTACATCCATGACGTAATTTGTTAAATCAATAGATACTCTTTTTCCTTTACTCTTTTTTGCCATCTGTTCCCCTCCATTTCTTATACTCTTCATAGGCAGTGATTCCACCATCTCCTATGATTCCCAAAAGCATGAAAAACACAACAACAGAAACAATGTACTGTGTCATGTCAAGGAACACCATTGCTATCGCTATAATTACTCCAGAAACAAGCCCATACACTGCTCCTTCTACTACTGAGTCTATTATCTTATCCATGGGCCTTTTTTCTTCCTTGGTCATCAAACCACGCTCCTAACCATTAAAACCAGCGGGACAAGTGAAACCGTTTTCTGTACTGTTCGTTTGTTAGTTAGTTTATCCAGGGCCTTATTTATCCACTCTTTCTTAGGATTGAAGCTCATTAATTTTTCTATCTCTTTCACACAGTCCTCACATTTGTGAATGTATATTTCAACTGGTGTTCCGTCAAACTGTTTCCATGTCATCTTTTCCTGTCTAAGGTTATCCTTTCTAAAACAAATATAACAGCTATTTATCTTTTGCACTTTCTTTCGCCCCCCTCTTATAGAAATCTGGCTCCCAGGGTGTAGATATTGTAAATATGCCGGATCCGGCAATCCTAATAAACTCAAAATCAACGAGAAGGCTTTTGATGTTTTCCTTTATGTATTTACTTGTACCGAATTTCTTTGCTATAAAAAACTCAAGGTGTTTTAATGGTATTTGTTCTATATAACCATATTTCTTTAGTTCGGTCATAAATAACTCAAGGTCCTTATATTTGATCGTCATCTGCGACCTCCCTGATCTTTACCTTTGTTAGACATCTCGGGCAACTTACATAGTAATATTTTGATTCGGTGTTCCACTGGTGTTTACATCTCTTACATTTTGCTTTCATTTTTTCGCCCCACAAAATATACAACTCTCCTTTGGAACAAAACTATTATCCCATTCCAGGGGATAACTGAATATATGTTCACATTTTTTTGCTTTCATGTTTAAGTATTGGTAGTGAGTAGTATATAAAGGTTTCGGTTGTACTGGCTTTGTTTAATAAGTCGGTTTTTCGAGTGACTTTCTAAACACTTTCATGACTTTTTAAACAAAATATCAAATCTTAGTATGGACAGTCTAAAAGAGATTGAAATTATCCTAGAGCATCTTTGTAAGAATTATCCAGAAAGGATAAAATCAGATGACCTGAGAGATAAGTTTAACCAAGATATTGTTGATATGCTCGGTAGTAGAAGTTTTTTTGAAAAAGAGAGGAGGAGAAGTGTATTGTATTATAGACTTTCTCCTTCCGGATTTGACTTACTTTCTTCACTAAGATTAAACAACAGTATCAATAACTTCAGCACCATTTCTACTCTCTTCGCTGTCGCAATGTTGTTATTAACAGCGTTTAATGTTTATTTGTTTTTATTTAACAATATCTGATGAGCGGGACCTTAAGCCTAACTCATGCATCTCCTGTATAACAACACAGATATTATGACATAACACCTTCGCAAGTATCTCGTTTATCTGTGAGATCTTCTCCTTACTTCTGAGATTACCACCAAACTTAGTCTTTATCATATGCATTGTTGTTTCAACATTACTTCGTTTGTGGTATCGATTCATGAATTCTTTCTGGTTGTACATGAAGTAATGATACATCTTTTTCCAAATAAATGAGCCTCTTGACGATCCTGTTGAATTGGATTTAAATGGTATATATGGTATGGCCCCGACTTTGTTAATTACATTCATATTCTCCCTTGATGAATACGCTTTGTCGGCAGATACTTCATTTATATCGAAATTCTCTGAGGTCTCTTTCACCATATATTTTAGAAACGGCGAGTCTCCATCACTTGATTCGGTCACGATAGCACTTGTTACAATATTAGTCTTGACCCCACACATAACATGAAGC
>Ga0180437_10004908_pt1 | contig 18682 bp, 8 predicted proteins | sample SS_ome_4_FD_132410 | JGI IMG/M metagenome (GOLD analysis project Ga0180437, IMG submission 132410) | Hypersaline lake sediment archaeal communities from the Salton Sea, California, USA - SS_3_D_1 metaG | ecosystem: Environmental > Aquatic > Non-marine Saline and Alkaline > Hypersaline > Sediment... | reverse complement strand
AGGAACTCGAAGTCGTTGTTCTCGATAAACCCAGCCGCCGACTCGTCGGCCGTCGGATCATAGGGATCGTAGTTCAATTCGCTGATCACCAGGTTCTCGGCGCTGGCCGCCTCGCCGAGGAAGAAATCGGCCTCCACCGGTGGCCCCCACCCGCCGCTGGGACCGGAAGAGTTGACCGTCAGCGGGCGATTGTTCCAAGCGCGGGCCCGGATGCGCGTGGTGTCGTTCAGCGTAATCGGTCCCGTATAGAGCCGGGCACTGCCGGAGATGCCGCCTCCGGAGGCCCGAGGGTCTGAGCCGTCGGTCGTGTAATAGACACCGCCGGTCAGCGTGCTCATGGTCAATTGAAATCCGGCGTCGATCGGCCCTCCGTTCTGGTTGAAGGTGACCGGTTTGAGGAACTGGGCGTCGATCCAGTTGATTCGCTGGGTAAGCCAACTTTTCAGTTGGTTGACTTCGCTCATCCATCCGCCGGACGGCGCCTCGCTGGACCACTTGGCGTTGTTGCGGCCGGCGGCTTCCTCGGTGATCTCTTCGGTCATCTCGTCGATGATGGCCATGGAGTTGGGGACGTTCATTCCCCTTTCTTTCAGGACGAACCAGCGGTCGATCCACTGCTGCGCGAAGTCGGAATGAGCGAATAGCCGGCTCCACCACCCGTAGGTCCAGAAGTCGCTCGGGGGCGATGAAGGATTCCAGCCGGTCGGGGTCAAGGCGCGGCTGTCGTTGTCGCAGCCCATGGTGCGGTCGAAGTCCCAGATCGGCCCCGCTTCGATCGGCCCGCTGCGGTCCTTGAAGTAATAGCCGCTGAGCCGGAAGGCGTCGGGGTTCTTGGTCAGCAGGTTGAGCCAGTGATGGTCGATAAATGCATCGACGTCGATGTACTGGGTATAGTTGGAGCCGGGAAGCGCCGCGTAGGCCGAGTTCAGGTAGCCCGTCAGCCAACTCTTCTGCGCCGCGGTGATCTCGCAAGCGTCCGGTTCGTCGTAAACCAGCGACATCCCGCCGGCGCTGAAGCCGTCGTTACCGCCGCAAGGCACGGACGCCTCGCGGTCGTCCTTGAAGATGTAGCCGCCGGTGACGTTCGGTTCGGCGTTGTCATTGGAGCCGAGTCTGTCGATGTCGACCCGGTCCCGGTCGGCCTTGATGTTCTCCATGAAGGAATAGACGCCGAAATAGTCCGAGTATGAGAGGGGGCCCGTGCCGGTGTTGAGGAACACTTCGACGTGCTCGGTCCGCGTGGCGTAACGCCCCACCTGGTTGCTCAACTCGTAGATGAACGCATTGCGCATCAACGCCTTATCGAACCGGTAGTAGGAGCCCAGGATCCAGTCGGATTCGTCAGGCATCCCCAGCGGCGAAATCTCCTTGTCGTTGAGCTTCATGTCGTCATAAGTCTCCATGAAGCCGCTGACCTCGTTCCACGACTCAATTCGGTAGTGGTGTTTGGGCCATCCGGATGAGCTGGAGCCGCGCTCCTTGATTCCGATCCGCGTGTCCACGTCGGCCAGACTGATCAAGGTGGCCCGATCGTTCGTGAAGGGATTGTCGTCGTGGTCGCCCGGCTCGAAAATCGCCATGTAGGCGGCGCCCTTGTACAAGCTGCTCTTCGCCGGAATGGACCGACCCAGCGTGTCGATGACCACCAGCGGCAACTCGGACGTGAAATTCAGCACGTCGGGGGCGATCTGGATATACGTCTCGGTGACCACCGGGCTGGGCGACCCGTCTTCCTCGTACAACAGTGCCCGAACCTGCGTGCTGCCGTTGATCGGAATGGGACTCGTATAAACCGTAGAATTCTCGTCGGGGAGCGTCCCGTTGGTCGTGTAGCGGATCACCGCCGTGGGAAAGTCGGTCGAGGACAGAACGAGTCCAAACGACTCGACGAACGTGCCGCCCGGGTGCGAAAACTGCGGTCCCGCGGCCGTCGTGGCGTTCTCGTTCGGCTGCCACGGACTAGGCTGGGCCATGTAACTCATTACGTCCTCGTCGCTGGACGCAACCAGTCTGGGCAAAATCAGCAAATCGCCGTCCGTGGTGGCACTGTTCAGCCCGTGGATAGCCAATACGTTGGTGCCGGGCTGGAGCAGTCCGAGCCTATCGGTGATGTCAACGTCTTCGTAGAGCACCGCCTCCTGGATCGAACGGTCGTCCGTTGCTGCCGAATCCCACGCCACCGAATCGGGAGCATTGCGACGGGCGACCTCCTGGCCGTTGAGATAGGCCACGAACCCGTCCGCGTACCGCATCCACAGGTTCAGCCCGTCGAAATGCGTGAGGTCCTCCACTTCGAACGGGATCCGCATCCAGATCGAGGAGTTCACGTTTTGCATTACCGCGCCGACGTCGGTCTGGACCAGATTGCCGAAAGCGTTCGGCTGCGTGCTGAATCCGACGCCGGTCGTCGGGCCGCTGGGGAAGGGAATCGTGATCTCGTCGTTCTCCAGACCCATCGAGGTCACCGGGACGAACGACCAGTCGTCGGCACTGTCGTGGTCGGAGTCACCGTGGCGTTGCAGTGAAGGAGTATCCGCTCCGGCGCTGGGCACGGACTCGTTCAACCAAACGCCGTCGGCCGTGACGTCGAACCCGTTGACAGTGACCGCGAAGGAGGCGAGTTCCGCGGGCGTATAGCCCCACACCACGAAATCGACGATCTTCCCGCCGTCGTCGGCGATCACGACCCAGCCGACAGCTGCGGTTCGGAAGAAGATGTTTTCACCCCAAGCATGTTCGGGGTCCTCATCGTTGTCGTGTCGGTAGAGCACCTCGTCCCGTTCCATCGAGTCGGGCAGGTGCCACAACAACGTGTTCATGTTGTTGATATCCGGGGTCCTTCCCGAGGCGTTGTTGACCGCCACCACCCACCCCGACGTATCCAGCACCTCGCCGGACACGTTCTGGATCTCGACGAAGTCGTCGCCGGTGCCCGCCTCGGTGATCTGCAGCGGGGGCGGTGGCTCAGCCCCGTGCCAGCCGGCATTGTCGAAATCCATCTCTGCCCAGGTTGTCCCGAGCCCCGCATCGTCAACCGTCGGCACCAGATAGGTCAGTCTGGCGCCGCTGTCCAGAAGAGTCTCACTCTCTTTCGTCAGCCCGAAGGACACGTCGGCCGACTGGCTGGGAAACTCGGGAGCGTATTCGTGCGATATCGTGCGACCGTCGTCCTGGACCAGCGCCAGGTATTCGCCGCCGCTGCTGAGCCGGAAGTTGGTGTGCAACTCGGCCGGATCCGTGCGGTCCTTGCCCGACGCAAAAACAACCCGATAGGTGTTCGGTTCCATCGTAACCGCGGGGAACCGCCACTTCGTCAGGTCGTCCTCGTCGTCGGTCAGGAACCAGCCGTTGAGATCGATGCTCGTCTGGGTCGGATTATGGATTTCAATCCAATCCGAGTAGTCGTTGTCGGCATCGTACCGAATCGTCTCGTTGTCCGCCATAAACTCGGTGATCAGCAACGGGCCGGCCTCGAGCACCAGCCGTGGTTCGAGAACTTCCAACATCAATCGGGCGGGCCGCAGGTGTTGGGCACCAGCCGTGGTCGGCTTACGCGTTAACGTGGCCTTGCGTGTCATCGTCACTTCGTCGTCCTTTGGACTTCGCAGCAGGGCTGTATGTATCGGCGTTTCGTTGCGCGCCCCCGGCGCAACGGTATCCGTCGCCTACGGAACACCAAACAGGATGTGTCAATAATACCGGTTTTGTCGAGCATCCCACATGCTCAGATCATTATGACAGATACCCGCCATCGGTGCAACTTAATTCTTGGGTATTCCTGCCCCTGTCCGACTGCAGAGTAGCAAGCGCATACCGGCAACGTGTTCGCTCGCACGGGTGGTCGTTCGCCAGCCCGACGCCTTCGGCTAATGCTCTTCCCAATCGAGCGACCGTTGCACGGCTCGGCGCCAGCGACGATGAAGGACTTCGCGTTGCGCGGCTGTGATGTCGGGGCGGAACTCGCGATCCAGCGCCCAATTGCGGGCAACGTGGGCCTCGTCTTGCCAGTATCCAACGGCCAGACCGGCCAGATAGGCCGCACCCAAGGCCGTCGTCTCCGCCACGACGGGACGCCGCACGCGGACATCGAGCAGATCGGCCTGGAACTGCATCAACGGGTCGTTCACTGACGCCCCGCCGTCCACCTTCAAGTCGGACAACTCGATTTCCGCGTCTTTCCGCATGGCCTCGGCCAGATCGCACGTTTGAAACGCCATCGCGTCAACCGCCGCCCGAGCCAGATGGCCGGCGGTCGTGCCGCGGGTAATTCCCAGCACGGTTCCCCGGGCATACGGGTCCCAGTACGGAGCTCCGAGCCCGACGAACGCGGGCACGAAATAGACGCCTCCACTATCGGGGACGGTAGCCGCCAGTTGCTCCACTTCACGGGAGTTCTTGATCAGACCCAGCCCGTCGCGCAGCCATTGCACGACCGCGCCGGCCACAAAGACCGAGCCCTCCAGGCAGTACGTCACCTGGTCATCCAATCCCCAGCCGATGGTCGTCAGCAAGTTGTTTTTCGAGGGGACCGGCCTGTCGCCCGTATTCAGCAGCATAAAGCAACCGGTGCCGTAGGTGTTCTTGGCGCTTCCCGGCTCAAAACATCCCTGGCCGAAGGTCGCCGCCTGCTGGTCGCCGGCGTCGCCGCTGATGGGGATGGGCGAGCCGAACCACTCGTCGGCCGTTTGGCCGTAGACCTCGCTGGAGGGACGCACTTCCGGCAGCATCGCACGGGGAACGCCTAACAGGGCGAGCAACTCGTCGTCCCAGTCGAGCGTGTGGATGTTGTAGATCAGCGTGCGGCTGGCGTTGCTCAAATCGGTTACGTGTCGCCGGCCGCCGCTCAGGCGCCAGATCAGCCAAGTATCGATCGTGCCGAACAGGATCTCTCCTCGCTCCGCCCGGCGGCGAAGCCCCTCGTGCGTATCCAGTAGATGCTTGATTTTCGTGCCGGAGAAATAGGCGTCCACCACCAGACCGGTCTTGGCGCGAAACGTCTCTTCCAGGCCGTCGGCCTTCAGCCTCTCGCAGATGGGGGCGCTGGCGCGGCTCTGCCAGACGATGGCGTTGGCCACCGGGCGGCCCGTCTCGCGTTCCCAGAGCACGGTCGTCTCGCGCTGGTTGGTCACCCCCAACGCGGCGACGTCGGTAGCCGCAAGCGACGCCCGGGCGAGCGCTTCCCGGGCAACGTCGATCTGCGACGACCAGATCGCTTCGGGGTCGTGTTCGACCAGCCCGGGCGCCGGCAGAATCTGCTCGAACTCCCGCTGTGCCGACGCAACGATCCGGCCGTCGTGGTCGAAAACGATCGCACGGCTCGAAGTCGTGCCCTGGTCCAGGGCAAGGATGTACTTGGCCATCAGAGAATCTCCACTGCAACTACCCGGCAGGGGCAGTGTACCGCCATGAGGGGACGGCCGCAAGGTGCCGGGGCTTGCGAAACGACGAGGCCTTGGATAAACATGGGAATCCTCCGCATGCAATTTCACACGAAAACGGCAACTCGAACATGCAGAACGAGACTGGACGCCCGACGATCATAAGCCGGGCACTACTTTTGCTGGGCCCAACCGGGGCCGGCAAAACGCCGCTGGGCGAGATCATCGAGCAGCGCGGGCTGTGGGACACCACGTGCCTGCACTTCGATTTCGGGGCCAATCTTCGTGAAGTCGTTCGCCGCAATCGGCCCGATCAGTGGATCAGCCGGCAGGATATCGAGTTCCTCACGGAAGTGCTCCGATCGGGCGCGCTGCTGGAGAACGAGCACTTCCCCATCGCCGAGCGTATTCTCCAATCGTTCGCGGTCGCCCGCAACGTCGACGAGCGGACTTGTATCGTGCTCAACGGCTTGCCGCGACACGTGGGACAGGCCCGGGCGATCGACGCTCTTTTGAAGGTCAAAGCGGTCGTTCACTTGCGATGTTCGTGCGAGACCGTTTTCCAGCGGATTCACAGCAACGTGGGCGGCGACCGGACCGATCGAATCGATGACGACCGCGAGGCGATTCGCAAGAAGTTGGCGATCTTTGACGAAAGAACGGCCCCACTGCTGGACCATTACACCTGCCAGAACGCCCAAATCGAAACCATCGAAGTAACCGCCCAGATGACACCCACGCAGATGTGGGAGATCTTGAATCAGCGTCGGAAGCAACCGGCCGATTAGCACCTGGCGTTGGGTACTGGCGGCCCGTTTGCATGTGTTTGCCTTTCTGGCGGGCGGCTGGTACAATAAGCGAAAATTGGGGGGTCAGTCTTTTATCGACTCCCGACACGGGGCTTGAGAGAGGTCATGACCAATAACGCGACGAGAGAATTCTGGGCGACGCTCGAGAAGAGCAATCTGCTTACGCCCGAGCAGATGGTCGACGCCCGGGAAACCGCGGGGGAAGCTGACGACCCCACGGCCATCGCCCGTCTCCTCATCCGCAAAGACCTGCTCACCCGCTGGCAGGCCGGCCAGCTGTTGGCGGGACGTAGCTCGTTCTTTCTGGGCAAGTACAAGCTGATCGAACTGCTCGGCCGCGGCGGCATGGGGCACGTGTTCCTCGGCGAACACACCACGATGAACCGCCGCGTTGCCCTGAAAATCGTCTCCCGCAAGGTCCGCAAAGATCCCGCCTCGCTTCAGCGGTTCCTCAGCGAAGCCCGGGCCATCGCCGCGCTGGACCATCCCAACATCGTCCAGGCCTATAGCGTCGACAACGAGGCCGACCGCTACTACATCGTCATGGAGTACGTGGACGGGACCGACCTGCAGCGGTTGGTAAAAGACCACGGGCCGCTGGACTACGAAACGGCCGCCGATTGCATCCGCCAGGCGGCCGAGGGCCTGGCACACGGCCACCGCCGCAAGATGATCCATTGCGACGTCAAACCGTCCAATCTGCTGGTCAACGAGCAAGGCGTGGTCAAGATCGTCGACATGGGGTTGAGCCGGCTGGCCGGGCCGGATGAGGGCGGCTCCAACGGGCAAGACGACCGCGTGCTGGGATCGGTCGACTACCTGGCCCCCGAACAGGCCCTGGAAAGTTGCGAATTCGACCACCGCGCCGACATCTATTCCTTGGGTTGCACGTTTTACTTTCTGTTGACCGGTCGTCCGCCGTTTCCCGAGGGGTCGCTGCACGAGCGATTGATGAAGCATCAGACGCAGCAACCGCAGGGCATTCGTGAGCAACGCAGCGACGCGCCCCGTGAACTGGTCGAGCTTTGTGAAAAAATGATGGCCAAGAAGGCGGAGGATCGCCCTCAGTCGGCCGAGCAGATCAGCCGCACGTTGGCCGAGTGGCGTCCTCCGGCAACCGAGTCCAAACCTCGAGCCCCGTTGAAAGTGGCGAAGTCGTTGGAGCAACCGGTTGCGGAGGAACTGCCGTCGATTCGCATCGACGTAAAACCGGGAGCGGCCAAATCCGGCGTCGCGAAGAAAAGAACGTCGTCGAAAAAGACAAGATTCCTGCAAACGCCCCGGCAGAAAGCCGTCGCCGGCGTGGTCGTCCTGCTGGTGGCGGGCGCGCTGCTGGCCGCTGCAATTCCTTTCCTCGGCGACTCGAATTCCCAACCGCCGGAAGACACCCGGGCACAAGCCAAATCGACCGGGGAAGGAGACGGGCAGACTCCTGCCGGCCCGGAGAAAACGCCGTCTCCCGACCAGCCCGAGGAAGACGAGCCCATTACGCCGTCGCCCGAGGTACCCCAGGAACGTCCTGCCCACCAGCCGGCGGAGAAACCGGCCGACGACCCTCCGCAAGTCGACGACGAACCTCCGCTCGACGCGGTTCCCGACGATAAACCTGCGGAAGACGTTCCCGCGGAGCGCAAGCCGGACGAGGAGAAGCAACCGGACGACAAACCGGCCGACGACCCGCCGCTGGAACCTGAGCCGAAGCCGGAGGAACCCAAGAAGGTGGATCCGTTCGGCGAACTGGCCGGCGCGGTTGAGTTGCAGTTGCTCGATCCGGATACCGATTCGCAGGGGCAATCCGGCACGGGATCCCCTTTGGGAAAGCTCCACCTGGCGCCGAACGCTTCCTGCCGCCTTGAACTCATCGGAGGCGACAATGCCTTGAAGGGAAACAGACAGTTCGCGCTGCGGCGCAGCGGCGACGGCCAGAGTTGGCTGGTCCATCTGGCCTCGGAAGCCGCGACCGAGCCGAACGACCTGGCCCGGATCTGGCACCACGAGAATACCCTGATGTTCCAGTGGCTCGACGCGGCCACGCCCGAATCGGCCAATTATCTCTGCAATTGCGCACTAAATATCCACGTCAGCGGCAAAAAGCGGCTCTTGCGGCTGTCCAAGACGCTACAGGCCGATCCGCTGGTGGTCGATTTTTCCAAGCGCATCATCCTCAGCAAAGTCAAAGGGAGATTCCTGCCCGACCCGAGCAAGTTGCGACTGGAACTCACCGGCTGGGAAGGCGAGTTTCCCCCGCACCGACTCCAGCCGGAGCACCCCGTGACGCCGAAGCAATCGCTCAACGTCTTTCTGGACGGCAAGGACCGGCACGGAAACGTGCAACCGATGATGCAATTCCAACTCAGGTGGGCGGCCCGGGGCGACGAACTGAACGTCACGCTCCGGCTGGCGCAACCGCACACGGCGGATCTCCTCCGACTGCAAAACGAAGCCGATCGAAATCGGGCCAGGACCTTCTACAGCCAGGCAGAGGAACAACTAAAAAAAGAGAAGGATCGGCGAAAGAAGGCCCAATTGGAGGCCGCGCTGAACCTGTGGGCCGGGCCGCTCTGGTACGCCGAGCAGTATGAGAAGCTGCAACAGAAAGGAAAGATCCATTTCCGCATCTTCGTCGACCCCGGCGAAGGCGGAGGCCCTCAGATCGAGCTGGTCAACACGCGGCCTTCGTCCGACCAGCCGTCAAAGAACGGTTAGCCCCGCCGGACTTGTTGGGGTACGTCGAAAACTCGCATCGCGGAACAAGTCGGTTACGGCCGCTCAGAGCGACCAGCCGTCCGGCAACGTGGTTCCTTTGGGCACCACCACGATGCCGTCGCGAACCATGCCGCATGCGGTTTCCTCGGTCGACTCGACGCCCAGACGGTTGACGACTTCGGCGTCGCGTCCGATGTGGCAGTTCTTGTCGACGATCGCGTCTTCGATGCGCGTGCCCGCCCCGACCCCAAGCTGCGGAACGCCGCTCGACTCGTCTGCGGCGATCTCTTCGGGCGTTTCGTAGAAATCGTTGCCCATCAGCACCGAGTTGCGAATCTGCACATCCCGACCGATCAGGCACCGCAAACCGATCACGCTGTTTTCGATCACGGCGCCCTCTTCGATCATGCAACCGTCCGCAATCAGGCTGTTGCGGATCGTGGCCCCTTCGAGCCGCGAAGGCGGCAGAAACCGGGCCCGCGAGTAGATCGGGGCATCGACCGAGGAAAGCTCGAACGGCGGGTCGTCGCTGGTCAGCTGCAGGTTGGCCTGGAAAAACGACTTGATCGTTCCGATGTCTTCCCAGTAGCCGTCGAACAGGTGGACCTGGACGTGTCGGGAGCGGATCGACGCGGGAAACACCTCCTTGCCGAAGTCCTCGTAGGCGGTCTTTTCGAGCACGTCCAACAGCGTGTTGCGATTGAACAGGTAGATGCCCATGCTGGCCAGGCAATCGCGGCCCTCGGCGGCGACGCCCTGCTCTTCGATCCAGGCGGGGTCGGTGCGAACGTGGTCGAGTTCCTCCTCGGTCTGCGGCTTTTCCAGAAAGCCGATCACCCGGCCCGTACCGTCCAGACGCATGATTCCCAGGCCCGACGCCTCGTGGCTGTGAACCGGCACGGCCGAGATGGTCACGTCGGCGCCGGCCTTCTCGTGCGACGCGATCATATCCCGGTAGTCCATGCGATAGAGTTGGTCGCCGGAGAGGATCAGCACGTAGTCGATGCCGGGCTGCTGCAAGTAGCGGAGGTTCTGCCGCACCGCGTCGGCCGTGCCCTGGTACCAGTTCGTGTTGGCTACCGTCTGCTGAGCGGCCAGGATCTCGACGAACCCGTGGCTGAACCGGTCGAAATTGTAGGTGCTGCGGATGTGGCGGTGCAGGCTGACCGAGTTGAACTGGGTCAAGACGTAGATGCGGTTCAATCCGCTATTGAGGCAGTTGGAGAGAGGAATATCGATCAGGCGATATTTTCCGGCCAGCGGAACCGCCGGCTTGGAGCGGAACTTGGTCAGCGGATACAGGCGCGTTCCCTGCCCACCACCCAGTACCAGCGTGGCAACATTCTTCATGCAAGCTCCTCGACGATCAACCAACCGCTTACACTGTCCTCAACATCATTCTAGCGGAACGCGACTCCGCATGGAAGACTGCTGCCGGGCCAACGCCTCGCGGCTCTGCTTCTCGATCACCTCCGACTCCAACCGCTTCCGCCACCAGACGAGATACTCGTGACACGGTTTGGCGCCGGGCATGTCCTCGCGCGGGTGGGCGGCCAGTTCTTCGGACCAGCCGCGGATGACCTGCAGCGCAGCCCGGTAGCGGGGATCGTCGGTGCCGGCAAACGGAATCTCCTCGCACAATCCGAGCCCTCCCGCATCTTTGGCCAGAGGAGCCCGCAACAGCCGGCTCTGTGCCGGGTGCGTCAGATTCACCAGCACGGCGTTTCGCGTGTTGTATTGGCCCTTGCTGGCCCAGGTGAAGCCATACTTGGGACGGGCCGGCGCGAGCCGTCCGAAGACCTCCTCCGGCACGCCCGGCGTTCGGCCGCGAAGCTTGTGGCACTCCGTGCAGGCCTCGCCCAGCGCCTCCCAAAGCGGCTCGGCCCCCTCGACCACGCACCGTCCGAAGTTGGCGTGGTAGCGCGTCAGCACGTACGTGCCGTAGTACGGTGCGTTGAGGTCGATCCAGGTAACGATCCGGTCCCACTCCTCGTCGGAAAGCTGCGCGTCGTAGTGGCCCTTTTCGAGCAACCGGACCAACGGGCTGGCGATCGCGCCGAACTGCTTGGGCTCGATCATGGGCGGTTCCGAGCGAGTGCCGGGAACCTTCACGTACGGGCGGAGCTGTTCGTAACCCAGATTGAACGCGTCGGTCTTGTCGGCCCGAAGGTCCAGCCCGGCCGGATCATCCTGGTCGTGGCAGGAAACGCACTTGCGATCGAGCACCGGCTGGACGTCGCGCGGAAACGAGAACGGTTCATCCCCCGCGTACCAAGGTTCTGGACGCACCGCCCGTTTTCCCTGCGGAAGCGAGACCGGCGGCGCATGCCGGCTCGACTCGTGACACCCCACGCAAGCCACCGTCTCGCCCGGCATCAACGTGACCCAGCTCCGCATCCACTGCAACGCCCGGCCGCGGAAGTCGAGCGGCTGGAAATAGAGGGCCGCGCCGGCCGGAACCTGGAATCGGGCCGAACCATCCGCCGCCACCGGCACGGTGCCGACGACCCGCTTGGCGTCCCACGAGCTGCAAAGCCCCATCGACGGCGTGCCGTCCATGCCGGCCCAGTGCTGGGTGCCGGTGGGCCGGTTGATCATCTCGACGATTCGCAGCGCTTTGACCTCGCCGCGTTTCACACCCTTCATGCCCCGCCCGCGATACACGTCGGCCAGGTATACCGTGCCCTCCGTTTCCGCGTAACGAACCTTCGACGGCACCACCGGCGGCCGGGCTCGCGCGGCAAGCGGCATCGGCGAGTTGCACGAAATCGACGGGTCTTCGAAGATCAGCACCCGATTGCCGAACGTGTCGATCAAGTAGATGCCGAAGTGTTGCTTGCCGCGCGGCTTGCAGGAAACCAGGAAGAAGTGCTCCGACAGCGGATAGGGGAATTGATACAGCGCCGACAGCTTCCGCCAGTAAAACTCGTCTTTGATCGGCTCGATCTTGCGGGGTGGCCAGAGATGAACACAACCGGTCGCCTCTTCCGTGCCGCGCCCCACGTCGAATACCCCGATCTCGCCGCACTGGTCCACGTCGTGGTGCCCGGAAAGCGTGCAGACGATCTTCGTACCGCCGGGAATCGCCCTGGCATGGAGCATCGAGACGGGCCAGTAGGAATTGTTGCCGTAATACGCGGTCCCGCCGGTTCCGTCGGGATTGATCACGGCCAGCCCTTGGACGTGCAGCACCCAGCGGTCGTTGTATTCCCAACGCGTGAACACCATGCGGCCGTCGCTCAGCACCGACGGGAAGTTGTCGTGGACCGGATTGACCGTCAGCCGCCGAACGTGGCGCCCTTGACCGTCCATCAGGTAGAGGTTCGACGCCGGCACCGGAAAGCAATCGACCGTCTGCACACAGCGGGTCGAGCTGAACATGATATTCCCATCCGGCAAATAGCAGCCCTCGTAGTCGGCAAAGCCGGCCGCGGAGGTCAACGGCCGAATGCGCCGCGTCGCCACGTCCCACTCGTACAAATGGTAGTCGTCGCCGTCGAGACTCTTCTTGTGTGCAAAGAGGACCTTCGTACCGTCGAATTGCACGTCCGGGTCGCGGATCACCCCCTCGGGGCTCTCCAAGATCACGTCGAGCCTTCCGCCGGGCCACGGCGGCGAGAGCGTGCAAAGCGACGCGCCCGGCTTAAAGAACCGAGGCCGGTCGCGGTTCCAACTGAGCGCCTCGGTATAGGCATAGTGTTGACCTCCCAGCGGGTGCCGCCGCGTAAACAGCAGCGTGCCGAACTGCATCAGCGGATTCTGCTCCAACAACGCCCGACGCGAGAGTTCCGTCAGCTCCGCGTGAACTTGACGCCACCCCGCATCGTCGCCGCCGGAGGCGAGCATGGCCGCGGTTCGCGCCTTCAACTCGGCCAGCTCCTTGCGCACCGCTCCTTCGCAGTCATAGCGTGCGGGATACTCGGCCGCGAGATGTTGCATCGCGCGTTGCAGCGCGGCCGCTTGCTCGCTCAACTCGCGACCGCCGGGCGGCGGCGTCAGAGACGTCAAGTCACTGGGAGGTCGGACGTCCGGCGCCGAGATCGCCATCATGTCGAAGTTCACGTTGGCGTCCTGGTGCCGGGCGACGACCTTCAGCGTGTGCGGCCCCGCGGTGATTTCGGGCAAGGTAACCTTCGACCAGCGGTAGACGAACCAGCTTCCCGTCGTGCCAAACGAGACGGGCTGGGCCAGCGGTTCGCCGTCCCAAAACACGGTCCAGGTGGCCGGCTGGGGGTAGTGCCGGGCCGTACGGAACCAGAGCACTCCCGGCTTGACGGTCCGCGCCACGGTCAGGCGGTATTCGGCGGAGTGGCCCTCGTGGCGGCCGAACTCGTAACCCAAGACTTTGCCGCCGACGGCCGATTCCACGTCGGCCACACCGCGGGAGCCTTGCTGCACGACGAAATCCTCGGCCTGGATGGTCGCCAGAAGCTCCGGCCGGCCGCCGGTCTGTCGCGGCGGGGAGGCGTCGAGCAGGGGCGTCTGCAGCAGAAACAACACCGTCAGCCCGATCCGTGTACGCATCCGTGATGACCCTTTCCGCTGCTCGCGAGATTCCAAGTGTGTGTTCATGAGAACCTCCCCGAAGCAGGTTTGGCCGATTGGCCAAGCCTCGTTCGTGGCGGCATCCTAGTTCCATCATTCTTGTTGATCCCCGTACCCCGTGCAAGGCCGACCGATTCGCCCCGAAATCACCTCATCGCGGTCCGGTTGGTGGGATCGCGCAAAACATACGCCTTGCGCAAAGTATTCATCCTTTTCATTTTATCAAGTTGCCGGAATGTAAGGACGATACTGCCTGCAACGGAGGATTGGGTCACGGTCCTTCTGACGGTGAGTGCGAAGGTAGCATTTCGTCGGTGCTGCCGCGTTTCTGAACTTGGCTAAGGGCTCACAAGGAAACAACTTGGGGGATGGCCCCCTTTCGCGCACTGGAGTTCATCTCTCCGCGAGCCTCAACTGAAGGCAGGGTGAAAAGCCATGAAAGGACCATTTCCTGTTGTCTTGATGATGACGGTTCTCTGTGCAGCACTTCTTTGGGTGACCTCTTCGCCGGCCGCCGCGACGGAGGTGGATCAGAGCGTTACGGATCGAATCAGGCAATTGGAGGCCGAAACGCAGCGGCTGCGGGCGGAAGTGCGCTCGTTGCGAGGAGATCTGGTGCGGCTGCCCGAGGTGACGGGCACACCCGTCGCCATGCCCGGATCGATGGTCGCTGCGGAGGTCGAACCGGCGGACCACTTCACCTGGCAGGAACTCCAGACCGAGATGAAGAAACTGGCCTGGACCAAGGGCGATTTTCGCATCGTCCCCTACGGATTCCTCTGGGCCAACATGGTCTACGAAACTGAGCGGACCAACCTCGGAGACTATACCCTTTGGGCCATCTCGCCCGATGACGAAGGCGAGGATGCCTTCCACGTCGTCGGCAAGTCGACGCGGCTGGGGATCGACGTCGCCGGCCCGAGACTCCGCTGCTTCCGCTGCGCCCCCAGCGGCGGCAAGGTCGAAATCGACTTCCAGGGAGACTTTGCGATCGAGAACAAGCCGGGCGTCCTGCTCCGTCACGCCTATTGGGAAATCAAGGACCGCAACTTCCGCCTGGTTGCCGGCCAGACCTGGGACGTGATCTCGCCGTTGTATCCCGGCACCATCATGTACTCGGTCTACTGGGGCGCCGGCAACATTGGCTACCGCCGGCCCCAATTCCGAGCGGAGCGATACCTGGCCTTCTCCGACACCGCCCTGCTCACGCTCCAAGGCTCGATCAACACCGACGCCTCCAGCGACTTTACGACCGGCAGAGTGCAGAACGGCGACCACGGCGGCTGGCCGTTGTTGGAGGGGCGGACCGCCATGACGCTGGGCCGGCGCGGCAAGCACTGCCGGCCGATCACCGTGGGTACGTCCGGCCATATCGGCGAGGTGATCATCGATTTCACCGATCCGCCGCGTGACGACGCCGCCATCCGCACCTGGTCGTTCAACGTCGATCTGCACATTCCCATTACCGACCGGCTCGGTTTCCAGGGCGAGTTCTTCACCGGCGAGAACCTCAGCACGTTCCTCGGCGGCATCGTCCAGGGAATCGACGTGCCGGGTCAGCGGGCGATCCGCTCCACCGGCGGGTGGCTGGAACTCTGGTACGACTGGACCTCCGACCTGCACACCCACGTCGGCTACACCATCGACGATCCCGAAAACAACGACGTCACTGCCGATCCCCCCAGCGGCAATGGACGCCTCTACAACCACGCCTATTGGGGCAATATCGTCTACGACGTGACCGACAAATTCACGGTCGGCTTCGAGGTAGGGTCGTGGAAGACGCTGTTCGCCAACAAGCGGCCGGGCGAGGCGGTGCGGTTTGAGTTTATGGCGAAGTATGGGTTTTAGGGGTGAGGGGCTGGGGATTAGGGATTAGAGATTAGGACGAACGACGTAGGGTGGTTGCCTGCAACCACGCGTTCGGCATCTCCAAGTCGGACACGTCGGCGCGTGGCTGCAAGCAGCCACCCTACTACTCTCGCTCTCAGCAGGCCGGCTTGGTCTCCGCGCTCGGGGCGGCCGGAACCGTTGTCTCCTCACGGCCTGCGTGCTAGAATCGCCGCCATGGGACGGGAACGTGATTGGGCGGTTGCGCCGCTTCGCATTCGCGGTTGCCCAAAAAGCACCAGACATCTTCAGCCGGAAGGAGACGAGAGATGAAGAACACGAACACGCCCGCGGCGATAGCCCTGGCACTGGGGATGGTGATCTCGAGTTGCATCCTTGCCTTCGCCCTGGGATCGCTGGGGGAAAGCGTCGAGAAAGCGGCGACTTACGCCCGACCACAACCGGTCAGCTTTCCACATCGACTGGAGCTGAGCAGCAGAAACCTCACGCCGTTGATTCTCCGACTGGAAAACAGCCCGGCCGGCGGCGCGCTGAAGATCGAAACGTCGGACAAGGCCGAATGACGTAGGGTGGCTGCTTGCAGCCACGCGTTCCACTGCGGTGGCATCCCGCAGCGCTCTGCGAATCGGTTCAACCGCATTTGGATTGCAGAAGATGAACGGCAAAGACATTGCAGACCTTTTCATCGAAGCCGTGGGGAAGATCGAGTTCTACTGGAACTTCTACACGGTCACTCTGTTGGCGTTGATCGGGTGGCTGGCGGGAGGCCAGCGATCCCTCGGGCGAAGGCTGAGATGGTTTGTGACCGTCGGCTTTGCAGCCTTTGCCACTATGAATATGCTCGGCCTATGGGGGAGCTACGAGTTTGCAGAAGCGCTCCGCAACGACTTGCTGAGGTCGCCGGAAACAATAGGGTTGCCTAACGCGAGGAAGCTTCTGGCAACTCGCAACTTTCTCGATCAGCGAGCCTTCGGCATGGCCATTCACGTGGTCATCGATGGTTTCGCCGTCCTCGTGATCTGGCAGGTTCGGAGCGAAAACCGCAACGCCGCAAAGAACCGGGTGGTGTAGGGTGGCTGCTTGCAGCCACGCGTCGGTTCGCCCGGTTTGGCGACGCTAAACGCGTGGCTGCAAGCAGCCACCCTACAGACTGAGCAAGCTGTCGGACGGACAATGGAGTTGATTTTCGTTGTGTTCCCGCTGCTAGGTCTCGTTCTTGGCACAGTTGCAGTGTGTGTGGTCGCGTGGCGCGGAAGGGGTGATTGAAATGTTGACAGAGCCGGGGCCCCACCATGGAACGCGGTGACATTATCGAGTGCGTCGTGACGCTTATAGACGAACGCGGCAACGCCTGGGTTCAATACGGAGACGCCGTAGGTTTGGTATCTTCGCGGAACGTTAGCTGGAATCCCGCGATCGTCCCAGCGCCGGGCGACCGAATCCGTGTTGCATATTGGTTTCCGAGAGGCGATGATGGATCGATCGGGTTTAGTTCAGCGTCACCCAACCGGTCAAACCGACGCGTGGCTTCAAGCAGCCACCCTACAAACTGATTGTCCAACCGCTCGGCGGCAATGTAGTGACCGTCACTGAGAACTCTTATCGCGAGAAAGGCCCAAGCATGCGCCAACTACTACTGCTCACTACGGCAATCCTCGCCGCTGCCAACGTCGCCGCCGCCCGTGAATACGCCCCCCGCGTCGTCTCGCCCCACAACGCCGACGCCTACAGCATGAAAACCTTCGCCCAGTTTCCACGCTGGCGCGAACTCCGCGGCGACCGGCTGGCCTGGGAGGTCTACAAGTACCTGGTCGACACCCGCACCGGGCTGTTCCATATGAACGAGGTGCTCGAAGGCGGCGACGGGCTGAGCGAGTATCGCACGGTCCGCGACCCGGTCAAGATCATCAACGTCTATGGCTACGCCTATTGTGCGATCCTCGGCCCGGTGATGGCCGGCGTGGCCCGCGATATGGGCCTCGGCGAGTCGCGAACCCTGAGCCTGCCCGCCTGGAGCCACGTCGCCTCCGAGGCGTTTTACGACGGGCGGTGGCACTACCTCGACCTCGACGTTCGGGCCGTCTTCCGCCGACCCGACGGCACGCTGGCCTCGATGGACGACGCCCGCCGCGACGCGTCGCTTTGGACCGGCCGCGGGCCGCTGTTCTTCCCTAACGATGCGCTGGGAAGGGCGCAAGAAATCTACCGTCGCACGGCCGTGCATCACTACCACGGCTTCAACCAGAGCGGCCACACGATGGACTACGTGCTCCGCCAAGGCGAGACGCTAAAGCGCTGGTGGACGCCGCAGGGCGGCCGCTGGCATCACGCCGAGGTGTATCACCAGACCGAGTGGCTGCGGAAGCTGATCGAAACGCCGCCCCGCGGACCGGCGCCCAACCACCGGCACTTCACCGTCCACAACTACGCCAACGGCCGCTTCGTCTATCGGCCGAACCTGACCGACGCCTCGACCGACTTTCTCGACGGCGCGTACGACGCGGCCAACGTGCGGCCCGGGCCCAACGGGCTGACGCTGGTCGAGCCCGGCGAGGGATTCGCGATCTTCGAGGTCCGCTCGCCCTATATCATCGTGCCGATCGTGCGCAAGATGGAAACGCCCGACGACGACGCGGAGGCCTCGGTCGTCCAACTCGACGCGTCCGGCGTTGTGCTGGCCATCTCCACCGACAACGGCTTGACCTGGAGCGATTTGCCCACCGGCGCCATGCCGGCCACACTCGACTTGACGCGCCACGCCGCCGGCGCCTACGGCTATTTGCTGAAGATCTCGCTGCGCGGCCGGCCCGGGGAAGCGGTGGTCCGCCGGCTGGCGATCACCACCTGGGTGCAGGTGGCCCCGGCCGCGCTGCCTTCCTTGCGACAGGGCCGCAACCGGATGGAGTATCGCGTGGGCGACCATTACGGGCTGAACACGCGGGTGGTGGAGATCGCGTCGGAGGCCAACCGGCCCGAGGGCTTGATGAAGTACCTGCACCAGCGGCCGGAGAACTACGATCCGCAGCAGAAGACGGCGCGGATCCGCGGCCCGCTGATCGCCCAGATCGCGGCTCCGCCGGGCGCCAAGATCGCCTGGTTTCTGGCCAGCGGGAGTTTTCGCACGCATCAGCAGGAAGCGGCCCGCAACACCCGCAACTCGATCGCCTACGCCGTCGAGCGGCCCGAGCGGTTCCAGGAGATCTACCGGGCGGAGGTGCCGACCGACACGGACCACTGGCACTACAACGCCTATCGGGAGGTGCGGCTGAAAGAGCCCGCCCAACGGGTGTTCGTCCGCTACGCGGGCGATCCGGCGTTGAACAACTTCCGCATCTACGCCCACTGCACCGACGACGGCCGACGGTCGGCCACACCGGTGCGCATCACGCACGT
>Ga0180437_10004906_pt1 | contig 18684 bp, 11 predicted proteins | sample SS_ome_4_FD_132410 | JGI IMG/M metagenome (GOLD analysis project Ga0180437, IMG submission 132410) | Hypersaline lake sediment archaeal communities from the Salton Sea, California, USA - SS_3_D_1 metaG | ecosystem: Environmental > Aquatic > Non-marine Saline and Alkaline > Hypersaline >... | reverse complement strand
CCAGGCTGTCACCCTGGTCGCCATCTTCCTGCTCTTGCCCGCTGCGGCCACCACCTGGGAACTGTTGAGCCCGGTGCGTTTCGCCCAGTTCCCCTGGCGATACCTGACCTTCACCGTCCTTTCCACCGCCGTGTTGGCTGGTTCCATACTCCACGAAAATACCCAATACCCAATACCCAATACCCATCCCCCATTCTCCATTCCCCTGCTCATTTTAACCACACTCATCATCCTGGGCAGCTACCCCTATCTCCAGGCCGAGATCACCGAACCGGCCGAGGGACCGGTCTCGCTGGCAGGGCTGATGCGTTTCCAGCAGAGCGCCGACGAGATGACCGGTTCGACGGCCTGGGTGAAAGAGATACCCAAGTGGTCGCCCATGGCCGACAACTATATCGCTGGCCTGCCGGTGGAATCCAAACTGGACCAGAGCACCGTGCCCGAGGGGGCCGCAGCCGCAGCCCTGGAATGGAGCACGACCCACGAGTTCGTGCAGTACAAGGCTCCCATCCGCGACGAGGAGCACTTTGTTCGGCTCACTTTCAATCTGTTCTATTACCCTGGCTGGCGGGCCTATCTGGTGCAGAAACACGACCGCGGCCTGGGCATCGTCGGAGAGGTGGAGGTCGAGCCCGAGGACGGACCCCTGGGGCGGATCACCGTCGAGGTGCCGGGCAACCGGCGCTACCTGCTCCTGCGTTTTGAAGACACACCGGTGCGGGTGGCGGGCAAGACCCTCTCGGCTCTGAGCTTGGGGGTCGTCTTGTTAGTCTGGGGAGGTACTCTTTGCAGACAAACGCTAAAAGTCGGTCGGAGCTCAACAACATATTCTTGATTCTGGCTCTTTCTATTTTCGCCTGGGGGCCGCTTCTCACACCGGTCTATTTCCTCAAGGCCCACGACGCCGCCCACAGCGTCTTTTTCCTGACCGAGTTCCACCAGGGCATCCAGGACGGCTACCTCTACCCGCGCTGGGGGCCCGATCACGCCCTCGGTTACGGGTATCCCACCTTTATTTTCTACGCCCCGCTGGCCTACTACGTGGCCGAGGTCTTTTACTTGATGGGAGCAGGCCCCACGGCTGCGGTCAAGATCACCTACGCCCTGGCCTTCATTTTGTCGGGCCTGACCATGTACGCTTTCGTCAAACGACTCTGGGGGCCTGGGGCGGGGCTGGTGTCGGCGATGGTCTATACCTATGTGCCCTACCGTCTGGTGGACATCTATGTGCGCTGCGCCTTCACCGAGCTCTGCGCTTTCGTCTTTTTCCCTCTGGTCCTGCTGTTCTTCCTGGAACTGGTCGAGACCGGTCAACAGCGCTATTTGGCTCTGGCCGGACTGGCCTACGCCGGCCTGATCCTGACCCACGTCGTGACCGCTTTCCTCTTTACCCCTCTCTTGATGGCCTACGTGCTCTGGCTGGTGCTGCGCAAAGCCAAGTCAAGCTTGCGGGAATGGCTCCGCCTGAGCAGTTTGTCCCTGGCTGCGGCTGTCCTGGCCCTGGGCCTCAGCGCCGTTTTCCTGCTGCCCATGCTGGTCGAGAGGAGCTACATCGCCCAGGAACAGTGGACCCGAGCCACCTACAGCTATGACCAGCATTTCATCTATCCTTTTCAGTTTCTCTCGGCCTTCTGGGACTATGGCTACGCTGTCGAGGGCCCCGAAGACACCATGTCCCTGCAACTGGGCCTGGCGGCTGTCACCCTGTCCCTGATGGCCGCCGTCCTGACTCCTCGCCGGGGGAGCGAGCCCTTCGACTTTCAGGACAGGCGTCGATTGAGTAGCAAAGCGTATCGAAATCAAGCGAGCGGTTCTATGAGCAACCCTCTTGGCCTCGATACGTCGCTTCGCTCCTACTCGGCCGGCGCTAGGGGGACGGTTCTGTTTTTCCTGGGGCTCACCCTGGGCATCATCCTGGCCATGCTGCCCCTCTCCCTCCCGCTGTGGCGATTTTTGTCTGTGGCCGCTCTGGTGCAATTTCCCTGGCGGCTGCTGGCCCTGACGGCCTTTACTCTCTCTGTGCTGTCCGGAGCTGTAGTGCTTGGGTTGAATGGCGCGGGGCATCGAAACCAAAGGGGAGCGGAGGGAAGAGAGAGCGTCACAGCCACCCATCCCGGCCTCTATGTCTTGCTCCTGGTGGTCATTTTGGCCAGCTTGAGCTATACCTTGCCAGAGTACACGGAGCTATCGCCTCGCCTGGAAACGCCCGCAGCTCCCATAGACTTTGAACTGGCCCACCCGGATATGATCGGTATGATGGCCTATACCCAGGAACAGCCCCGCAACACGCCGCTGGTGGCCCAGTATCTGGCCGGTGAGCCGTTGGTGAAAGCCCACGCCCTCACCGCAGGAGCGACGGTGGAGATGGTCCGCCACGGCGGAGGCTCAGAGGAGATCATGGTGCGTTCATCTCAGGAGGCCACCATACAGTTTTACACTTATTATTTCCCTGGCTGGCGAGGCTATGTGAATGGCCAGGAGGTGCCCATCCGCCCGGAGGGACCCTATGGCCTGATCACCCTGGACGTGCCCGCTGGGGAACACCAGGTCAAAATCCGTTTCGGTGATACCCCTGTTCGGGTGGCGGGCAAGGCCATTTCGCTGCTGAGCTTGGGGCTCACTCTCTTTTTGCTCAAGGGAACCCTTGCGAAGGTTTTGTTCGCAACCTTCGCAAGGGTAGCCGAATACGGAAATTGGGAGGGCTCGGAGTGAGCAAGAAGGAACGTGACAACGGACGCCGAGTTCTGCGCCCGAACTTGCCTGTCATTCTGAGCGGAGCGAAAAAGCTATCGGCATTACCCGCCGTTCGCCTGGTTGTCGCTCTGTTGGTTATTGCCGCTCTGGTCGCCCTGGGGGTAACCAGACTGCGGCAGCGCACGGATCAGGACGAGGTAGCCGCCGTCACCCCCGCAGCCACGGACACGCCCACGCCGACGGCTACATCAACGAGCACAGCTACTCCCACGTCATCTCCTACCGTCACCTCCACCGCTACGCCCACACCGACGCCGGTCATCTATGTGGTGCAGTCGGGCGACACGCTGCTCGCCATTGCCCTCGAGTACGGCACCACAGTGGATGCCCTTTTGCAAGCCAACGACCTCGACGAACGGCAGATGATCTATACGGGCCAGGAGTTGGTCATCGCCATGCCTGCGCCGATCGATGAGGTTCCCTCGGCTCCGCTCGGGACAGGTCCCCCGACCCTTCGACCAGGCTCAGGGCAAGCTCCGCTCGGGGCAGGTTCACCCACTCCCACTGCCAGGCCGACCCGGTTTCTGACCCATATCGTGCAGGCTGGTGAAAACCTGATCTCCATCGCCGCCGATTATGGCACCACAGTGGAGGCCATCACAGCGGTCAACCGCATCGAGGACCCGCGCTCGCTTCGCACCGGCCAGGAGTTGATCATCCCCTCGGCAGGCTCGATGGGCGGCCCTACGCCCGTGCCCGGCGCTCCCACTGCGTCACCCCGTGGAACGGAGGTGATCATCCATTCGGTCCAACCCGGCGAGAGCCTGCTCGGCATCGCCTTGCAGTACGATACCTCGGTAGAGGTCGTCATGGCCGCCAACAACATCGCCGACGCCCAATGGATCTTTGCCGGTCAGGAGTTGATCATCCCCCTGGGCACCCCCACCCCTGTCCCCACGCCCACACCACGTCCCACGCCCACCCCTACCCCCGGCCCACCCTACGCAGCCCCGGACCTGCTCGACCCGGCCGAGGGAGAGACCTTTCGAGGGACGGAGGCCGACATTGTGCTGAATTGGGCCTCGGTGGGCATCCTGGCCGAGGACGAATGGTACATCCTGCGCTTGCGCCTGATGACCGAACCGGTCTATCAGCATCCCAGTGTCTGGACCAAGGTCACCAGTTGGCGGGTGCCAGCCTCGCTGCATCCCTCGGCCCTTCGACCCTTCGACACAGATCCTTCAGCCGAGGACAGAGCGCACCTGTTTCGCTGGGACGTGACCGTGGTGCGCCACACGGGCACCAGGCCCGACGGCAAGCCAGACGGTACCGCCATCAGCCCCATGAGCGTCACTCGGAGCTTTTTCTGGTATTAAAGGCCGTATCTTTTCACTCCTTTGAGCGGTATATATTGTGCTAATAGGAGCCATCCTTTTCCCCGAGGTCTGGATAGGGCCCTCGTAGAGAAGGGAGGCTCCCTTTTTTCATCGCAGAGAACACAAGCACAACTCAAGGCCGCCAGACTGGGGTCTGGTCATTGGTCTCGTTGTCGGTCAGGTTGACGATTTCTCCCCCCGCATCGTCCATGGCATAGATGTCCCAATCCCCATCGCGAATGGAATAAAAGACGATCCTGCTCCCATCGGGTGACCAACTGGGCCCGTGGTCGTCGGCCATAGGGTTGCTGCTCAGATTCCTCAACTGGCCTCCATTGCGATCCATGACATAGATTTCTGAACTTCCATCGCGGTTGGATTCAAAGGCTATCCATTGTCCGTCAGGTGACCAGGTGGGAGCGATGTCGTTCTCTGGGTGCTCGGTCAGCCTGATAGCCAGGGAGCCGTTGCTGTCCATGGCATAGATCTCCCAGTTGCCATCCCGCGTGGAGCAGAAGGCTATCTCTGCCGCGTCAGGTGACCAGGAAGGGGTCCAATCATCGGCCTCATCCTCGGTCAGCCTGGTCACATTGGAACCATCGCTCCCCATAACGTATATCTCCCAGTTGCCATCGCGGTACGAGACAAAGGCGATCCGCTCCCCATCAGATGCCCAGGAGGGCATCCAATCGTCAGCCGGATGGTTGGTCAGGTTGATCTGATTGCGGCCATCGGCGTCCATGACGTAAATCTCGCGGTTCCCATCGCGGGTGGAGACAAAAACGACATGTTCTCCATCGGGAGACCAGGCTGGAGTGGTGTCGTCTCCCTCGCTGTTGGTCAAGACGGTGACGTTAGCGCCATCAGCGTCCATGACGCAGATTTGCCAGGGATCAGCTCCCTGCTCCTTGCACATATAAGCGATGGCCGGCATAGTACGGACAATGACGATGGGGCGCGTGGGAGTAGGGGCAAAGGTCGGGGTGAAGGTGGGGCGCATCCTCTGGCTGGCGGCTGTGGCCGTCAGGCTGGTCGGTGTGGGGACCTCCTCGATAAGCTGCCTGCTGGCAAGCCACGAGAACACTGCTAACGAGCTCAACAACACTGCGGCGATGGCCAGCATGACAATGATCCAACGGATCCACCAGGGGCGGGTTTCTGCCCCGGTCGAGGGCTGTACCCCACCCGGTTGTACGCCGGTTGGACGCTGGGATTCGGAGGGTTTGGCTCTGACAGGCCACCTTATTTGCCGGTAGACCTCATCAGGCTTTTTGTTCCTGCCCAACCAGATTCGCAAGAGGTCTACGTTGAACCGATAACTGAGGGCCCCCAGGCGTTCCAAAATATCGCGCGCCGCCAGCGAGTCCAACGCTTCGACCACTTCGTTCTGATCTGCTCGTATCCCCCACCTGGACAGGGCGCTGTTCACGTCCTGCGGGGTGGCGATGCCGTGTCCCCCGCGCAAAGCCCCCAAAGTAGCCAAGACAATTTTTTCCTGGGCCGAGGAAGCTGCCCAGAGTTCGTGGAAGTCAGGTATGCCCAATCCTAACAGTTCATCTGAAACCGCATCCACGTCCGACAGGGTCACCCGTCCGCTCCTGGCGCAGCGGTTGAAGAGGGTGTAACAGAAGAGCTGGATGAAGTAGGGATGGTTCGAGGTCAGCTCCATGATGCGTCTGGTCACACCCACGTCGTAGTCTAGCATGTCGCTCACCGGTTCCCGGATGAGCCGGGCAGCTTCCATGCTGGTCAAGGAGCCCAGTTTACGATAGACGGCTGCGGAAAAGAGGCGGGGGTGTTCCCCCTCCAAGTCCTCTGGATGGCGGAGGGCCAGGATCAGTCTGATCCAGGGCTTGTCCTTCAACAGGTCAGCCAGGTAGGAGAGAAAGGCGTGGGCCAACTCTGTCCCCCAGGTGTCGGCCAGATCCTCCAGGTTGTCGGCCATCAGCACCAGTTGCCTGTCGCCAAGGCCCTCCCGTACCTGGGGCAGGAAGTGGTCAGCCAGGTAGGAAGGGTCTTTCTGCACATCATGCATGGTCAGCTCGGCCAAGGTCAGGCCATGCGCTTCACGTAACCTTGAAGCCACCTCAAAGGCCATCTGCCAGAGCAGGCCAGACAGATCCTTTTGCCTCGTATTTCGCAGGTCCAGGAATACGGGGACGTAGCCTGGAGGAAGGGGGTGGATGAGGTTTTTCAGCAGCGAGGTCTTGCCGATGCGTCGTGGCCCGTGGATTACAAAGACACGCCGGCCACCAATCAGGTTTTCCCTGACCCAGGCCAGGGCATCACCCCGACCGAAGGACATCTTTTCGCTCGCTGGCAGGCTGGTATCGTAAGGGTTGACCAATTCAACCATGCTCCGTCATTCCTCTATTCATTGAACAACTCTCCTACCGAGATCCCCTTGTGAATGCGCCGGATGACCTCGCCCAAAAGGGGGGCTACGGAGAGGACAGTGATGTTGGGCAGCATCTTTTCAGGGGGGATAGGGATGGTATTGGTGGTCACTATCTCTTTGACAGGGAGGTTTCGCAGGCGTTCGATGGCCGGGGGAGAGAAAGTGGGATGGGTAAAGCAAAGGTAGATGTCTTTGGCCCCATGCTCCTTGACAATGTTCACAGCATGGGCTACGGAACCGGCTGTGTCTACTTCATCATCAACGATGAAGACGTTCTTCCCCTGCACATTGCCGATGAGCGTCACAGCCTCGCTGTCTATGCCAGTCCGTCGTTTCTCGACGAAAGCCATCGGCAGGCGCAATTTCTGGGCAAAATTGCGGCCTTCTTTGGCAAAGCCCAAGTCGGCGGTGACGACGACGGCATTGGACAATTTTTTCTTTAGGAGGTAATCGCTCAAGAGATGAAAGGCAGTCAATTCATCACCAGGGATACTGAAAAAGCCCTGGATTTGGCCAGCGTGAAGGTCTATCGTTACGAAGCGGTTAGCCCCGGCTACAGTGATCATATCCGCGATGAGGCGTGCGGTGATGGGTACCCGAGGCTGGTCCTTCTTGTCCGTTCGGCCGTAAGCGTAAAAGGGGATCACGGCCGTGATGCGGTCGGCTGAGGCCCGCTTCAAGGTATCAATCATGATCAACAGTTCCATGATGTTGCGATTCACCGGGGAGCAGGTTGGCTGGATGATGAACACGTCCTGCCCACGCACGCTCCGATGGAGTCTGACAAAGATGTTCTCGTTGGGAAAGTCAATGATGTCCACGCCGTCCAGAGGTGCCTTCAAATACGCTGCGATTTCCTCAGCCAGGGGCCGGTTGGCAGTACCGCTGAAAATGCGGATTTCTCCATACATAGAACACAATCCTCCCTAAAGTGGTATGTTTGATGCAACAATGATGCCGGGTCGGTCAATCTTGCCTTTCGTCACCTTTGGATTTGTCAAGAGGCAATTTGATTGTAAAGGTAGTCCCCTTGCCCATCCGGCTTTCCACTTCTATGTCCCCGCCATGCGCTTTGATGATGCCATAGCTGACCGACAGCCCCAGACCTGTCCCCTCGCCTACTTCCTTGGTGGTGAAAAAGGGATCAAAGATGCGCTGTACGTTCTCCGATGAAATGCCTGTTCCCGTATCAGCGAATATGATTTGCAATTCTGAACCCACCGACCTAGTGGTTAGGTGTAGGGTGCCCCCGTTGGGCATAGCCTGGTAAGCGTTGAGCATAATGTTGATAAAGACCTGTTGGAGTTGGTGGAGGTCGGCCATGATGGAAGGCAAAGCAGGATCGTAGTCTTTGAACAACTTGACGTTCTGGAGTGAGATTTGGTGCTCTACCAATTCGCAGGAGACGTCAAGCAACTCATTGATGTTGGTCAAATGGGGGGTAGGCTCGGAGTAGTGAGCAAAATCCAACAAGTTCTGGACAATACGCTTGCAACGCAGGCTTTCCTTCTCCATGGTAGTCAGGGGTTTCCTCAGAGAATCATCCTCGGGGAGTGTCTTCAATATCCCCTGGGCGAAACCCAAGATAACCCCCATGGGATTGTTGATCTCATGAGCCACGCCAGCGGCCAAGTGTCCAATAGAGGCCAATTTCTCCGATTGCAGCAGTTGCTCCTGAGCAGCGCGCAGTTCCCGGGTCCTCTCCTCAACCTTGCGCTCCAGTTCCTCACTCCAACGTTTGGTCTCTTCATAGAGTTGAGCGTTCACTATGGCGATGGTGGCATAGTCGGCCAGGGCGGAGAGCAGGTGCACATCGTTGTCTGTGAAGGGCCTGGAGAAAACCTTGTTGTTTACCGCCAGGACACCTATGACCTCGTCTTTGGCTTTCAGCGGTACGTTGAGCAGGGATTTGACCAGGTAACCTGTCTTGACCTTGAGCGTTTCCTCTTCCTGGGTGCTCTGGAGGATGGGTTGGCCTGTTTTCACTACCTGGCCGGCGATGCTATGTTCGACCTTGAGCCTGAAACCACGGGCGAATTTCTCTCCCAAACCAAGCGACGCGCGCAGGTACAACTCCCCCGTGTCCTTATCCACTAACATCAGAGACCCTTCTTCGGCCCCGGTGACAAAGACGGCAGCCTCCACGATGCGATTGAGTACCTTTTCCAGTTCCAGCAGCGAGGTAACCGATTTCCCGACACTATAGAGGATGTTCAGTTCTTTCACTCTTCGCTTCAATTGCTGGTCTACATCTATCATCCCCTTGCTCGGTTGGCCCTTCTTGCCCCTGAGCCGCTTTTCAGCCAGGGCGCGGTCCATGGCCTCCAACATATCTTGCACTTTGAAGGGTTTGATAACATAGTCCCTCGCCCCCAGGCGGAAGGCCCGCACAGCCGCCTCCTCGGAACCATAGAGGGCCATAAGAATGACAGGGATATCGCGCCCTTCCGATCGCAAGGCTTCAAGGATCTCCAGGCCCGACATCTTGGGCGTTCGCAGATCAGTGATGATCAGGTCCGGCTCTTTCTCCAAAGCCAGTTGAAAACCCTCTTCTCCATTATGGGCAACCGTGTAAGAATAACCATGAGGACGGAGTACACTTTCCGTAATCAATTGGACAGCGTCCTTTTTGCTATCAATGACCAGCACTTTCTCTCCAGCCATGAGGGTTCTCCTTGTCTCTTAACTACCTTCTCCAATACCTACGAGGTAGACTGCCTGCCAGGGCCTGTAACGGCTGAAAAAAGTATCCTTCCAAAGGATTTCGTCACCCCCTTTAACGATGCGATACACAGTGACGTCTACGCCGTCGTGGGCCCAGTCAATCTGTTTGGTTTTGCCCTTGGGCAGAGTAGGATCTTCCCGATAGACATCTGGGCCATGGGGTACTGCGTTCGCCTCAAAAGGTCCTTCCATCTCCACTGCGCGGCCAGTCTTGGTGCTGTAGAAGCGAAAGGTGATGGTACCTGCTGCCAGGTCTGTTTCGGTCTCGATCAGCAAGTAGTGAGGCGTATCGTTGACGAACTTGAAATCAATCTGATTTGAATAGACAGTAGCGTCCATCCCCACAGGAGGCTCATACCAGCCCACGCGGTAGCCATGAGCCCAACGCTCAGTGATAGGGTATCCTCCCCAAAAGGCGGCGCGAAAGGCCGTGGTGGAGACCTGGCAGACGCCTCCACCGATGCCTACAGCCGAGCGGTCGCCCCAGATGATGATGGACTCTTCGTAACCAGCGGCCGCACTGACCTCACCCAAATGCTCATTGAAGGAAAAGGTTCCTCCTGGGGGGACGACGAGACCGTGGAAACGGGAAGCAGCCACCTGGATGTTGTGCATCCGTCCCTGAGATGATCCCTTGAAATAAGTGGTCGCTTCGCCGATGAGCTCTTTGATGCCCAGACTCTCGGCGTTCTCCGTGGCCACCTGGGGCTTGGTTATGGTAACGGGCAGAAGGACCTGGCGTTGGTCGGTGACCGCCTGGGCGTTGATGAGACGCACCGTCTCGGTGATGTTCAGCAAGCGCCCATCCTGGCTGGTGATGATAGGCGTGAGAGTCCCCATAGCCGGGTCAAAATCGAAGCGGCCATCGCGGGGTGGCTGGTCAATCTGCTTCGCCAGCTCATCAACATAGGCTGTCATCCTGGCCTGGTTCAGACCAGCATCCAGGACAATCTGACCATCGTCCCTCTTGACCTGGCGGATGGTGAGCATCTCGGCCAGGGCTGTCTGATCAAGGGTATAGGCGAGCTCATCTCTGTCGCCCTCATCGGGTAGTTTCAGAACCAAGGGGCTACTCAACATCCATTCCACATCACGTTTTGCCTGGCTCACGTCAGCGATGGCTGGAGGCGTCTGATGCACCACCAAGTCCACGGTGCCGCCCGTGAGAGTGGCAATACGCTGATAGATAAGTTGCCTGGTGGCGGCTATGTCTACTTCACGTCCTACCTGGCTGGGAGTGGCTTCCACCTGAAGGTCATGCACCACCAAGGCGGCGTCACGTACCGGCTGATTGATCTCCTGAGCCAAGCGGCTGAGGTAAAGAGTCCCTATCCCCTCGTCAATCAGGAGGGTGAATGGGACTGCCTGGCCCAGCCACAGAATCCGACCCTGATCCCACAAGCGTTTCAAGGTGGAACCCTCTCGGCCCACCGCATAAGCCGAGATAGCGGTGGCTTTGGCATCCAGGCTCACCCCCATCTCTGGCGGTGAAACTGCCCAGGTGCGCTCACCGTAGCGCAAGATCAGCTTGATGGGTTGATAGTCCTGGAACCTCTGCTGCAAGACAATCTCTGCCTCGTCTAGGGCAAGCCCATCTAGATCGGTCCCGAAAACGCTTACGCCGGGGTAGATGCGAGCCATGTAAAAATATTCATAACCAACGAGAGCCAGGGCTAGAAGGATAGCTACTACGTCTATCAGGGTAAGTATGACACCCCACAGGGAAAAGCCTTTTCTACCAATCTCGGTCCCCGCTGATGGGCTCAAGGCCAGGGGCTTGTCTTTCAATGTCTTCCTCTTCCTTTAACAGTATTTCCTCCTCCTCTTCTTCCTCGCTTGCAATGGCCTGTAAGTTGGGCAACTCCCTGACCATAGAGACCAGGCGAAGCAGTTCTTCCACCATCTCGCCATCGCCCAAGTCTATTCTCTCGGCCACCAGGTCATTGATGAATCTCACCACTCGCCGTACCGTCTTCACCCCCTGATCCAGGACCAGGCGGGCCTCTTCTTTATCGGCTGTGTCTTGGGTGGCTAGAGCGTAGGCCTCGACTTGAGCCAGCCCCCAATCTAGAAGGATTTCTGCCTCGTCGTCTTGCAGGTCGTCGGTCAGACTTTCGCTTTCGAGGATCATTTCGATAGCCAGACGCCTGCGAGCCTCCAGTTCAGAATCGCTGATCATCGTTTGCCTCCTGAATTTTGTCGTATGCCGGTAGAGAAAGCTGCTGTGTCACGCCTTTATCCTCGTAAGTCACCCGCCAGCGGGGCAGCCAGGCCAGGCCAAAGGCTTCGATGCTGATGTCGGACTTTTTCGCCCTGACCCCGACTTTCTCCACGACATCAATGGCCTCTGCCCAGCGTTCAGTAACCTTTGCCATTTCCTCTTCCAAGTCTTCCCTCAAGTCCTGTATCTGAGCCTCGAGGTCTTCTATGGCTTCCAGGGATTCTCCTACATCGGCCTGAGCTTGCCGGGTCAGGCGACGCTTGCGGCTGGCAATGGAGATAGCTCGTCTGGAACGTCGGCCTGTCAGGAAACCCAGCACCGACTCGCCCGCCGAAAGCATCTCTTCGCGTTTGCGGGCTTGGTACTCGACTTCATCCTGAGTCAACTCCCTTTCCTCGCGCCTCTTCTTGTTTTCCAACTGATCCAGCTTTTTCTTGTACTTTTTCTTGATTTTCTCCACCTCAACGTCGCGTCTTTTACTGGCCTCCACCCGGCAACGACGCTGGAACTCTTTGGCCGTCTCCTCCAGCGTGGAATAGAGCTCCAGCTCGGGGTTGTGGAGAAGGTTCAGGGAGACGTTGCGGTAGAGGTAGCTGATGAACTCTTCTTCTAGGTTCTTGAGGCGGCGGCCGTCACTCAAGCTCTGGGGTAGGTCGGCAAAGAGGGCCTCCTGGGCTGGTTTGGCTGAGAGCTCTTCCCTCTGGACTGTGACTTCCCCCTCGCCCCAATCCACTGCACCCTCTTCTCTCAAATAGATGATGCGGCCAACGGTCTGCTTTTGAGAAAGGCCACTCTTGGTGTGAGTGAAGTACATGCTGGCCAGACCCAGCAGAACGGGCCCGTACACCAGTTGTTTGTCCTGGTAGACTATGGTGGCGCCCCTCTCTTCTTCCATCCGGCGGATGGCCCACTCCAGTGAAATGTTCACCGGCAAGAAGTATTGTTGGATGGAAGAGGGCAGTTGGGGTGGTATCTCTGAGGGGCTTCGAAGGGCTCTGGATGAAGGCTCAGCCGAACGGCCAGGTGCTTCAGTGCGGGCTGGAGCAACCGCGGTCCTCTCTCTGGTTTCCTCCAATGGCTGAGAGGGAGGGGGGGTGACCTCTGCGCTCACCAACGTCCTGATCTGATCTCTGGTCAGAGGCCCTCGCAGATAGGACATAGCCCAACGGCTCTTGAAGACGAGAGGTTGGTCGGCGTGGACATTATGCAGCAGGAAAACCCGCGATTCCAGGGAGGTGATCAGTTTGTCCAATTGAGCGCGATCGGCCAGGGCTCCTGCTGCTGAAAGGGCTCCCTCCAGGCCCTCCAGTACTCGCAGTTTATCCCGTTCTGTTTGCAGCTTCCCGATGAGCCAGGTGCCGGCATTGGAGAGCGCTTTGTAGTCCAAGTCAACAGGGTTCTGAGTGGTCAACACCAGACCGAGGCCAAAGGCACGGGCTTGCTTGAGGAGACGCAGCAGGGGAGGCTTTGAGGGAGGGTTAGCCGGATGGGGGGGAAGATAGCCAAAGACCTCATCGCAATAGAGGATGGCCTTCAGATTGGTGGTGCCAGATTGGGCGCGCAACCAGGTCTGAACCTGTCCCAAAAGCAAGGTCATGAAAAACATCCGCTCAGCGTCATCCAGATGAGCGATGTAGAATATGGACACTCGGGGCTTGCCCTCAGGAGTATGCAAAATCGCATCAATGTCCAGGGCCTGGCCTTCGATCCAGTTCTCAAAGCTGGGGGTGGCAATCAGACCGTTGAGGGCCATGGCCAGCTCCAGGCGACCCTTTTCGGGGAAGAAAGTCTCGACAGGGAAAACGCCCAGTTTGGCCATGGGCGGCTTCTGGATGCGCAGGATGAGTTGATCGACGTCCAGATCCTCGCCCTTGCGCCAGGCCTCCTCGAAAATGTTGACCAGGAGGATGTGCTCCCGGCTCTTGACGGGATCGGCCTCTATCCCGATGAGCGCCAAAAGGGCCGAGACTGTACCTGCAATTTTCTCCCGCAAGAGTTCCTCGTTCTCGTCCCAGGAGAGGACGGGAGCTTGAAGGGTCTGCAAGATGCTGATGGGCTGGCCGGCCTCACTGCCGGGGGTGTAGATGGCGAATTCGGCCAGATCTCTTAATCGCTGCAACCGCTCCGGACCGATCCCCCACTCCTCCAAACCCTTGGCCCAGGTACTGGCTGTCTCCTGGGCATATTCATCGGGGTTCAGCCCTTTGCGCCGTGCATCATCCAGGTTGACCCAGGGACGGAATTCTTCAGGGCGCAATCCGGGGAAGGTCAGAAGCAGATTGGTCATGTCACCCTTGGGATCAATGACGATGGCTGGGATGCCTTCCAGGGCTGCCTCCTCCAGGAGGTCAATGCACAGTCCTGTCTTGCCGCTGCCGGTCATGCCTACACAGACGGCGTGGGTGGTCAGGTCTCGGCTTTCGTAGAGTACCAACTCGTTGAGCAACTTTCTTTTTTGAGGGTCATACCGTTTGCCCAGATAGAGTCGGCCTGTTTTTTCGATATCGTCCATTGCATACTCCCCAAAGAAATAAGAGAAACTTGCTTGATGCTCCTAAAACTATACTATCTGGTCTCGTGGGCGGGTACAAAAGTGGCTGTGAGTGGAAAACATTCATCCCCGCTCCAAAGGGAAAAGCCGCTCAAATGCCTCGCAAGAATTATACTATGTTCTGTGGTTTCGGGCAAGGATGGGAGATTGGAGAAGAGGATGGTTTCTTCCACGCCAGCCCCCATCCCGGCAACTTTTTCGTCATGGGCGGGGCTGTGATGGGGGCTATAGACTTTGGCGTGGCCGAAAGAAATACGGGCGCGGGAGGCGGTGTGGGTTTTGTAGCGGCTAGCATTCTCGGACTGTGTTACTTCTCTCCATCTGGCGTTCAGGACGGCGGTAGGAACAGGTGGAGATACCTAGGCCACTACTCCGTCCGTAGCTTCCACCGGGGGCTCGGTAGGCACGCCGGGACGGATGCGGCGCAGGATGGCTTCCAGAGGATCACGGCGCTTGACCATGATTACCGTCTTGGGACACTGGGCGGCCAGCCGCTCGGGGATGTTGCCGAAAAGGATCCGATCAAAGGGACGGCGGGGAGCCGCGCCAATTAACACCAGATCGCAGTCTACCGCCCGGGCCAGGATGCCCCCTACGGCATCAGCAGCAGGTAACACCTGATACGTAAAGGGGAAATCAAGCCCCTCCGTGGTGGCCTTTAAACGCTCCAGGCGGCGCTTTTGCTCCTCCGGAGCGGAATCGCGGGTGCAGATGTTGAGCATGGTCACGCTGGCGTCAAAGTGCACGCCCAGTTGCGCGGCTAGTGAGGCAGCCAGGGCGGCGTGAGGCCCGCCACTGGCGGGCACCAAGATGCGCTTGATCCCGTCCAGGCCCTTATGGCTGACCACTGCCACATCACAGGGCGGGTTATCTACCAGTCGGTCTATAACGTGGCCGAAGCGCCGCCCCCGGCTGCGGGTGTAGCCCCGCCAGTCCAGGACCATCAGCGAGGCCCGGCGCCGGCGCGCGGTGTGAAAGATGCCCTTCACCTCGTCACGCCCCAGACGAATCATGCTGTGGACGGGCACGTCGGCCTCTTTGGCAGCGGCGATCACCCGCTCCAGCAGCGCTTTTCCTTCGGCCAGGAACATCCGCCCCTGAAGGATAGAAAGCTGAGCCGGCACCCGCACCACATGCAAGGCAAAGACCTCTGCCTCGTTCTCCTGAGCCCACGCACTCACGAGAGGCATCAAACGCTCCACCCGTGTCTTGCGGTCCAGGGGGAAAAGGAGGGAATGGCGGCGCACGGTGACAATCTCCTCGTGCAACACCAACTCGGGCTCCTCCATAGCCTCCGAAGTACGAGCGTAGGCCAAATAGAAGACGAGGCCAGCCCCGATCCACACCACAGTGGTGAACCAGGCAATGGGGCTGAGCTGGAAGAGAGAGAAGGCCAGGAGAACCTGGAAGGCAATGCCCAGAATGGGGATCAGCGGCATGAGAGGCACTTTGTAGAATCGATCCAGATCAGGACGCAGTTTCCGCAGGCGGATCACCGTCAGGTTGACCATGGCAAAGAGCATCAAGAACAGGATGTCGGCCGCGCTGGCTACATCCTTGATGGGGAGAGTAATGACCATCAGGATCACCAGACCCCCGGAGATGAAAATGGCCAGGGCTGGCGTGCGCCGCCGGGGGTCAATCTTGCCGAAGAAAGGGGGCAGGTTGCGGTCGCGCCCCATGGCAAAGGAGACCCGTGAGGAAGAATAGATCGTCGCATTGAGGGCAGACATGGTGGAGACCAGACCGGCGAAGAGGAGGATATAAGCTCCAAAGGGCATCACCTGGCGAGCGGCCTCTACTATCGCTGTCTCCTCAAAGTGGGCCAGGAACGCCCAGGTAGTGTCTATCTCAGTGGGCAGGGCAGCCCTTACATCCGCGGAGAGTTTTCCCAGATCAATGGCTCCCAAGGCCACAAAGCCTACTCCTAGATAGATGATCACCACAATACCAATGGCTACAAAAATGGCCTTTGGCAAATTCCGCTTGGGGTTTTCCATCTCTTCCCCGCATTGGGCAATCACCTCGTAACCCTGAAAAGCAATGGTGGTCAAGCCCATGGCCGAGATGATACCTATCAGACCCTGTGGGGCAAAAGGGACAAAGTGTTGTGTCCAATGGGGAAGGCGAAAAAGCGCCATCAGGCCAAAGGCAGCAAAGGCGGCCAGGATCACAACCTTGGTCATAGTGATGATATTGCCCACCGTCCCAGTCTCCGAAGTGCCTAAATAGTTGATGAAAGTAAAAATGATCGCCACGGCCACTGCCGATGCCACGGACAAGCCTTCTTGCTCCATTCCTAAGACGGTCACTCCACTGCGATAAAACAGGTCAGCGGCGTAAGAGCCAAAACCCAGGGCGTAGAGGCTACAAGCCAACGAATGGGCGAACCAGTCCATCCACCCTCCGAGGAATCCAAAAAAGGGCGAAAGCCCCTCCTGGATCCACACGTACCCACCCCCGGCTTGGGGGAAGGCAGAGCCTAGCTCGGCATAGGAAGCTGCGGTGAAGAGAGTCACCATCCCATTGAGGAGCAAAGCGACCAGAAAGGCCGGACCCGCCGCGCCCGCTGCATGACCAGTGAGAACAAAAATGCCAGCCCCGATCATGGCCCCTACCCCGATCATGGTGGCGTCGAAGACACTCAAGTCACGGCTGAGGGTGACCTTGACCTCGGTTTTCCTGGTGCTCATTGTAATCTCCTGTATCGGCCCTGTACAAAAAGACCGCCACTCCAGGCGCAGACCCTAAACGCTGCGAGGAGGGCGGTGGTTGCTGGCGTTATGATAACACAACGCCGACTATGCGTTTCTTACTTTTCGGCTCGCTGGTCCCGTCGCCGAACGTATCTCCTGGCCCTATGTAGTAACGCGGCTCTTTTTGCCTCTACCTCTATTGCCAAATCACCGAAACGAAAGGCGCGAGCTTTGAGCCAACATAGGACGGTAGCCGCGCCCTGCCAATATTTTTTCCCTTCCCCTTCCCCATAAGCCTTATCACGTCGGTGGAGGGCATAACCCATCACCCTATGCATCAAAGCACCGCTTCTGGCTCTGGACCTTGCTTCCCTATCTCGTAGATGAAGCGACCCAATAAGATTTAACCTCTCCTCCATCCGCCTCTCTCACTTATATTCAGCCTTCTTGTATCCCGCGTTCGCTGTTCTCCTTTTCGCCTTGATCTTGCAACAGGTAATAAGCCAGGACCGCTACCCCGATGACGATGGAACTGTCAGCCACGTTGAAAACAGGCCAGATCTTGAAATCTATAAAGTCAACCACGTAACCCAGCCGCAGCCGATCCAACAGATTGCCCAGAGCCCCGCCTAACTGTAGCCCCAGGCTGATCTTGATCCACCACTGACCCGCCGGCAGATGACGATAGTAAAGTATAATGGCCGCCACCACGATCACAGCGATGACGACAAAGAACGAGCCCTGATCCTTGAACAGCCCAAAGGCCGCTCCGGTGTTGGTTACGTGGGTGACGCTGACCCAGCGAGTCAAAGAGGCGACAGGGTTCCATGAATCGCCAGGGTTCAGGTTAGATCGGACCAAATACTTGCTGATCTGATCGGCCACCAGGATCAGAAAGGCCACGGCTGGCAAGATGATCTCTTCTCTAAAATGGTTGGTCAAAAGGCGGGCTCCTTGTGTCATTGGCTTGCTTGAAAGGACATCCTCCCTTAAATTCTAACGACTCTCACGGCGCTGTTGACAAGAGAGACAGAGAGTGGCATAAGGCAAAGCCTTCAGGCGAGCCGGGTCAATCTCTTGTCCGCACTGCTCACACAAGCCGTATGTGCCCGTCTCAAACCTCTCCAGAGCGTCCTCCACCTTCTCCAGAAGGCGCTCCAGATTCTGGCGCAGGGCCAGGTCCTTGGCTTGCTCAAATGCCTCGGTGGCATCGTCGGCCATGTGATTGCCATAGCCAAGATTCTCCCGTTCTACAACATTGGTTTGGCTGAGCTCAGTCAAGAGTCTTTCCCTCTCTGCCTCGAGTCGTATCTTGAGCTTTTCCCTCTTCTTGGCCATCTCATCTACCTCCTTCGAGCTGTCTGTGATCCAAGGCCATGAAATAGCAATGGACCTGATCCCCAATCGGCTCGATGATGACATTCATATTTTACCCGATTGCCAGGGAAAAAGCAAATCGAAACAAGAGTCTCCAGACAACCGTTCATCTACGGACAGCCAACGCTTACCCTACAAGATAGGTACGCCTTCAGCCTTGGCAGAGTGCTCATTTCGCCTCACAGCCAGGGTGATGCTCTGGCCGTTGACATCGAGAGCCTGGGTATATGCCTCGGCTGGGGCCTCGGCCTCGATCAAAGCGGTGGACAGAGTTTCTTGCTTGATGTAGTCACCGTACTCTTCCATGACCTCGCGCAAGGTCGGGTCAGCACGGTAATAAGTGGTGATGTAATCCTCGATGCGAAAGTCGGCCTCCTTGCGCATGGTCTGGATGCGCCGCACTACCTCCCGCGCCAGACCCTCTCGCACCAGATTCTCGCTCAGCTCGGTGGCCACGGCCACCAGGTAGCCAGCCTCTTCAGCAACAGTGTAGCCCTCTTTGGCATTGAGCCGGACCTCCACCTCCTCCGGCAAGAGGGTCACCGTCTGGACGTCGGCCACGACCTCGACGCTCTGACCGGCCTGCAAGCGCTGTGCCAGGTCCATGGTAGCCGCAGCATCCATCCCCGCCACAGCCGCCCGAATTT
>Ga0180437_10004905_pt1 | contig 18687 bp, 10 predicted proteins | sample SS_ome_4_FD_132410 | JGI IMG/M metagenome (GOLD analysis project Ga0180437, IMG submission 132410) | Hypersaline lake sediment archaeal communities from the Salton Sea, California, USA - SS_3_D_1 metaG | ecosystem: Environmental > Aquatic > Non-marine Saline and Alkaline > Hypersaline >... | reverse complement strand
GCGACGTGTGAGCCGTCGAGCGGTGGAATGGGGAGCAGGTTGAAGAGCATGAGTATGACGTTGATGACCACACCGTAGATGCAGACAATGACGATGGCGTAGCTAAGCGATCCAAGTCCGGACCCAAGGGCGAGACGAAGGAGGACGGCCCAAACGATGGCCTGCATCAGGTTGGCCGCCGGGCCGGCGAGGGTGACCAGGATATCGTCGCGCCGCGGGTTGCGAAGGCGTTCGACGACCACGGGAACGGGCTTTGCCCAGCCGAAGCCGACCCCCCCGTAGATGCTCGAGAAGAGGAAGAAGATGGTGCCGATGGGATCGAGGTGAGCGATCGGGGACAGCGTCAGGCGTCCGGCCCTCTTCGCGGTATCGTCGCCGAGTCGGTAGGCGACATAGCCGTGCGCCAGCTCATGCAGCACGATGGCCAGCAAGAAGGCCGGCAGGCCCACGATGATGCGCGCGAGCGGGGAATCAGGCATGCGCGGACTCGCGGGCGGCGGCTTGGGGCGGGCGCACTCGACCCCTGTGATCCCGGCGCCACCTCATCGGACCACGGGGACGGGGGCTTCTTCCATGATCTCGGCAACGATGGCGGCGGTCTCGGTCTGGCGGACGCGAGCTTCGGGCTTGACGAGAAGACGATGGCAGAGAACGGGCTCGGCCAGGGCCTTGATGTCGTCCGGAAGCACGAAATCGCGTCCCCGGATGGCCGCGCGAGCCTGTCCGGTCCGCATGAGGCCGATTGACGCCCGCGGGCTTGCGCCGAGGGTGAGCATGGGATGTTCGCGAGTCCGCGCGACGAGATCCACGAGGTACTGCTTCAGGGAAGGATCAATGTGGACGTCCCTGACGTTCACCTGCATGCGGAGCACTTCTTCTCGTTCGACCACTGGCTCGACCGAGTAGATCGGGTGCTGCTTGACCTGGCGGTCGAGGACGATGACTTCGTCTTCCGGGCTGGGGTAGCCGAGCCTGACGCGCATGAGGAAGCGGTCGAGTTGGGCCTCAGGAAGCGGGTAGGTCCCGCGGTACTCGATGGGATTCTCGGTGGCGATGACGAAGAAAGGCTGCTCCAACTTCCGTGTCTCTCCGTCGACGGTGACCTGGAACTCCTCCATGCCCTCCAGCAGGCTCGACTGCGTCTTCGGCGTCGCCCGGTTGATCTCGTCCGCGAGAAGCACGTTGGTGAAGATGGGACCGGCGCGGAAGGTAAACTCCCCCGTCTTCTGGTTGAAGATGGAGGTGCCGGTGATGTCGGCGGGGAGCAGATCCGGCGTGAACTGGATACGCCGGTAGCGAGACCCCAGCGCCGCGGCGAGAGATCGGGCCAGCATGGTCTTGCCGACGCCGGGTATGTCCTCTACCAAGACATGGCCGTTGCAGAGCAGCCCGATGACGACCAGCTCAACTGCATGGCGCTTCCCAACGATAACCGTTTCGATCTGATCGGCAATGGCTTGGGCCCGCTCGGCGGTCCAGGTGATATCGTCCACAGTGGGCATCCTTCGAATCTTGCTGGCGCGCATTATATCACGGGCGGAAGGATGGAACAAACCTGGAGGGTGGGCCTGGATTGACTTTGGGTCCCCTTTGTGATATGCTCAGTGGGACGGGATCGACCCCGATAGTCGGCACTGATCGCTTCCCGCTCCGGCGGGTTAAGGTCAGTGCTTGTGTATTGGTGGGCGCGCGCATAGGGCCCGGGTAGGGCCGAGGTCGGGGAGGGCGACCTCAGGGGTCCGGTGCATAGCACGCCGGGAGCATCGAGATGACCAACCAGGATATCATCCTCACGCCGCAAGGTCTGAAGAAGGTCACCGCCGAGCTGGAGGAGCTGAAGTCCGTGGCTCGCAGGCGGGTGGCCGACCGCATCCGGGAGGCCAAGCAGTACGGAGAGATCGGCGAGAACTCCGAGTATGAGGACGCGAAGGCGGAGCAGGCTCAGATCGAGGGACGGATCGAGACCCTGCAGTACCTCCTCCAGAATGCCACGATCGTTGAGGCGCCGGAGAAGGACGGTCGGGTCGGCGTCGGCTCGCTCGTGCGCTTGCGGGATGTGACGAGCGGTGAGGAGATCGAGTATCAGATCGTTGGAGCGGAGGAGGCGGACCCCACCGAGCATCGGATCTCGAACCAGTCGCCGCTGGGAGAAGCACTGCTCGGCCATAGTGCAGGGGAGACGGTCGAGGTGCAGACTCCCGGGGGCCCGAGCGCGTATGTTATCCTCCTGATCGGTGAGTGAGGTAGGTGACAGGCGGGCGGAAAGCCGATGGTCCGTGTGGGGAGGGAGACCTGGTTCGCCAACGCCGCCAGAAGCTTGTCCGGCTCCGCCAGGCGGGGCGTGATCCGTTCCTCATCACTCGGTTTGATCGAACCCACGTCGCGGCGCAGGTAGAGGAGGAGTTCGCCTCCCTCGAAGGGGGCACGGTGCGGGTGGCGGGCCGCTTGGCGGCACGCCGCCGTCACGGCAAGGCGACCTTTGTCGATCTGCGAGACGCATCGGGATCGATTCAGCTGCTCTTTCGCAGCGACGAGGTCGGGGAAGAGCGATACGGGGAGCTGGCCGACCTGGACGAGGGTGACGTGATTGGGGTCGAAGGCAGCGTCTTCCGGACGCGGACGGGCGAGACCACGATAGCCGTTTCCCAGTTCGAGCTGCTGGCCAAGGCGCTTCGGCCGCCTCCCGAGAAGTGGCACGGCGTCCGGGATGTCGAGACGCGGTATCGGCAGCGCTATCTGGACCTGATGGCGAACGAGGAGTCGCGGCGGATCTTCCGGGTGCGGACGCACATCATCTGGGCGCTGCGGAGCCTCCTGGAGGAACGGGGCTTCGTGGAAGTCGACACGCCCATGATGCAATCGGTGCCAGGAGGGGCGCTGGCCCGGCCGTTCGTAACTCACCACAACGCTCTGGGGATCGATCTCTACCTGAGGATTGCGCCTGAGCTCTATCTAAAGCGGTTGATCGTGGGCGGCCTGGAGAAAGTCTACGAGATTAACCGCGTCTTCCGCAACGAGGGCATCTCGACGAGGCACAACCCTGAGTTCACCATGTTGGAGGCCTACCAGGCCTATGCCGACTATCGGGACATGATGGAACTCATGGAAGGCCTCGTGGAGCGGGCCGCTCGGGATGCTTTGGGCACGACGCGCGTGGAGTGGGAAGGCCGGGAGATCAATCTGGACCCGCCCTGGCGCCGGGTGGCGCTCTTCGATGTGATCGAAGAGAAGACCGGCGTGGATCGGGACAGGCTGCGGACCCCCGAGAAGGCGAGGGCCGTCTGCGCGGAACGCGGCCTGCCTGCGGACCGGAACCTCGCGCTGGGTACGATTATCAACAACATCTTCGAGCGCTTCGTTCAGCCGGAGCTGATAGAGCCGACCTTCGTCACGGACTACCCGACAGCGATCTCGCCCCTGGCGAAAGCGCACGCCGACGATCCGACGCTGGCTGAGAGGTTCGAGCCTTTCGCCGGCGGCCTCGAGCTGGGCAACGCGTTCTCGGAACTCAACGACCCGGAGGAGCAGCGGAAGCGTTTCGAGGAGCAGGCCCGGTGGCGGGCGAGCGGCGACCTTGAGGCACATCCCATGGATGAGGACTACCTGCGAGCGCTGGAGCACGGGATGCCCCCCACAGGCGGGCTGGGCCTTGGGGTCGAGCGGCTCGTGATGCTCCTCACCGGCGCATCATCGATCCGGGACGTGATCCTCTTCCCGCACCTTCGGCCGGAGGCCGACGGGTAGCCAGGGGCCTCAGACAGCTTCGGAAGCCTGCAGGATGTGTGCGACGTCTCGGTAGAGGACGTCGTGGAGTTGTCCCCCCGCAGCCACTGTGAGGTGGAAGTTGTTGTAGTACCGCAGGTGGCCGACGAGAGTGGTGCCGGACTTCAGATGGACGATGACGCGCAGCTCCGGGCTGAGCTGGGAACGCTCATGCAACCTGTCCCAGAGCTGGTCCTCCGGGTCTGAAGAGTGATCGTATATGAGGGTGGGTGGAGCCGGCGGCTTGTCCATGACGGCCTACCTCCCCCCTGCCAGCGGAACAGATGCTAGCCTCGGGATGATAGATAGATGAGGCAGCGTTTCGATACGCTGGCACCGGGCCGCTCGCCCGCGGCCCCGCGAACGGAGGCCCCCGGCCGTCTCGGGTTTTTCTGCTGCTCCTTGCCCTCGCTCTGTCGATCGGTGCATTATACCACGCAGCCCGGGTTTTCTCAAGTATTGTGAGGAATTGTTGCCGCCGACTCGCCGCGGCCGGATCGCAGACCCGTGCCGGGGCGGGAGGAGGCGTTTGTGGGCTGGAGGACGCCTGAGGGCCCGGCAGCAGCGTTTCGGCAGAAGACGGGATGTGGTATCCTGGGGGGGAGGGTGAGCCAGCCGGCCGATGGAGCGAGCGAGCACGCACTCCACCTCGCTGGGGCGGATCGGGGTCAAGACCCCAGGGATGGGATCGGGAGAGCAAAAACCGCGCGAACGCGCTTGACAGAAGGCCCGGGTGTGCATATACTACAAGTTCGTGTCAACAGCATCAGGGGGCGTTTCAAAACCTCTGGGGATAGGGTGAAAGAACCGCTTCGCCGCCCGTGTAGGTCTCTCTCTTGACTACCGACACAAGCCGGTCTAGTGCCGCCGCGTCGCCCCGTTGAGCGGACCTGGATCGGCAAAGAGCGCGTGCGGGGGTGGGGAAGACGATCCCGCTGACGAGGAGAGACGATGGACGTCATCAAGGTGAAGGGCCGACTGGCCCAGAACGGCCGAGTGGCCGCCGAGATCCCCAACCTCATCGAGATCCAGCTGAACTCCTATCGGTGGTTCCGCGAGGAGGGGCTGCGGGAGCTCTTCCACAACTTCTCTCCGATCGAGGATTTCACCGGCAATCTCGCGCTCTCTTTCTGCGATCCGCAGGATGGGGAGCCGAAGTACTACCTGGGTGAACCCAAGTACGACATCCACGAATGTCGGGATCGGGACGCGACGTTTGAGGCGCCGCTGAAAGCGCGGGTATGGCTGCACCATAAGCGAACGGGCGAGATCAAAGAATCGGAGGTGTACCTCGGCGAGCTGCCGATCATGACAGAGAACGGCAGCTTCGTGATCAATGGCCCGGAGCGATGTGTGGTGAGCCAGCTCGCACGGTCGCCGGGGGTCTACTTCCGAGATACAATCGACTTCAGCGGGCGCATTCTCTACAGCGCCCAGGTCATCCCGAGTGAGGGCGCGTGGCTGGACATAGACTCCGATGCGAACGATCTCGTATCGGTGAAGATCGGCCAGGCTCACAAGTTCCCTGTGACCACGCTGCTGCGGGCGCTCAACTCGATCAACCTGGCGCCGGGCAGCGCGAAGGTGAAGTGCTCGACCGACGCCGATCTCATGCGGCTGTTCGGGCATCGCGAGCAACTGCGCAAGGTCACGGCGGAAGCGCTGGTCGCCAGGCGCGTCTGGGAGCGAGTGGTCGATCCGGATACCGGGGAAGTGATCGCAGATGCCGGTCAGCGTCTGGACGCCGAGGCCGCCGAGCGGATCGCGGAGCTGAAGCCGAAGGGCCTGAAGCTGGCCGTGCTGCCGCCCCTGATCGACGAGACGATGGAGCGGGATCCCACGCACGCAGAAGAAGAAGCACTCATCGACATTTACCGGCGGGAGCGTCCGGGCGACCCGGTGACCCCGGAGATCGCGCGGAACCGGCTGGCGGGGTTGTTCGCCGACAATCGCCGGTATGACCTGGCGCGAGTGGGTCGGTACAAGTTGAATCGGAAGCTGGGGTTGGATCTGCCCGAGAGCGTGAGGACGCTGACGAAGGAAGACTTGATCGCGATCCTGCGCTACCTCATCCGGCTGGGCGAGAGCGACGAGACGGCGGGGGTGGACGAAATCGACCACTTGATGAACAAGCGGGTGCGCTGTGTGGGGGAACTTCTCCAAAACCAGTTCCGCATCGGGTTCCTTCGCATGGAGCGGATTGCCCGAGAGCGGATGACCAGCCTCGACCCCGAGCAGGTAACGCCCCAGGCCATCATCAGCACCAAGCCCATCTCCGCTGCCATCAAGAGCTTCTTCGGATCGAGCCAGCTCAGCCAGTTCATGGACGAAACCAACCCGCTCGCGGAGCTGACGCACAAGCGGCGCTTGAGCGCGCTCGGCCCCGGGGGACTGAGCCGGCAGAGCGCGAAGCTCGAGGTGCGGGATGTGCACCACTCGCACTATGGGCGCATCTGCCCGATCGAGACGCCCGAGGGACCGAACATCGGCCTGATCGGCTCGCTCGCGATCTATGCGCGGCTCGACCGATACGGGTTCATAGAGACACCGTACCGCCTGGCGAAGAAGGGAACCGTGACCGACGAGATCGTCTACCTGACGGCGGACGAGGAGGATGTCTACCGAATCGCTCCCGCCTCGGTGCCGGTGGACGAGAAAGGACGCGTCACCGCGGAAACGGTGAGCGTTCGCTATCGCGATTCCTACCCCGCGGTATCTCCGGACCAGATAGACTTCGTCGACCTCTCGCCGAAGCAGATCGTCTCGGTTGCGACGTGCCTCATTCCCTTCCTGGAGAACGATGACGCGAATCGTGCGCTCATGGGCTCGAACATGCAGCGGCAGGCCGTTCCGCTGCTGCGCTCGGAAGCGCCTTACGTGCGGACCGGGGTGGAGGCCCGCGCGTCGCAGGATTCGGGTGCCGTGGTGCTGGCCCGGTCGGACGGCATGGTGACTGGCGTCACGTCGGACCAGATAGAGGTCACCCGCGCCGACCGCAGGCGGGACACATATCGGCTGCAGAAGTTCGTGCGGTCGAACCACTCGACGTGCATCAACCAGCGGCCGATCGTGGAGACGGGCGGCTTCGTCAGCAAGGGGCAGGTGCTCGCCGACGGACCGTGCACCGAGGGGGGAGAGTTGGCCCTCGGGCGCAACGTCCTGGTTGCGTTCATGCCGTGGGAGGGCTTCAACTACGAGGACGCCATCGTTCTCAGCGAGCGGATGGTCCACGACGACACATTCACCTCGATCCATATCGAGAAGTACGAGATCGAAGCGCGAGAGACGAAGGTGGGGCCGGAAGAGATCACGCGGGACATCCCCAACGTGGGTGACGAGGCCCTGAAGGACCTGGACGAGGACGGCGTGGTGCGCATTGGAGCACAAGTGCGGGCGGAAGACATCCTGGTCGGGAAGGTGGCACCGAAGGGCCAGGAAGAGCTGACCTCTGAGGAGAAGCTCGTGCGGGCGATCTTCGGAGAAAAGGCGGCCGAGATGCGGGACACCTCGCTGCGTGTGCCACACGGGGAGAAGGGGAAGGTGGTGGCGATCAAGCGGTTCTCGCGAGTGAAGTACCGGTGTCAGAAGTGCGAGACCGAGTACCAGGTGGGGAAGAACCAACATCGCCACTACTGCGACCGATGTGGGGGAGAGCTGAAGAGGGAGCCCGGAGACGAGTTGCTCCCGGGCGTCAACCAGCTCGTCCGCGTGTACATTGCGCAGAGGCGCCAGATTATGGAGGGCGACAAGCTCGCCGGGAGGCACGGGAACAAGGGAGTCGTCGCCAAGATCCTGCCCACCGAAGATATGCCCTTCCTGCCCGACGGCACGCCCGTGGATATCATCCTCAACCCGCTGGGCGTTCCCTCGCGGATGAACATCGGGCAGATTTTGGAGACCCATCTTGGGCTCGTCGCGAAAGAGCTCGGAGTGTCCTTCGAGAATCCGATCTTCGAGTCGGCCACCGACGAAGAGATACTAGAGTACTTTGGAGTGGCTGCCTCGCGCTTCCGGGTGCGCTCGTTGCGGAAGTACGTTGTCGAGGAGTTGGGCCTGCCGGGCGACTGGTACGACGAGGCCAGCGACTACGAATCGCTTAGGTCGGCGCTGGTGCAGAGCCTCGCCAAGCTCGACCCCGCGGAACTGGAGCGAGCCGGCGAGTGGGTAGCGGTGGACCCGGCGGAGTGGTTGGAGGTCAGGGGTGCGGAAGCACGTGCCGCCTACGTTGTGGACCTCCTCGAGCAGCGGGCAGACGAGTCGGTGGGCTTCGATGCCGAGACCGGCAAGTACTGGCTGCACGACGGCCGGACTGGAGAGCGCTTCAACCAGCGGATCACGGCGGGCCAGATCTACACCATGAAGCTCAACCACCTGGTGGAGGACAAGATCCACGCACGCTCCACTGGGCCGTATTCGCTGGTGACACAGCAGCCGCTCGGCGGAAAGGCACAGTTCGGCGGACAGCGCTTTGGCGAGATGGAGGTGTGGGCCCTGGAGGCCTACGGTGCCGCCCACACACTTCAGGAGATCCTGACCATCAAGTCGGACGACGTGCTGGGCCGCGTGAAGACGTACGAATCGATCGTGAAGGGGGAGCCGATCACGGAGCCCGGCATCCCAGAGTCGTTCAAGATCCTGATCAAGGAGCTTCAGAGCTTGGGCCTGCAGCTCACCGTCGAGTCGAAGGAAGCAGAACCAGTGAGCCTCGAGGGACAAGAGGGGGAGGAGGCCGCATCATGATGGGTGGCACGGACGGCGGCACTGAGCGAGCGCAAGGAGCAGGGAGCGGATGGTAGATACCACGCGATTTGATCAACTCCGTCTCGGACTCGCCTCGTCGGAGGAGATCCGGCGGTGGTCGAAGGGCGAGGTCAAGAAGCCCGAGACCATCAACTATCGGACGTTCAAGCCCGAACCGGACGGGCTCTTCTGCGAGCGCATCTTCGGGCCGACCCGGGACTGGGAGTGCCACTGCGGCAAGTACCGGAAGATCAAGTTCCGGGGGATTACCTGTGATCGCTGTGGGGTCGAGGTGACGCGTGCGAAGGTGCGCCGGGAGCGGATGGGCCACATTGAGCTCGCCGCGCCGGTGAGCCATATCTGGTACCTGAAGGGCGTTCCCAGTCCGATGAGCTTGCTGCTCAATATATCGCCGCGGCCGCTGGAGAAGGTGATCTACTTCGCCTCGTACATCGTGACCCACGTGGACTACGATCTGCTCTCGGAGAGCGTGGACCGGATCAAGGCGCTCGTCGAACGGAGACAGCGCGAGGTGGCGGAGCAGGCGGAGCAGCGGATCGCTGACATCAAAGCGGAGCGGGACGAGAAGCTCGCAAAGCTGGAGGCAGGAGAGCTGGAAGAAGAGGCGGAGGCGAGCGATATCTCGGAGGCTGGCGAGACGCAAGTTCAGGAAGAGCAGCGGGTGGCCCAGGAGCGGGCCGCTGAGATGGAATTGGGAGTGCGGCTGCTGCTGGGGTCGAAACTCGACGCCAATCCGGGTCTGACGAAGAAACAGCTCATCATCGAGTCGGAATACCGAGCGATCCATCGAGTTGTGGATGCGCTCGTGGCCGAGCACGGCCGAGATTACGAGCAGCTCTTTCGTGCCGACCTGGGTGCGAGCGCTGTAGCCGATCTTCTGAAGGAGATCGACCTGGACGAGTTGTGCCGGGAGCTTCGCAAGGAGATCAGGGAGACGTCCGGACCGAAGCGGGCGCGCGCGATCAAGCGGCTGGAGATCTCGGAGTCGTTCCGCAAGTCGAAGAACCGTCCCGAATGGATGATCCTGGACGTGATTCCGGTGATCCCGCCGGAGCTGCGCCCCATGGTGCAGTTGGACGGTGGGCGGTTCGCCACCAGTGACCTGAACGACCTATATCGCCGCATCATCAACCGCAACAACCGCCTGAAGAAGATCAAGGCCCTGCACGCACCGGAGTCAATCATCAACCACGAGAAGCGCTTGCTGCAGGAGGCGGTGGACGCGCTGATCGACAACGGCCGGCGCAGCCGCCCCGTGACGGGCTCGAACAACCGTCCTCTGAAGTCGCTGTCGGATATGCTGAAGGGGAAAGAGGGGCGGTTCCGCAAGAACTTGCTGGGCAAGCGGGTGGACTACTCCGGTCGGTCGGTGATCGTGGTCAACCCGCACCTGAGGCTGCACCAGTGCGGCCTGCCCAAGGAGATGGCGCTGGAGCTCTTCAAGCCGTTCGTGATGAAGCGGCTGGTCGAGCGGGGCTTCACCACAAATGTCAAGACCGCCAAGAAGATGGTGGACCGGATGCGTTCGGAGGTATGGGACGCGCTGGAGGAGGTCATCCGGGACCATCCCATCCTGCTGAACCGGGCGCCGACGCTCCACCGGTTGGGCATCCAGGCCTTCGAGCCGGTCCTGGTGGACGGCAAGGCGATCCAGATTCACCCACTGGTGTGCTTGCCGTTCAACGCCGACTTCGACGGAGATCAGATGGCGGCCCACGTGCCGCTTTCGACGGCCGCGCAGGCGGAAGCGCGCATCCTCATGCTATCCACCGAGAACTTGTTCTCGCCCGCGGACGGCAAGCCAATGGTAACACCCACCCGGGACATCGTCCTGGGCTGCTACTACCTCACACAGAAGCGAGTGGGCGCGCGGGGGAGCCGCAAGGAGTTCTCCAACCCGGCTGAGGCGCGGCTCGCCTACGAGTTGAGGAAAGTGGACCTGCACGCAGATGTGCGCGTGCGCGTGGACGGAGCGCTGCTGGACACCACCGTCGGGCGGATCGTCTTCAACGAGGTGCTGCCGCCGAAGCTCAGGTACGTCGACAACGTCGTGGACGACAAGGAGCTCCAGCGGTTGATCCGGGAATGCTGTCGGCACTACGGGGCCGGGCGGACCGTGGAGCTCGTGGATGAGATCAAGGAGCTGGGCTTCCGGTTCGCGACCACCGCCGGCATCACTATCTCGATGACGGACATGGACATACCGCGAGCGCGCCGAGAGGACATCATCGCGGCAACGGAGACGAATGTCCGCAAGGTGAATGACAACTTCGCGCGGGGTCTCATCAGCGCAGGCGAGCGATCCGACAGCGTCTGTCGCCTGTGGAACCAGGCGGCCGACGAGGTCTCTCACGCGATTCTGCGGAACATCGATCGCTTCAACCCGATCTACATGATGGCGAACTCCGGCGCCAGAGGTACGCCGCGGCAGATCAGTCAGATCGCGGGTATGCGCGGGCTGATGTCGGATCCGTTTGGCCGGTTCGTCGAGGATCTCCCGATCAAGTCGAACTTCCACGAGGGCCTCAGTGTGTTGGAGTACTTCGTGTCAACCCACGGGGCGCGCAAGGGCCTGGCCGACACTGCGCTTCGCACGGCCGACGCCGGCTATCTGACGCGTCGCCTCGTGGATGTCGCCCAGGACGTCATCGTGCGCGAGACGGACTGCGGCACGGGCAACGGCGTCTGGGTGGCAGCGATACGGGACGGCCCAGAGGAGATCGAGCCGTTGGAGCGCCGGATCGATGGACGGATCGTCCCGCAGGACGTCGTCGATCCACGCACCGGTCGCGTCATTCTTAATGCTGGTGGCGAGATCGGTGAGCATATCGACCAACCGTGCCTCAGCTGTGGCGGGGAGGTGGCGAACTTCTACCGCTGTCGAGGCTGTGAGGAGCTCTTCGCTGAAGCAGAGGTAGCCGAGCGCTTCCTAGAGCAAGCGGTGAGCGAAGAAGAGGAGGAGGCTCCCCAGGAAGAGACACAGCAGTGGGTGGTTTCCGACCTCGGAGGTGGTGCCGTTGGTGAGTCCCTGGAAGGGGGAATCGCGGTAGCTTCTGGAAGCGACGGCGGAGACGGCGAAGAGGATGCTGCCGGCGCCGTCGAGGAGACAGAGGGTGCGCCGGAGCCGGAGGCCGCTCAAGAGCAGGAAGAGGAAGAGGGGGTCGAGCTCGGCACCGCGTCGAGCGGACAGATACCGACGACGCTGCTGCTCGAGGAGACATCCTGTGCCAAGTGCGGCGGCGCTCTGGAGCTTGTCAAGGTATGCGAGGAGTGCGAGGAGAGCTACTCCGTGCACGAGATGGTATCGGCGCTGGCCGCCATCCGGAACGTGGTGCAGGAGTGTGAGGAGTTCCAGAGACAGGTGCGGTCCGTTAAGAAGGGAGAGGCGGCACCTGCAGACCTGCGGAACCCCTTCACGGGCGCAGTGATCGTCGAGGAGGGCAAGACGGTACGCGCCCAGGCCGCGGCGCAACTGCAGCGGCTCGCTGCCGAACTGCTGGAGAAGGGCGGCCTGGCACGAGGCGAGGTGCTGGTTCGCTCGCCGCTGACCTGCGAGCTGTCGCAGGGCATCTGCGCTCAATGTTACGGCCGCGACTTCGCGACGAACGGGCCGGTGGAGGTAGGAGAGGCGGTCGGCATCATCGCGGCGCAGTCGATCGGGGAACCAGGCACCCAGCTGACGATGCGGACTTTCCACACCGGCGGCGTCGCCGGCCAGTATCTCACCGGCGTGGCGCAGGTGAAGGAGAAGAAGAAGGATACGCTCAAGCAGCTCTGGGGCGACGTAAGGGCCGGCATCGTTCGGCTGAGCGCACGGGAGGATGGCCAGAAACCGCGGAAGCGGCGAACGAGCCGGAAGAAGGCCGAGGCCGGTCGTACCCGCCGAAGCGGCGTCAGTCTCGATCCCGAGCAGAAGCGCGTCATCCAGCAGCTAGTGCGGGTCATGGAGGAGCAGGTGAAGGGTCTGCTCCGCGTCGTGGAGCTGTTCGAGGCGCGCCGCCCGAAGGGCCAGGCGATCGTCTCCGAGGTCGACGGCATGGTGGCCCGGATCGAGACGCCCGGCGTGAAGTGGGTCATCATCCACTCCGACCAGCCGATCGACCCCGACCATCCCGAGCGACTCTACGGGGAAGTCGTCGCGGAGGACGTGGCGGCCAAGAAAGGCGGCGAGGTGCTGGTTCCGGCTGGCAGCGAGCTGACGCCGGCGTTGCTGGCCACACTGATCCAGTCGAAGGTACGAGCCGTGAAGATCGAACGGCGCCACCTGGTGCCCTACCGAGGCTTGCTGCCGGTGAAGGAAGAAGAGCAGGTGCGTGCGGGCGACGCTCTCACGGAGGGGCCGCTCGATCCGCAGAAGGTGCTCCAGATGCAAGGAGTGCGCGCCGTGCAAGACTACCTGGTGCGAGAGATCCAGGCAGTGTATCGCTCACACGGAGTCGACATCAACGATAAGCACATCGAGGTGATCGTGAGGCAGATGCTGCGTAAGCGTCGGATCGTCGATCCCGGGGATACGGAGCTTCTGCCCGGCAAGATCTACGACCGCTTCTATTTCGACGAAGTGAACTGGGAGATTCGAGAGCGCGGAGGCCGGGAGGCCACTGGCGAGTGGGTGCTGCTCGGCATCACCGAGGCATCTTTGGCCACCGATAGCTGGCTCTCGGCCGCGTCGTTTCAGAAGACCACGCGGGTCCTCACAGAGGCGGCCATCAAGGGTAAGGTCGACAACCTGGTGGGTCTCAAGGAAAACGTCATCATCGGCCGCCTGATTCCGGCCGGCACCGGTATGACCTCCTACCGCAACCTGCGCGTGCAGGGGCCTCCGGGCGAGGCCGTGCCATACGCTGTGCCAAGCCGGGAGGCGGAGCTGCTTCGCTCGGCGCTCAGCAGGCAGGACTTCGCCGGGCCCGAAGAGGAGCTCATCAGAGACCTGGCCGACGTGACGCCGCCTACCCCGGACGAGGACGAGGGCGAGTCGTCGGACGACGAGGCGGCCATCTAGCCTTCCCACGATGCACGCCACATAGGGTCCCCGCTTCCGCCGGGGACCCTTTTCTTGCGGGAACTGGTTGGGCGCTCCGATCACTACTCGCCCAGAAGGCGCAGCGCGTTGCCTGAGAGGATCAGCTCCTTCGTGTCCGTATCGAGTCGAGAGTCCGCGATGAGCGACGGGTGGACGCCCTCGCTCGCAAACAGTATCTTCTCGGGGCCACAGAAGCGAACGGCGCGCTGGATGAGCTCGATTGGTTCAACCTTTGGCAGGGAGCGGTCGCAGAAGAAGTGCAGGTACGCGGTGTCCATGTAGACGTTGGGATGGTTGGAGCAGATGACGAGTGCCTCGTAGGAGTAGTTGCCGCCGAGGTGGGCGATGCAGATTCTGAGGTCTGGGAAATCCCAGGCAACGTCGTCAACACAGACGGGGTTGCCGAATCTGACATAGTGGGCAGGGAAGGCGACCACTCCCGCGTGAAAGAGGACTATCGCGCGCAGCTCCTGACAGACCTCGTAGAAAGGGTACAACCTCGGGTCGTTTGGCATAATCTTCTGGAAGAGAGGCTGGAACTTGACGCCGCGGACGCCTCGGCTCGCGACATAGTGTCTCAGCTCTTCGCAGGATTTCGGGATGTCGTTGACATCGGCGCGGTAGAAGGGGACATAGCGGTCGGGTTCCCTGGCCGCCATTTCGCAGACGAGGTCGTTGGTATCACGGTCGCCGAGCAAGACCATTCGGTCTATGCCCAGGCTCGCGTTGTCCTCACCGACGCCGTCGTAAGGGTGCTCGTGGAAGTTCACTATCATAGCGACTCCTCTCCAAGTGGATGTGTCGTTGGATAGGTGTTCGCTCTCCTGTGAACTGCCTCCTGTGCAAGCCAAGGGAGCTCAGGCGCCGTCCGCAGAGGTGGGCGGTCTGCCCGGCCGGGCGGTCTTGCGTCGAAGAGCCCGCTGGACCTCGGCAAGACGCTGCACGGCGACTTGGGCAAGTTCATCGCCGACGGGACCGGGGCCATACCGCGCACGGACGAACGTCTGGGTAAGGGCGCGAATGGGCGGGAGTAACTGCGGAGGGAGCACATGGACGCTCCATTGGTCGGCGGCGCGTGGCGGGGATTCGAGCACGGCGAGGAACTCAAGCGGCGTCTGAGAGGGAACGCGCGGCCGCCCGCGGCGCGCGAGGAGATGGCATAGCCGCGCGTACGCGCTCAACACGATCTGGCGGGGTCCGGCCTTCTCGTGGCTGGGAACGGCCGGCCCGAGACGCGCACGCCAGTAGCGGATCAGGCCGAAGATGAGAGCGGCCAGCACGAGCGCGGCCGAGAGATTCACGGCCGCGGGGTGGTCCTGGTAGAAGAAGCGTGCAAGAAGGAGGCTGCGGCGGACGGGGGAGAGGGGCGGCAGTTCGCCGGCCGGGGTGGCGTCCACAGCGATCCATCCCCATGGAAGCAGGTATGCCTCCACCCAGGCGTGAGCGTCGGACTCGCGGAGGATGTGGTAACCGCGCTCCGCGTCGTAGCGCCCGCCGGCGTATCCTGTGGCCAGCCGGGTTGGGATGCCGACGGAACGGGCCATCACAGCGAGCGCGGTAGCGAAGAGATCGCAGTAGCCCCGCTTCTGATGGAAGAGGAAGTGCTGGGCCGCGTCTTCCCCTTGCGGGATCGCCGGCGCATCCAAGGTGTAGGCGTAGTTCTGCTGGAGGAAGGAGACGAGGGCTCCGAGCTTGTCGAGCGGAGTCTCGGCCTCCGCGGTGACTGTGCGGGCGAGGTCGGCAACCTGTCGGGCTCCCAGTGGGATCCGGAGATAGGTTTCCTCCAATTCGCTGATGGGGATGCTCGACGAGGGAGCCGAGAGCTGGGCAGCGGACGGCTGGATGTCCAGCGGTGCCGAGACGACGTGGTATCTTGCACCGGCGGGAATCATGGTCTGGGGCGCGCTGACACAGCCGGCGCTGTCGACGCGCAGGAGATCGGGCGTCGCCCGTGCGAGTCTGCTTGAGAACGTCACGCGCTGGATCTGCCCGGGGGCATAGAGCACGAGCGGAAGGTCGACCTCCGCGCGCACAGTGTGCGTCTTGAGTCGCATGCGCCGATGGGCGCGGAAGCGACTCGTCAGGTCTACGACATTCCTCTTGACGGGCAGGGCGTTGAAGTCAGACTCCGCCTGCCGCCATGCGGCGCCCGTGTAGCTGTCGAACACCTCACCGCGCCAGAACTCAGCCGGATCGCCCTCGAAGCTGAGTACCGGCGTGTCACTGAGAGCAATGGGTCCCTGGCCGATAGGATAGGTGGCGGCCTGGTCCTGGCGCGCGCCGCGGGCGCTGAATCGGTCGAGCCCTCCGGCCCGGGCCGCCAGTGTCACGTAGAAACGGTACTGAGTCGCGTAGCTCACCAGCGGGAGGTAGAGTAGATAGCCTACGAGGAAGGCCGCCGAGGCGAGGCCGCCGAGCATGGCCCAATGTCGCTTCCGCCACGTGCGGAGCTCGCGGCGGCTGTGATCGGTGCCCCAGCCCGCGGGTATGCCGGAGAGCAGCATGGCCTGCGCGAGGCAGCCGATAGCCGCCAGGAAGAACACCACGAAGCAGCCGACGACCACGATGGGGAGACCGCGTGAGCCCACGAGACCGAATAGGGTGAGGGCCGGGACGAGGGAGAATGCCGGCACCTGTGGCCTGACCAACAGGAAGCTGAGTGCGACGACGAGTATGGCAAGGCGGAGCGCCAGTGCGAGGCTTATGTCGCCGCGGGCCAGGTAGAGCGTGGAGACCTCCGCCTCTATCTCCCAGGTGATAAGTCCCTGAAGGGAGGCCGCCGCCGCGGCGCCGAGCGGCAGCCCAAGCGCGACGGCCGCTGGCAGTCGCCAGCTCCGCATGTGCCAGCTAATGCCGATGCCGGCGAGTGCCAGAGCAACTCCAACGAGAGCGACGCGGACGCTTCCGCTGCCCGCGCCGGCAGCCAGCACGGCCGCCGCCAGAGCGGCCGCAGTCGCGGCGTAGAGCCCAACTTCATCTGTTCTCGTCGCTGGCCTAGTTGCTTGCAATGAGCAGACGCTCCAGTGTCTGTCCGAGGTCGCTCTGCCGCCTGAAGGCGACCGCGGTCGCGCCGGCAGCCTCGAGCGTGCCGAGGGCCGACGTGGTATCCGCGGCATTCGGGTCGAAGCTGGAGGCGTCGAGCACCAGCACGGCGACTCGCATGTGTCGCTGGCAGAGCATGCTGATCGCCGCCGGCAGATCGCGGTCGGGCGAGGAGGTGACGACGGCGATGTTGGCGCCTGGGCCGAGGTTGTGGGCCGCCCATTCGAGCAGGATTGACGGAGGAAGACTGGTGTTGGCCTGGACGCGGGCGAGGACCTCGAGGGCTTCGTACTCGCGGTCGGGGCGGTCGATGGCCAGCCAGCTTGGCCCGGTCGGCGAGTCCGTGGCGAGGAAAGCTACTCCCTCGCTGTTGAGGGTCCAGTGCAAGAGCGATGCCGCGGCGCGAACAGCGACCTCGAGTGTGGTCTGCACGCCCTCACCGAACTCGGTGCCGGCCGCGGTGTCGAGCACGACGGCGAGGTTCTCGGAGGCGCCGCGCTCGAACTCGATGACGGTCAGCCGGTTGTGGTGACCCGTGGCCGGCCAATGGATGCGTCGGAGCTCATCGCCGGGGCGATAGTCTCGGATCCCGTAGAAGTCGAGGCCCGATTCGGATACGCGCGATCGCTCGCCCGCGGCCATGCCGCGTGCCTCCATGCCTGTCCTGGCGAGCTCGCCGTAAACGGGAAGCGGCTTCGGGTAGACGACGGCTTCGGCGGGGGCCTCAACCTGGGCCTGCCGCTGAAAGAAGCCGAAGGGATCGGACACCCAAACGCGGAGCGGGCCGAGGGGATAGACGCCGCGCTTGCGGGCGCGGACGGTGTGCGGCAGCACGACGCTCTCGCCCGGCCAGAGCACGGGGACGACGAAGTCGTCGCGCTCGGCAACCTCCAGCAAAGGAGGCAGGGTGTCCGCGAGTGAGAGCAAGAAGTGTGGCAGACGGCCGCGATTTGTGACCTGGGTCTCCAGCACGAATTCCTCGTTTTCGAAGACCCTATCGAAGGCACGCCGGCGCCATCTCAGGGACCGTGGCGAGAGTCGAGACGCGGCGAAGCTGATGATCACCAGCGCAAGCAGGACGGCGAGCATGAAGTAAACCGGATAGGCATTGTGGGTGAGGGCCACGAGGGCCATGCCCCCGGCTGCGGTGAGTATCGTCAGTAGTTGAAGGCTCATGTGGTGCTATGCCGACTCAGTTGAGGCGATCCGGGACGCGATCCAGCCGAAGCAGGTGGTCGAGGCTCTCGCGTTCGACGACCACGTCGGCGCGCCCATCGGAGACGAGGACGACCGCCGGCCGCGGCAAGCGGTTGTAATTGCTGGCCATGCTGTAGTTGTAGGCGCCAGTCGTCTGCACGGCGAGGATATCCCCCGGCACGATGTCAGGGACCTCCAGGTCCTGGATCAGCGTGTCCGTCTCACAGTGTTTGCCAGACACAGTAACCTTTTTCGTGCGCGGGGCGCGCGCCTTGTTTGCCACAACCGCATGGTAGCGCGCTCCATACAAGGCCGGCCGTGGGTTGTCGGACATGCCCCCATCCACTGAGACGTAGGTGCGGAGGCCCACGATGTCCTTGACCACGCCGACCGTATAGAGGGTTGTGCCGGCCTCGCCCGCGAGGCTTCGGCCCGGCTCCTGAAGCAGTCTCGGAAGCGGCAAGTCGTGCTTCTCGCAACAAGCCCGGACGGCGCTCGTGACCGCCTCCGCGTATTCGCCGACGGAGGGCGGCTCATCGCTGGGCACATACCGCACCCCCAAGCCGCCTCCCAGGTCGAGGTCCTCGATAGTATACCCAAGCTCGCTGCGAAGCTCGGCGGCACAGTCGACCATCATCTCCGCAGCTTCGACGAAGGGACGGACGGTCAATATCTGGGAACCAATGTGGCAGTTGATGCCGCGCAAGTGGAGGTTGGGCGCCGCGAGGACCTTGGCGGCTGCGTTCTTGGCCGCGCCGTTCACAATGGCAAATCCGAACTTGGTGTCTACCTTGCCGGTCTGAATATGAGTGTGGGTGTCGGCGTCGACGCCCGGCGCGACGCGGATGAGTACATCGAGCGTTGCCCCGCGCGATGCCGCTCGCTCCTGGAGGTCGTCGATC
>Ga0180437_10004902_pt1 | contig 18689 bp, 16 predicted proteins | sample SS_ome_4_FD_132410 | JGI IMG/M metagenome (GOLD analysis project Ga0180437, IMG submission 132410) | Hypersaline lake sediment archaeal communities from the Salton Sea, California, USA - SS_3_D_1 metaG | ecosystem: Environmental > Aquatic > Non-marine Saline and Alkaline > Hypersaline >... | reverse complement strand
TTGTTGGGTTACTCACGCGTGGAGTGAACAGGCAGATCAATCCCCTAGCGTTCAATGGGAAAGAAACATAACGATGCCTGTTGATATGTCAGAATATATTATCACATCTGCGTCTATTAATGCGGTTTTCAACGCAACTGTTGATGACAACATTGATTCTGTTGCGGATTTAGGAGAGCCAGATATTGACGATCATTCTACATGGGATTACGCAAGATTTTATGTCTTAATTTCTGATCTTCAAAAAGAAAAAATATATGAAATCGCCTATAATCAAACAACAACTTTAGGTGATGATGATCATGGAGCTACCGACTATCTCTCGGATACGAATATGACAGCTGTTTTAGAGAAAGATTTAATATTCTACCTAACTTCCGTTTTAAGCACGGACAATAGAAACTTTACAATAGCCTTAGGAATACGAATCTGGAGCGAAGATAACATATTGTCAGATTCAGACTCATGGACGGAATTAGTAATTAGATCGTGCAGTTTAAATTTTACTTATGAAAAAAAAATAACCCAACTTACCTCAGCATCGTGGAGCCAAGGAGGCGAAAAGATTAGTGACCTCAGTTCAGATTATAATGTAATTGTCACGGATGCAAGACTTAATTTTAGTTATAAAATCAATCAAGATTGGCCTACCGCATTATCTCCCAATGCTGAAATCAGGGCTCTCTTTAACACCTACCCTCATACAGAAACAATAAAATTAAAGGATTTAAATCAGACCTATCAAGAAATCTCATTAACTGGATGGGATGTCACAACATTAATTACAGATTATGTGAATTTTTCATTTCAAATTTATCTCACTGATGAATTTAACCTTGATTACAACATCACCATCTCAATAGATAATATATCACTTTGGATTTCCTATGACTTGAGATCTGTAGATCCCGCCCCTCCTACACCAATCGATTGGTCACCTCTGGTTATTGGTTTAGGGATTACAATTGTAGCTCTCATTGTTGGATATACGTCCTATCTATTATATTTTAGATACCCGCCAATGGTAAGAACAATTAAATCATTAAGAAGAAAAATAAAGAAAGGAAAACGAATAAATGCTATAACTGTTGAAGAAAGGCAAGATTTTATAAAAAGGAGATTGCGAGAACAAAGGCAAATATTAAAAATTGAAGCTCGTGCACAACAACCAAAAAAATCTCTAAACGGAAAAGTCTTATTGTTATTTTTCTTAATAATTTTGTTTCCTTTTATGATGCAAATCTTTCCAGCTATTTTTAATTATAGGGCGAATGAGGGAGAAGGTCTTGAAAATCTTCGTGTATCAACAGAAGAATTGGGTAATAGACAATGGTTAGATTATAATACATTTACTTCCCAGGGTATTTGGTATTCCAGCGAAGAAATAGATCCTACTGATGTCGATACTTCAATAGGGGGAGGTATGGCAAATTTTGAAATTCTCGGAGATAAAAGAGAGTTCTCGGAAGTTTCAGGAGTCATCAAAAACGAGAGTTATAGTGATGGTTGGAGAAATACCACAAATTCTTATTTTCCATTATTGCCTGACAATTTTGGTATTGATGATTATGGTTGTTATGTTTACCATGACTGGAGAGATGGAGAAGATTCTACTCAATCCCCGAGCATACATTGGGACAGAAATATTACAATGCCCGTTGACATGTCCGATTACATTATAACATCTGCTTCCATTAGTGCAGTTGCGAATGCAACCGTGCATGCATTCCCTGGTAATGATGGAAGCGATATTGTTGGAGGTATAGAAATTATTGGGGATACTGTTGATAATGGAGGTACCCAATATGCAACATATGATTATGTAAAGTTCTATGTTTTAGTATCAGATGTTGGAAAAAAAGATGTTTTTGAAATTGCTTCATTTCAAACAAGTAGTTTAGGTAATGACACAAAAGGAGCCTATGATAATATCACTGCTACTTTCTTAGAATCCGTACCCGAAGAAACCTTGATCTTCTATATAACCTCAGCTTTAGCTAAAGATAATTATAATTTTACTATAACTGTAGGTATGAGAATTTTTTGTGAAGATAACTGGAATTGGGATGACGATGTCTGGGACGATCTTCGAATTTTATCGTGTGATTTAAATTTTACATATGAGAAGAAGATTACCCAACTTACCACAGTATCGTGGAATCAGGATGCATCCAAAATTAGCGCGCTTAAATATTATCCGAGTAACACCATTATCGTGTTAGAAGCAAATCTCAATTTTTATTATAAAATCGACCAAGAATGGCCTACTGCTTTATCTCCAAATTCTGCAATAAGGGTCTTAATTAACGATAAAATACATACGGAAACAATCAAACTAGGTCAAGCAACTACATCGTTTCAAGAAGCAAAAGAAGGAGGGTTTAACTTCTATGATTTAGTTAAAAGTGTGGATGATGTTAATTTTTCTATTCAAGTTTATTTAGGTGATGAGTTTGAACTGAACCGGAGTATTACCGTCTCAGTAGATAATGTGAACTTAAGGATTTGGTATAAAATAATAGGGATTCTTCCTCCACCTGTGCCGGGTATTGATTGGACGCCTTTAACTTTAGGATTAATTACCTTACTAGTAGGTCTTGTAATAGTTTTTACATCATATCAATTATATTTCAGATTCCCTCCAATAATACGAAGAGTAAGATCATTAAGAAGAAAAATTAGAAGAAATAAGAAGACAACTCCAATCTTAGTAAGCAAAAGAGATGCGATTGTTAAAAAAAGATTGAGAGAGCAATTACAAATTTTACGCATTCAACCAGAAATTGAAAAAGCGGGAACGAGCGTAAAACCAGATAAAGTAATGAAATAAAAAAATTCAAATCACAAAAAATATAGATTAGAGAAGATAAAAAATGCCTTTAGGATATATAATAACGGAGTGGACCGAAAGTGAAGGTTTAATTGTTCCAATTCATTATCCAGACAATTTAAACGTCGATTTAGATGACATGATGCGCATTTTCTACGCCCATATCACAGGAGCAGGTGAATCTGGAAATGTTCTAGTCAGATTAGAAAGGTCACGATGCAATGTAACAAGCCACTTCACGGGAATGGATTCCGAAACGCCAATAATGGTAAATCTATTACTCGAGTTAGGCGAAGATCCTGACCATTTTGGCGAGAACATTATTCATGAGATTAACGAAGAGATCCTAAAATACACCTCAGATATGCAAATAGCAAACGAAGTTCAAAAGGAAGAGATTATAATGAATTTGAAAGCATATTTAAAAAATTCCCTATTCCTTTTGGAACGCTTAAAACATCTCACAAAAGAGCAGAGGATGGCACAGATTTATAGTAGTGAAAAAAGTCGAGCTATATTAGAATTTTTGCAGGAAAGAGCTCGTCCAAGAAAGGAATTACTAGCGCTCTTAGAGGATAAATTAGGAAAAATCATCTCAAACCTTGAAATAACATTGGATCCATTTATCAAGACTGATATTATAAAACAAGATTGGATTGCGGGATTTTCAGATATATTGTTATTTCTAACAGCGGATTTTACGATATCAAGAGCGCCTCCTGTAAAACTAGTCGAAGCTGCAAAGAGCAAGCTTCCAAATGCAGAATTGGCTAAAAAATATCTTGAAGTAGTACGAAGGTTTTTTGTGAATTATACACCTTCGCTTAACGATAATTTAATAGTAGCTAATAACATGATAAATCCTGACAAGTTTGATTACATCGTATTATTCCGGGAAAAACCGTATCCGTTAAACAAGATACCAAAGGGTCCGGGAGAGAGCTTTAAATTCATTAAAGCAATGTTGAAATCAATGGAAGAGGATAAGATCATAACTATCGTAAAGGACAAAAAGAACACTGAATGGGTGTTTTTATTGTCTGATCCCATTACTCAAGCATTTTATCCTGAATACATGATTGAGCAAATTCGGAAAGATAGAATGTCCGGCTTGCTAAAAAAAGAAGTAGCCGTGAAACATCTGGAGCTTCTTGAAAATGTATATGTAAAAGAATAGGTGAGAAAACAAAATGTCGAACGAACAAGATCCCTCAAAATCGTCAAGATTTCAATCTTTAGAGCTTATTGGATTAGCATCAGATGAAATTGACACGTATTTTAAAATGACTGGTCGTGGACCTGTAATGGCCGGTGAGATTGCTCTATTGTCAAATGTGACGATTGAAAGAGCAAATGATATTGCAAATACATTACTTCAAAAAGGATTAGTAAGGGAAATCCCTGGGAAAACCCCTTATTACTCAGCGTTACCCCCATATGCGGCCTTATTGAATCAAATTCATCAGTTTAAAGAAACGATAATGAACATTCAACATACTACGCCTCAAAAAGTAGAAACACGATTCAAGTCTATTCAAGATCAATCTGAAAAACTCCAGAAATTTGAAGAATATCGAGATTTTGTTCAAAAAATGAAAACTGAGCTTCCTTCTCAAATTAAAACGCATTTTGAATCGTTTAATAAAGAACTTGAAGAAATAAAACAGTTTCGTGATGTAAAGAAATATATCGTTAACCTGAAAGACATCGTCCCTGCAGATATAATTAAAGAATTTGATGTCATGGAGACCAGATTGGAAAAAATTAAAAGCGAAATTTCTGAAACTTTTGAAAAACAATTTAGAGTTCCTGCTATAAAAAACATGGCAGAAAAGATCGTTGATCGTGTTGTATCGAGAGAATTTAATGAAATGACCGTGCATTTTAGAGAAAAATTTGTTAACACTACGCAAAACATGCTTGATCAAGTAATAAACCAGTTAGGAAGCCTCTCCGATTCAGCTATAGATATTGGAACTGATTTAAATTCGGTGTTTTTAGAGATTGAATCAGGATTGAGATCTACTTTAGATGATTTAGAACAAAGGATAACTAGCGTTCATGACGATGTAACAAGTGGTATTGCAAATCTAAAAGAAATGTTCCAAAAGGAAATATTTGAAACTATTAGCGATGATATAATTGTTAATATAATAAATCAATTGGAATTGTCTGAACAAACCATGAAGGAATTCTGGGAACGTTCGAAAGAGCAGTCTTTACTTACCTATAAAGATGTTTGGTTCGTTCAGAGTGAGGAAGGGATGATTGCAGAGGTAAATAATGCGGTTTCACGAGCAAAAATGCGACTCCATATTATCGCTCCCAGATTAGAGGACGTAGACATTATTGCACTTTCGAAATGCAGGCACCACATAAACATAAGAATTTGTACGAACTTTAACGTGGGAAATCCAGAAGACATGGAAAGACTCAATCAAATTAAAGCTATTGATAATTGCCAGCTTAGGTGGTATCCTAGAGAAAATCTATGGTCAATAAATAAGGATTTTGAAGAAGTTGTAGTATGTGTAGTGTCTAAGACCGAAACTGGTCAAGAAATAGCCGGAATGGGTTCAGTTCTTGAAGAACACGTGAAATTGTTTGCCGCTCTTCTCGAGGATGTCTGGATACAATCAAAGAGATTAGAGATGGTTGGATACAGGTAATATTATTCTTTTCTTCTTTTTTCTAATTAAAATAGAGAAGGATTAGTTATTCCAAGATATTTTTCTACAACATCTAATATCTCATCCTTAGTTCCAATATAGCCTATTAACTCGTGCTTAGCTTTTGACAATGAAGTGTTAGCTATGGTTTCAAATGAATTCAATTGCAACTCGATTTCACCAAATTGTAACGATGTTTTATTAGGAGATTCGTCATTGTAAGATTGAATCACTCCAATCTCAGATTCAGGATGATCTCGTGAAACATCGAAGCATTTATCTTGACTTTTAGGAATATCGTCAGATAACTTAACTAAGAAACCATATGTCTCTGATTCAGGGATCTTTATCACATATCCAATTTTGGCTCGTTTGGTAAAATCTATATCTTCGGGACGTACTGCGAGTTTATAAATGTCTTCAACATCGATCTTGTACGCTACGTATCTTTCTCCAATTTTGAGACGGTCTTCGGGGATGATGCGGAAGTAAGAAAGTGGTTTAGGATCAGTCTTTGTAGGAATTAGGACGGTACCGGGATTTTTTACGCCACCACTAATGACTTGAGTCAAAGTCCATCCATTTGCTTTTACATTAGGAGTGTAAATAACACAATCATCTATATATTCAATACCACAATAATTCACGCCTGTAGAAATTGGCTCTTTAATTAGCTTAAATTGTCTCGTAATTTCTCCGCTGTATCTTACTTTTAAAGTGTTGTTAACAATTGAAATATTAGTCGATACTGTACAGGACGAAGAAGAACTACCAATAATATCGTAATTTGCAGGATCCAGCCCTCCTGGACAATACCAATCCTTAAAGTTTTCTGGTTTCTTGTAGAAATAATCCCTTTCGGGGCTTATCCAGTATCTATCTCCACCTATATTCCAGTTTTTTGCTACCAACTCTTCTTTAATGTTAGGATTAATCCATAACAGGTTATTAATATCTTTTTTAGGAAAGATGCCTAAGATCCTTCCACCATACTTAGAAACTAGGGCTGAACTATCTCCGTTCAAGTTTAGCTCAACAAGTTGGGTACTCTCTCCTACTTGTGAAAGTAAACTATCTTTTGTAAAGTAATTCATAATAATTACTTTGTGTTTGAAACAATAAATAATCTTTTTTAAAGAATATTATTTCTTTTTGTAACCTTGTTTTATTAGTAAAGAAATAGATTCGGCAAAATATTGGGGTTCAACTACACATTTAAAGGAGAGTTCATCGGAAGTAAGTAGTTCAATAAAATATTCGCCCCAATACTCGCTATAGCGCTTTTTTTGTAGGTTATGTTTAAATATCATGTGATATTGATCGCCATTTTCTTTTATAATCTCAATATTTGTGAAATAATTCGCCATTACCCAAATGATCTTGACTGCATCCATTATTTCTTCTAAGGCTAAGCTTTTTATCGGTTTACCTGTATACCAGAGAATGATGTCAAAACCAACATTCTTCTTTTGAGGTTTATCCAATCTTTCTTCTGGAGCAGCAGCAGCAGCTATAAGTTGAAGAAATGTGGTCTTCCCAATCAACATCATCTGCATTTCTTCTCGTGCCCTAATCCACAATTTATCCATTCCTGGTTCTTGATTTTCGACGAAAACTTTTATAGCTTTAGCAATAAAATTCATCGCAATACCTCCATATTCGTCTTTATAATTGCTGATGGTTGCCCTAACTTCTGGAGCCATTGATTTGTATTGATCATATAACTTGATCGCATCAGCAATGATTTGAGATATTGTTAATTTTCCTTGTTCTTTATGCTTATCAATAATCTCTCTCGTTTCGTCCGAAACTTTTACATAAATACTTTTTTCCTTAGAGCTCCTTTCTTGCGTCATGATACTCAATTTTCTTATTTTTAAAATAATGGTTTTAAAGCCAATTAATATTTTATATAAAATATCTTATTTTTTATATATAAATATATATTCCAAGTTAATAAATTGTTCTGTTTATTATTATAGAATATATAAGTTCCATGTTCTTTATATTCTATAACTATCGGAGTCATAATATAACCCCATGAGCCACAATCCAGAAATTCGTGAGAAACTAGCAGAAAGAATTAAAAAAGAGAAGGAGCAGAAATTTAGACCAGCTTATCTTCCAGATGAAGAATTTGATAAAAAGCTAGTGGAAGAAAAACCCAAATCTGAAGACGACAAAAAAGAAAGGAGAAGTAGCTGGAGAAAGAGATTAGGAATCTCTAGTAATGACTTTGAATATGAAGACCGCAGATCGACGCCATACGAAACGCCCAAGATCTGTAAGGAATGTGGCGAAGAAGCAACTGACAAGAATCAAGTGTATTGTGAATTATGCGGCTCTAAACTCTAAAATTTCAGTAAAAGTAAAAAAATTTTTAATTTAGAATTAATTACAAATATTAACCTTTCAAAAGGTTCAATGACATTTCGGTTGCCTCTTTAGCTCAGTTGGTAGAAAATGTGCGAATTTCGCATTATTATCGACAGCGTTGCCTTGGTAAGGCAAAGGTCGGGGGATCATAACCCCCAAGGGGCTCCATATACATGCCGGTGTAGCTCAGCTTGGTTACAGCGCTAGACTCATAATCCTACTGAAAAAAGGGTCAGACTGGATGGCATCTAGAGATCGAGGGCTCGAATCCCTCCACCGGCATTACCTTTTTGTATTCTAAAAATAAATTAAAGTTCCAATTCCATTAAATCTTCTGCAATGATAACTTTTTTTTTGAAGTACTTCTCAGCATTCTTTTTAAACTCGTCCAATCGACCAAGAAAAAACGATGAAATGTGAGTTAATACTAGTTTCTTGATATTTGCTTCGGTTGCAATCTTCCCCACATCTGATGGAGTGCAGTGAAAGTGCTCGTGAGCAAATTCTTGCATATCATCAGGAAGCGTGCACTCGCAAACAAGCAAATCGCAGCCTTGAGCAATTTTATTCAAGTTTTCAGTTGGCCTGGTATCACCCGAATAACAAAAAAACTTCCCTTCACTTTCTATACGATATGCAAATGCGGGAAATCCGTGTTCTACGCTAATATATTGAATCACATAATTTCCCTTAACAGTTTGAATAGTATTTGTCTCTTGTAACTCCTCATAATTAACCTTGAACGAGTTCATCATTCCTTCTGGCGTATGCGTTAAATCGAGAATCGTTTCAAATGTACTCTTTAATTGAGAAGGACCTATAATTTTCAGATCCTCCTTTCGCTGGTTAAGCCAATAATACCAGAGGAGAGAGAATGCTCCTAGAAAATGGTCGTTATGCAAGTGGGTTATGCAAATTGTTCTAATATTTTTAATGAGGTTTAATTGAACTAATTTTTGGGTGGTTCCTTCTCCACAATCTAAAAGTAAATCGTCATTTATCAAGATAGCAGGGCATCCTTTATTTTTAGCAATGAGACTCCCTGCCGTTCCTAAGAGCGTTATTTTCATTAAGGAGTAACTTGTTATTTTATTTTTGATCTAATTCTGGTTGAACTTATTATTTCCCCCTTAGAATCTAATACTAAGGGTATTATTATGAGCACCATTGGAGGCAAGCCTCTTTCAATTCTCATTTTGTTAATTTTGATAGCATTTTCATGAGTTTCTTCGCTGCTGATGTGAGCATCTATTGTGGCGTCCGTAAGCGTAGGTCCATAAGGATCACTCAGCGGGAAGATTGTAAACGATTCTGGAGCAAGGTTTAATTCATTTTCAAGAAATTTGCGCAGAAGTTCTTCACGTTCATCATAGGATTGAATTTTTTCATAATGAGTTTTATGTTTAATCATATCATCCGTAGTTAAACCGATAATAACATGGTTACCAAGTTTAGCGGCAATACTCAATAATAAGTGATGACCTTCATGAAGATGATCAAAACTCCCTCCAAGTCCAATTAAATTAAATGGTTTTGTTATCTGAGTATCTTTCATTTTCTATCAAATAAGGTATGTTTTATTTATTTATTAATTCTTCTCGTGATAATATATCAGCGTATAATAAAGGTTCAGGTTGTCGATGACTTTTTGAGGTGTCTAAAGCAAGTTTTAAAGCTATTTCAAGCGATATCCGATATCCCGTACTGATAAAAATGGGTTTACAATTATCTGCAAGGCAGATAGCAGTCCCTAGTATTTCTCTCTCGCTGTGAGGATCATTCTCTACCTTGTTTATCCATACGGGAGTCTTTTCACCCCTTTTTCTAGGAATTGAGGACCAATCAGAATTACCGATAAATGGTTTTTTTGCCACGCCAAATGAAGGAATATCTAATACTAAACCTAAATGCACGGCTTCTCCAAACCTTCGCGGATGTATCCTGCCGTGACCGTCGCAAATGATCACATCTGGTAGTTCAGGTAGTTTAAGAATAGCTTGGGCGATTAACTTGCTTTCTCTGAATCCTAAAAAGCCCGGTATATAAGGAAAATTTAAGTCTCCTTTGATAGTTTCATGTGTTATCATTTTATTAATTTGATAATCCCAGAGTACTGCACAGGCTAAGCCCCATTTAGGATCATCGATTTTTGGGAAGGATATATCAACGCCTACGATGGAGTTAATGTTTTCGATTTTGATAGATTTATATTCTTCTTTTTCGAGTTTTTTTACCCATTTAATTTGGAGAGCTTCAGCTTCCTCGATGGTATAATGGTCTTGTAATAACTCGTGTTCTAAAACCATTTTGTTCATTTTATTACTTATAGTAAGTATAAAATAATAATCTTACTTGAAAAAAAGTTCTTTAATATCGCTTCTTACTATTTATTGTATGTTAGAAAAATGGGTAATCTTTGATGCCATGGGAGTGATTTTTAAGGAGGGGCACGACTTACACGAACTTCTCATCCCTTTTGTTCAAATAAGAAAAGAGAACATGGATCCAGGATTTATTGAAGAGATATATAGAGACACGAGTTTAGGTAAATTATCCTCTGAAGAACTATGGGATCGGTTAGGATTTTTTAATGAATACCCTGAAATCGAAAAAAAATACTTGGATACATGTTTGACAATAGATCCAGAATTCAAGAGTGTAGCCAATGAATTAAAAAGTAAGCATTCGCTAGCACTATTATCTAACGATGTAAAAGAGTGGTCAAATTACCTGCGCAAGAAATTTGAATTAAACGACTTGTTTAGTGTAATTGTTATTAGTGGTGATGTGGGCCTTCGAAAACCAGACAGTAAGATTTTTAAACTCATCTTGGACAAGATTAAAGTGCCTCCAGAGTGTTGCGTTTTTATTGACGATAATTTGCATAATCTAAATGCTGCTTCAGAATTTGGTATAAAAACGATACGGTTTGTAAGAAGTAAAGTTAAAACACCCTTTTGCTCAGAGTTCGAAATTAGTAGCTTTACTGAATTAAACAAAGTATTGAAAAACTTTCACGGCTTTTAAGTTTCTTGGCTTTTCCACTCTTTCTTTACCTTTAACCTAAATTGTCGGTAATTTCCCTCCCCACCTTGGCCACCAATAAATTTTGGTAAGGAAAATTGCATTCTAATGCTATCTGTAGAAAATAACATTATCCACAGTTTCTTTGGGTCTAGGGCGGTATAAAAATGAGTTAATACCTTGGGATTTTCGAATAAATCGATGACAACGCTCTTTCCAGCAGCTTGGACTTTTTTATATACCAGCATCCAACGATCGTCAGATGAAGGTTCTATTCCGGTATTATTTCCTGGAACCCATTGGATTCCCGTAATAGATGGAATATTCAGTATTTCCTCAAGAAACTTAAGAGCTAAGGGGCCATCTAAATGATATATAGCATAATCCAGGTGTTCCGCTTGAGCGATAATGTCAGGTAAGGCGAATCTCTGAAACCATTTTGGATTTAACATTGCGCTAAAATCACATTGAATGGGATACCATCGTTTAGAGCTCCATAAAGGCATCCAACTCATGCATCCATCCCCGTGATGATCAATAATTGCTTGAAGGTCATCGTACATTTTTAACAATTTCTCAAGAATGATTTCGCGACAAGTATCGATGATATCTGGTTGTCGCTTCATGTATAGGATTAGTTTTTCTGGTCCTAAAAATGACGATAAAATGTCCAAAACGCCGCCAAGATCTGTCATGGTAATACAAAAATCCTTTCCCGCCCTTCTTGCGGCAATTTCAGTAATTCTCGTAAGGCGTTCATACCATGGATTATTGTTATTTAGTTCTGCACTTTCCAACAAGGGTACGATTTCGTTAATAGATGTTGGTCTAGAAAACCATATAGTTTTGACATTCTCTTTATATACTGGTTCTACTCCAAGCACCGATGCCATGATCCCAGGACCATAATTTGGAAAAAAGCGAGGAATAAATTCTCCACCATATTCAACTTTTTTTGATGTATTGATAAAATTATCCATGCATTGATCAATAGCATCCCAATTATTAGCCAAGCACCAAAAATCAAAGAAATCGTTCACCTCTTTGACGGTTAGTTTTTGCATTGGAAGAGGAGCCCAATAGGCAAGGCATGGGCGGTCAATTAATTCGTGATCCCACCAGGCATTCCATCGTTCTTTTGCTTCTTTAATATCCTCTTTAAAACAGCTCATTAGTAATCATTATTGTGGAATATTTATAATCGTTTCTAAAATGCTATTGTATTCTTAGGAAAAACGATATTTCATACTAAACATTTTTTAATTCGGAAGCCTAACAATTAATTGATGGAACGATTAAATTCAGAAAAGATCTCCTCCGAAGAAGTATCAATCTTAGACAATAATTCTGAGTGGCTTGGAATCCCAAAAAGCCACCTAATGGAATGCGCAGGATATTCCTTTGCGACGGAGATCGTTAGCAGGTACAATCTCGACAATCAATCTAAAATCGTGATCTTTTGCGGAACAGGTAATAATGGCGGCGATGGTTTTGTCATAGCGCGACATCTATCCTCTTTTGGGATGAAATCATTAGTCGTTCTCATGGGACTTCCCGAAAAAATAAGAACTAGAGAAGCAACATTAAACTGGAATATCATATCTAATCATCTTACTCATTCCATTCAAATCATGAGCATTAATAACTCCAAAGAAATTACTAAATTAAAAAAATTAATCGTGGACAAGAAATATAGTATCATTATTGATGGATTATTGGGAACGGGTATTAAAGGAAAGATTAGAGAGCCCATCTCATCAGCAATTAATATGATTAATTCTACTAAAGAAAAGAATAAGGACGACATTAAAGTCATTTCTATAGATGTTCCATCAGGTTTGGATCCTAACACGGGAAAAGTTTCAGATAAGGCAGTTAAAGCGGATTTAGTTATTACTTTTCATCGAAACAAGCTTGGAATGGAAATACAAACAGATTACATAAAGGATATTTGTGTTAAGTCTATAGGTATTCCCGAAGAAGCACGATTATTTGTAGGGAAGGGAGATATTATTCCTACACTTAAAATTAGGCCAAAAAATGCACATAAAGGACAATTCGGAAAAGTTCTAGTGATAGGAGGATCGAAGAATTATTCTGGTGCTCCAGCTTACGCATCTTTAACAAGCATTAATTTTGGAATTGATTTAGTCAAAACATTTGCACCGCAAGTAATAGGAGATGTTATAAGGGGATATTCTCCAAACATGATCGTGAGAACCTCTCCGGGCAATTGGTTGAATTTAGAAGCACTTGAGGAAATTTTAAACTTAATTGAATGGTCTGATTCTATAGTAATAGGACCAGGGATTGGACTGGAGAAAGAAACGGAAGAATTATTAATAGAAATGTTAAAAAAGATGAAAAAAATAAAAGTTCCTTTAGTCCTCGATGCTGACGCTTTAAAACTGGTAAAAAACCACCTAAATCTAATTAAAGGCCTTCCCGTGATTTTAACACCGCACGAAGGAGAGTTGAACATAATGACGGGCGTTAAATTACCCACAGGTGATAAGAGTGAAGAGCGGGGTCAAGCAATATTCAATTTAGCAAAGAAACTTGATGTAACACTGCTCGTGAAAGGTACCTACGATTACATAAGTAACGGAACATTGCTTAAAATTAATAGAACAGGGTGTCCAGAAATGTCGATTGGCGGAACTGGAGACGTACTAGCGGGATTATGCGCGTGTTTTCACGCCACCAAGAATGATTCTTTCAAATCTGCGTGCTCTGCTGCATTTCTCAATGGATATATCGGCGAATATTGCAAAAAGGTTATTGGCCCGCGTTTTACAACGATGGACTTGATAGATAATGTTAACGAATCAATTTTAGAACTCTTAGAATAAGAATTTCTTCATTAGTGTTCCATCATTCAATTTGCTCTTCCTCCAGAATTCCTAATTCGTCAGCTAACTGATCCATCTTTTTGTACATTAATGGTCCTGCTGCTGCGGTTGCTGGTCCAATGGAACCCATCCCTAATTTTTCGTGAATTTCCCAGTAAGTCCTTTTGTATATAACTTTCGTTTCTTGAGGATTTTTGCCCTTACATTCATTCTTAGCAGATAAAATAATCTTATCTGCCAGTTCTTCCAACTCTTTCAATCTTCTACCTATGTATTCGCCAGTAATATCCCTTCCCGTTTTGAGATCGATGATTTTTTGATCCATTAAATCATCTGGAACTTTACTATCCTCTTCTTTCATGTACTACTCATCATTAAAATCGATCAAGAAATAACTAGATAACTTCAAATAGGCAAATTATTATTATAAAAATAATATAAAAAAATCTATATAATTTTATTCCAATTTTATAATGCTCGGAACATGAAAATTTATTAAATTTGGACACTATGATTTATATAGGTATAATTTATATGAATATAGTATTATAGTAAAAATTGATAAAGCAAGGTGCATGAATCATCCCACAACTATTTTTAATCAACCCTGATGGAACAACGACAGAGATAGAAGCAGAAGGTCCGATTAAGGATGTCATGAAATCAGAAGAAGTGTATGTAATAGTTGCTGACGACATTAGAAAAATTTTCTTGTGGCTCGGAAGCAAGAGTAACGTTCGATCGAAATTTGTTGGTGCTAAGCGCAGTCAGGACATCCGGGGGCAAGTAGGGCTCCATTATGGTTCGACATCTATTGACGAAGGAGATGAAACTCCTGAATTAATCGAAGTCATGGGAGGTCAGACAGAAGCAGGCATCGCAACAGCAATTTCAACCGAAACCGTTGGTGGAGGGAGCCCAGTGGTACATCCATTACGTGAAAAAAATATTTTTGGGACTCCCGAACCTGCTGAAGGCATGAATATCGCGGGAAGCATGGATCGCGCTAAAGAAAACACTGGCCCATTATATACTGGCAAAGCATCGATGGCCCAATTTACGCAAGAAGAAAATCAAGTTAATTTCGAGAAGATAATGCAACGTTTAGAAGAAATTCAAATTCCAGATGGTTACGAGAGGGAATTGATAATAATTGGGAATCACGCATATTCTGTTGTTGAAAAAGTACAAACTTTTCTCGGAAAGAAACAAGTCGAAAAAGTAATTGAACGAGTTGGTACGATCCCAGAAGGAGTGTTTTTTGCCGAAGATTATTCTCCCAGAGTATTATCTGAGAATGGGAAAATACTTGCCATTGAATTTTTAAAACGCACGGGGAATGCACCAATTAAAGCTGCTGATAAAGCTAATGTTCTAAAAAACCAAATTAGCCAGCAACTTGGGGGAGGAAATTAGGAATTACTTGAGTTTTTCAAGTAGCGTATTACTTTAATTTTATGTTTATGATAGTCTAAATTTTTAAGTCGAGATTATTTATTTATTATATAGAATCACGTTAAATATAAAAGAACACAGAAAAAATCTGATAAAAATGTCTGACTTATCTCCCGAAGAGGCTCAGAGTTTGAGCCGTTTCTTAGGTAACATTACGGAGCATACGGAATTGGAAGCTCTCGCCTTAATCACGCGTGAAGGTTTAAAATTGGCTTTTTCCTCGATACCAACTTATGATGTAAACGCAGATTTATTCTCAAGTATGAGTGCTGTTGTTTTACAAAGCGCTTCAGAGGCAGTATCTTCATTAGGTTATCATCAAACTCTTGAAGTTGTATTACGAGGATCTGATGCTTTTATCATTCTTAGCGCTGCCGGTAGATTTGTTTTAATGGGAGCCTGCAGGAAACTAGAAGATTTAGGGAAGGTTGTGACCGTTTTTCGCTATTACGCAGGCGAGATCGGCAAAAGATACCCTGTTCATTAATCAAGTGCCTAAAGAACTTCTCAACGGGATATAATATGAAGAGATATTATTTCCACATAAAAATAATAATTTGTAGATAAAAACGATAAATCCTTGTTAAAAGAAAAAAGTTGGTTGAAATGACTGATATAAAATTATTTGTAGATGTTGACGATAACTCAAAGAATAAAGTGATAATCTGCAAAGAAAATGTTAATAAATTAGGCTTAACCGCTGGTGCAAGAGTAGAAGTAGAAAATCCAGACAACTCCAAGAAAATAACTGCAGAACTTGAAGTATCAGACTTAATCTTGGATTTTGCGGGTCAATTTTCGAGTAATATTCTTAAAAAAGTCGATTTTGTAGGTGTTGAATTAATAGTCCGTCCAGCAGGAGCGACAACTTCTGCTCCACAACCTCAACCTGCTCCACAACCTCAACCAGCGCCAACGCCTCAACCTGCTCCACAACCTCAACTTGCTCCACAACCTCAACCTGCTCCACAACCTCAACCTGCTCCACAACCTCAACCAGCGCCAACGCCTCAACCTGCTCCACAACCTCAACCTGCATCAAGCACTTTATCTCCCTTACCATCACGTCCTCCGCCACCTGCTCCAACACCTCAACTAACACCTTCTGCTCAAGTTTCAAAAGTTCCTCCACCACAACAGATTCCAAAATCTCAAGTAGCACCTGCACCGCAACCTGCTCCCACACCACAACCTATTCAAGGGGGAATCCCGTCCCAAACTATACCGGGACAGGTCCCCCCGCAGCCAAATCCTAGTTATGTTTTACCACAACCAACACCAGGTCAAGTACCCACTCAACCAACTCCTGGTCAGCAAATAGCGCAAGAGACAGTCCCTGTAGATCCGTATCCCAATAGAATTGACATTAATTCGTTAAAGAGTCAGAAGAATGGAGTGATATTGGTCCCTACTATAGACAATACAATTCAAGGAGGGAGAGTTCAGATCAGCTCTTCTACATTGCAGGTATTGGGTTTAGGGCAAGGAATGTTAGTTGCATGGGAAGATCCTCTAACGAGGTCAATAGGTTCAGCGAGAATAGATGAAGTTCCGATTGGTCCTAGCGAAATTAAAATGAGTAGCGATACGAGAGATGAAACAAACATTCACTCTGAGCAAGTGGTAGTATATTCCACTGAACCACCGATCCAAAAAGCTTCTGAAATCATGTTAGAAGTTCAATCACAACCTAATTTAATGGGATATTGTCACCTGAGCCCCAGGGTTCAACATACGCTTTCACTACTCCCTAACGATGTTATTGCGTTTGAAGACGAACTTACTGGAGCAATTGGTGCGGGAAAAGTCCAAATTACTGAGACTGTTCCTGATAATGTAATCGTTATAGATAGCGAGATCTTGGAGGCTTCAGGTATTGGTAGTTTTGAGGTAAAGGTATCTAAAAACCAGAGAGCAATCATTCCATTACAGAGCGTGTCTTTAGGAGTATCCCCGATCTCTGGAGAAAATATGTGGGAGATCATAAGCGCTGCTCGAGAAAACGTCGACACCTTAAAAAATTGGTTAGTGAATTATATCATCTTTAAAGGAATAAAACTAAGATGGAGTGATGTAAACATATCCTGTTCAATATTGAACTGCGTTCCTGACTTGACGGGAGACATCTTAGCCCAAATTACTCCTAATACCACCCTCTCTTTGTCACCAATGGGATTAATTCCGTTTAACGCCATATTAATTATAGATATAAGTCGATCCATGATGGCTCGAGATGTGTACGTAACCAACATCGCACCTGCCATTGAAGGAATTAAAGCAGCAATGGAATCTATAGAGATTCAAACTTTTCTTAAGAATTTCAAGGATGGAATTAACATACCAAGGAGAATTTCAGCGGCATTTGCAGCTGTACTATTCTTGAGTGAAAAAGTTGGTAGAGGATTCGGGGAAAAAGTGAGCGTGATTCGATTTGCTGATGAAGCCCAAATACTACCATTTGGAAATAGTTTCTATATGGATTCTGCCTCGGGAAAGAAGGGTATTCTCGAAGAAGCTGCTCGATTAATCGTTGATAGAATCGGGAATGCTTACGGTCAAGCAACGAATATGGGTAGCGCAATGATCATGGCGCATCAGGTGCTAAATGAGTTTGAGAAAATCCAGCAAAATCAACCTACTATGATAATCTTGTTAACAGATGGCGAACCAACGGATGGGGATGCGTTTCTTCAAGAAATTAAGAAATTCTCAGAAAATCCGAATGTGGTGATCTATATTTTAGGTCTCGGGAGCCCAAATAGAGATCTAATGACGAGAGCGGCAGTATTATGTGGCGGAGAGTATTTTGAACCTCAAGACGCTGGTGAATTGTTGGTATGGTACTCTAAAAGGGCACGTGACCTCACGGTCAAGCTCAAAGCTCATAAAAAATAAAAATAAAATTATACTTGCATGTTCTTCTTTTTTAAGATTAGTCGTAATCACCTTTTTTTCACGAAAACGCCGTAATATTTAAATTACTCGACTTCAATAATTATAATAATAGAAATAAATCAAGTGGCATTTAACATGAAGGAAGTTAGAATTGTATCTATTGATAATCGAGGACGTATTGTCATACCCCAAATCGTCCGAAAGAGCTTAGGGCTTACAACAAATTCGCAATTAATGATGATTTCTGATTCGGAAATTAAAGAGATAAAAATGACACCTATTGGACTAGTTCACGAACAACAACTCATTAAATTTAGAATAGTCATGAAAGATGAAGCAGGTGCACTAGCAAAAATTGCTACAGCTTTTGCAAATCACGGGATATCATTAATTTACGGAGAATCCATAATTGTGGAAAAAGAAAAAACAGCTATTTGGACGGTTATGGGACCTAAACCAGAAGACCTTTCTTTAGAAGAGCTCAAGGAGATCTTAATAGAGGAAGGTTCTGCTTTGAAAATAGATATACTTCCATTAGAATAAAATCTATATTAATTCTATAATTAAAGAAGAGAAAAAATGCCTCTT